>Ga0302314_10019887_pt1 | contig 11129 bp, 10 predicted proteins | sample III_Palsa_N2_3_FD_200533 | JGI IMG/M metagenome (GOLD analysis project Ga0302314, IMG submission 200533) | Peat permafrost microbial communities from Stordalen Mire near Abisko, Sweden - III_Palsa_N2_3 | ecosystem: Environmental > Terrestrial > Soil > Palsa > Peat permafrost | place: Sweden... | reverse complement strand
CGGCGCCATGGCGACCAGCGCCGGCAGGTGCTTGTCCAGGTAAAGCATGTCGTTGGCCGTAACGCCGCTCTCGGGCTCGACGCCCGGCAGGCCGACCGAATGGCTCATCAGCTGCCAGACCCGCGCGTCGGCCTTGCCGTTCGCCGCGAACGCCGGCCAATAGTCGGCGACGCGCGCCTCGTAGTCGATTAGCCCGCGCTCGGCCAGGCGGTGCACCACCGCCGCCGTCGCACCCTTGGTGCACGACATGATGACGGTGATGGTGTTCTCGTCATAGGGGCGGTCGTTGATCTTGTCGCGGCCGGCCCAGACATCGACCACCTTTTCGCCGTGGCGATAGATGCACAGCTGGCCGCCGCCCTCGTCCTTCGCCTGGGCCGCGCCGAACGCCTCGCCGACGCCTTCGTAGCCCCGCGCGACATACCCGTTGACCTGCATTCCACCCTCGTTTTTCTTTGACTGCCTGGAAAGTCAAATTGATGATGCAATATCCTAAGTCAAGCGGTACGGTCGGGCTATAAGGCAGCGCGCCAAGCGCCACCCCGAGACCGCCAGGGAGCCCAGAGACCGCCATGTCGCAAACCTACGAGCCAGCCGCCGTCATGCCGCCGCCGCCCGAGACCCTCAGCGTCCAGGCGCGGACCCAGCTGGCCGCGGCGGCCGCGGCACTGCCCCCCGACGCGTTCAACATGGACATGGCGCAGATGCGGTTCTTCGCCGAACAGATGCAGGAGGGCCTGGGCGGCGAACAGCGCAAAGCCTACCCGGTGACCATCACCGACGACGTGATCGCCGGCGTGCCCGTGCGCCGCATCGTCCGCGAGGGCGGCGCGGCCGACAGCCGCCGGGTGCTGATGAACCTGCACGGCGGCGGCTTTGCGGTCGACGCCGGCGCGCTCACCGAAAACGTCCCGATCGCCGCCATCACCGGCATCGAGGTCTTCGCGGTGCGCTACCGGCTGGCGCCCGAGAACCCCTTCCCCGCCGCGGTCGACGACGCCCTGGCCGTCTACAAGGCCCTGCTGGCCGACCACGACCCGCGCGACATCGGCGTCTACGGCACCTCCGCCGGCGCGGTGATCGGCCCGCAGCTGATGATGCGGCTCAAGGCCGAAGGCCTGCCGCCGCCCGCCGCCCTCGGCGTCTTCTCCGGCGAGGCCGACCTGGTCGGCGTTGCCGACTCGCTGCGCGTCTTCGCCAGGACCGCCGAAGCCGACCTGCTGATCCGCTGCAAGCAGGACTATGTCGGCAAGGCCGACCCGCACGATCCGCTGGTCTCGCCGATCTTCGGCGACCTCAGCTGTTTTCCGACCACGCTCCTCATCTCCAGCGGCCGCGACGTCCTGCTCAGCGGCACCGCCAACCTCAGCCGCGCCCTGACCGCCGCCGGCGTCTCGGCCGAGCTGGTGATCTACGACGCCCTCCCCCACGCCTTCTGGGCCAACATCATGGCCCCGGAGAGCGACGTAGCGTTTCAAGACATGGCGGCGTTCTTCACGACAAACCTGGGCGGGCGATAGGCGCCATCCGTCAGCGGCGCGGAGCGGCGGTTGTCGTAACCACCTTCGAGGCTTGCTTCTCAATTTCCGCGAGCCTGGCCTTCATCCTCCCGGCATCCGGCGCAATTGGCCCGCGAAGCCGCTCGGCCACCTCGGCTTCGATGAGGTTAGGCAGCACCTGCGGGAAAATGGCGCCGGACAATGGATCCCCCGTGCTCAAACCGTGTTCCCATGGGCTCGGCTTGATCGCGTCGTAGGTTACGCCGTCCCCCGTCCATCGGGTGGCGATCGCCCGCCGCCGCTGAGACGTCGCATTGCCGCGGGAGCCGTGAAGCGTGAGTCCGTGAAACATCAGCGCGTCTCCGGGCTCGAGCGCCCAGCTGATGATGTCATAGTCGCCGCGGTGCGCTTCGATGTCGGGCAGCGCCTCAAGCGCTCTCGCCGAATGATCCACGCCCCCTAGCCCGATCGCCTTGAAGCGACTGGACCACAGATGAGAGCCCGCAACGAACTCCAGGGTGAACCGTCGGCCGTTACTGGATCGAGGGCGGTCCAGACCGACACGACCTGATCGCCTTGGATCGGAAAGAAGGTCGAATCATGATGCCAGGGTGTCGGCTCCATCAACATTGCGTCCTTGATGAAGATCTGGTCGCCGAAGCTATTCAGCCGCCTGGCGCCGAGCGCCTGCGCGACCGGCTTGGCCGTGGGACCGAACCAGATGAAGTCCCGGATCTGATCGTTTGTGAGCCACTCGAACGTGCCCGACTTGATCCCCGTTCTATTGCCGGAATCCCGAAGCCCGATGAGGTCGAGCGCTTCGGATAGAACATCCCGCCATGGCTTGGCATAGATTTGACGTAAGCAAATCACGCCGTCGCGGCGAAAGGCTTCGATTTCGGGTTGGGTCAGGTCGCGCCACGGCCGCTGGGATGCAATCGGCCTGTAAGTCTCCAGCATAGGCGCGACCTTGTCGTTTCCACCTTCGATCTGCATTGTCATCATCTCCACGTTTAGCTTCTGCTGAGTTGCATCGGCGGCGATCCCGCAAGGATGTCGCTTTCGGATATTCGATTTCGGCGATCGCTGATCATCGCGCCCTTGCGGCTCAGCCTTTCAGGTGACGGTCGAAGAAGGCGCGGATGCGGGCCTTGGCGTCGTCGGCGGAGGGGCCGTGATAGCCGATATTCAGGATGGTTTTGGCGATCACCAGCGGGAGCGGGAGCTTGTCGCGGCTGTGGTCGTCGAGGAAGCCGTGGCTGGTGTCGGGATAGAGCTTCACGTCGTGCTCGATCCCATTGATCGTCAGCGCCCGTTCGAGCTTTTCGGCCGCGCCGATCAGGGTCGGATCCCGGCGTCCGAAGCTGCCGACGATCGGGCAGGCGCCGACGAAGTGGCTGTCGGCGTCGTCAGGCACCTTGCCGTAGTTGGGCGCGGCCACAGCGTAACGCCCGCCAGGCGCCAGCAGCATGGCGAAGGCGCCGCCCATGCAAAAGCCGATGACGCCCTGCCGGCCCGTGCACTCCGGCTGCTCCGAGAGCCAGCCTCTCGCCGCCTCGATCTCGTCGAAGCTGCGGCCTTGGCGGGCGGAGATGTCCTTCATCACGGCCCGAAGGCAGGTGAATTTCCGGCTCCAGTAGAGCAGGTTGGGCGCGACGACCAGATAGCCGCAATCGGCCAGCCAGTCGGCGTGCCGCTGCACGTTCTCGCCGGCGCCGAACGCATCGTGGATGACCACCACCCCCGGCCAGGGCCCCTCGCCCGCCGGCCGGGCGACATAGGCCGGCATCATGCCCCAGGCGGTCTTGATCTCGATATCGACCATCGCCTCACCCGCCGCCAGAGCCGCTGTCGAAGACGATGCCCCCGTTCTGGATCGTCAGTCTGAGGCTGCGCAGATTGCTGATGCTGTCGATGGGATCGCCGGCCAGGAGGATCAGATCGGCGCGCTTGCCGGGCGCCACCGCACCGATATCCGGCCGCTCGAGATGCGCCGCGGCGGTGCTGGTGGCCGCCATGAGCTCAGCCTCCTCAAGCGAGTTTTCGCCGAACTTGCCCCGGCCGCAAAAGCTGTCGCTGCCCAGTACGATCCGCACCCCCGCATCCGCCATCAGCTTGGTGTTCGGCCTTGTGTGTGGATGCACCTGGTCGTGGATCCACAAGGTGGGCGCATAGGTGGCGCCGCGCTCGACCATCAGCCTGGGCAGCGCCGGGTCGGTGATCGGCTCGACGGTCACGCCGTGTTCGAGCCCGTCGGCGCCGGCTTCCAGCGCTTCGAGCGCCGCATCCTGCTGGACGGTATGCACGGTGACCCGCAGGCCGCGCTCGTGCGAGGCCTCGACGCCGGCCAGCAGAACGTCCTTTGGCAGGCGACGCAGCTCCACGGCGGCGGGGAAGATCGGGTTCTTCCAGAGATAGGTCGGCGAGCCGGCGCAAGCGCAGGCGCCCTCGGACAACAGCTTGATCGCATTGACCTTCTGGTCGGCCAGATAATGCACCAGTTCATGCATCATCTGCGCGCTGTCGACCTCGCCGGCGGCGCATTTGCGAAACCAGGGATTGCCGCTGAAGATGGTCGACGCAGGGTGACCGTCCTGGCCGGTGACGCCGTAGCCGGTGGCGAGGAGTTGCGGCCCCCGCGCCTCGCCCGCGGCCAGCCTGGCGCGCAGGTCCAGGATGGCGGCGGTGGGATCGCCCACCGACTTTATGGTGGTGACCCCGTTCGCCAGGAAATTCTCGAGCAGAGAGGGCGCGGTCTCTTCAACGAAGGCGCGCAGCGAGGCCGGATCCCTGACAACCCTGAAATCGAAGAAATGCACGTGGGTGTCGATCAGGCCGGGCATCAGCCAGCCGCCGTCGCCGTCGATTTCGCGCCGCCCGTTCAGCGGCGCCTCGGAGACGGCGGCGATCGCCCCGCCGGTCAGGCCGACATCGCGCAGGCCGGCCAGGGGCTTCAACCCGTCGAAAACGTGCACACGCCGTATGACGGTGTCGTGGACTGCCCCTGCCCCATCTTGGTCGCTCATGTCGAAGTCCCTTGTCGATTTCCAGGTCGGGCGCCGGCCGGATCGAGACGCAGTGGCAGGGCGCTGAATCCGAAGAGGCCGGCATTGACGCCCATGACCGGCGCGCCGGCGGTCAGGGTCGCGTTGGCCTCGACCAGGGCCTCCAGCAGCACTTCCATCTCGACGCGCGCCAGATGCATGCCGGCGCACATGTGCGGGCCGGTGCCCCAGGCCAGTTGATCGTGCGCGTCGCGGGTGACGTCGAAATGGTCAGGATCGGCATAGCGGCGCTCGTCGCGATTGGCCGCGCCGTAGAGCAGCATGACCCGCGCGCCCTTGGGCACGACGGCGCCGTCGGCGGCATAGTCCTCGACCGCGACGCGGGAGAACCAGCGCAGCACCGAGTCGCGCCGCACCCCCTCGAGCACGGCGCCGGGGATGAGCTCAGGCCGCCGCTTGAGCAGGACCCACTGGTCCGGATTGGCGGCGAGATTGTTCAGCAGATGGCCCTTGGCCAGGATGGTCGTATCGAGGCTGGGGACGATGTAGGCGCTGATCGCGCCCATGGCCTCGGGGACCGAAAGGCGCCCGGCCTGCGCCGCGGCGAAGAGATCGCCGGCCCAGCTGCCCTTGGCGACGCTCTCGGCATTGAGCGAGGCCATGAAGGCGCGCAATTCACCGAGACGGGCGAAGTCGTCGGGGTGCTGGTCCGGGCCGATCAGGTTGAAGGTGGCGGCGGCCCATTCGAGCATCCGCTCGCGCCCGACACTGGGCAGGCCGACCAGATGCGACACCGCCTCCACGGGCAGGAAGGCCGCCAGGGTGCGCATGGCGTCTGTCCAGCCCTGGCCGATCAGCGCGGCGATACGGCCGGAAACCATCGTCTTCAGGTCGGCTCGCGCCTGGTTCAGCGTCGAGGGCGCCAGCGGACGCATCACCGATGCGCGCAGGCGAAAATGCAGATCCCCGTCGCTCTGCAGCACATTCGCCCCGCGCTGCGCATTGAAGGTCTCGCTGAAACCCACCCCTTGCCCGCTGATCAGCGCCTCCGGGCTGCGCAGCGCCGTCTGCACATCGGCGAAACGGCCGATGGCGTAGACGTCAGGACTCGCCAGCCGCACCACCGGGCCGGCATCGCGCAGTCGCCGGTAGTCGGGGAAAGGGTCGGCGAGACTGGCCAGGCCGAATAGATCCCCCTCGAAGTGCGGAACCAAGGTCATCCGCCGCCGCTCCCGCCCGGCTCGCCCGCCCTCAGTAGGGCTGCGAGAGCGCCGCGAAGGCGCGGGTCAACAGAGCGGCGTTTTCGGAGGGCGGCGCGTCGGCCTGTTCCAGCCTGGACAGCCCGACGCTGGTCTCGACCACAGCGCGCACCCGCTCGAACCGGCGGGCCATGAAGGCCTCGAACGCCTCCGGCAGACTGGAGGCCGCCGCGATGCATTGGCCCAGTACCACCGAGTCCTCGAGCGCCATGCCGCCGCCCTGGCCCATATGGGCCGAGGTGGCGTGCGCCGCGTCGCCGATCAGCAGCGTGCGGCCCTTGTGCCAAGGCTCGGGCAGCAGGATCCATTCGAACGGCCGGCAGATCAGGTCGGCGTCCGGCGTCAGGCGCCGCCGCAACTCGACCACCGGTTTGGCGGTGTAGGCGTCGAGCAACCGGGTGAAGAGGGCATGCACCTCTGGCCTGGTCATCCGCGTCAGCTCGTGCATGGTGACGACCGCCGGCGTGTAAACCAGGTCTTGCGGGATGTAGTAGAAGCCCAGCCGCCCGACGCTGCTGTTGAACCAGCCCTCGCCTTCGATGAACGGCCCCGGCGCCATCCAGCGGATGCTCATCTGACCGGTGTAGGCGGGCTTGTCGGCGTCCGGGAAGATCATGTCGCGGGTGCGCGAATTGATGCCGTCGGCGCCGACGATGAGGTCGTAGGACCGCACGTCACCATTGGTGAAAGTCACCTCAGCCGCATCGGTCTGCTCGTCGATCGCCGCGGCGGTGAATCCCTTTTGCAGGTTGGCGCCCAGACGGAGGGCTTCGTCGGTCATGACCTGCAGGAAGTCCGGCCGGTAGACGCCCAGCGCCGTCTTGGCCCCGGGCCATTGCGGCCGGTTGGGACCGGCGCTGATCAGCGTCCCGGCCGCGTCGTGCTGATGGATCACGGTGGTGTCGGGCGTGAAAGGGCGGCTGGTCTCGTAACACCGGTCATAGACGCCCAGCTCGTCGAGCGCCTCGGCCGCCCGGCCGGAGACCCCCAGCGAGGCGCCCAGCGGCGCATCGGCCAGTTCGACCACGTCGCATTTGACGCCGGCGCGGGACAGAGCGATCGCCGCCGAAAGGCCGGCGATGCCGCCGCCGATGATCAGTGCCTTGGAAACGCATGCCATCTCGATACTCCTCTGGCCAGTCCACTGGCCTTTACGTGTTGACTTAGGCGGGTCGCGCCTCGGCCGTCGGCCGTCGGGCGGCGAGCAACGCCGCCACCTGTTTGGGGTCGGGCGGTATGGGCCCGGCCATCCGCTCGGCGATCTCGGCGTCGATGAGCGTCGGCAGCACCTGCGGGAACATCCGCCCAGACAGCGGCTCGCCGTCCTTGACGACCGGATCCCAGAGGAATCGCGGCAGCGCCCCGGCCTCGTTGTAGCGGGCGTCGTCCCCCGTCCACCGGGTGGTGATCGCCCGGCGCCGCCGGTCCATCGTGTTGCTTCGCGCGCCGTGCAGGGTCAGCGCGTGGAACATGAGCGCGTCGCCCGGCTGCAGCTCCCAGCTCAGGATCTGGTAGGCGCCGCGGTCGGCTTCGATATCGGGAACATCCTCGAGCGGACGGTTGGAGAGGTCCGCTCCGCTGACCGCGATGGCCTTGAACTGCCGCTTCCAAAGGTGCGAGCCGGCCACGAACTCCAGCGCCGAGCCCTCGGCCGTCACCGGCTCCAGCGCGGCCCATACCGAGGCGATCTGTGTCCCGGTCAGCGGCCAGAAGGTGTAGTCGTGATGCCAGGGCGTCGGCTCGGCGTGCAGCCCCTCCTTTATGAACATCTGATCGTAGAAGAAGTTGAGCCGGGACGAGCCGAGCGCCTGGGCGACCGGCTTGGCCGTCGGGCCGAAGAGGACGAAATCGCGGATCGGATCGCGTTTCATCCACTCGTAATAGCCGCCCTTGATCGACGGGCCCGAGGTGGCCGCCTCGCCCTCGGCGATCGCATCCAGTTCATCGGCGAGGAGTTGCAGCCACGGCTGCGAATAGAGGCCCCTCAGGCAGATCGCGCCATCACGCCGAAAATCCTCGATCTCTTGTTGGGTCAGGTCACGATAATCCGCAGCCTGATGGGTGCGCGACCAGGCGTCCTGAAATGTTGATCTTGTCACAGCAACTCCTCCTGAAAAGTCTCGACAAATTCGACTCAGGCCTTGCTCAGACTCGCCACCAGTGGCGCTGGCCTCTGACGCGAGACGATGAACAGCAGCACGCCCGCCACGATGGGCGCGCCGGCGAAGATCAGCGAGACTTCCGAGCGCGTCATGCCGACGGTGAACAAAAGACCGGCCACGGCAGGGGCGGCGGCGCTGAACACCCGTCCAAGCCCGACGACGAGCCCGATGCCTGTCACCCGCATCAGCGGCGGCAGGGTCGCGGCCATGGTCGCGTAGAAGAGGCCGGCGCAGCCGCCCGCGAAGGCGCCGCAGACCCCGGACGCCAGCATGAAAAGTCCAAGCACCGGAGGCGTAAAGCCGAATGCGATCATGCCGCAGCCGAGGCCGACCGCCGCGATCCCGGCGAGCCGCGCCGCGCCGAAACGGTTGGCGGCCAGGCCCCAGAGCAAGCCGGCGACCAGACCGACCACCGCCGGCATCGCCGAGACCAGGCTGCCCTGAGAGGGGGTGAAACCGGCGTCGGCGACCAGCTGCGGCATCCAGTTCAGCAGATAATAGGTCGCCGATGAGACCAGGATCATGACGGCGCAATAGGTGAGCGTCATGCCGATCAGTCCGGGCGTGAAGAGCGCCGCATAGGAGGCGCGCCGGGCTGGCGGCGCCTCGGGCAGCGCCGCCAGGACCGGCCGGCGCAGCCGCGACAGGACGGTATTCAGGCACTCCAGGGCGTCGGTTGTGCGACGGGTGATGAGAAAGGCGGGGGATTCGGGAAGCGCGAAGGCCGCCACCGGCAGTAGCGCCAGCCCCACCACCGCCCCGGACAGGAAGATCGTCGGCCATTCGTACCGCTTGAGCAGGATCGCCGCGACTAGGCCGCCGATCGCCGAACCGGCCGCGTAGCCGGTGGTGGTCGTGGCCACCGCGAAGGTCCGGCCCTTGGCGCTGGCGAATTCGGACGCCAGCGTGGTGGTCAGGGGCACCATCACCCCGATGCCGACACCGGTCAGGACGCGGCAGGCCCCGAGCAACGGCGCGGTGTGGCTGAAGGCGGAGAGAAGCGAGCCGAGGATCATCAGCAGGACGCCCCCGAAGACCACGGACTTGCGGCCAAGGGTGTCGGCGAGCGGCGCCAGGAAGATCGAGCCGATGGCCATGCCCATCAGCGACGTGGACAGCAAAAGGCCGATGACCGCCTTGTCCAGATGCCAGGCCCGGCTGACCGCGGGCGCCGCGAACGCCATGCCCAGCACGTCATATCCATCGAGGGCGGCCAGCAGCACCGCAACGCCGATCACCACGATCTGGGTGCGGGTCATCGGCGAGGCGTCGAGCAGGCCTCGCCCCTCGCCCGCCGTGGTGTCCGTGATCATCGCCATCGCCCTGCTCCCCGTTGTCTTCGCGCCGCTTAGAGATGCGCCGGCATCGCCGGGCCCCATTGGACGCCCAGCGCTTCGTCCAGGCTCGCCTTGCGCGAGCCGTCCGCGGCGGTGAACATATCGCCGTCGGTCCAGTGCTCGACCGTGTGGCCCCAGGGGTCGCGCCAATAGTCGAAGACCTGGCTGCCAAGGAAGTGGCGCCCGACGCCCCAGGACTGATCGTGGTTCTGCGCCGTCAGCCGGGCGTGGCCGGCGAGCAGGTCCTCGATGTCGCGCACCTCGAAGGCGGCATGGTTGAACCCCGGTCCCGACGGCAGCTGGGCCAGGAACAGCGTGTGGTGGTCGGTGGGGATATCGCCGCGGTCGCAGCGCAGAAAGGCGCCCATGGCGACGCCAGGCGCGACCTCGACCTCGTCCGAGGTGATGAAGCCGAAGCGGCTTTTGTACCAGGCCTCCGAGGCCTTGAAGTCAGAGACGCCCAACACGCAATGGCCCAGGCGCACGATCCTGGCCGGCCCCTGCTCTACCCGCTTGACGGAGCGCAGGCGTGGCTTGTCGACGGCGAAATTCCAGGCCGCCGGCGCGTCGAAGGCGATCGGCGCGGCTGGCTGCTGGTCAGCGACGACGCGGACCGTATGGCCATCCGGATCGACCAGGTCGATGAAACGGCCGCCACCCGGCGCGTCCAGCGGCGCGGGCGTCGTACCCGTCTCGGCGGCCAGGCTGGCCAGCTCCTCGAGCGAGCTGGCGCGGAATCCGACCATCCTGAACGCCGGATCGCCCAGCTCGGTCATGTGCACGAACGGCGCCTCACCGCAGCCGCGCATGAAGAGCCGCTCGTCGGTCTGCAGCGCCGCCTCGGCGCCGAAGTCCTCCATGAAGCTGCGCATTCGTGCGAGGTCGGGCGCGCGGAAGCCCACGAAGGCGATGTCCTCGATCCTGATGCCGCTCATGACCGCTCTCCCAATTCTCGTCTAGAATCCGACCTGATCGCCGCCCTTCAGCGACAACATCTGGCGCGCCTCATCCGGGGTGGCGATCTCCAGACCCAGGCCTTCGATGATCTTGCGAACCTGGGTGACCTGGGCCGCGTTGCTCTCGGCCAACTTGCCGGCGCCCAGGAAGAGCGAGTCCTCCAGGCCGACGCGGACATTGCCGCCCATGGCCGCCGCCAGGGCCGCCACCGGCAGCTGGTGGCGGCCGGCGCCGAGCACCGACCATTGATAATTGGACCCGAACAGCCGATCCGCCGTGCGCCGCATGTGCATCACGTCGTCCGGATGCGCCCCGATGCCGCCAAGCAGGCCGAACACCGTCTGGATAAACAGCGGCGCCTGGACGATCCCCTCACTGTAAAAATAGTGCAGGTTGTAGAGGTGCGAGGTGTCGTAGCACTCGAACTCGTAGCGCGCGCCCGACTGGTTCATGGTCTCAAGGATGTAGGCGATGTCCTTGAAACTGTTGCGGAACACAAAGTCCTTACTGGCCTCCAATATCTGAGGCTCCCAGTCGAACTTGAAGTCCTTGTAGCGTTTGAGCATCGGGAAGAGGCCGAAGTTCATCGAGCCCATATTCAGGCTCGCCAACTCCGGCTTCCAGTGGGCGGCCGGGCCGGCGCGCTCCTCCACCGTCATCAGCGGCGCGCCGCCGGTGGTCAGATTGACCACCACGCCCGAGCGCTGCTTGATCGACCGCAGGATCGGCTCGAAGGCTTCGGGAGTCTGCACCGGCCGTCCGTCCTGGGGATCGCGCGCATACAGGTGAACGATGGCCGCGCCGGCCTCGGCCGCGCCAACGGCCGCGTCGGCGATCTCCTGCGCCGTCACCGGCAGGTGCGGCGACATCGATGGGGTGTGGATCGAGCCCGTCACCGCACAGGTGATGA
>Ga0302314_10019883_pt1 | contig 11130 bp, 13 predicted proteins | sample III_Palsa_N2_3_FD_200533 | JGI IMG/M metagenome (GOLD analysis project Ga0302314, IMG submission 200533) | Peat permafrost microbial communities from Stordalen Mire near Abisko, Sweden - III_Palsa_N2_3 | ecosystem: Environmental > Terrestrial > Soil > Palsa > Peat permafrost | place: Sweden... | reverse complement strand
CGCCACCCGACGGCCGCCGAACACGACCGCGATGTCGGCCGCGGCGACGCCGGCGGCGATCGAGACGATGATCGCGTCGTTGGCCAGGCGCGGCGCGACGCTCGCCGCGGCCTCCCGCCAGATCTGCGGCTTGACCGCCAGCAGCACCGTGCGGGCGCGGCTCATCGCGGCGGGGTCGGGGTCGATCAGCGCGCCCGACGCCAGCACGTCGGCGCTGGGCGCGGGATCGCGGATCATCAGCTGGTCCGGCGCGAACGCGCCCGCCCGCCGCCAGCCGGCGATCAGCGCGCCGCCCATGCGTCCGGCGCCGAGGAGAAGGATCGGCGTCGTCATGCCGGCGACGCCAGGCTCAGGCCTGGCCGACCGTCTCGAACATGCAGGCGGCGATCGCCTCCTCGGGCGACTTCTTCGACGACAGCAGGAAGTCGAACGCCGGATAGAAGCGGTCGGCCGCCTCCATCGCCGCGTCGATCATCGAGGCGGCCTGGGCCAGCGTCGGACGTTCGTCTTCCGGCAGCGCCATGGCGTGGCGGAACACCACCTCGCCATCGTCGCTCCATACCTCGAAGTGGCCGACCCAGACGCGCTGGTTGACCAGGTTGGCCAGTTCGCAGGCGCTCGCCCGCTGGGTCTTGGCCACGCGGCGGTCGATCGACAGGCACAGTTGCAGGCAATCGGCTTCGGGACGCCAGGCGAACCACAGCTCGTAGTCCTTCCAGTCGCCGGCCAGGGTGAAGGCCAGGTCGCCGTCCTCGGTGCGATCGAAGCTGAGGTTTTCGGCCATCAGCACGCGCTCGACCACGTCCAGGGGGTCGAGGGCGATCATCACGTCGTCTTCTTCCGGTTGGGGGGTGTCCATGGGACCTCGGGTCAAGGCGTCCGGACGCGGGCAAAGCGCCCACGCCGGGGGTTCAGCCTAATCTGCTTCGGGGTGTCGGTCTCAAGCCGCTTCTTGCGAGGCGCGAACAATTCTGGTCAGCCCTCGCCGGCCTGTTTGAGGCTGGCCAACTCAGCGCGCAGGGATGCGATCTCGGCCTTCATCGCCTCGAACTCGTCCCGGCGGATCAGGTCCATGTCGGTGGCCATCCGGTCGACGCCCGATCGGAACGCCGCCTTGGCCTCGTCGCCGGCGGCCTGGGCCAGGCCCACCGCGGCGCTCGCCGCCTTGGTGAGCTCATCCAGAATTGGATTTTGGCTCTGCATAGGCCTCCTATATGGGAAACGGCGGGTGAAAGCGAAGGACTTGTCGGGTAGGGAACGCGGCGAGCCGTCGCTGCCCTGAAAAAGTGAAACAGTCTTGGCCCTTCAGTTTCCTGATTTCGACCCTGTCGCCCTGCCGATTCCGGCGTTCCATCTGGGCGCGCTGGCCCTCGGCCCATTCCCGGTGCGCTGGTACGCGCTAGCCTATATCGCCGGGATATTGCTCGGCTGGCGCTACTGCGTGCGGCTGATCCGCAACGGCAAGCTCTGGGGCGGACGGGCGCCTACAATTACGGCGCCGCAGATCGACGACCTGATCCTTTGGATCACCCTGGCGGTGATTCTGGGCGGCCGGATCGGTTACATCCTGTTCTACATGCTGGTGAACCCGCAGCAGCGGGCCGAGCTGTTCGCCGATCCGCTCGAGGTGTTCGAGGTCTGGAAGGGCGGCATGAGTTTCCACGGCGCGATGATCGGCGTAGCCGTGGCGATGGCGGGGTTCGCGATCGCCAATCGTGTGTCGGTGCTAGGCGTCGCCGACCTGGTCGCCGCGTGCGAGCCGATCGGACAGTGCTTCGGGCGGCTGGCCAACTTCATCAACGGCGAACTCTGGGGCCGGCCGACCAACCTTCCGTGGGGCATGATCTTCTGCAACCACCACATCGCCGCGGAGAACGGCGGTCGATGCCCGGACGATGTCGCGTTGACGCCCCGCCACCCGAGCCAGCTTTACGAGGCCGCGCTTGAGGGGATCGTGCTGTTCCTGGTTCTTCGATGGGCGACGCACCGCGCCAAGTGGCTGCAACGGCCAGGGGCGGTGACGGGGCTGTGGCTGATCGGCTACGGCGTGATCCGCATCGTGCTGGAGACCGTGCGCAATCCGGACGACGGCATGCCGGACTTTCCCCTTGGCCTGACCATGGGGATGATGCTCTCGGTCCCAATGATCCTGGTGGGCTCGTACTTGCTCTGGCGCGCGTTCCATGTCGCGCCGCCGCCGCAGACCCAGCCCGCGTGACCAAGGGCGCATGAGCCTGAAAGCCCGGCTGGCGGCCGAGATCGCGGCGGAGGGGCCGATCGACGTGGCGACCTTCATGACCCGCTGCCTGCACGACCCGCTGGACGGCTATTACGCCACGCGGCCGGCGCTGGGCGAGCGTGGCGACTTCGTCACCGCGCCGCTGGTTTCGCAGATGTTCGGCGAACTTATCGGCCTCTGGCTGGTCGAGACCTGGCGCGGCATCGGCGCGCCAGCGCGGTTCGTCCTGGCCGAGGCCGGGCCGGGCGATGCGACGCTGATGTCCGACATCCGCCGCGCCGCGCGGCTCGATCCCGCGTTCGAGGCAGCGGCCGAGCTGTGGCTGATCGAGGCGTCGCCGCCGCTGCGGCGGCTGCAGGTTGAGCGGCTGGCGAGCGCCGGACCGCGCTGGGCGACGTCGCTGGCCGAATTGCCCGACGGCGCACCGCTGCTGCTGGTAGGCAACGAGTTCCTCGACTGCCTGCCGGCCCGCCAATTCCAGCGGATCGGCGCCGGCTGGGCCGAGCGGGTGATCGGGCTGGACGACGCCGGCGCGCTCGTCTTCGGGCTGAGACCGTCGCCGGCACGGCTCGGCGAGGCGGCGATCGGTTCGATCGTCGAGCAATCGCCGGCGCAGGAAGCTTTCGCCGCGGAGCTGGCCGACCGGATCGTGCGGCAAGGCGGCGCGGCCTTGCTGATCGACTACGGTCGCGCCACGCCCGGCTGTGGCGACACGCTGCAGGCGCTGGCCGGGCACCGCAAGGTCGGACCGCTAGACGCACCGGGGGAAGCCGATCTGACCGTGCACGTCGATTTTCCAGCCGTGCTGGACGCCGCCCGCGCCGCTGGCGCGGAAGCCGCGCTCCTCACCCAATTCGAGCTGCTGCGTCGGCTCGGCGTCGAAGCGCGCGCCACGGCGCTGACGAAGGCGCGGCCGGACCGAGCTGAAACCGTCGGCCGCCAGCTTGAGCGTCTCATCGCGCCAGATCAGATGGGTGAACTGTTCAAGGCGGCGGCGATCTGGTCCGGTCCCGCGCCGCCGGCCTTCGAGGCGTCCCAGTGAAAACGACACCGACGCTCACCTCGCCGCTGCTGGCCGACCTGCCTGGCGTCCGCCACGCCTTCTTCACCCGCCAGGGCGGCGTCTCCGAGGGACTGTTCGAGAGTCTCAACGTCGGCGTGGGTTCCGGCGACGATCCGGCGCGGGTCGCCGAGAACCGGGCTCGGGCGGCCGCCGCTCTAGGCGGAGAGGTCGCGGCGCTGGCGACCTGCTACCAGATCCATTCGGCGGTCGCCGTCGTGGCCGAGGCGCCGTTCGCCGAGCGGCCGTGGGCCGACGCGGTGGTGACCCGGACGCCGGGCCTGATCTGCGGCGCGCTCGCCGCCGACTGCGCCCCGGTGCTGCTGGCCGATCCCGAGGCGCGCATCGTCGCCGCCGTCCACGCCGGCTGGCGCGGCGCCCTGGCCGGCGTGGTGGGCTCGGCGGTGGACGCCATGATTTCTCTCGGCGCGGACCGGGCCCGCATCAGCGCCGCCGTCGGCCCTTGCATCGGACCGGCGTCGTACGAGGTTGGGCTGGAGTTCTTGGAGGCGTTTGCAGCCGCCGATCCGGCGAATGCGCGCTTCTTCGCACCTGGCGCACAGCCCGCCAAGCGGCTGTTCGACCTGCCGGCTTATGTGCTCTCGCGCCTCGCCGCCGCCGGTGTCGGTCGCGCCGAGTGGATCGGGCGCGACACCCTCACCGAAGAGACCTGGTTCTTCTCCAACCGCCGCGCCGTGCATCGCGGCGAGGGCGACTATGGCCGGCTGCTGTCGGCGATCAGGCTGGATCCCTGAATTTGACGAACACCAGCTCCGGGTCACCGGGGTCAAGGTTCTCGATCACGCCGCTCACCGACCAATCCGCCTTCGCCAGAAGCCGCCGCATCGGCGCATTGCTTTCGTTGGTCGAGGTGAAGATGCGGTCGGCGTCGTGGCTGCGCTCGCAATGGTCCATCAGCGCCAGGCCAACGCCGCCGCGCCGCGCCTCTTCGGCGACCAGCAGCAGGTCGACGAACGGAAAGCCGAAGAAATGCCGCGTCACGACGGCGAACCCGGCCGTCCGGCCTCCAACTTCCATCACCCAGCTGAGGCCCGCGCCGAGCAGGTCGGCAATGTGCTGGCGATGCGCCGGCGAGTCGGCCAGTCGCGGGTCGGCGCGGACCAGGAGATCGAGATCGGCCGGACCGATGCGTTGCATTTTGGACGCCTGCGACATCGCGAAACTGTAGCGCAGGCCATGGGCCTTGCTCCACCCATCGGCGCTGCTAGAAGCCGGCAGCGGCGGGGCAATCCATGAGCGGTCGATCGATGAAGCTGTTGGCCGGCAATTCCAATCCCCGCCTCACCCGCGACATCGCCAACGTGCTCGACCTGCCGCTGACCAAGGCCAACATCCGCCGCTTCGCCGACAACGAGGTATTTGTCGCCATCGAGGAAAATGTGCGCGGCGAGGACGTGTTCGTGGTGCAGTCGACCAGCTTTCCGTCCAACGACAACCTGATGGAGCTGCTGATCTGCATCGACGCCCTGACGCGGGCCTCGGCGCGGCGGATCACGGCGGTGATGCCCTATTTCGGCTACGCCCGGCAGGATCGGAAGACCGGCGGACGCACGCCGATCTCCGCCAAGCTGGTCGCCAATCTGATCACCCGCGCCGGCGCCGACCGGGTGCTGACGATGGACATGCACTCCGGGCAGATCCAGGGCTTCTTCGACATCCCGACCGACAACCTGCTGCCGACGCCGCTGATGGCCGCCGATCTGCGCGCCCGCGAACGCAAGACCGCCGAGCTGATGATCGTCTCGCCGGACGTGGGCGGCGTGGCGCGCGCCAGGAGCCTGGCCGAGCGCTTGAACGCCGACCTGGCCATCGTCGACAAGCGGCGCTCCGGCCCTGGCGTCTCGGAAGTGATGAACATCATCGGCGACGTGAAAGACCGGCGCTGTGTGCTGTTCGACGACATCGTCGATTCCGCCGGCACGCTCTGCAACGCGGCCGAAGCGCTGGTGAAGGCCGGCGCGGCCAGCGTCTCGGCCTACGTCACTCATGGCGTGCTCTCCGGTTCGGCGGTCGAGCGGGTGACCAACTCGGTGCTGAGCGAACTGGTCACCACCGATTCGATCGAGGCGACCGAGAGCGTCGCCGCCTGCGACAAGATCCGCCAGGTCACCTGCGCCAACCTGATCGGCGAGGCCATCCGCCGCATCGCCAACGAAGAGTCGGTGTCCAAGCTGTTCGACTGACCGCCACAATGGCGCCGACGTCGTGCTAGAATCCCCTGGGGGATGAGTCCTCCGCCGGAGAAAATCTCGCGCATGCAATTGTTTCGCGCCGCCAGGCTTTGCGCCGTCGCAGCCTTTGTCGGCCTCGCCGCCGCATCGATCGCCCCGACCGCCTTCGCCAGACCAAAGCCTCCGCCCGTCGTCGAGCCACCCCCCCCGCCGCCGCCGATGCCCGACGTGGGTTTCGGCAGCCGCTTCATCGACGATGCGGCCATGTTCGACACCTACATGACCCAGAGCGCGGCGATCTCGCCGGCGTTCGTCGACGCCCAATCGGTCGGGGCCGCGCTGCGAACCGGCGCCGCATACGAGCCGGGGCAACTGCGGCGCGGCGCGATCGCCTACGCCGCCGCCGCCGCTCTGGACGACCCGACCTTCGTCGCGGATGTGCGCAAGGCCGGCGAGAGTCAGGACGCGCGCTACGCCATCGTCGCCAAGATTTTCGCGGACCCGCGCAACGCGCTGGCCTTCGCCGACGCCCGCGGCGCGGCCGCACTGGCCAAGGCCGCCCTTGCGGAAACCGGACTGAAGGTGTTCGACGCCGGCGACCGGGTCCGGCTGGCGGCCTATTCGATCCAGCACCAGCCTTGGTCGCTGGTCGAGGTGGCCGACCGCGATGGCCGCGCCGCGACGGTAAAGCAGCTTTCCAGCGCCAACCGCCGCCCGAGCGAGCAGGCTCACACCGAGGTCGATCGCATGATCGGCGGCGACCCGTCCACGCCGCCCGAGGCCGCCGCGCCGCCCTATTCGCCGCTGGTGGTGCGCGCGATCGCCCTGGCCGCCCTCGCCGCTGTCGGCCAGGCCGGCAACGACGACATGAGCCACTTGGGCTGGCTCACCGACGACTACTATCTCGACCACTGCCTCGCCGAAGCCAAGCTGTCGCTCTACGAGTGTCTGGCCGTCGCCAAGCCTAACTACGAAGACATGTTCTGCATGGGCCAGCACGCCATGAAGGACACCGGCGCCTGCGTTGTGAAATCGGCCTACGCGACCGTCCCGGTGGACGTCATGACGCACGATCTGGCGATCCCGCCGGTGCACATGCGCCATGCGCCGGTGAAGCGACGCCGCCACGCGTGAAGCCGCGGCCGCCAGAAGCGCTCCGCGTGGAGCCGGGTCCAAGTTCACCGGAGCTGCGATGGGCGCAGTTGATCGCGATTGTGGGAGCGGTCACGACTTTGGTGGCTGTGGCGCTGAGCATCGCGCATTGGCCTCCGGCTTTCACGCCGTACTGGCGCACGCTCGGCTTCTAAGGCGTGGGTGTTGGGGCCTACGGCCTTAAAGCCAGGGCTGATGCATGGAGAGCGCTTCAGGTCGACCAGGCGCTTGATGCAGAAGACGCCGACCGAAATTCAAAGTGAGACACTACCGGACTTGGACGGCTATCGACGCGGACAGCAAGATGATCGTCAGCTACCTCGCCGGTGCCCGCGACGCTGACTATGCGCTTGGCCTGATGGACGATCTTCGCCGCCGCCTTGCCAACCGGGTGCAACTCACCACTGACGGCCACCGGGCCTATCTGAGCGCGGTCGAGGAAGCGTTCGGCGCCGACATTGATTACGCCATGCTGGTGAAGCTGTACGGCGCCGCGCCGCAAGGCCCACAGACGCGCTACAGCCCCGCCGAGTGCATCGGCGCACGCAAGACGCCAATCGAGGGCGACCCCGATCCGGCGCACATCTCAACGTCCTACGTCGAACGCCAGAACCTCACCATGCGCATGTCGATGCGCCGGTTCACGCGCCTCACCAACGCCTTCTCAAAGAAGTTTGAGAACCACGTTCACGCGCTGGCGCTCTACTTCATGTTCTACAACTTCGTCCGGGTGCATAAGACCCTTCGCATGAGCCCCGCGATGGTCGCTGGCGTCTCTAAAACGCTCTGGACGATGGAAGACATCGCCGAGCGGATCGAAGCGCGGACGGCCAAGCCCGCGAAGCGCGGGCCTTACAAGAAGCGCGTGACGGCGTAAGCTTCGCCCATGCGGCTAGCGCCTCTTCTGATACTCGTGCTGTCCGGCTGCGCCTCGCCAGCGCCAATGTCTTGGGAGCAAGTTCGCGCTCAAGCAATGTCGCGGTGCGTGGCGCGGGGCGGCGCGGGGTCAGACATCGAGGCCTGCATGGCCGAGTCGGGTTATAGCTTTAGCTGGTACACCGGTTGCCGGCACAAGGGGAGCGAACCTCCAACGGAGGCGCAGTTGAGGGATGCCCGCTGCTATGCCGGCCAAATCCTTGTCGGCTCTCGAAATTCAAACTGAGACACTACCAGGCCGACGGCCCCGTTGCATCGCGGGCCCTGGCCGTGTATCTAGCCGCACCCTTTTTCAGGCCCCGACCGGGGCCGTCGTCGCCGTGCGGGACGCTCGCACGGCGGTTCGTATTTGAGGCGAGCCGATGGCCGAGATCGTTTTGAACGTTGAAGTGCGCGAGCGCCCCGGTTCGGGTGGCGCCCGTGAGGTGCGGCGCCAAGGCAAGGTGCCCGGCGTGCTCTACGGCGGCAAGCAGGCTCCGGTGGCGATCGCGGTGAAGCAGGGCGAGTTCCGCAAGGCGCTCTACACCGGCAAGCTGCTGGGCCACCTGGTGACGTTGAAGTATGGCGACGAAACGCAGCCGGTGATCGCCAAGGACATCCAGTTCCACCCGGTCACCGACGCGCCGACGCACTTCGACCTGTTCCGGGTCGACGCGCACCAGCTGATCCGCATCGCCGTGGCCGTGCACTTCCGCAACCAGGAAGCCTCGCCCGGGATCAAGCGAGGCGGCACGCTGAACGTCAACCTCCACGAGCTGGAGCTGATGGCGCCGGCCGACCATATCCCCGAAGAGCTGGTGGTCGACCTGACCGGTATGGACATCGGCGACGCCATCCGCGCCATCGATATCCCGCTGCCGGCCGGCGTCGAGCTGGCCGCCCATCTGCGCGAAGCGACCGTCGCCTCCATCGCCACCTCGTCGGCGCTGCAGTCCGAGGAAGCCGGCGGCGCGAGCGAAGGCGGGGCCGAGGAAGAAGCCGCCAGCTAAGCTGTCGGGCGCTCCTCGAAGCCGCCATGCTGATCCTCGCCGGCCTCGGCAACCCCGAAGCCAGGTACGCCAAGAACCGGCACAACCTTGGCTTCGCCGCCTGTCAGGTGATCATGCGCCGCTGGGACTTCGGCCCTGAGCGCGCGCGCTTTTCCGGGTTGGCCAGCGAAGGCCAGATCCAGACGCCGTCTGGGCCGGTCAAGGCGCTCAGCCTGCGCCCCCAGACCTATTACAACGACAGCGGCAAGGCGGTCGCCGAGGCGATGCGCTTCTACAAGGCCGCGCCCGCCGACGTGGTGGTGTTCTACGACGAGATCGATCTGGCGCCCGGCCGCTTCCGCATGAAAACCGGCGGCGGCGCGGCGGGCAACAACGGCGTGCGCTCGATCACCGCCCACATCGGCCCCGACTTCCGCCGCGCCCGGATCGGCACCGGTCACCCCGGCCACAAGGACCTGGTGATGGGCCATGTGCTGTCTGACTTCAGCAAGGCCGAGGTGAACGACTGGGTGCGGCCGCTGCTGGAAGCCTGCGCCGACGCCCTGCCCCTGCTCGCCGCCGGCGAGGACGAGCGCTACCAGGCCGAGGTGCTGCGCTTAGCGCCGGCGCAGAAATTGGACCCGAGAGCCACCGATTGACCGGTCAAGCGTGGGCGTGAGATAGCCCGACGATCCGCGGAGACGTGCGATGTTCTTGTTCGGGGGTGGTTTGCTGTCTCTTCTGTTCGCCCTCGCGCCGCTGCTGATCGGCGTGCTGCTCTGCGTGCATGCCGTGCGCAGCGGCCAGCAGCTCTACTGGGTGTTCATCATCCTGTTCGTCCCGGTGCTGGGCGCGCTGGTCTACGTCGTCGCCATACTGATCCCCGATCTCGCGGGCGGGACGCGGGCCAAGCGCATGGGCATGGCGGCCCGAGACGCGCTTGACCCGATGCGGGAGTACCGCCAGGCCAAGACCGCGACCGACGATAGTCCGACGGTGCACAACCGCATGCGGCTGGCCGCCGCCGCCGCCCAACTCGGCCGCCACGCCGAAGCCGAACAGCTGTACGGCGAGGCGATGCAGGGCATCCACGCCGACGATCCGGCGCTGCTGCTCGGCCGCGCCAATGCCCTGATCGAACTCGGCCGGGCGCCGGAGGCGCTGCCGCTGGTCGAGAAGCTGGGCGAGGAGCAGAGCCCAGCCAGCCCGCCCACGGTGCTGGCCCAGGCCCGGGTGTTCGAGGCGCTTGGCCGCTTCGCCGAGGCCGATTCGTCCTACCAGTGGGCCGCCGGCCGGCTGCCCGGCCTCGAGGGCCTCGCCCGCTATGCCGCCTTCCTCGCCCGGGTGGGCCGCAAGAGCGAGGCCGCCGACAACCTCGCCGAGATCGACCGCCGCATCGAACGCGCCAACCCCCAGTTCCGCCGCGAGGGCCGTGCCTGGCGCGACCTGGCGGCCCAGGCCATGGCGCGGGCTTGACACGAAGTTCGTGAGTCACGAAATTCGTGTCATGAAGAACGTGACCATCAGCATGGACGAGGAAACGCTCGGCTGGGTCCGCATTGAGGCGGCGAGAGCCGGGCTCAGCGTTTCACGATGGATAGGAGAGCGCCTTCAGGGGATGAACCAGGAGCGCGCGATGAAAGCCGCCGCATCGGCTCGGATCGAGGCGTTTCTCGATGCCGGACCCCGGTTCGACCTGAGTGAGAACGGCAAGATCACGATCGACAGGGACGACATGTATGGCGATGCCCGTTTTCGTAGATTCGAACACGATCCTCTGCAGCCAGGATCGGCGATATCCGGCGAAACAGGAGCGCTCGACCAAGTGGCTGAAGAGCCTGCTGTCTTCACGGCGGACGGCCGTAAGCCTGCAGATTTTGAATGAGACCTATTCGGTGGTGAGCCGAAAGCCTCACTTTGCCCATTGGCGACCCAGCGTGAGGGATTTCATTCAGGACATGTTGGTTTGGGCGACGCCGCCGCTCGACAGCCACGCACTGGGCGAAGCGTGGCGGCTTGAGGATCGCTACCAGATCAGCTTCTGGGACTCGATGGTGCTGGTCAGCGCCAATCGCGCCGGCTGCGCCTATTTCCTCAGCGAAGACCTCAACGATGGGCAGGTCTATGGCGCGGTGCGGGCGATCAATCCGTTTCGCCATACGCCGGAGGACGTGCTAGGGGCCGCCGCTCGTCCCTGAAGCTGTCGGAAATCCATGGCCCTTAAAGTCGCCATCGTCGGCCTGCCGAACGTCGGCAAGTCGACCCTGTTCAACGCCCTGACCCAGACCGCGGCGGCGCAGGCGGCGAACTATCCGTTCTGCACCATCGAGCCCAACGTCGGCGATGTGGCCGTGCCCGAGCCGCGGCTGGACGATCTGGCGCGCATTGCCAAGTCGAAGGAGATCATCCCGGCGCGGATCAACTTCGTCGACGTGGCGGGCCTGGTGCGCGGCGCGTCGAAGGGCGAGGGCCTGGGCAACCAGTTCCTGGCCAACATCCGCGACTGCGACGCCGTCGCCTTCGTCGCCCGCTGCTTCGAGGACTCGGACGTGACCCACGTCGAGGGCCGGGTCGACCCGATCG
>Ga0302314_10019880_pt1 | contig 11131 bp, 14 predicted proteins | sample III_Palsa_N2_3_FD_200533 | JGI IMG/M metagenome (GOLD analysis project Ga0302314, IMG submission 200533) | Peat permafrost microbial communities from Stordalen Mire near Abisko, Sweden - III_Palsa_N2_3 | ecosystem: Environmental > Terrestrial > Soil > Palsa > Peat permafrost | place: Sweden... | reverse complement strand
ACCGCAGATCCTTCGGCTCCCTGCGCTGCGCTTCGGTCGCTCAGGATGACAGCTTGTTGGTAGTTACGGCGTAAAAAACATCGGGCAGCTTAGTGCGTCGGCAATAAATTGAGGGCGCGGGCTATCTCCAGGGCTGCACGCGGGGGCTGGTTGTCGCAGGTGTCGATGGAGACACGGGGCGGCGGCATGAAGCTGACGTCGAACGCGCCTTCGCTGTGCAGCTCCTCGAAGAGCGGCACGGAGGTCAGCTTCTTGTGCTGGTGGCGGGATAGGCTGGCCATGCGGCGCTTGATCTCGGCAATTGGACAAGTCAGCTCGACGAATTCGACGCGGCTGCCGTCCTCGGCAAGAGTCTTGATGAGCCTGGGGATGAACTCGGGGCGGACGGTGGACTCGGGGTTGAAGGTGAAGATCATGCCGGGCAGGCCGCTGCGCGCGGCCTGGTCAAAGACAGAGAGCCAGAACTCCTCGCGCAGCGCGATGAACTGCGGGCTGCCGAACTCGAAGACGGTCTGCAGCAGGTCCACAACCAGATGGTTATGGAAGAGTTTGTAGCCGGTGATGGCGACCAGTTCCTGGGCGACGGTGAGCTTGCCGACTGCCGGCATGCCGTAGATGAAGATGAGTTTCATGCGGGTTTCCTCCCATGAGCTGCGTATGGAGGGTTGACGCTTCCCGCCCATTCGCAAAGGACGCGAATGGACGGGGCACGGAACGTTACGGGCTGTTCAGGATTCCTCCGTGGCTTCGCAAATCTTCCCAGGAAGCAGCCGATGATTCACTAAGGCTTCTTGGGCTCGGCCGGTGAGGTGGGTGCGGCTGCCGGCGTCGCGGCCGGCGCGGGTTTCAGGTACTTATCCCACCAGGCGAGCCAGCGCTCGTAACGGTCCTTGATGTAACTGGGGCGCGTAAAGCCGTGGAACTGGCCGGGATAGACGACTAACTCAGTGGGGCGGCCGAGCGACTTGAGCGCTTCATACATCTGCTCGCCGCCGAGGAGCGGGACGTTCATGTCAGACGTGCCGCCCATGAACATCATGGGCGTGTGGATACGCTTGTCCACTTCAAGGAAAGGATAACTCATCTTGAGATAGAGCGGCAGGTTCTTCCACGGGGGCCCGAGCTCGTTGTCGTATTGCAGGACGTACTGATCGACGCCGTAGAAGGACATGGGCGCGGCGACGCCGGCTCCGCTGATGGCTGCCTTGAAGCGGTCGGTGCTGGCGACGGTGTAGTCGGTGAGAATGCCACCGTAGCTCCAGCCGGTGACGGCGAGTTTGTCGGGGTCGGCGACGCCAATGGCGACGGCCTTGTCGACGCCGGCGAGCAGGTCCTGCACTTCAAGGTGGCCCCAGTCGGCGGCGATGGCCTGCGAGTAAGCCTGGCCGCGGCCGGAGCTGCCGCGGTAGTTGACGTTGAGCTCGGCGTAGCCCTTGGTCGCCACCCACTGGCGCATGAAGTCGAAGGCGTGCTCGTCCTGGCCGTTGGGGCCACCGTGGATGAAGAGGATCATGGGCACGGGCGTGCCCGCCTTGAAACCCGTGGGGCGCGTGAGGAGGCCGTGAACGTCGGTGCCGTCTTTGCTCTTGAACTCGAGGTCCTCGGTGGGAACGCGGTTGAGTTCGGCCATCAGGGAGTCGTTATAGTTAGTGAGCTTGCGCAGCGAGCCGTTCTCCAGGGCATAGATCTCTGCGGGGTCGCTGTCATTGGTATAGGAGACGGCGATGTGGCCGCCGCCCTCATCCCAGGAAGTTACCGCGCCTTGTTGATTAAGGAGGCGCTTGTCGCCGGGGCCGGATAAGTCGACTTCGGCGGGGTATTGGTTGCGGTCGTCGTTGACCAAGTAACTTAGATGGCCATCGGCGGTGTAGATGGGCGAGCGAACGCTGCGGTCTAACTTGGAGGCTGGATAACTTACCTTGCCGTCGAGGGTAACTACGGCGGGGCGGACCTGGTCGTACTCCAGCAGCTTGATTTCGACGCCCTGCACGTAGGCGATGGATTTGGAGTCGGGCGACCAGGCGAGGTGACCGCGGTCGGGGCCAGTCCAGGGGGTGAGCTTGCGGGGCTCGGAACCGGCCTTGGGTGGGACGAGGAAGACGTCGGTGTTGGTGCTGCGGTCGGGGTCGGGCTCGTGATTGCTGACGAAGGCGATCCACTGGCCGTCAGGCGACCACTCGGCGTCCTCTTCGTCGACATTCTTGGACGTGGTCAGCTTCTCTGCTTTTTTCGCCGCAATGTCGTAGAGATAGAGCGAGGCCCAGGCGTCGTCGCGGAGATAGCCCTGGACGTCCTGCTTGAAGTGATAGCGGTCGATGACGATGGGCTTGGCAGGAGCGGGCGGCTTGCCTTCTTCGGCATCGGGCTCGGACTTGGGCGTGAGGGTGAGGAGGAGCTTTTTGGAGTCGGGGGACCAGCTGTAGTCCTCAAGGTTCTGATCGGTGATGGCGGTGAACTGCTCGGCTTCACCGCCGCGCCGGTCGAGTACCCACACCTGCGAGCCTTTGGCCGGACCGGGACGCGAGGAGAGAAAGCTGATGTAGCGGCCGTCGGGCGAGAAACGCGGCGACGAAGCGCCTTCCTTGCCATTGGTGAGTTGGAGACGGACGGAGCCGTCCCACTTGACCATCCACAGGTGCGACTGGCCTTTGTCTTCCTTGGCGTCGATCTGGCTGACGGTGTAGGCGACCCACTCGCCGTCGGGCGAGACGACGGGCGAGCCGACGCGCTGGAAGCGGGCCAGGTCGTCAAGGTTGATGTCGCGCTTTTTGGGCGCGCCGGCAGCTGGGGTTTGCAGTGCGGAGGTGGAGGCGACTGCCAACAGGCAGAGAACGAGGCAGGGAAAGAACTTCAGGAATCCACGCGGCATGGGCAGAGATTATCATTCCGCTGGGGATGGACCTCGAAAAAATGCCATGACCGATTCGTGACCATGGTAAAATGACCATGGTCATATCGATTTCCTGACCCGGAGGGCCAATCACGATGCGCACAATTGGAGCGGGTGAGTTCAAGGCCAAATGCCTGGCGCTGATGGACGAAGTGCAGGCGACGGGCCAGCCGCTGCTGATAACCAAGCGGGGCAAGCCGGTGGCGCGGTTGACGGCTGCGGTGGAAGAATCTGCGCCCGAGGGAACGGTGGAGTCGATCTTTGGCAGCCTGCGGGGATTGGCGACGATTGTGGGAGACCCGGACGAGTGGCTTGGTCCGATTGTGCCGGAGGAAGACTGGCAGTTTCTTAAACCAGATTGGGACCCCGGCGAATGATCCTGCTCGATACCCACGTAGTGGTCTGGCTGATGACGGCTCCGGAGCGCATTTCCAGGGCTGCAGCTTCGGCGCTTGAGGATCGCGGTGTTCGCGGGCGGCGGCCGGCTCTGTCCGCGGCTTCGATCTTTGAGTTGGGATACGGGATCCGGCGCGGCCGCATTCTGATGCACGGAACGAGCATTGGCTTTCTGGATCGGATGCGAGCGAACTTCGAGCTTGTGCCGGTCACGGAGGCAATTGCTTTTGAGGCCGCGTCGTTCCCGGAGCCATTTCACGGGGACCCGATGGACCGCATCATTACGGCAACGGCATTGCTGGGCGACTTCACGCTGCTGACGAACGACAATCGGATACGGAAATCGGGACTTTGCCGAGTGATTTGGTAAGAGCTATCGCAGGCGTTCGCGGACTTCCGGGCGAACCAGATAGAGGAAGAAGACCAGGTTGAGCAGGCCCTGGACGACGGATGCTCCCTGATGCTGGCTATAGAAGATCCACGAATTGTAAGAGACCAGCAGGAAGACGGCGGCGAGGGCCAGCGACCAGGCCCAGCGGAAGAGCATGAGCAGGCCGGCGCTGGTGGCCAGGAAGGCGGCGGCGAAAAGCAGGAAGAAGACCGGGTAATGACGGCCGGAGACGACGCCCAGGATGATGACGCCGCCGAGAATCAGCAGGTAAACGCTGATGGCGGCGAGGCCCGGCAAGGGCAGCAGCTCGGCCAGCGGGCTGGGCGCCTGCGGCGGCTTGGGGCTCTCGGGCTTTGGCGTGTCCGTCATAGCGTGTGCAGGTAGGCGAGCAGGTCGCTCATCTGTTGGTCCGTGAGCTGCGTGGCGGGCATGTTGTTGCGGCCCTGGAGGATGACGGAGGTCAGCCGCTCGTCGGTGGGCGGCGCGCCGGAGGGCATGGCCTTGATCTTGGTGAGCGCCTGCAGGCCGGGACCGTTGAGCGGGCGCGTGGTGGTGGGGTGGTGGCAGCGGGCGCACTTCTGGCTGAAGACGACGGCGCCGCGGGCTTCTTCGGGGGTCCAGAGCGCCTCCGGCTTGGAGGCGGGCAGCGCGCGGCAGCCGGCGGCGAGAGCGCAGGCGTAGAGAGCCAGGAGGGCAGCTGGAATAGTGGCGCGCATCTAGGGTGATGATACAAGGGAGGGCGAGGCGGGTGGTTGGCCCGGACCACACCATGTTGAGGGTTGTGCTGTCGCACCTGAGTGCCCTGTCTCTAAACTCGGCCGTAAAACGGACGAAAGGCAGAAGCAGATTCTTCGACTCACCCCCCCCGAACTGAAGAACGTTCGGGGCCCCGTTCGCTCAGAATGACAGCCTTATGTTTTGTTATGGACCTTATAGACAAGTTATAGACAAGAAACTGGCCGCTGAGAACTTGGCTTACTCGGAGGCGGCGATCGCTTCGGCGATGCGGTCCATGGCCTGGATCTCGGCTTCGCTGCCGGGGCGGTGGCCGTTGACCATGATGGAGAAGGCCAGCGTCTGGCCGCTGGCGGCGGTGAGGTAGCCGCTCAGGGCGTTGCTCTCATTGAGCGTGCCGGTTTTGGCCCACAGCTTGCCCTTGAGCGGCGAGGTTTTGAAGCGGTTGGCGAGTGTGCCGTCGACGCCGGCGACGGGGAATGAGTTGCGCCAGCCGGCGCCCCAGCTTTGGCGCGAGGCGTAGGCGAGGAGTTGGGCGTAGGCGCGCGGGGCGACGCGGTCGTCGGGGCTCATGCCGGAGCCGTCGTAGAGGAAGAAATCGGAGTCGTTGACGCCGGAGTCGAGCAGGAACTGGCGCACGACGCGGGCGCCCTGCTCCAGGCTGCCGTCGCTGGCGAGCGTCTTGCCCAGCAGCCGGAGGATGAGCTCGGCGTGCAGGTTCTGGCTGATCTTGTTGGTGAGCACGATGTCCTGGGCGAGCGGGATGGAGGTGTGGGTGGCGAGCACGCGGCGGTCGTTGAGCGGCGCGGCGATGCGGTCTGTGGCGGCGGCGCCGATATGCAGAGTCTGGTTGCGCTGCTCGGTGAAGCTGGCAGTCTCGCTGGAAGACTTGTGCAGCGAGGTGGGATTGCCGTTGACCTGCACGCCGTGGGCGGCGAGGGCCTGTTTGAATGCCGTGGCGGTGTAAGCTGCGGGGTCATCGACGGCCAGGCCGGAGTGGAGACCGTTGGCGGGCACGGTGCCCCAGGCGCGGACGAGCAGTGTGCCGGGACGGCGATCCAATCCCGGATGCGCCACTTGCCCGGCAGGAGTGGGCACCATGGTGTTTTCGAGCGTGTAGTAGTCGACGTTCGGAACCCAGTTGGCGAGGGTTGCCGCGGGATTGGCGGGGTCGGCAGCGACGTTGAGCTCGATGGTGTTTTCGGCGAAGGTGAGCGCGGAGATAGGCGCGCCGTAGCTCCATTGCAGGTCGTCCCAGCTCCAGCCTTCGCCGTAGGGTTCATCGGCGAAGAAGCTGTCGTCGCCCACGACGTTGCCGTCGACGGTGCGCACGCCGCTCTGCTCCACCTGCTGAGCGAGCAGGTCGAGGACGTCCATGTCCGCGGGCTGCTTCTCGGGTGCGGGTGTGGCGGGCTGTTGTTGGGGGCCGTGGTAGGGGTAAGTGCGGCGGCTGAGGGTGGGGTCGCCGGAGCCGAGAATGACGATGTCGCCGTGCAGTACGCCTTGCGGGTCGATGACGCCGCCGGCGACGACGTTGGTGACCCAGGTGAGGGAGTCGGTGGGCAGCAGGGCGCAGGCGGCGGCGGTGGTGGCCAGCTTGACGTTCGAGGCGGGCGTGAAGAGCCTGGCGTCGTTGAAGCCGTAGAGCGCCTGGCCTTCGAGGGTCTTGACGCTGACGCCGAACTCGGCCTGGGCCAGGGCGGGGTCGGCGAGGATCGCCTGGATTTTGTCGGCGAGCGGACTGGCCACGGGCGCGGCTGGTTTGGCGGGGCGGCGGTGCGCCTGGGCGTGAAGAGCGTCCGAGGGAAGCGCTGCGGAGATGAGAGCGGCTGCCAGGGCTAGAGCCGCCATTCGCTGCGATGGGTTCATGCAGGCAGTTTAAGCGATCCTGCCGCACAGATTGGGAGAATCGCCGATTTCAGGCGCCGCCAAATTGCTCCCATGGCGGGAGCGGTGTATTCTTGGCCTGTGCGAATCATTGCGCGTGGCACGCTGAATGGGTTTGTGCGGAAACGTGTGGAAACGCGGCTGCGGAGGCTGGTGCAGGAACAGCTCGATGCCTGGTTCGCGGTGGTTTCACGATCCTCGTGGAGGAACTCAGCCGAGTTGAAGCGGCAGTTTGGGACGGCGAGTATTGTCACGGCCGAGCGGGTTGTCTTCAACATTCGGGGTAATGAGTTCCGGCTGGTGGCGGCAGTGGATTATGCGCATGGATTCGTGCTGATTCTGTGGCTCGGGACGCATCGGGAATACGATGGAATCGATGTAAAGACGGTGAAGTTCGACAAGGAGCGCTATGCGGATTCAACCGGTTCGGAATGACGCAGACCATGCCGCGGCGGTGGCTCGCATTGAACGGCTGATGGGCGCGGAGCCGGGTACGCCGGCAAGCGATGAGCTCGAGATTCTGGTTACGCTGGTGGACGCGTACGAGGCGAAGCGCTTCCCCATGGCGACGCCGGAGCCGATTGCTGTGATCCAGTTTCAGATGGAGCAACAGGGGTTGTCTCGCCGGGATCTGGAGCCGATGATTGGGAGCCGCGCGCGCGTCTCCGAGATTCTGACCGGGAAGCGGGCGCTGACGCTTCCCATGATTCGGCGGCTGCACAGCGGGCTGCGGATTCCGCTGGAATTGCTGGTGGGCGCGGAGATGGCTCCTGAGACGGCTCGGCGGACGGCGGTGCGGCGGAAGAAGGCGAAAGCTGCGACGGCGAGTGTGGGCGCCAATCGCGGGATTGCGGCGCGGCAACGTGGCCGATAAGCCTGCAGCACAGCGCCCTGCGCGGGATTGGCGGCTGCGCAGCCGGACGCTCGCGCTTGGTGGACGGACGCTGGTGATGGGGGTGGTCAACATCACTCCTGACTCGTTCAGCGATGGTGGGGCGTTTCTCGATGCTGCCGAGGCCGTGACGCATGCGCTGGCCCTGTTGGATGAGGGCGCGGACCTGCTGGACCTGGGCGCGGAGAGTACGCGGCCGGGGTCAAACGCAGGGCCGGTTGGGAACATGGAGACTGCGCTCGGCGCGGATGAGGAGCAGGCGCGGCTGCTGCCGGTGATCGACGGGATTCTGAAGCAGCGGCCGGATGCGGTGCTATCCGTGGACACGTATAAGGCCGCGACGGCGCAAGCGGGCCTGGCGGCGGGCGCGGAGATCGTCAACGACGTGAGCGGATTTTTGTGGGATGCGGAGATGGCTGCGGTATGCGCGCAGGCGCAATGCGGCGTGGTGCTGATGCATACGCGCGGAACTCCGGCGGAGTGGGGTACGCAGGCCAAGCTCGGGCCAAGTGAGCTGCTTGCCACTGTGCACGATGGCTTGCAGGCAAGTCTCGCATGCGCCGAGGCGGCGGGCGTGGCGCGCGACAACATTGTGCTCGATCCCGGCTATGGCTTCGGCAAGCGTGGCGAGGAGAACTTCGCGCTGCTGGCGCGGCAGGCTGAGCTGCTGAAGCTGGGCCGGCCGCTGCTGGCCGGGGTGAGCCGCAAGTCGTTTCTGGGGCGGGCGCTCAGCTCGCTTCATCAAGGCCAGCCGGCGCTCGTGGACCAGCGCGAGACGGCCAGCGTGGCGGCGATGGTGGCCGCGATTCTGAACGGGGCATCCCTGGTGCGCGTCCATCGGGTAAGGGCGGCGGTGGAGGCGGCTCTCATTGCGGACCGGGTCTTGGAACAGATGAGCGAACCCGGATAGCCGAAGGGGTTCCAATTGCTCATGTTCGAGGTGGTCCATTCTGAGCATCCTTCGCAAGGATTCGCTGCCTAGCATGATGGCTGGTGGAGGCTGGCGCGATCGCCGCACGGTCCGTTCTCCGCCAACAATGCTGAGGAGGGCCCATTGCAAATGGCGGCACACGAGATTCTTTCGGAGGCGGGCAAACTGCACATGGTGAGCAGGAACCTGGAACAGCTGGCGGTGCATCATGAACCGATGGCGGAGGCGCTGTCCGTGCTGGCAGGAACGCTGCGCCAATCGGCCACCATGCTTGAGGTGATGGTGGAGGTAAGGCTGGGCGGCGCCAAGGATGTGGAAAAAGAAAGCAACTAAAGATGCGGTTCCTAACTCCAAGTAGACGGATAGAGATTCAGGATTCACCCATACCAAAAAAGATCCGATCCCGAGCAAGCGGTCTCTCTCGCTTATCGATTGCTGCAGTAGTTGATTGAGTTCCTCGCCAGGCGTTTAAGAAACGCACCATCGCTCGACAATCTCAAATTCCAAAGAGCCTAAAGGGGAGTTTTGTCATGAATGTCATGAAGAAGAAGAAGAGCCGGATCGAACTGGCACGGGAGATCATCGCCAACCTGCGGCGGGGGATGAACAGGCAGCCTGCCCAGCCCACTGCGCAGAACAATCTGCACGTTGAGCCAACGCCGTTTATGCCGGCACCCATGCCGCGCCCCGCCCGTAACAACAGACCGCTGCACGCTTCGCCTTTACACTTCTAAGCTCGAGCCTGTGCCCGCTGCATGATGGGTCAGCAACGCCGGGTTCACGCTTTGGGTTTCGAATCGTTCGCTTCCAGGCCTCACCCTCCGCATCAGACCAGTTTGCTCTGGACTGCTGTCCCCGCGCGGGGACAGCCGGTAGAGAACGTGTGGGCGCAAGGGCGCGGTCAGGCCGGCTTGCAGCGGCGGCGTTCTGCTGTTGTGGAGCGAAGCAGCGCCTGATGGAATCCGCGACAAGACTCGATCTCAATGAAATTCGATCATCGATGCGCCTTGAGCAAAGACCGGTAAGAGCTCATCGGCAGCAAACCGCTCATTGCAGGAGTGACGGCCCGCGAGCGGCTGTGTCAAACTGAAGAGACCGCCGGCATTGCCTGCCTGCCGTGCATCAACGGCAAAGCATCACTGGGCCATACGTGGCTGGGGAAGCGCCTGGCTCGGGAAGCCCGGGCGGAGCACAACCGGGCCTGTAGCTCAACGGTTAGAGCAGGGGACTCATAATCCCTTGGTTGGGGGTTCGAATCCCTCCGGGCCCACCACTGATCCGTGCTTTCTACATCGCTGTTTTCTACGCGGTTGCTGCTTCCGCGGCTTTCGGTGCGCTGGCTGCGGTCAGCTTTTCGATTGATACTTTATCCAGCTTCAACTTCGCGGCTTCCGCGAGGTCGGCTACGTGGCGATCGCTGGTGGCGCTGGCGATGGGCGCTGTGACGCCGGGTTGAGCTGCCAGCCAGGCAAGCGCTACGCGGGCGGGCGTGGAGCCGATCGACTTGGCGACTTCGTCGAGCGCGGCAACAACGCTGAAGCCCCAATTGTTCAGGTACTTTTTCACCGAGCCGCCGCGCGCGGCTTTCTCGGCGTCCTGCGGGCTGCGATACTTGCCGGTGAGGAAGCCGGCGGCCAGCGAGAAGTATGGGATCACGCCAATTTTGTACTCGGTAACAACGGGAAGCAGATCGGTCTCAAAGTCATCGCGCTCGACAAGGTTGTAATGCGGCTGCAGCGCAACATAGCTTGCCAGCCCGTTCTTTTTGCTTGTCTCCATCGCTTCCCTGAGGCGGGCTCCGGTATAGTTCGACGCGCCGAGGAAGCGGACTTTTCCTTGCTTGACCAACTCAGTGAAGGCTCCCAGCGTCTCTTCGAGCGGGGTCTCCTTGTCGTCCTGGTGCGACTGGTAAAGATCGATGTGGTCGGTCTGCAGGCGGCGCAGCGAGTCCTCGACGGCCTGGCGGATGTAGGCGGCCTTGAGGCCCTTCTTGCCATCGCCCATATCGTTGCCTACCTTGGTGGCAAGAATTACATCCTTGCGCTTGCCGGAGCGGGCGAACCACTTGCCGATGATGGTCTCCGACTCGCCGCCGGTGTGGCCTGGCGCCCAGCGTGAGTACACGTCCGCGGTGTCAATGAAGTTGAGGCCCGCGTCAAACGCCGCATCCAGCAGCCGGAACGACTCGGCCTCGTCCACCGTCCAGCCAAACACATTACCGCCCAGGCAAATCACCGGCACTTCCGGTCCCGCGCTTCCCAGCTTCCGCTTTTCCATCTGCAACTCTCCTCACTTCATCGGATGCGGCAAACGCTTCGCCGGCGGCAATGTTTCTGCGATGCAAGTTTGCGCCGGCGCGATTGAGTGCTCAGGCGGCTGTGCCTTCTTCTACCTTGCGATCGGAGTCGTCCTCGTCCAGGGGCTCGTCGATGTTGCCTTCGACAACGGCATCGGAGCCATCCATGCCCGCTTGCGGATGATGGCTTCGCAACGCGCGGCTGGTGTCTTCGCGGCCTGGCGTCACGCTTATGCCGCCGCGGTCCTCAGACATCGGACCCACCTCGGTGAAGGCTGCGATCTGCTCTTCGGCAACGTCGTCGGTGACCATGCCGGAGCCATCGCGGCCGCCGAACGGGTCGTCGTCCTGGGTGAGATTGACGCGGAGCGCGTCCAGCTCCTCTTCCGTGCCGGCATTGAGCTCGTCAAACTGCTGCGCCATTTCGCCTGCAAAGAGAGGCGGATCTTCATCGGCGCCGCCGGTGAGGGACTCCAACCGCGCGAGCCTTTCTTCCGTGGCTACGTCGTCGCTGTCAAGCTGCGTATCTCCATGCACCGAGCTCTCACTCAGGTCTACCTTGTCTCGTGCGATGTGCTTTGCCATTTTTTTACCTTCCGCTGGGTAAGATGAAGCAAGGGCGGATGGGGATGTTCGCCAAGAAGCGGCTGGGTGCAATACCGCTGAAACGGCGGGCGCGATTGGGTCTTCAAGATTCTGCAAATCGGGGCCGG
>Ga0302314_10019878_pt1 | contig 11132 bp, 7 predicted proteins | sample III_Palsa_N2_3_FD_200533 | JGI IMG/M metagenome (GOLD analysis project Ga0302314, IMG submission 200533) | Peat permafrost microbial communities from Stordalen Mire near Abisko, Sweden - III_Palsa_N2_3 | ecosystem: Environmental > Terrestrial > Soil > Palsa > Peat permafrost | place: Sweden... | reverse complement strand
GCGTCGCCTGACAGGATCCCTGAGCTTTCGCCGGCCAGGGCGCCGGTATCGGTTCCGCCGGTGACGTTGGCGTTGGCAAGTGTGACATTGGTCACCGCGCCGCTGGCGCCCACATCGCCGAACAGGCCGACGTTGGACTTGGTGCTGGTCAAGGTCAGGTTCGAGATCGTATTGCCCAGCCCGTCGAACACGCCGGTGAAGCCGTCGCCGACGATCGCGCCACCGGCGGTCGCGCCGATGGGTGTCCAGGTTGAGCCGGTCAGGTCGATCGATGCGGCCAGCGCGTAGTCGCCGCCCGGGGTCATGTTCTGGAGGGCGGTGCTGGTATAGATCAGGGTATAGGTTTGGCCGTTGATGCTCAGGGCGCCGCTCTGGGTAGGGGAGCTGAACACCACGTTTGCGCCGTCATTGAAGGTGAAGTTGGCCGCCGCGGCGGCGTTGTAGGCTAGGTTGACCGCCCCGGCGCCGGAGACAGTAATCGGTGCATTGATCGCCAGGGCTTGGCCTGCGCTGAGGTTCAAGCTTCCCGAGCCGGAGAGGCTAATCGCCCCAGTCAAGGTTAGGTTGTTGTAGGCGTTCAGCGTCAGGGCGTGGCTGGAGCTCCAGCTGATGGTCGCGCCGGAGTCCAGGGTGATGTCGCCGGGGCCGCTGGAGACCGTCGCGCCGGAGCTGGTTCCTCCCTCGCTGGCCCCCGTGGCAGTAGTCTGTTCGGTGACATCGCTGGTGGCCAGGGCGGTGGAGATGGTGGTCGCCGCCGCAGGCGTAATCTCGATGTCCTGGGGGTCCAGCAGCCACTGGCCGCCGTGGGCGTCGATCGTTGCGGCGTCGACCTTCACCGTTTGGCCCGAGGTCTCGATCTGGCCGGCCGCGCCTTTCGCGCCTTGGGCGTCCAGAGTTCCGGCGACGGTGGTGGCGCCGCCGTCGGCCACCAGCCAGATTTTGCCGTCGCTCCTGTTGACGCCAGTGGCCCGGATCATGCCGGCGGTATTGCCGGCCAGGGCATAGACATTGCCCTGCTCGGCACGGAGCTCAGCGTCGGCAGCCACGATCAGGCCGGTGTTGGCGACGGTTGTGCCAGAGCCCCCTACCTGAACCGAGAACAACCCATTGCCGTCGTTATCGGCATCCTTCAGCGTTACCTGCTGGCCGGCCACCAGGCCGACCGTGCCGTTCGGCGCGGTGAGGGTCCCGTCATTCTCCACCGTGGAGGCGATCAGGGCGACATTGCCGCCGAGGCTGCCTACCCTGCCCAAGTTGACAACGCTGGTCGTGGACGAGCCAGAGAAGGCGAGGGCGCCGCTGCCAAGAAAGGCATTGTTGCTTATATCTAGCGTGGAGGCGACGAAGCTGCCGCCGGTATTGACCACCCCGGTTTTGCTGATGATCACCCCGTTCGGATTGATCAAATAGACCGAGCCCGTCGCCGACAGCAGGCCGTCGATGGAAGAGATGGAGCCGCCGGTGACCCGGTTCAGGGTCGCGCCGGAGCCGTTGTTGATCTGGACCGTCCCGCCTTGGCCAATCGAGAAGCTGTTCCAATTGATGATCGCGCTCTGGCTGGATTGGCTGACGGTCAGGACGCCGCTTGACCGCGTGCTGATGGCGGCTTGGCCGGACACGACGGTTCCGTGAGTTGGCAGCGCTGGCGACGCCATGGCTTGCGAAACGCTCAAGAGAGCCGTCGAGGCAAGCAGAGTGCAGAGTAGCGGCTTATTGCAGAGCATAGATACGCGCCTTCTCTTTATAAGAGAGCTCGCGTTACAGGCGAAGCCCTGTGAAAACACCAGGTTCTCAGGCGGCTACACAGGGGATCATACAGAAGAAGCCCAAGCGCCCCAAAAAAGACAATCTAACGCGTTGCATAATTTATGCGCCGCACGGATCTTTGCGCATCATTACAAATAGCAACATACAGCTTTTGGATTAAAGGTTAAAGCGACGTTCATAATTCCGCGACCCGGAAGGGGTTGGCGCCGTCAAATGACGCAGGCTGCAACTAAGGCCTCCCACGGCGGCCCAGGCGTCCACACATTCTATTATTGCACAAATGGGCGAGGTTTGTACGCCACGATAATGAGTGACAAGCCGCTCTTTGGACACATGTTCGGGTATCTTTAATGGTGCTGAGGCCGACGGGCATGGCGCCAAATGAAGCGCCGCGTCGACCTCCGCGCCCCTGGACACCGCAAAGCGAGGCTATCGTCATGAGACCCCCGGTTTGGCTCCGCCGTTTGATCCGGCCCTATCGCGAGAAGCTCTGCCGACACGAATGGGCGCCCGCCGAGTCAAGGCCCGGTTGGGTCTGTGTCCGCTGTGGCGCCCGAGAGGCGGCCTCCGGCCAGGGTGATGCAAGCCGCCCGCATCCGCAGATTTCTGAATAAGCTGGATCCCCGCATGGCGGGGGCATGACCAGCTTGAGAAGCCGCGCCAAGGCAATCGGCCCGGAGGTGAGTTGGGCATCAGGCGCGGTGGGCACGAAATTCCAGCTGTTCCTGCCGGTGACGACGGACAAGATCAGCCTCGGCGCGACGCCCAGCCCGTCCTAAGGCAAAGCCGATGGCCTTAGTGCGTTGTATAGGGAAGGGTCGCCGTGAGCTGTGGCTGCGGTTGCAGGGCGGCCCTGATGACCGCGACGCAGGGGTCCGATACCTTGTCGAGATTGTGCAGCAAACAGTCCCGAACCCCGTTGCGATTGCCCGTAACCGATTGCAACGGACAAAGTGAAAAGGCGTCGGCCGTACAGGCCTTACGCCACTTCCTTTCGTCGGCGCTGCGCGCGAGCGCGGGCCCGCCTAGAGCGCCAATCGATACGATAAGCAGTACGGCGGCGACTTGGGTACGGAAACAGGCTTTGCGGGACATCGTGAGCGGACATGTGGCCCACGATGGCCTGGAATTCAATGTTTAGCGTTTCAGGCCGCTTTTCGTTCGCGAAGGAACTGAAAGAATTCAACGCCTTCGCGTAAGCGCCGCTTCATCATGTCGCTGTCGCTGATCATCTCTTTGACGATCGAGCCGATCTTCCGTGGACGGAAATAGAAGGCTTTGTAGAAGTCTTCGACCGAGGCGAAGATCTCTTCGTGGCTGAGATGGGGGTAATGCAGGGGCGCGATCTGGACGCCCTTGTCGTTGACCAGCTCGGCGTTCGCCGCGTCCAGCCAGCCGTTCTCCACGGCCTGGTCGTAAAGGAAGGTGCCCGGATAGGGCGCAGCCAATGACACCTGGATGGTGTGGGGATTGATTTTGCAGGCCCAGGCCTTGGTCTTCGCCAGGGTCTCGCGGGTCTCGCCAGGCAGGCCGGCGATGAAGGTGCCGTGGATGACGATGCCGAGATCGTGGCAGTCCTGGGTGAAACGCTCGGCGACTTCGATCCGCATGCCCTTCTTGATGTTGTAGAGGATCTGCTGGTCGCCGGATTCATAGCCCACCAGCAACAGCCGCAGGCCGCCGGCCTTCAGCTTCTCCAGGGTCGCACGCGGGACATTGGCCTTGGCGTTGCAGGACCAGATCACTCCGAGCTTCCCCAGGCCCTCGGCGATGGCTTCGGCGCGCGGCAGATCGTCGGTGAAGGTGTCGTCGTCGAAGAAGAACTCCTTCACTTGCGGGAAGGCTTCCTTCGCCGCGGCGATTTCGGCCACGACGTTCGCGACCGAGCGGGTTCGATACCGGTGCCCGCCGACGGTCTGCGGCCACAGGCAGAAGGTGCAGCGGCTCTTGCAGCCTCGGCCAGTGTAGACCGACAGATAGGGGTGTTTCAGATAGCCGATGAAATAGTCTTCGATCTTCAGGTCGCGCTTATAGACGTCGATCACCGAGGGCAGGGCGTCCATGTCTTCCAGAATCGGCCGTTCCGGGTTGTGGACGATCTCGCCATTCGCATCGCGGTAGCTGAGGCCGAGGATGGTGTCCCAGGGCTTGCCGTCCGCGACGTCCTTGACGGTGTAGTCGAACTCGTTGCGGCAAACGAAGTCCACGATCGGAGCATCGACCAGGCTCTCGTCTGCCTTCACCGCCACCTTGGCGCCGATCAGCCCGGCCTTTAGCGCGGGATTGGCCGCCTTCATGGCCGCGATGGCCTTCACGTCTGAATCGAAGGAGGGGACCGAGGTGTGCACCACCAGGAGGTCGAAATCATTCGCCTGGGCCACCACCTCGTCCATGGTGATGCCGGAAGGCGGCCCGTCGATCAGCTTGGAGTTTTCCACCAGCGCCGCCGGCTGGGCGAGCCAGGTCGGCAACCAGAAGGATCTGATCTCCCGCTTTGCCTGATAACGGGAGCCCGCGCCTCCGTCGAAACCATCGAAAGAGGGGACTTGGAGGAAGAGGGTGCGCAACATGGTGAAATCCTACTCGATCAAGCCGTCCGAGTCATGCGCGCCTCGATGACGCGGACGATGTCCAACGCCTCGAGGCCCGCCGCCTCGTATTGTTTGAATTGGTCGTCGTGTTCCAGATAGGCGTCCGGCAGCTTTAGCGTCCGGATCGAGAAGCCCGCGCGAGCTAGGTCGTTATTGACGATATAGTCCACCACATGGCTGCCGAAACCCCCGATCGAGCCCTCCTCGATGGTAATCAGCATGCTGTGATGGCGGACGAGTGACCGAACCAGGGCTTCGTCGATCGGTTTGGCGAATCGCGCGTCGGCGACCGTGCAGGAATAGCCACGCCCCTGAAGGTGTTCGGCCGCGGCCAGGGCGCTCTGAAGCCGGCCGCCGAGGCTTAGGATGGCGACGTCCTTGCCCTCGCGAAGCACGCGGCCCTTGCCGATTTCCAGCACCTCGCCCCGTTCCGGCAAGGCGACGCCGGTTCCCTCGCCGCGCGGATAGCGGAAGGCGATGGGGCCGCTGTCGTGCGCCGCCGCCGTCGCGACCATATGCTTAAGCTCCGCCTCGTCGGACGGCGCCATGACAACGAAGTTGGGCAGGCAGGTGAGATAGGCCAGGTCGAAGCTGCCGGCATGGGTCGCGCCGTCGGCGCCGACCAGGCCCGCTCGGTCCAGGGCGAATCGAACCGGCAAATTCTGGATCGCCACGTCGTGCACGACCTGATCGTAGGCGCGCTGAAGGAAGGTCGAGTAGATGGCGCAGAAAGGCTTGTAGCCCTCGGTGGCCAGGCCGGCCGCGAAGGTGACGGCATGCTGCTCGGCGATGCCGACATCGAACATGCGATCCGGATGGCTCTTTTCGAAGACGTCCAGTCCCGTGCCCGAGGGCATGGCGGCGGTGATCGCGACGATCTTGGGATCGAGGCTCGCTTCTTGAACCAGGGCGTCGGCAAAGACGCGGGTATAGGACGGCGCCTTGGCCGCTACCTTGTTTTGAACGCCGGTCTCGACGTTGAAGGTCGCCACGGCGTGCAGTTTGTCGGCGGAGTTTGAAGCCGGGTCGTAGCCGTGTCCCTTGTCGGTGATCACGTGCAGCAACACTGGCCGGTCACCGCCCTCATCGCGAATGTTCTGCAGCACCGGAACGAGGTGCTCCAGATTGTGACCGTCGATCGGGCCGATGTATTGGAAGCCGAGTTCCTCGAACAAGGCGCCGCCGGACACCAGGCCACGCGCATGTTCTTCCGCCCGCCTTGCCGGCTCGTGGAGCGACTGAGGCAGGTGATCCCGCGCAAAATGGCGGATGTCGTTGTAGGCCTTCGACGACACCAGCCGGGCCAGATGGTAGCTCAGCGCGCCAACCGGGCGGGCGATCGACATGTCGTTGTCGTTGAGCACCACCAGCAGACGGGATTTACGCGCCCCAGCGTTGTTCATCGCCTCATACGCCATGCCGGCGCTCATGGCGCCGTCGCCAATGACCGCCACGACGTGATTGTCGCCGCCGCTCAGGTCGCGGGCGACCGCCATGCCCAGGCCGGCGGAAATCGAGGTCGAGGAGTGGGCGGCGCCAAAGGGATCGAATTCACTCTCCGCGCGGCGGGTAAAGCCGGACAGGCCGCCGCCCTGGCGCAGGGTGGTGATGCGATCGCGGCGTCCGGTGAGGATTTTGTGCGGATAGGCCTGATGGCCGACGTCCCAGATCAGGCGGTCTTGGGGCGTCTTGAAGACATAGTGGAGGGCCACGGTGAGTTCGATGACCCCGAGGCCGGCGCCGAGATGCCCGCCGGTGACAGACACCGCATCGATCGTCGCCTGACGCAGCTCCGCCGCGACCTGGGGCAACTCATCCCTGCTGAGCTTTCGCAGATCTTCCGGCAGCTTGGCTTGATCTAGAAGCGGCGTTTTATTTTGCACTAAAGGTCTCCGCGTAGACTTCGAATGGTTCGGCGCGCGCTCAGGCGCTCCGGTCAAGCAGAAGGAAGGGAAGGGCGCGTAACGCGTCGGCGGCGGCCCCATAGGGCGATAGGCGGTCCGCGGCGCTGCTGGCCAGCCGCAGCGCGGCCTCGCGCGCCTTGTCGATCCCAAAGAGCGAAACCAGGGTGGCCTTGCCCTGTTCCTGATCCTTGCCCACCGCCTTGCCCGCCATCTCGGCGGTCCCGGTCGCGTCAATAAGATCATCGGCGATCTGGAAGGCGAGGCCAAAGTCGCGGGCGAAGGCCTTGAATCTCTCTCGCTCGCTATCGCCTGCGCCCGCAAGTATCGGGCCGGCTTCGCAGCAGAACTCGAACAGGGCGCCGGTTTTCAGCGCCTGCAGCTGGATGATCTGCGCCTCGCCAAATTCGCTTTCCGACGCCAGCATGTCGATCATCTGACCACCGATCATGCCCGATGCGCCGCCAGCTTCAGCCAGTCTGGCGACAAGCTGCGCGCGAATCTCGCCGGAAGGGTGGGTCGCCGGGTCGGCCAATAGCCCGAACGACAGCGTCAGGAGCGCGTCGCCGGCCAGGACCGCCGTTGCTTCGTCGAATTGCTTATGCGTGGTGGGGCGGCCGCGCCTCATGTCGTCATCGTCCATGCAGGGCAGGTCGTCATGCACGAGCGAATAGGTGTGCAGCGCCTCGATCGCCGCGGCGGCCCGCAAACTGTATTCGGGCGGAACATCGAACAGCGCCGCGCTTGCGACCGTCAGAAAGGGACGTATGCGCTTGCCGCCGGCGAAGACAGCGTAACGCATGGCCTCCCCAACACGGCCTGCGGGATCCGTCAGTCGCGGAAGCAGCTCGTCAAGCACGGCGTCGACCTGGGCGGCGGCGCCCTTCAGGGCAGCTTGCAGCGCGTCGGTCTGCGATGGAGTGGGCTGCTGAACCCCGGGCGCACCGGTCATTCCGCGGCTGCGAGCCGGTTGGAGCGAGAGACTTTCATACCGTAAGGATAAGCGTGACGGTCGAGGAGAAAAAGGCGCAGAATCGGGCGCCTCGAAAAAAAACCCGCTATGTCCGCGATTTGCAGGCCAGCTTCGCTTCCGAAGCACAGCTCGATGCACTAAGTTACGGTCGGGCGCCCAACAAGCCGACAGCGGGATTAATGGTCAAGGTGTATCTGGCTCAGCCGCGCGGGTTTTGCGCAGGCGTCGAGCGAGCGATCGACATCGTCGACCGTGCTTTGGTGAAGTACGGCGCGCCGGTCTATGTGCGCCATGAGATCGTGCATAACCGGCATGTGGTCGACAAGCTGAAGGCGAGCGGCGCGATCTTCGTTGAAGAGCTGTCCGAGGTGCCAAGCGGCGCAACCACGGTTTTCAGCGCGCATGGCGTGCCGCGGTCTGTGGTCGACGAAGCCATGAACCGCGATCTTCCGGTGATCGATGCGACCTGCCCCCTTGTGTCCAAGGTCCACAACCAGGGCAAATACTATGTCGGCCTGGGTCGGACGATGGTGCTGATCGGCCATGCCGGCCATCCGGAGGTCGAGGGCACGATGGGCCAGGTCGGCGCGCCGATGTATCTGGTGTCGAACGAAGCCGACGTCCTGGCGATGGACCTGCCCCTGGATACGCCGATCGCCTACGTCACCCAGACTACCCTGAGCGTTGACGACACCAAGGGCGTGATCGCCGCTCTGGTGGGCCGATTCAGCGACGTAATGGGGCCGGATACGGCGGACATCTGCTACGCCACCCAAAACCGCCAGACCGCCGTGCGCGACCTGTGCAAGGTCGCCGAACTGCTGTTGGTGGTCGGCGCCAAGAACAGCTCCAACTCAAACCGGTTGCGTGAAATCGGCGTAGAGGAGGGGATACCCAGCTTCCTGATCGCCGACGCCACCGACCTCGACGCGACCTGGATTGAGGGCGTAGAGTCCATCGGCCTTACCGCCGGCGCCTCGGCGCCGGAGGAATTGGTGGTCGGGGTCATTGAAGCCTTGCGTAAAATCACCCATGTCGAGGTGATCCAAATGGACGGCGTCGAAGAAAAGATCGTCTTCCATCCTCCGGCGTCGCTTCGTGAGCGCGCCGCCAAACAAACTTCTGATTTGTAAGGATACTCCCGTGGGTCTTCCGCTTTCACAGACTGCCCGGATCGGCGCCTACGTCGCCAAGCAGCATTTCACTGGCCGCAAGCGCTATCCGCTGGTGCTGATGCTGGAGCCGCTCTATCGCTGCAACCTGGCCTGCGCCGGCTGCGGCAAGATCGACTACCCCGACGAAATTCTCAATCAGCGACTCAGCTTCGACGAGTGCATGGGCGCGATCGACGAATGCGGCGCGCCGGCCGTTTCGATCGCCGGCGGCGAGCCGCTGCTGCACCGCGACATGCCCCGCATTGTCGAGGGCTTCATCGCCCGCAAAAAGATGGTGATCCTCTGCACCAACGCCCTGTTGCTGACCAAGAAGATCAACGACTACAAGCCCAGCCCCTTCTTCACCTGGTCGATCCACCTCGATGGCGACCAGGTCATGCATGACAAGTCGGTCTGTCTGGACGGCGTCTATGAAAAGGCGGTCGAGGCGATCAAGCTGGCCAAGTCCAAGGGCTTCATGGTGCAGATCAACTGCACCCTGTTCGACGGCTCGGATCCCAAGCGGGTCGCCGACTTCTTCGACGTCATGACCGAGATGGGGATCGACGGCATCACCATCTCCCCCGGCTATTCCTATGAGCGGGCGCCGGATCAGGAGCATTTCCTCAACCGCACCAAGACCAAGGAATTGTTCCGCAGCATTTTCGAGCGCGGCGAAGGCGGCAAGAAGTGGGCCTTCACCCAGTCAGGCCTGTTCCTCGACTTCCTGGCCGGCAACCAGACCTATCAGTGCACGCCCTGGAGCATGCCGCTGCGCACAGTGTTCGGCTGGCAAAAGCCCTGCTACCTGCTCGGCGAAGGCTATGTGCCGACCTTCAAGGAACTGATGGACGACACCGAGTGGGACGATTACGGCGTCGGCAAGTATGAGAAGTGCGCCGACTGCATGGTCCACTGCGGTTTCGAAGGCTCGGCGGTGGCTGATGGGGTGAAGAACCCGCTGAAGCTGCTGGCGGTCTCAATGAAGGGTGTGAAGACCTCGGGCAAGATGGCGGCGGACATCCCGCTGGACAACCAGCGCCCGGCCAAGTTCGTCTTCTCAGGTCACGTCGAGCGGAAACTCGCCGAAATCAGGGCCACCCAGCCTCGGTCCAAGAAGGTCACGCCCACGGCGTAGCGCCTGGAAGGCAGTCTCGGCCTCCGACCCCACCCGGATCAGGGCGGGGAGCTGCCACGGGCTGGCGGCGAGCGACGCCAGCACGGCCATGATGTCCATGCGGCCGTCTGCCGCCATGCCGGCCTGAGCCGCCTTGGGCAGGCTTCGGCTCGCCGCGTCGGACACCACCCGCGCCACGGCAAATGGCAAGCCGTGCCGAGCGGCGACTGCGCCGGCGATGTGCGATTCCATGTCGACCACGGCCGCGCCAGTGGCCTGATGCGCCAAGCGCTTGGCGTCCCTGTCCGCAATCATGATGTCAGAACCAAGGATGGTTCCTGATCGCGCGCGCGGCAACGTCGCCAGGAGGCGCGCCGTCCAATCGTTATCGGTTATGAGGACCGACGCGTCCGCGCAGACGATCCCGCTGGCGACCACCCAATCGCCGGGCCACAGACCCTCGAGTAGTGCGCCGCCCAGTCCGATGCTGATGATCGCGTCGGCTTCGGCCGCGCCGCGCTCCAGTTCCGCCTCCAGCCTTTGGCGGTCGCCGCCGCCGGCGACGACGCTCAAGGGCGTGCCGGCAAGGCTCCGAGCCTCCCGCTGGAGACCTGTCGCAACCAGGATCATTCACATACCGAACGAAACGTGGGGGTCGTTAGCCCGCTTCAGGTTGCGGTACCGAGCGACGGCCCAGAGGGGAAAGAACTTAGGATAGCCGTGGTAGCGAAGATAGAAAACCCGTGGAAACCCGCCGCCGGTATAGGCGTCTTGATCCCACAGGCCATCCGCGCTCTGGGTCTTAAGTAGGTATTCGACACCGCGAGTCACCGCCTGATTGTCAGTTTCGCCCGCGGCCATCAGTCCCAGGAGCGCCCAGGCGGTCTGTGACGCGTTCGAGGCGAACGGCGTGTAGCCCTTGTAGTCCAGGGCGTAGCTCTCGCAGTCCTCACCCCAGCCGCCGTCCGCGTTCTGGATGTCGACCAGCCAGTTCACAGCCTTGCGCATCACGGGCGCCCGCGGATCGACGCCGGCGGCGTTCAGCGCACAGAGCGCCGACCAGGTCCCATAGATGTAGTTGACACCCCAGCGGCCGAACCAGCTGCCATCGGTCGCCTGTTCCCGCTCCAGATAGTCCAGAGCCCGCTTCATGACAGGGTCGTTCGCGGTCTTGCCCAGTTGGGCCAGCATGCTGACGCAGCGGGCCGCCACATCCACGGTCGGCGGATCGAGCAGGGCGCCATGGTCGGCGAAGGGGATGTTGTTCAGATAGTGAAAGGTGTTGTCGGCGTCGAAGGCGCCCCAGCCGCCATTCTTGCTCTGCAGCCCCTCGATCCATTCCTCGCCGCGCGAGATCGCCTCGTCGTAACCAGCGCCAGCGTTCAGCCGCGTCCGCGCGCGATCCATCGCCATGACCACGACGGCGGTGTCGTCCGTGTCCGGGTAATGGGCGTTGTTGTACTGGAAGGCCCAGCCGCCGGGGCGCACATCCGGCCGCTGTTCGGCCCAGTCGCCTTTCACGTCCAGCACCTGGCGGGGCTTCAGCCAGTCCATGCCGCGCACCGCCTGGCGCTCGGCGTCCTCGCCGCCGGCCTCCATCAGGGCGTGGACGGTCAGGGCCGTGTCCCA
>Ga0302314_10019875_pt1 | contig 11133 bp, 15 predicted proteins | sample III_Palsa_N2_3_FD_200533 | JGI IMG/M metagenome (GOLD analysis project Ga0302314, IMG submission 200533) | Peat permafrost microbial communities from Stordalen Mire near Abisko, Sweden - III_Palsa_N2_3 | ecosystem: Environmental > Terrestrial > Soil > Palsa > Peat permafrost | place: Sweden... | reverse complement strand
AGCGGATCTGCCGGAAATTGAAGAGCCTTGTATAGAAGTCCGCCCATTGGTCCATCCGGCCGCGATGGACGTTATGGGTCAGATGGTCGATGGCGCTGAAGCCGACGCCCTGCGGGTGCTGGTCCACTCCCTCGATCGGCACGAAATCAATATCGTAGATGGTGCCCTTGCTGCCATAGCGGTCGACCAGATAGAGCAGGCTGCCGCCGATGCCGTCGATCGCCGGGATGTTCAGCTCCATCGGCCCGAGCTTGCCGGCAACCGGCTTGCCGCCGAGCCCGATGGCGCGCTTCTGCGCCGCCGCGGCATCCTCGACCCGAAACGCCATGGCGCAGACCGAGGGGCCGTGCAGCCGGGCGAAAGCCTGGGCGAAGCTTTCCGGCTCGGCATTGATGACGAAGTTGACGTCGCCCTGGCGGTAGAGCGAGACATCCTTGGACCGGTGCTTCGCCACCTTGACGAAGCCCAGCTGTTCGAACAGCCGGCCGAGTTCGATCGTGTCGGGTGCCGTGTATTCGACGAATTCGAAGCCGTCGGTGCCCATCGGATTGTCCCAGAGATCGACGCGGGCAGGCAAGGGGGCGAGCGTGGACATGGCGTCTCCTGTGGCAGGCGCGGCTGAACGGATCCAGCCATATTAGTTACAAATGAAACTTATTGCCAGCGGATTCCAGTGCGCCGCGGTGCATGGCTGACGCCGGATGCTTGACGCCGGCCGCCGGCCGCCGCAAAATCGTTGCCGATGAAACCAATTTCTGCCGCCCTCGATTCCGACCCCAATGCCGACTCCGCCGCGCCGGATCTGCTCGACCTCGAGACGTTCCTGCCCTATCGGCTGTCAGTGTTGTCGAACCGTATTTCCAACGCCATCGCCCGGGTCTATGCCCGGCGCTTCGGACTGTCGATCCCCGAATGGCGGCTGATCGCGGTGCTCGGCCGCTTCGGCCCGCTCTCGGCCAATGGCGTCGCCGGCCGCACCTATATGGACAAGGTGCGGGTCAGCCGCGCCGTGCAGCGTCTGCTCGACCGCGGGCTGGTCGAGCGCGCCATCGACGGTGCCGACCGCCGCCGCTCGATCCTGCGCCTGTCACCCGACGGTGCCGCGATCCGGGCCGAGGTGGCGCCGCTGGCGCTCGACATCGAAAGCCGGCTGCTGGCCGTGCTGTCACCGGCCGATCGCGCCGATCTCGACCGCATCCTCAAACTGCTGGATGCCCGCGCGGATACGTTCCTGGACGGGCGGCCGGTGGATTGAGGGGCGGATCGCACGAACTCGACCTGCGCCTTGGGGCCAAGAATAGCGGCACGCTACCGGTGTAACGCCGGTAGCGGGGCGGCTGTTCTTGTATGCATGGTACCGAAACAGTATATGCTCCATGCATTCTATATTGTTTACGTAGTTTGGAGCGGGCGAATGGTCAGCGTGACAGGCGAGCAGTTGCAAAAGGCAACCGGGTTCGTTCGTGCCGAGGCCCGCCGGGCACCCGTACAAGTCACCTATCATGGCCGCCCCGAACTGATGATCCTGTCGGTCGAAGACTATGATTTGCTTCGGCAGAACAGAAAGATTGCCGCCTTGCGGGCGGAACTGCCGATCGCGAAGATCCAGCGCATCGCCGACAACCGGATGGATCCGGAACACGCGGGCCTCGACAGCTTGATGGACGAATGACGGCATGCCGTTGCCGGAACCGAAGCTCGGCTTGGTCGTCCATTACGGTTTCGTCTGGGCGCGTATCGGCGCCGGCACGCCGCCCGATGCGGGCAAGTATCGCCCCAGTCTGATCGTCGATCTCGAAGCGGTCGAGGAGGCCCGCCTACCCGGCCGGGCGATCTGCCGCGTCACCTATCTGCCGATTTCCCATGTCGCGCCGCGCCGGGACGAGCAGGCCATCGTCATTCCGCCACGCGTTGCGCAGCACCTGGGCCTGACCGCCGTGACATCCTTCCTCTACACGTCTTACGCCGTTGAGGACGACTGGCCGTTCGATCTCGGCCAAATTCCCGGGTCGAGCGACCGCTTCGACTATGGCTTCATCCCGCCACGGCTGTTCGAGGCCGTCGCGGCCGATTTCGCAGCCCATCTGGCAGCACATCCCGGTTTCGTCCATAAGCCGTGAAGCAGTGGCCGTCCGGATTGCCTCATCTCACCGATCCGCAAACGATCCCTCTGCGGCCGCGCTTAGCGGCGAACGGCCCCCAGCTCCGCGAGTTGCGTCGTATTCTCGCCATTCCCTGTCGCTTTCGTGAAGATCCGCGACGCGATACCGCGCTACGCTCCGGGGCGCCGACTTGGCCGATCCTTGCCGCCGAGCCGGGGCCGGCCCGACTGGTCAATCCACCGAGCCGGCATATAGCGGCGCCGAGAGCAGCAGGATCGTCATGCGGGCAGAAATCATCAACGGGCGGGCCTTGGCGCAGCAGGTCGTCGCCAAGGTCAGGGAAGAGCTGCCGACGCTGCGCCGGGCCCCGGGCCTGGCCGTGATCCTGGCCGGCGACGACCCGGCCAGCCATGTCTATGTCAACGGCAAGATCAAACTGGCCCGCGAAATCGGTTTCGTCGCGGAGGTCCGGTTCCTGCCGGCCGATGTCGCGGAAGAGCGGGTGCTGGCCGAGGTGGCGGCGCTGAATGCGCGCGACGAGATCGACGGCATCCTGGTGCAGCTGCCGCTGCCGGCGCAGGTCAATACGCTGCGCGTCATGGCCGCGGTCGATCCGGCGAAGGATGTCGACGGCCTGCACGCGCTCAATGCCGGGCGCCTGTCCCAGGGCGACGATGCGCTGATCCCGTGCACGCCGCTCGGCTGCCTCAAGATCATCCGCTCGATCGTGCCCGATCTGACCGGCAGCCACGCCGTCGTCATCGGCAGCTCCAACATCGTCGGCAAGCCGATGGCCGCCCTGTTGCTGGAGGCCCGGGCCACGGTGACCCAGACCCATATCCACACCCGCGATACGCAATTCATCTGCCGCGGCGCCGACATCCTGGTCAGTGCCGTCGGCAAGCCCGGCCTGGTCCGCGGCGACTGGATCAAGCCGCGTGCGGTCGTGATCGATGTCGGCACGACGCGCGTAGCGAAACCCGGCGGCGGCCATGGCATTGTCGGCGACGTCGCCTTCGATGAAGCGGTCGAAATCGCCGGCGCCATCACCCCGGTTCCCGGCGGGGTCGGCCCGATGACGATCGCCTGCCTGATGGAAAACACGCTCAAGGCCGCCCGCCGGCGCGGCGCCTGAGAGGGGTCACGGGGCTCGGGGACGCAATCTAGAACTTTGGACGGCCATCGGCGCCCGCCTGCCGGCGCAGCCGGCATCGAAAGCGCTCCGAAAGCATTGTACGACGGCCCTTGCCGCCTGCGGCGGCATCGCGGGCAGGGACGCCCGCGCCACTGAAGCTCAAAATGACGACTAAAGAGTCAGAAATCTCGTTCACCCGATTACCCTGCTGCCGGCATGAGCGCCGCTTGCCCCGGCGGCAGAGCATGCTATAAGACGCGCTTTCCGGCATCGAGGTATGGGCGATCTTGGCGACGCCGACGGTATTGGTCCTGAACGGCCCCAATCTGAACCTGTTGGGCACGCGCGAACCGAGCGTCTATGGCACCCAGACGCTGGCGGATATCGAGGCGGCTTGCCTGGCGCGGGCCGGCGCCCTGGGCCTGGCGGTCGATTTCCGCCAGAGCAACAGCGAAGCCACGCTGATCGATTGGGTCCAGGCCGCGCGCGGTACCGCCGCCGGCATCGTCATCAATGCCGGCGGCTATAGCCACAGCTCGATCGCCCTCATGGATGCGCTGAGTGCCAGCGGGTTGCCGATCGTCGAAGTGCATTTGTCGAATATTCATCGGCGGGAGGAGTTCCGCCATCATTCCTACGTCTCGCGCGTGGCGCGGGGCGTCATCGTCGGTCTCGGCGGGCACGGCTACGAGCTGGCGCTCGATGCCATGGCCCGGTTGCTGGCCGGCGAGAGCAGAGCTAAGGACACATGAGCAAACTGACCGACATTGATGGCGAACTCGTCAAGAAACTCGCCGGTCTCCTCGATGAGACGCGGCTGACCGAGATCGAATACGCGGTGGGCGAATTCCGTCTGCGCGTCACCCGGACCCCTACGCCGATCCAGGGCTATGCCGCAGCCGCGGCCCCAGCGGCGGCACCGGCTGCAGCTGAGTCGGCCGCGGTCGAAGCCGATCTGGCCAGCGATCCGGGTGCCGTCACCTCGCCCATGGTCGGCACGGTCTATCTGTCGCCGCAGCCGGGCTCGCCGCCCTTCGTGCGCGTCGGCGACACGGTCTCGGCCGGCCAGACCATTCTGATCATCGAAGCCATGAAGGTGATGAACCAGATCAAGGCGCCCAAATCCGGCAAGGTCGCGCGCATTCTGGCCTCGGACTCGACCCCGGTCGAATACGGCCAGGTGGTGATGCTCCTTGACTAGGCCGCCCGCCCCGATGTTCGACAAGGTGCTGATCGCCAATCGCGGCGAGATCGCGCTGAGGATCCTGCGTGCCTGCCGCGAGATGGGCATCCACACCGTCGCCGTCCATTCGACGGCGGACGCCCAGGCCATGCATGTCCGCCTCGCCGATGAGAGCGTGTGCATTGGCCCGCCCTCGGTGCGCGAGAGCTATCTCAACATCCCGGCGATCCTGACCGCAGCCTCCGTCACCGGGGCCGAGGCGATCCATCCGGGATTGGGTTTCCTCGCCGAGAATGCCGATTTTGCGGCGATGGTCGAAGAGCACGGCCTGACCTTCATTGGCCCGACGCCCGAGCATATCCGCATGATGGGCGACAAGGTCACCGCCAAGCGGATCGCGACCGAACTGGGCTTGCCGACCGTGCCCGGCTCGATCGGCGCCATCACAGATCTCGACGAGGCGGTGGCACGCGCCGAGGTGATCGGCTATCCGGTGCTGATCAAGGCGTCCGGCGGCGGCGGTGGGCGCGGCATGAAGATCGCCCGCAACGCCGACGAGCTGCGCAGCCAGGTGCCGATCGCGAAGTCCGAGGCCAAGGCCTATTTCAACAATGACGAGGTCTATTTCGAGCGCTATCTCGATAAGCCGCGGCATATCGAGATGCAGATCCTGGGCGACGGCCAGGGCGGCTGCGTGCATCTGGGCGAGCGCGACTGCTCGCTGCAGCGCTCGCACCAGAAGATCCTCGAGGAGGCGCCCTCGCCGGTGCTGACCCAGGCCCAGCGCGACCATATCGGCGGCGTGGCGCTGGGCGCCATGAAGGCTCTCAACTACCGCGGCGCCGGCACGCTGGAATTCCTGTTCCAGGACGGGCATTTCGCCTTCATCGAAATGAACACCCGGATCCAGGTCGAGCATCCGGTCTCGGAGATGATCAGCGGCATCGATCTGGTGCAGGAGCAGATCCGCATCGCCGCGGGATTTCCGCTGGGATACGATCAGAGCTCGATCAAGCTCACCGGCCATTCGATCGAATGCCGGATCAACGCCGAGAACCCCGTGACCTTCATGCCCTCGCCCGGCAAGGTCACCGCCTATCACGCGCCCGGCGGCCTCGGCGTGCGCATCGATTCAGCACTCTATCCGGGCTATACCGTGCCCAGCAACTACGACAGCCTGGTGTCCAAGCTGATCGTCCATGGCAAGACCCGGCATGAATGCGTGATGCGCATGAAGCGGGCGCTGCACGAATATGTCATCGCCGGCATCGAGACCAATATCCCCTTGCACCAGCGGCTGTTCGAGGAGCCGGATTTCATCAACGGCGATTACGACATCCACTGGCTCGAGCGCTTCGTCGGCCGCGGCGACTGAGAGTTTGTGAATGAATGCCCATTTCATTGAGATAGCAGGAGATTATCCGAGATCTCCGATGGGCGTTTATTCACAAGTTCGATCACTTCGTAAAAGCTGAGTTCGGGATTGCGGGTGCGATGACGGTGCTCACCCCCGATTTGTTGTTGCGAGCCTATGCCGCCGGCATCTTTCCGATGGCCGATTCGGCCGAAGCCCCCGAGATCTTCTGGGTCGACCCGGAATGGCGCGGCATCATTCCGCTCAAGGGCTTCCATGTCCCGCAGCGGCTGAAGCGGACGGTCAAGGCAAGCCTGTACGAGACCCGTTGCGACACCGCCTTCGAAGCCGTCATTCGCGGCTGTGCCGCCCCGGCGGCGGATCGGCCGCGTACCTGGATCAATGAAGAGATCGTCCGGCTCTATGTCGAGCTGTTCCGGCGCGGCTTCGCCCATTCCGTCGAGAGCTGGTATGAGGGCGAGTTGGTCGGCGGGCTCTACGGCATCTCGATCGCCGGCGCCTTCTTCGGCGAAAGCATGTTCAGCCGCATGACCGATGCCAGCAAGGTGGCGCTGGTCCACCTCGTCGCCCGGCTGATCCGCAGCGGCTATTCCCTGCTCGACACCCAATTCGTGACCGAGCATCTGCAGCGCTTCGGTGCCGTCGAGATCCCGCGCGCCGAATATCGGCGCCGCCTCGCCGCCGCACTCGACACTCCGGCTGCGTTTCAGCCAGGCTTGGCCGGCGACCCGCTGGCCGTGCTGCAATCGAGCACCGAGACGTCGTAGACCGGGTGTTCGAGCGCGTTCAGCGCCGGGCTCGACGCGAACATCCAGCCATGGAACAGCTTCTGCGTCGTCGCCGCCCCCGGCTGCAGCTCCTGGATGTCGAGAAAGGCCGCACTCTCGGGCTCCTCCTCGGGCGGCGCCTTGCGGCAATCCGAGACACCGATGACCAGCGTCCCGAGCTTGACCGGCTGGCCGAAAGCGACCGCGAATTTCGTCACCCGGGCCGTGATCTTGTCGAGCACCTGCAGTTCCGCGCCGTTGATCACGGCCGGAGGCGGCGGCGGTGGTGCCGGCGGTGCATCGGGCGTTGGCTTCGCCCTGGACGCCGCCGGCGCCGCAGGGGCGCCGAGCAGGGCGCAGAGGCCCAGCGCCAGGGCGAGAGCAGCGGCGGGACGCAGCATGGCGCTATTCCTTGCGATACGGGTTGGCGAGGCCGTCGACCAGGCTGCGCAGGACGGCACGAACCTGGTCTTCGGCGCAGCCCATGAGGATGGCGTCTTCCAGCGCATCCTGAGCCGCCTGCTGCAGCTCGCCCAGCGTCTCGGTCAGCACCTTGAGCTTCTCGACGCAGGACACCGGCTCGCCACGATCGTCGAGCCAGCGGATCCGGGCAAAATCAGTTTCACTCATTGCACCCCCTGCCAGGCCGCCGGGCCGGTCCGCGCGCCGGTCTCGGGCTCAGGGCTTATGCGCGGCCGGGTCGCTATTTGCTTGGGCTCGGGCCCGACGGGGCTGGCCCGGACGGCGGCGGTGCCGCGCCATCAGCCGGCTTGGCCCCGCCGCTCAGCGAGAACATCGCCTGGGCCATCAGCGATTGCAGGCTGGTCGGCGACTGCGTCTGGGCAATGGCACCGCCGGGCGGGATCGTCTTGTCGTCGTTTCCCGGCGTCAGCATCATGACATTGTCGCCCAGCAGACTGGGCGAGGCGATCACGGCAATGGTATCGACCGGCAGGGGATAGGCTGCGTCGATCGTCATCCGGACATCCGCCTGGAAGGTCTTCGGATCGAGCGTGGCGGCGGTCACGGTGCCGACCTTGATGCCGCTGATGCGGACATCGCTGCCGGTCTTGATGCCGTCGATGTGGTCGAATTTCGCCGTGACCGTATAGCCGCTGACGGTCCGGATTCCAGCCGAACTATAGGCGAAAGCGAGGAAGATGAGGGCGACGACGAGCACTACCGCGCCCATCACCGTTTCCAGAACATTGCGGTTCATCAGTATCGTCTCGCTGCGGTCACAAGTCTGGGTGTCAAACCGGCGTCCAGGGTTCGTAATCCCCGGTCGCCTTGTCGCGATGGCCGCCCCGCAGCACCGAGCCGGGTGGGCGATAGGCCAGCGCCGTGCCGGTCAGATTGGGCAGATGCTCCTTCTGCCACGGCCGGCGTGCCGCCGGATCGATGACCGGCACCGCCGCGAAAATGTGATGCAGCCAGCCATGCCATTCCGCCGGAACCTTGGACGGTTCGGCCATGCCGTTGTAGAGCACCCAGCGCCGCTCGCGGCTCTCCAGCCCGCCGCCCTTGACCAGCTTCTGGCGGCCCTTCTCGCGATAATAGCGGTTGCCGAACTGGTCGGTACCCACCAGCTCGCCCTTCAACCAAGTATATAGCCGCGTTCCCAAGGTCATGCCGACTCGCTCGATGAAACCACGCGGAAAGCCGTCTGGCGCCAACCGATGCGCCGGCTTCCGCCGCGCGGCGGAAGGGAAAAACCGGCGGACTATGGCATCTCACCAGAACAGTGTCGAGGGTTGGGCCATGAATTCTGGCGCAGTCGGAGGCGCAAAATTAGAGCGGATCCCGGTCGCGCGGAGTCGGCAGGCGGCTTGAAGTCCTTCGTCGGGCACCATTTTTCGGGAAGTCGCCAATTCGATGAGATCGGTGGCGCCCGTATGTCTATTGTAAATAATATTGACTATCAAGATTCTTGTCCATATTCTCGGCCTATGACTAAAATGACTCGCCCTCTCGACGATATGCCCTTGCCCGCGCTCCTGCGCGCCGCTCGGCAGGCTTATGGATCCGCCATCGCCGCGGCGCTTGCCGGGGCCGGATGCGATGACATGCCGCGCAATGGCGCGTTTGTCGTGGGCGCGATCGCGCGCACCGGGGCGCCGCTCAGCGAGATCATCAAGAGCCTGGGTGTGTCGAAACAGGTCGCCGGACAGCTCGTCGACACGCTGGTCGCACGCGGCTATCTCGAGCGCGCCGTCGACCCCGACGACCGGCGCCGGCTGACCATCACCCTGACCGAGCGCGGCGGCGGCGCCGCCACCACGATCCGATCGGCCGTCGAGGCGGTTGATGCGGCACTGCTCCGCCGAATGGGGGTGGAATCGGTCTCGCAGACCCGGGCAACGCTCGCGGCCCTCGCCCAAATTCACCGCGACTCCGGGCAGCCGGACCCGGGCGGGGCCGTCTAGCCGCCGTTTCAGCTCACGTCGGAGAGGAAAACGAATGCGCGCCATGATCACTCTCTTCACGATGGCCTTGGCCGTCATTGCCGCCGCGGTGAGTCAGCCGACACCGGCCGCTGCCGCCTCGATCGACTATGCCGACCCGGCCAATTGGTTGTGCCGTCCCGGGCGGGAGGATGCGTGCTCGGGCAGCCTCACCTCGACCGTGATCACTCGCGACGGATCGATGACCAAGCGGAATTTCTCGGCCAATCCGGACGCCGCGATCGACTGCTTCTACGTTTACCCAACCGTGTCCCGCGAGCCGACGGCGAATAGCGACATCAGCGCGGGGCCCGACGAGACTGGCGCCGCTAGGCGGCAATTCGCGCGTTTCGGCGCCGGCTGCCACCTCTATGCGCCGCTCTACCGGCAAGTCACCATTGCCGCCCTCGACCGCACGGCCAAGGGCGCGGATCCGGCACTGGCCTATCAGGATGTGCTCGATGCCTGGAACGCCTATCTGGCGCACGACAATCACGGGCGCGGCGTCGTCCTCATCGGTCACAGCCAGGGCGCCGATATCCTCGGCCGATTGATCGCCGAGGAGATCGACGGCAAGCCCGCCCAGCACCAATTGGTCTCGGCCATCCTGACCGGCAGCGAAATCGCCGTTCCAGCCGGTGAGGTCGTCGGCGGCAGCTTCAAACACATTGCGTTGTGCCGCGAGGCCGACCAGCTTGGCTGCGTGATCGGCTATTCGACCTATCTCGCATCCTCGCCGCCGACCACCGATGCCGTCTTCGGCGCCGACCCGGAACCGGGCGAGACGGATGCCTGCGTCGACCCGGCTCAGCTGCTCGGCCACGCGGCCCTGCAAGCGGAATTGCCCGCACTCGGCCGGGTCGCCGACGCGCTCGGAACCGATTTCGTCGAAAACCCCGACACGATCACAGCCAAGTGCACGCAAGGCGGCGGACGCAGCTACCTTGCGATTTCGATCGGCGGCGGTGCCGACAGGCTCGCCTCCGGTTTGGCCGATGTGCAGGCCCGTCGCCCCGGTTGGGGGCTCCATCGCTTCGACATAAACATCGCGCTCGGCGATCTGGTGGAGCTGGTCGGCCGCCAATCCGCTGCCTGGGCGGCGCACCATCAGCAATAAGGCCGCAACCTCGCGGCGGGTCGATTTCACACTTTAAAGCAAGATGATTTTGGGTCGGATCGGTCAGAAACCCTCGCCCGCTTGGCGGGAGAGGGTGGCGAGCGTGAGCGAGCCGGGTGAGGGTGAGCGCTGCGGCGGCGCAGTCCGGCTTGGTCGAGGCCCCAACCCTCACCCTCATAGGCGCTAACTTAAGGAATCTCCGCCGCTGTCGGAGCGCGAGAAAAAGGGGTCAGAGTGAATTTCCTCGACGCGCGGGGCCCGCGCGGGAAAGGATGTGGCGGGAAATTCACTCTGACCCCTTTTTCTCGAGGGCTCGGACGGAGCAGGAAATTCCTTAAGTTAGCGCGTATGACCCTCACCCTCCCATCGCTATCGCGACGGGCCCCTCCCTCTCCCGCCAAGCGGGCGAGGGGCTAAGACGGTTATCGATGAATCGACCTGAAACCACCACGCTCTAAATCAGCCCGAGCGCCCGCAATTCCTTCTGCATGTGCTCCGGCATCTGCTCGACCTCGTCCTTGTGCCGGGGATCGCGGTCGCCCGGCGCATCCGCTGCCTCCAGATAGCGCCAGCCCTGCATCGGCCGGCGAGCCTGGCGCACCGTCTCGACCAGCAGCGGGTCGAGACGGATCAGGCAGAAGCGCGTGCCCTCGCCATCGACACCGGGATCGAGCCCGATAATGCGCTGGCGGACCCGGGCCTCGCCCTTGACGATCCAATAGAGCGAGCCGCCGTCGAGGATCTCGGCGGCACGCTTGGGCATGTTGCGGGTGCGGTGGAACAGCCCCTCGCCGCGCAGCACGCGGTTGTCCTGCCATTCGCGCAGATCGTCGACGCTGTCGCAGCCGACGCACATCTTGAGCATATGCAGCGGCATCAGGCGGCCTGCCGGGCCAGGACCTGCGCCACCTTGGACACCGGCGGGCGGCCGAGTGCCGCCGAGATCATGCGGCCGGCGGTGGCCAGACGGGCCAGATCGACCCCGGTCTCGATGCCCATGCCGTTCAGCA
>Ga0302314_10019874_pt1 | contig 11133 bp, 8 predicted proteins | sample III_Palsa_N2_3_FD_200533 | JGI IMG/M metagenome (GOLD analysis project Ga0302314, IMG submission 200533) | Peat permafrost microbial communities from Stordalen Mire near Abisko, Sweden - III_Palsa_N2_3 | ecosystem: Environmental > Terrestrial > Soil > Palsa > Peat permafrost | place: Sweden... | reverse complement strand
CCGGACTTGAAGATGCCCGAGCCGACGAAGACGCCCTCGGCGCCGAGCTGCATCATCAGCGCGGCGTCCGCGGGGGTGGCCACGCCACCGGCGGAGAACAGCACGACCGGCAGCTTGCCGAGCTCGGCGACCTCCTTGACCAGCTCGTAGGGGGCGCGCAGCTCCTTGGCGGCGGCGTAGAGCTCGTTGTTGTCCAGGGCGCGCAGGCGGCCGATGTCGGCGCGGATCTGGCGCATGTGGCGGACGGCCTCGACCACGTTGCCGGTGCCGGCCTCGCCCTTGGAGCGGATCATGGCCGCGCCCTCGGCGATGCGGCGCAGGGCCTCACCGAGGTTGGTGGCGCCGCAGACGAAGGGGGTGGTGAAGGCCCACTTGTCGCTGTGGTTGACCTCGTCGGCCGGGGTCAGCACCTCGGACTCGTCGATGTAGTCCACGCCGAGCGACTGCAGGATCTGCGCCTCGACGAAGTGGCCGATGCGGGACTTGGCCATGACCGGGATGGAGACGGCGTTGATGATCTCGTCGATCATGTCCGGGTCGGACATCCGGGCGACGCCGCCGTCCTTGCGGATGTCGGCGGGGACGCGCTCCAGGGCCATGACGGCCACGGCACCGGCGTCCTCCGCGATCTTCGCCTGCTCGGCGTTGACGACGTCCATGATCACGCCGCCCTTCAGCTGCTCGGCCATGCCGCGCTTGACGCGGGCGGTGCCGACTGCGTGCTGGTCGACGGGAGCGGTGCTGTTGGTGGACACGAAAGACCTCACTGAAGACGTACTGCGACATTACGGAGAGCGGTGCAGTGGTGCGACAAGCCCATGGTAGGCCCGGTTTGACCATAGCCGATGCTCCACGGAGTCCAGCTCGGTGGACTCCACTACGACACTACGGAGTGGCGCACTTCACAGCGCCGCCGGCGGCTCGTCGTCCATCTCGAAGGCCAGCGGGAACGGCGCGTGCCCGGCCAGCCGGAGCAGCCGCACGATCCGGTGCCGCCGCACCGCGCGCGCCGCGCGCACCGAGTCGTTGTGGAAGCGCCGCGCCATCGGCACCCTGCGGGTCGCCGCCCTCAGGTCCGCGACCGCCTCCGCGCCCCCGGGCAGACCGCCCAGCTCCCCCGCCTGCTCCGGCTCCGCGAAGACCGCCCGCAGCGCCTGGCTGAGCTCGCTCTCGGCGACCTCGCGCCGGTCCTCCTCGACCGTGCGGGCGGCGTGCGAGGCCTGGTACAGCAGGATCGAGGAGGCGGGGTCGAGCAGCGTGGAGACGGCCAGCTCCTGCGCCGCCGAGGAGCGCCGCAGCAGCTGCGCGTCCAGCGCCGCCCGGGCGGCGTCGATCCGCGCGTGCAGCCGGTCGAGCCGGCCCGCCGTCCAGCTGAGGTACCAACCCACGAGGACGACCGCGACCGCGACCCAGATCCAGATGCTCACGAGGCCCCACCCTAGCGGCCGGGCCCTCAGTCCCTGGCCAGGCCCAGCCGGTTGCGCCAGCTGCCGCGGTCGTCCTCGACCACCGCCGCCGCGCCCGTGGTCACGGTCTCGTAGACGGACAGGATGTCCGCGCCGACGGTCTCCCAGTCGAAGCGCTGGACATGGAGGCTGCCCGCCTTGGACAGCGCGGCCCGCCGCTCCGGGTCGCCCAGCAGCAGCAGGGCCGCCTCCGCCAGCGCGCCCGCGTCCTCCACCGGGAACAGCTCGCCCGCCGCGCCGCCGTCCAGGACCTGCCGGAACGCGTCCAGGTCGCTGGCCAGCACCGGGGCGCCCGCCGACATCGCCTCCACCAGGATGATGCCGAAGCTCTCGCCGCCGGTGTTGGGCGCGACATAGAGGTCCACGCTGCGCAGCAGGCTCGCCTTCTCCTCGTCGCTGACCATCCCGAGGAACTCGATCCGGTCGCGGACCTCCGCGGGCACGCCCTTGAGCGCCTCCTCCTCGTCGCCCTTGCCGGCCACGATCAGCCGCACGCCCGGGCGTTCCGCGACGATCCTCGGCATCGCCTCCAGCAGGGTCGGCAGGCCCTTGCGGGGCTCGTTGATCCGGCCGACGAAGCCGATGGTGTCGCCGCTCCACTCGGGCCTGGACCGGGCGTCCGCGAAGAAGCCGACGTCGACGCCGTTGGGGATGACCACCGCGTCGCCGCCGAAGTGCTCGACCAAGGTGCGCCGGGCGTACTCGCTGACCGCTATCCGGGCGCTGATCTTCTCCAGTGCGGGCTGCATCAACGGCTCTGCGGCGATCATCGCCCGGGAGCGCGGATTGGAGGTGTGGAAGGTCGCCACGATCGGACCGGTCGCGGCCCAGCAGGCCAGTATGGACAGGCTGGGGGTGACCGGCTCATGGATGTGCAGCACGTCGAACCCGCCGTCGTGCAGCCAGCGGCGGACCCGGGCCGCCGACAGGAAGCCGAAGTTCAGCCGGGCCACCGAGCCGTTGTACGGCACCGGCACGGCCCGGCCCGCCGAGACCACGTACGGCGGCAGCGGGGTGTCCTCGTCGGCGGGAGCGAGCACCGACACCTCGTGGCCGAGCCTGATCAGGTGCTCGGCGAGGTCGCGCACATGGAACTGCACTCCCCCGGGGACGTCCCAGGCGTAGGGACAGACGATGCCGATCCTCACGCCGACACCCCCCCGGTCCTGGGTTCGAGGTCCGCCAGCCAGAAGCGCTGCAGCATGTGCCAGTCCTGCGGGTGCTCGCGCACGCCCTCGCCCCAGACCTCGGCCAGCGCCTGCGTCATCGCCGCGACCCTCTCCCGCTTGTCGCCCGTGGCGGGCGTCGGGATCTCCTCGTGGACGCAGCCCTTCATCACCGCCGTGCCGTCGTACCAGAGGGTCACCGGCAGCAGTGCCGCGCCGGTCTGCGCCGCCAGCGCCGCAGGACCGGCCGGCATCCTGGTCGCCTCGCCCAGGAACTCGACCTCCACGCCCGACTCCGACAGGTCCCGGTCCCCGACCAGGCAGACCAGGCCGCCCGCGCGCAGCCGCTGCGCCAGCGTGCCCAGGGTGCCGATCCCGCCGGTCAGCGGCAGCACCTCCATCCCCAGGCCCTCCCGGTAGGCCACGAAGCGGTCGAACAGCTTCTCCGGCTTCAACCGCTCGGCGACCGTCGTGAACGGCACCCGGGTCACCACGACCCAGGCGCCCGCCAGATCCCAGTTGCCCATGTGCGGCAGCGCCAGGATCACGCCGCGACCCGACGCCAGGGCCTCGTCCAAGCGCTCGATGTGCTCCGGCGCGAACGACCCGGCGATCCGCTCCCTGGTCCACGCCGACATCCGGAAGGACTCCGACCAGTAGCGCATATAGCTGCGCATCCCGGCGCGGGTCAGCCCGGCGATCTCGGCGTCGGACGCCTTGGGGCGCACCCGGCGCAGATTGGACTCCAGGCGCAGCACGCTCTTGCCGCGCCGCCTGGTCGCGATGTCCGCGATGGTGTTGAACAACCCCGTCGCCACCGGCTCCGGCAGGCGCTTCACCAGCGCCCAGCCCGCGGCGTAGGCCGTGTAGGTCAGCTGCTCCTTCATACCTGCGCTCCCCCTGCCGCGGCGGCCTCGGCCGCCTCCCGTCGCACCGTCAGGATGCGCTGGAACACCGTCACCAGGCTACCGACGGCGATCAGCCACAGGGCGACGGGCAGCAGCCACTCGATGTAGGGCACACCGAAGCCGTGCAGCCCGGCCAGCCCGGCCGCGACCAGGGTCACCACCAGCCGCTCGGCGCGCTCCACCAGCCCCGACACGTCGCACTTCAGGCCCAGGCTCTCGGCCCGCGCCTTGGTGTAGGACACGACCTGCCCGCTGGCCAGGCAGAACAGCGCCACCGCGCAGAGCAGCAGGTTGTCGCCGCGCCCCGCGTACCAGAGGGCGATGCCGCCGAAGACCGCCGAGTCGGCGACCCGGTCCAGGGTGGAGTCCAGAAAGGCGCCCCAGACGCTGGACGTGCCGGCCTGGCGGGCCATGTTGCCGTCCACCAGGTCCGAGAAAACAAAGGCGGTGATCACGATGGTGCCCCAGAAGAAACTACCCTGGGGGAAGAACACCAGCGCACCCGTGACCACGCCGGCCGTGCCGACCAGGGTGACCATGTCCGGGGTGACGCCGATCCTCAGCAGGAACGTCGCGAAGGGAGTGAGGACCCGGGTGAAAAAAGCGCGCGCATATTTGTTGAGCATCTGATCTGCCGACCGCTCCGAATCTCGCTCCACTGGCGGCCGGTACCTGGCGACGGCCGGGACTGCGCCCTCAAGAGTGCGCCGGGCCCATCGTATCGGGACGCCGTAGTGGCCCTGGGCACGGGCACGCCAGCAGACGGCGCTGCCGCGGTTATGGACCTGCGGGCAGTGCGGTGCCAAGCTCACCATCACCGCGGGTGACTCCCCATCCACTCTGTGCGGTCCCCGTGGCGTCAATCGTGCGCGCTCGCGGGAGGAGAAAGCCATGGGCGACAAGTCGACAGGACGTGCAGGAACCACCGGCAGGGATTCGGCGGCCGACCGGACACCCACACCGGAGACCATCAGGAACGTGGTGCTGGTCGGCCACAGCGGGTCGGGAAAGACCACGCTCGCGGAGTCCCTCGCCCTGGCCACGGGCGTGCTGAACCGCGCGGGCAAGGTGCACGACGGCACGACCGTCTCCGACTACGACGAGATCGAGCACCGCCAGCAGCGCTCGGTCCAGCTCGCGCTCATCCCCCTCGAACACGCCGGAATGAAGATCAACCTGCTGGACGCGCCCGGCTATGTGGACTTCGTCGGCGAACTCCGCGCCGGGCTGCGCGCCGCCGACGCCGCGCTCTTCGTCGTCTCCGCGCTCGACGGCATCGACGGCGGGACCCGGATGCTCTGGGAGGAGTGCGCCGCCCTCGCCATGCCGCGCGCCCTGGTGGTGACCAAACTCGACTGCCCCCAGGCCGACTTCGCCGCCACCGTGGAGCAGTGCCGGGAGGCCTTCGGCGGCGACGACCCCGACTCCGTCCTCCCGCTGCACCTGCCGCAGGACGGAACCCTGGTCCGGCTGCTCGACGCCCGGGCCCCCGACGCCGCGACCGACCCGGACCGCAAGGCCGTCGAGGAGTCCAGGAACCGGCTCATCGAGGCGATCATCGCCGAGAGCGAGGACGAGGAGCTGATGGACCGCTACCTCTCCGGCGACGCCATCGACCTCAAGACCCTGGTGGACGACCTCGAACGCGCCGTCGCCCGGGGCGCGTTCCACCCGGTCCTGGCCTCCGCGCCGCCCGCCGACGGCTCCCGCCACGGGCTGGGGACCGCCGAGATCCTCGAACTCGTGACCTCCGCCTTCCCCTCCCCCGCCGACCGGCCGCAGCCCCCCGTCACCACCCCGGACGGCCGCCCCCGCCCCGCCCTCGCCTGCGACCCCGAGGGCCCCCTCGCCGCCGAGGTCGTCAAGACCAGCGGCGACCCCTATGTGGGCCGGCTCAGCCTGGTCCGGGTCTTCTCCGGGACGCTGCGCCCGGACGTGCCCGTCCATGTCTCCGGACACGGCCACAGCGAACGCGGCCACGAGGACCACGACATCGACGAACGCGTCGGCGCGCTCTCCTTCCCGCTCGGCAAGACCCTGCGGCCCGCCGCCCGGGCCGTCGCCGGGGACATCGTCTGCATCGCCAAACTCGCCCGCGCCGAGACCGGCGACACCCTCTCCGCACCCGCGGAACCGCTGCTCGTCGCCGCCTGGGAACTGCCCGACCCGCTGCTGCCGATCGCCGTCGCCGCCCACAGCAAGGCCGACGAGGACAAGCTCTCCCAGGGCCTGGGCCGCCTCGTCGCCGAGGACCCCACCCTGCACCTCGAACAGAACCAGGACACCCGGCAGCTCGTCCTGTGGTGCCTCGGCGAGGCCCACGCCGACGTGCTGCTGGAACGGCTGCGCAGCCGCTACGGCGTCAGCGTCGACCCCGTCCCCTATGTCGTGCCGCTCCGCGAGACCTTCGGCGCACCGGCCCGCGGCCGGGGCCGGCATGTCAAACAGTCCGGCGGCCACGGCCAGTTCGCGATCTGCGAGATCGACGTCGAGCCGCTGCCGCCCGGCTCCGGCTTCGAGTTCGTCGACCGCGTCGTCGGCGGCTCCGTGCCCCGCCAGTTCATCCCCTCCGTCGAGAAGGGCGTCCGTGCCCAGCTCGCCAAGGGCGTCAGCGCCGGGTTCCCGGTCGTCGACGTGCGGGTCAGCCTGATCGACGGCAAGGCCCACTCGGTGGACTCCTCCGACGCCGCCTTCCAGACCGCGGGCGCGCTCGCCCTGCGCGAGGCGGCCGCCGGCGCCGTCATCCGGCTGCTCGAACCCGTCGCCGAGGTCCGGGTCATGGTCCCTGACGACCACGTCGGCGGCGTCCTCAGCGACCTGTCCGGGCGGCGCGGCCGGGTACTCGGCACCGAACCCGTCGGCAGCAGCGGGCGGACCCTGGTGCGCGCCGAGGTCCCCGAATGGGAGATCGTCCGCTACGCCGTGGACCTGCGCTCGCTCTCCCACGGAGCGGGCACCTTCACCCGCAGCTACGTCCACCACGAGGCGATGCCGGAGGCGGTGGCGGCGCGGATCCTGGGCTGATCCGGCTCAGCCGGGCCTGCGCACCGCGCACGCCGGGGTGCCACCGGGCAACCGGTAGCGGTTCGCCGCCACCCACCGGTACACCCCGGCGGCCAGGGGGCGCACGGGCGCCAGCGTCAACAGCGCGCCCAGCGCGCTCCACAGCGGACGGCGGGTGCGCAGCAGCAGCCGCGCCGCCGCCTGCGCGCCCCCGTGCACCGCGCCGTGCGGCGTGATCCACAGGACCTCGCGCGCGGCCCGCTCCTCGGTCACCAGCCCGCCGGTGAACGCCGACAGTGCCGCCAGATCCGCGAACTGGAAGGGCACGGCCTCCCAGCGCGACGGTTCGAGGTGGCGTTCGGCGAAGCGCACCGACGAACTGCAGAAGGCGCAGTCGCCGTCGTAGAGCAGGACGGGGTTCGGCGGAACGGTCATGGGTCGATCATCCCAGAAGGACGACGGGTATTGGACTGACGCGGGCTGATCGGCGGCGATACGCTTGCCGCTCCAGCTTCATGACATCGTTTCAGCGGATGATCATCGCGGCAGGGGGCGGTTCGGCAGAGTACGGCCAGCAGGAGGATGCGCGTGACGATGACCTTCGACTTCAGTCCGGGTGCCCAGATCCCGCGCACTGACGCGAGCCCGCACACCGCCGCGACGGCCGCCCTCTCCTCGGCCGCCTACCGCGACGGCCCCGCGGAGGCCCTGGGCAACCTCAACGAGGCCACCATCGAGAAGCACGGCCGGGCCAGGCGCTTCGCGCCCAACTTCGGCGAGGCCTTCTGCCAGGCCGTCATCGCCCGCACCCTCGACGTCACCCGCAAACCCCTCGTCCGCTCCTTCGGCATGGAACCGCGGATCGTGGTCGAGCACTGCCTGGAGGCCGAGGAGCTGCGGCACGAGCGCGACAAGAAGCTCACCCTGGTGGCCGTCGTCTTCGGCCTGCTGTTCCTCCCCGGAACCCTGGTCTGGCTCGGTGCGTTCGAGTTCCGCCGCCGCACCGACCACCCCGAGAAGGAGTCCTGGCAGGGCGCCGCCGCCCTCGCCATCGCGGTCCTGCTCGCCGCGCTGCTCGCCTGGCGTCCCTTCGCGGGCGGGCTCTGGGGCGACTATGTGCGCGTCCTCATGGTCGGACCGATCATCGGCTGGCTGATCGCCCAGCGCATCTGCCTGCGCACCGCCAAGCAGCTCCGCTCGCGCTGGGGCGCGATCATCGACGGGAGCTCGGTCGGCCCCAAGGTCCCCGGCGCCGTCCCCATCGGCCCCGAGGACACCAGGGCCGAGACCCTGCGCAAGCAGCTCACCGCGCTCGCCGCCGAGCAGGAGACCAACTACCTGCACTACGCCGGGGCGAAGGGCATCCTCGGCATCGGAAAGCGCTGGGGCTCCTGGCAGCTCGCCGAGCAGCTCGACCCGCGCGAGGGCGTCACCGAGATACGGCCTTTCCACCCCTGGGACGTGGTCAGGAAGATCGAGGAACACCTCAACCGGATGACCCGCAGTTCGGTGGCCACCGGCGGCATACCGAAGATAAAGGTCGAGAACTGGATCGTCCAGGCCATCGGCGAGGGCGCCGACGAGATCGGCCGCCCCTCCGGCCCCGAGATGGACGGCACCAGGATGCGGGCCTCCGCCGTCGCCGACATCGCCAACGGCCAGCGGTTCGGCCTCGGGCCGCGGCACTACCTCGGCGCGCAGTTCGTGCTCTGGGACGGCCATCTGGTGGTGACCCTGCTGATCACCGTCACCGTGCTGCACGACACCCTGCGGGTGGAGGTCGCCGGACACGCCCTCGGCCCGCTGCCCGGCGCGTTCACCAGCCCGCCCAGGCCGCCGCAGGTGATGGTCGCCAAGACCGGCAAGTTCTGGGAGCAGACCGCCAAGAACCTGCCGATCGTGACCAATGCGGAGGTGGTGCGGCTGGCCGTGCGCGCCCCCTTCACCTGGAACCAGTCCCTGCTGAACTGGCTCGGCGGCACCTGGAAGGTCCCCGAGCCCTTCGGACTGCGCTCGGCCTGGGCCAGCCCGCCGTGGACCCACCGCTTCATGGCCGACGACGCCCTGCGCGTCGCCACGCCGGTGCTGCGCGCGGTGCACGCCGCCACGATGGAGGTCATGGCGGACCACGACGTCAGCACCGAGCGCTTCCAGAACCGCTCGATGATGCTGGGCTCGGAGATCCAGGGCACCCGGCCGACCAAGGCCGACGAGTACGACGCGGGGTGACGGTGGGAGTGACGGGGGTCAGCCCGTCGGCCAGACGTCGGCGAGCATCTTCCGGGTGTCGGCGAGGAGTTGCGGCAGCACCCGGGTGTGGCCCACGACCGGCATGAAGTTGGTGTCCCCGCCCCAGCGGGGCACCACGTGCTGGTGCAGGTGCGCGGCGATACCGGCCCCGGCGACACTGCCCTGGTTGAGGCCGATGTTGAAGCCGTGCGCACCCGAGGCGATCCGCAGCGCGGTCATCGCCTGCTTGGTCAGCTCCGCGACGTCGGCCGTCTCCTCCGGCGTCAGCTCGGTGTAGTCCGCGACATGGCGGTACGGCACCGCCATCAAGTGGCCGCCGTTGTAGGGGTACAGGTTGAGCACCGCATACGCGTGCCCGGCCCGGCGCAGGATCAGGCCGTCCTCGTCGGACATCGACGGGATCGAGCAGAACGGGCAGCCGTCGGTGGCCTCGGGGCCCGTCGGCTTGTTCTCACCCTTGATGTAGGCCATCCGGTGAGGGGTCCAGAGGCGGCCGAACGCGTCCGGCTCACCCACTCCGCTCTGCTGCTCCGGCTCCGTCGTCATGGTCATCAGCATAGGCGTTGGGGCGGCCCCGGATGGGACCGCCCCTGCATCACGGCCTGGCTCACACCTGGATGCGACGCTCCACCGCGTCGGCGATCTCGGCCAGTGCCTCGTCGCGGGGGATGCCGTTCTTCTGCTCACCGTTGCGGTAGCGGAACGACACCGTGCCCGCCGCCATGTCCTCGTCGCCGACGATGACCATGAAGGGCACCTTCAGCTTCTGCTGGTTGCGGATCTTCTTCTGCATCCGGTCGTTGGAGGTGTCCACGTCCACCCGCAGGCCCTTGGCCTTCGCCTCGGCGGCGAACTGCTTCAGGTAGTCGACGTGGGAGTCACCGATCGGGATGCCGACGGCCTGGACCGGGGCCAGCCACGGCGGCATCGCGCCGGCGTAGTGCTCCAGCAGCACCGCGAAGAAGCGCTCGATCGAGCCGAACAGCGCGCGGTGGATCATGACCGGCCGCTGGCGCGAGCCGTCCGCCGCGGTGTACTCGAGGTCGAAGCGCTCGGGCAGCATGAAGTCCAGCTGCACGGTGGACATCTGCCAGGTGCGACCGATGGCGTCCCGCGCCTGGACCGAGATCTTCGGACCGTAGAACGCCGCGCCGCCCGGGTCGGGGGTCAGCGGGAGGCCCTGCTTCTCGGCGACCTTGCGCAGGGTCTCGGTCGCCTCCTCCCAGGCGTCGTCGCTGCCGATGAACTTGGTCTCGTCCTTGGTGGAGAGCTCCAGGTAGAAATCGGTCAGGCCGTAGTCGCGCAGCAGGTTGAGCACGAAGGTCAGGGTGGTGTCGAGCTCCTCCGCCATCTGCTCGCGGGTGCAGTAGATGTGCGCGTCGTCCTGGGTGAAGCCGCGGGCGCGGGTCAGGCCGTGCACCACACCGGACTTCTCGTAGCGGTAGACGGTGCCGAACTCGAACAACCGCAGCGGCAGCTCGCGGTAGGAGCGGCCGCGGGCGCCGAAGATCAGGTTGTGCATCGGGCAGTTCATCGGCTTGAGGTAGTAGTCGACGTCCTCGTCCAGCTGCATGGGCGGGTACATGCCGTCGGCGTACCAGTCCAGGTGGCCCGACTTCTCGAACAGGGTGCCCTTGGTCGCGTGCGGCGTGTAGACGAACTCGTAGCTCTCCTCCTCGTGCCGCTTGCGCGAGTAGTCCTCCATGGCCCGGCGGATGATGCCGCCGCGCGGGTGGAAGACCGCCAGGCCGGAGCCGATCTCGTCCGGGATGGAGAACAGGTCGAGCTCGTTGCCGAGCTTGCGGTGGTCGCGCTTGGCCGCCTCCTCGAGGAAGTCGAGGTGCGCCTTGAGGTCGTCCTTGGTGGCCCAGGCGGTGCCGTAGATGCGCTGCAGCATCGGGTTCTTCTCGCTGCCGCGCCAGTACGCGGCCGCGTTGCGCATCAGCTTGAACGCCGGGATGCGGGTGCTGGGCAGGTGCGGGCCGCGGCACAGGTCGCGCCAGCAGAGGTCGCCGCTCTTGGGGTCCAGGTTGTCGTAGATGGTCAGCTCGCCGCCGCCCACCTCGACGTCCGCGCCGTCGTCGCTGGACGCCCCGCCCTTGAGGCCGATCAGCTCCAGCTTGTAGGGCTCGTTCGCGAGCTCCTCGCGGGCCGCCTCGTCGGTGACCACCCGGCGGGAGAACTTCTGCCCCCGCTTGATGATCTCGGTCATCTTCTTCTCGATGGCCTTGAGGTCCTCGGGGGTGAACGGCTTGGCGACGTCGAAGTCGTAGTAGAAGCCGTCCTTGATCGGCGGGCCGATGCCCAGCTTGGCCTCGGGGAAGATCTCCTGCACGGCCT
>Ga0302314_10019873_pt1 | contig 11134 bp, 11 predicted proteins | sample III_Palsa_N2_3_FD_200533 | JGI IMG/M metagenome (GOLD analysis project Ga0302314, IMG submission 200533) | Peat permafrost microbial communities from Stordalen Mire near Abisko, Sweden - III_Palsa_N2_3 | ecosystem: Environmental > Terrestrial > Soil > Palsa > Peat permafrost | place: Sweden... | reverse complement strand
GAGCCCAGTCTGGCTGGATCAGCGATGCGGCGAAAGGTGCAGGATTCGCTGCACGCAACCGTCGATAAACTGCACCGGCTGCCGGCGGCGCGTCGAAATGCGCGCGCCATGCGCGCGAGAGATTGACCTGGAACACATCGCCGGCCACGAGGTAGTCGTGCACGCGTGCGACACCATCGAGGAAGCGTTGCGGATCGTCTTCGACGAGTGCGAGTGGCGGCTGCCAGGGTGGCACTGGGCGCGCGCGTATGGCCGAGAGGTCCTCATGAACCGCATCGAGCAATGCCGCAAAGCCAGGCTCGGCAATTGCGATGAGAGTGCCGTGTTCACGATCGCGCAACAATGCGGCCGGGCAGCGCAACGCGAGCGCTGTCGGCAGCGCATCGGCGTCGGGAGATGGCAGGTGCAACGTTGACTCAATCTCGCCGACGAGCTCGTAACCCAGATACAGCGCCCAGCCACCGGCGAACGGGACGTCCTGCTGTCGTGAGGAGCAATCGCGTTGCGCCACATCATCCGCAGACGAGCGCGCCTGCTCGCGGTGGGCGCTCCACGCGGCATCCAGCGCGTCGAAGAATCCGCCAGCCAATGGCTGGCCGTCGTAGGTATGGACGCCCTCGCGATCGCTGACGATGCCCTCGCCATTCGCGATCAACAACAGATCCCAGCGCGAACGCGCAGTGCCGTCGGCAACGCTTTCGAGCAGCAACGGATAGCGCTGCGGCAAACTGCGATGCAGCGCGAGCAGATCGGTGTCGCCAGGCAGCGTGCGCATTTCAATCACCGACAGACGCCTGTTGAAATCGACTTCGCGAATGCCTGCCCCGAGTCGCTCGAAGGGCGCGCCTTGCTCAGATCGCCCGGAACACCAGCGTGCCATTGGTACCGCCGAAGCCGAAGCCGTTCGACACCGCGACCGCAATCTTTTTCTCGCGCGCGATATTCGGCACGTAGTCGAGGTCGCAACCCTCGCCCGGGTTGTCGAGGTTGATCGTCGGCGGAATGATGCCGTTGTACAGCGCGAGCACGCTGAAGATCGCCTCGATGCCGCCGGCCGCGCCGAGCAGATGGCCGGTCATCGACTTGGTCGAACTCACCATCGTCTTGTACGCGTGGTCGCCAAGCGCACGCTTGAGCGCGTGCGTTTCGGCCAGATCGCCGAGCGGGGTGGAGGTGCCATGCGCGTTGACGTAGTCGACGTCGGTCGGATTGAGCTTTGCATCGCGCAACGCGACGCCCATGCAGCGCGCCGGGCCCTCGCCGTTCTCGCTCGGCGCGGTCATGTGGAACGCGTCGGAACTGGCGCCGTAGCCGGCCAGTTCGCAATAAATGCGTGCGCCACGCGCCTTCGCCGATTCGTATTCCTCAAGCACGAGCACGCCTGCGCCGTCGCCGAGAACGAAGCCGTCGCGATCGCGATCCCACGGACGGCTCGCGTGGGTCGGGTCGTCGTTGCGCGTCGACATCGCCTTCATCGAACAGAATCCGCCGACCGACGTCGGTGATGCGCCGTATTCGGCGCCGCCCGCGATCATGCAGTCGGCATCGCCGTATTGGATCATGCGCATGGCGGTGCCGATGCTGTGGTTCGAGGTCGCGCAGGCCGACACGGCAGAGAAGTTCGGACCCTTGATGCCCTTGAGGATGCACAACTGGCCGGAGACCATGTTGATGATCGTCGAGGGAACGTAGAACGGCGAGATCTTGCGCGGGCCGCCTTCGTGCCACGCGATGGACGTCTTCTCGATGCCGGCGATGCCGCCGATGCCAGAACCGATGATCACGCCGGTGCGCTCGGCATTCGCGTCGGTGATTTCGAGTCCCGCATCCTGCATCGCCATCATGCCGGCGGCGACACCGTAGTGGATGAACTGATCCATCTTCTTGACGTCTTTGGGCGTCACGAATGCGGTCGGATCGAAACCGCGCACCTCACCGGCGATCGTGGTCGCGAAGCCAGTGGCGTCGAAGTGGGTGATCGGGCCAATGCCCGAACGCCCGTTGATGATGTTGTCCCACGCGGTCGGCAGATCGTTGCCGACCGGCGACACGATGCCCATTCCGGTAACCACGACACGACGCTGGTTCATCCGATCCTCCCGATGCGCGCTCATGCGCGCCACTGCTTGCGAGCTGCGATGCCATGCGAGGCGGCGCAGCGCACACTGCAAAATACACAGGGCCGCATCGCGCGGCCCCGGAAGCTGCGGTCAAACGCAACCAGCAGCTTTCAGCTCTTGACGTGAGCCTTGACGTAATCGATTGCCTGCTGGACGCTGGTGATCTTTTCGGCATCTTCGTCCGGAATCTCGCATTCGAATTCCTCTTCGAGCGCCATCACCAGCTCGACGGTGTCCAGCGAGTCCGCGCCCAGATCGTCGACGAACGACGCGTTCGTGGTGACGTCCTCTTCCTTCACGCCCAACTGCTCGACCACGATTTTCTTGACGCGCTCTTCGATGCTGCTCATGGAATGACCTCGGTAATGAAAATGCCAGCCGGCGTATTGTAGAGGAAAGCCGTGCCGTGGGAAGCCGGCGCGGTGCGTACCTGTTCGTAGCGTGATTCAGCGGCCCATGCCGCGAGCCTCAATTCCGGTCTTCAGCAAGCGCGCGAGCTTCAAGCCATGTACATGCCGCCATTGACGTGCAGCGTCTCGCCAGTGATGTAGGCGGCCGACGGCCCGGCAAGGAAGGCAACCGCGCGCGCTATGTCGGCGGGTTCTCCGAAGCGGCCCAGCGCGATCTGCGTGAGCATCGCCTGTTTGCCGGCTTCGGGCAGCGCACGCGTCATGTCGGTATCGATGAAGCCTGGTGCGACCACATTGACAGTGATGCCGCGCGATCCGATTTCGCGCGCGAGCGATTTGGAAAACGCGATGATCCCGGCCTTCGCGGCGGCATAGTTCGCCTGCCCCGGATTGCCGGTGAGTCCGATCACCGATGCGATGTTGATGATGCGGCCCCTGCGCGCCTTCATCATCGCGCGCATGACCGCTTTCGAGGTGCGATAGACCGAACTGAGATTGGTGTCGATGATCGCGTTCCAGTCTTCCTCCTTCATGCGCATCAGCAGGTTGTCGCGGGTGATGCCGGCGTTGTTCACGAGCACCGACACCGGCCCGAACTCCCTCGCGATCGCATCGATCAACGCATCAACCGCAGCTGCGTCGGTGACGTCGAGCACGCGCCCTGCTCCGCCCTGCGCAGCCAGCCTTTCGCCGATCGCCTGCGCGCCAGCCTCGGTCGTCGCGGTGCCGATCACGGTCGCGCCCTGCGCCGCGAGTTCGTCGGCAATCGCCGCACCGATGCCGCGACTCGCACCGGTGACCAGAGCGATCTCGCCAGTCAATGTCTGCTGGTGACTCATGCCTTGAACTCCTGCAATGCCGCGTCGAAATCGGATGGCATGCCCAACGCGCGCGCATCCAGCGTCTTGTCGATGCGCTTGATCAGACCGGTCAGCACCTTGCCAGGTCCGCATTCGCCAATGCGGGCCGCATCCCCTCCAACCATCGTTCGCACACAGTCGGTCCACAGAACCGGCTGATAAAGCTGGCGCACCAGCGCATGGCGAATCTGTTCGATCGAGTCGTAGGCAGCGGCGTCGGCGTTCTGCACGACCGGCAGTGTCGGCAACGACCACGCCATCGTCGCCATGATGTCGCCAAGCTGCTGCGCGGCCTCGAACATCAGCGGTGTGTGCGATGGCACGCTTACCGCGAGCCTGACCGTCTTGCGCACGCCCCGACCGGCGAGCACGGCAAGCGCGGTGTCGACCGCGATCGCATCGCCACCGATCACGATCTGTCCAGGTGAGTTGTAGTTCGCCGGCACCACGATCGCGTCGTCGCCGGTCGATACCTCAGCACACACCTCGACAACCAGCGCTTCCTCGGCACCGATGATCGCGGCCATCGCGCCCTGCCCGGCTGGAACGGCTGCCTGCATCAGGCGACCGCGTTCGCGCACAAGCTTCGCGCCGTCATGCAGCGACAACGCGCCAGCGGCGACCAGCGCGCTGTATTCGCCAAGACTGTGACCCGCGAGCATCGAGGGCGGCGTACCACCCGCCGCCTGCCACGCGCGCCATACCGCAATGCCCGCTGCAAGCAAAGCCGGCTGGGTGAACTCGGTGCGATTGAGTTCATCCACGGGGCCATTCTGCGACAGCGCCCAGAGATCGACGTCTGCGCCAGCGGAGGCTTCCGCAAAGGTCTCGCGTACAACCGGATGCGCGGCTGCGAGTTCGGCCAGCATGCCGACGGATTGGGAACCCTGGCCGGGGAAGACGAAGGCCAGCTTCTGGTGAATCGGGAATGGTTCGTTCATCGTTCTTTTCGATAGGTGCAGATGTCGAAGGACCGTAGCCCGGGTGGAACCGTACGCGATACCCGGGGGGCTGTCGGGGCGCCGGAAGAAGCCCCGGGTATCGCCGTTGGCTCCTCCCGGGCTACGGATTCTCGATTCGGCTTCAGTACCGGATCAGCGCCGAGCCCCAGGTAAATCCGCCGCCGAACGCTTCAAGCAACAAGAGCTGCCCGCGCTGCACCTTGCCCGAACGCACCGCTTCATCCAGCGCGAGCGGCACCGAGCCCGACGAGGTGTTGCCATGGCGATCGACGGTCACGATCACGCGTTCCATCGGCATGTCGAGGCGCTTGGCGGTCGCCTGGATGATGCGCAGGTTGGCCTGGTGCGGGATCAGCCAGTCGATTGCATGGCGATCGATGCCATTGGCCGCGAGGGTTTCCTCGACGACCGCATCGAGCGTCTTCACCGCAACCTTGAACACCTCGCTGCCTGCCATCAGCACGCGCACGCCAGCGTTCTTTTCGTCGAGCTTGAAACCGGCCGAGACGCCGACCGGATTCCACAACAGCTCCTTGTAGGCGCCGTCGGCATGCATGTGGGTGGAGATGATGCCGGTCTCCGGGTCCGCCTTCAGCACCACCGCGCCAGCGCCATCGGCGAACAGCACGCAGGTACTGCGGTCGGACCAGTCGAGCATGCGGGTCAGGGTTTCCGCGCCGATCACCAATGCAGTCGTGACGGTGCCCGCGCGAATGAACTGGTCGGCGATGCTCAGCGCATACATGAAGCCCGAGCACGCGGCGTTGACGTCGAACGCCATGCAGCCGCTCGCACCCAGCCGCGGTTGAACGAGACAGGCGGTCGACGGAAAAATCAGGTCAGGCGTGGTCGTTCCGACGATCAGCAACTGGACATCGGCGCCGGTGATTCCCGCCGCCTCCATCGCCCGCAAACCCGCCTCATAGGCGAGGTCGCTGGTGGTCTGGCCTTCAGCGGCAATATGCCGCTGGCGGATGCCGGTGCGATCGCGGATCCATTCGTCGCTGGTGTCGACGAACTGCGCCATGTCGGCGTTGGTCAGCACCTTCTCCGGCAGATAGCTGCCGGTGCCAGCGATGCGTGAATACACGCGCTGCGCCTGTTCGGTCACCACGTTCTCCTGCAGAGCAGTCGCGTCCAATGCGTGCGAGCGTCAAACGGCGCGCGTTCAATTTGCGTCGACTCTCTCGCGGCGCACGTTAACACGCGCTACGCACCATGTATCGAGCACGACACGCGATTGACCCTGCTCAAGGCGCGCTTACACAATGCGTGCCCTGGGTTTCATGCAGTGCCCGCGCCATAACGTCTATCGCTTGCGGATTACTCGTCCGTCTCGACCGGGGTCTTGGACTCGATGACCTGGCGGCCACGGTAGTAGCCATCCTTGGTCACGTGATGGCGAATGTGGGTCTCGCCGCTGGTCTTGTCGGTCGAGAGCTGCTTGCTGGTCAGCGCGTCGTGCGCACGGCGCATGCCCTGGCGCGACGGGGTGACGCGGGATTTCTGGACTGCCATGTGGATCTCCGAAATTTCGACCGAACCGATCTGGATCTAGTCGCGTTGCCTGGTTTGTTTGAGGTCCGCCAGCACGGCGAACGGGTTCTTGCGCGGTTCTTCCTCGAATTTTACACCGTCGAGTCCTGCAGTTGCGGGCGCCCAGACCAGATCGATCGGGTCGCTGCGCGGATCCATTGGAACCACAGGCAGCGCGAGGATCAATTCGTCCTCGATCAGATCGATCGGGCGGATCGTTCCATCGGCGTCCGGCAGCAACGCCTCGTAACCTTCCGGCAGCTCGGCTTCCTGATCCTCGTGCCTGACCAGCGCCAAGCGCTGAACGACGCTGACCGGAAGCAGGAATCGTTGCAGGCTGCGCTGACAGATCAGCGGCAACTCAGCCTGTACGCGCACCTCGACATAGGGCACATCCAGAACTTCACGACCAAACTCCAGCGCAAAACTGCACTCGCCCTCGGGCTGCTCCAGTGTTTCGCACAGTCGCGGCATCGACGACAACGGCAGGACGCCCTCGAAAGAGCGCTGCGCAGCCAGCATGCGCCAAGCATCCAGCGTCTCGGGCAGGCCAGTTGACATAAGAGCGGAAGAATACGTGCCGGCGGCGGTTCGTGTCAATTCCAACCGACCCCACAGGACCGGGTTTGCAGCTTATCCGAGCGCTGGTGCAGACTGCGAAGTTGCCGGACTCGCAATGCCGGGGATTCGAACCGTGAGCGCCATCGCGATTGTGCTGCTAGCCCTTTTTGCCATGATCGGCGGCGCGGGACTGTGGTGGCACGCCCAGGGCCGTCGCCGTCAGCGCACGCTAACCCGGATCATGGACGATGCCGACGCGATGGAGACACTCCTGCGGCGCACACGCGACCGGATGGGCGCAATGCAGACGGTCGTCGGCAGGATGCCCTCTGACATCGCAGCTGACGCACGCGCTTCGCTGGACAGCAACGATCGTCTGCAGGCCGGGTTCCGCGATCTGTTGCAGCACCGGATGTGGCTGCAACAGAACGTGGCCGTCGCAAGCCAGCAAGAACTCGACGAGGCTGCCGCCGCGCTTGGACGGGCGCGCGCGCGGATCGCCGCCGAACTCGACCGCCTCGACAACGCGGGCGCAGAACTCGAATCGGCGACCGGCCCGGCGATCGCAGCCGCCGGTCGCGAACCGCCGGCGCTGCGCCGCAGCGGCGGTTGATCGATGCCGAACAGAAAGCTGATCCTCGCATCGACATCGACGTATCGGCGGGAGTTGCTTGACCGCTTCAGCCTGCCCTATTCGGTCGAATCGCCAGGAACCGATGAGGTACCACTCGCCAAGGAAGAGCCGCGCTCGCTTGCCGAACGCCTCGCGTGCGCGAAGGCCGAAGCGGTGGCATTGAGGTACCCGGACGCATGGGTGATCGGTTCCGACCAGGTTGCTGAACGCGACGGAACGACCTTGGGCAAGCCCGGCAATCACGCGACGGCGATCGAGCAATTGCGGGCGGCATCCGGTCGCAATCTGCTGTTTCATACAGCGGTGTGCGTGCGTTGCATTGCGACCAACGTTGCATTGCTCCATTGCGACCTCACCGAAGTGGTGTTTCGCGTGCTCGACAGCGATAGCATCGAACGCTACCTGCTCGTCGAACGACCCTACGACTGCGCTGGCAGTTTCAAATCGGAGGGTTTAGGCATCACGTTGTTCGACTCGATACGCAGCGATGACCCAACAGCGCTGATCGGTCTACCCCTGATTGCGCTGGCACGGATTCTGCGCGAAACGGGTTTGAGGCTGCCTTGACGCCGCCAGTGCGCCGGACCCTGCGCGGCGCGTGTGCCGGGCGGAACACGCCCTCGCGATTTGCTGGCCTCCATCGGTACGGCCGCAGGGCCCTGCAGCGGAGCCACGGTCCGGGGTTCACTGGTTGAACTTCGTTAAGGCGTCCATGCGATCCCCACTCCGCGGCGCGATAGACTCGGCCTGCAACGACCACCATCCCCTCACCGCAGACATTGCCCATGGCAGCCCAGGCCGTTGATCCACCCATCCTGACCGAGCCCGCGCGGGACGCTCTCGCTGCGGCCATTGCGCAGGTCAACCGGCTGGTGCTCGGCAAGCCGCGCGAGATCCGACTGGCGTTTGCATGCATGCTCGCAGGCGGTCACCTGCTGATCGAGGACCTGCCGGGATTGGGCAAGACAACCCTGGCGCACGCGCTCGCGGCGACGGTCGGGCTGGAATTCCAGCGCACCCAGTTCACCTCTGACCTGTTGCCGTCGGACATTCTCGGGGTGTCGGTATTCGACCAGTCCCAGCAACATTTCCGTTTTCATCCCGGCCCGATCTTCACCCAGCTGATGCTCGCCGACGAAATCAACCGCGCGCCGCCGCGCACGCAGAGCGCGCTGCTCGAGGCGATGGCTGAGCAGCAGGTGACTGTGGACGGTACGACGCATGGACTACCGCAACCGTTCTTCGTGATCGCAACCCAGAACCCGGTCGATCTCGCGGGTACCTATCCGCTGCCAGACTCGCAACTCGACCGCTTCCTGTTGCGTTTGTCGCTGGGCTATCCGGATGCCCGCGCCGAGCGCGAGATGCTCTCGACCGAAGATCGCCGCGACCTGATCGCGCAGGTCAAACCGCAGTTGCAGGCCACCGACGTCCTCGCGCTGCGCGCCGCGACGCTACGCGTGCACGCAAGCGAAGCGCTGATCGTGTATGTGCAGGAGTTGCTCGCACAGAGCCGCCGGCAACCCGGGGTGAAAGTCGGATTGTCGCCGCGTGCGGGGCTGGCCCTGCTGCGCGCTGCGCGTGCCCAGGCGCTGATCCAGGGTCGCGATCATGTCGTGCCGGACGATGTGCAGGCTCTGTTCTCCGAAATCGCGACGCACCGGCTCGTGCCCGATGGCGACGATGACAGCCGCGAGCGGCTTGCCCAAAAAATCCTGCACGCGGTCGCGGTGGATTGAGTCGTGCTGCGCGCGTTCGGCGCCCAGGCATTCGTCGCGAACTGGCGCACGCGACTGACTAATCTGACCCGCCCACGTCGCGTCGAAGAACTGCCTGTCGCACTCGACCGCCGCCGCATCTACGTCCTGCCGACCCGCTTCGGCCTGTTCATCGCTGCGCTGCTCGGCACGATGTTGCTGGGTGCGCTGAACTACAACAACAATCCTGCACTCCTGCTCGGATTCCTGCTCGCCGCGACCGCGCAGCTGAGCCTCCACGCGACCCATCTTGCGCTCAGCGGCATCCGCCTGCGTGATGCGCGCGCTGCACCGGTTCATGCAGGCGACGACCTCGTGCTCGAACTGCGCTTCGATGCATTGCGCGCACGCGCGCGTCCGGGCCTCGTGCTCGCATGCGGATCTGCGCGCACGGTGTTTTCGCTCGCCGACGCCGAGGGCAAACAGGTCGACTTGCATCTCGCGACGACCACGCGAGGCTGGCTGCTTCCTGGTCGGCTCGCACTCTCGACGACGCAGCCGCTGGGCCTCGCACGCGCATGGTCTTATTTCTGGCCGGAGCTGCAGCTGCTGGTGTATCCCGTACTCGAACAGCACGCGCCGCCTTTGCCGGTGCGCAATGCCGATGGCGCGCTAACGCGGGTTCGCGCCCAGGGGGAGGAACCACACCATCTGCGTGACTACCGGGTCGGGGATCCACCGCGACAGGTTGCATGGAAGGCATCCGCGCGTACCGGCAAGTTGCTCGTGCGCGAATACGAGGCCCGCAGCGATCGCGAGCTTTGGCTCGACTGGAACACGCTCACCAGCCTCGCGGTCGAGGCGCGCATCTCGCGACTCGCGCGTTGGGTCGTCGAGGCCGATCGCATCAACGCGCGCTATACGCTGATTCTGCCAAGGCAGACGTTTGGTCCCGCGCAAGGCCATGCGCATCGACACGCCTGCCTGCAGGCACTGGCACTGCTCCCGCATGGCTGAATTGTCTTCGCCCGCGCTGGATCGTCGTAGCCGGATCTGGTGCCTCGGTGCGGCGTTCGCTTGTGCATTGCCATTGCTGCGACTGGTTCCGGGCTGGCTTGCCGCGACGCTGATGGTCGCAAGCGCCAGCAGCGTCGCGGTCTCCTGGAAACGTCCGGCACCTTCCGCGCTGCGCAATCTGCTGACGCTGGGATTGGTCGCGCTGGTGATGTATGCCTATGGTTTCCGCATCGGCCGCGACACCGCAAGCGCCCTTCTGCTCGCGATGCTGTTGGTGAAACCGATCGAACTCAACACGCTGCGCGACGCGCGGAGCCTGATCGGGTTTGCGTTGTTCGCGTTGTTCGCTGCATTCCTGCTCGACCAGGGACCACTGACCCTGGTACTCGCGGTGCCAGCGGCAGCTCTCACATTCGCCGGCTGCGCGCGGCTGGCTGATGCCGAAGTCGGCGCGATCAGTGCCGGAACGAACTGGAAGCGCATCCTCGCCATGGCTGGGCTGTTCGCACTTGCCGCTCCGTTGGCGCTGGCAGGTTTCTGGCTGTTTCCGCGACTCGGAAGCCCGTTGTGGGGGGTGCCGGATGTGGCCCAAGCCAGGATCGGCATCAGCGATCGCATGGCGCCTGGCGACTGGCTCGACATGCTCGTCGACGACTCCCCTGCATTTCGGGTGCGCTTCGAAGGGCCGATTCCGGACCGGAAGACATTGTATTGGCGCGGAATCGTCATGTGGAACTTCGACGGGCGTGCGTGGACGCGACCGGACTGGCCGCGCAGCATGCCACCTGCTCGGGTGCTAGCAGCCGGACGGCCAGTACGCTACGAAATCACGCTCGAACCCACCGACCGGCGTTATCTGTTCGCTCTGGATCTGCCGCAAGGCGTACCAGACGACGCGACGATCGCGGAGGATCTCAGCCTGACCGCGCAGCATCCGGTCAGCAGCCTTCGAGCCTATTCATTGAGCTCGGCTGCGCCCGCGCAGTTCGAACCCGATCTTGACCCTGGCATCCGCGCCGTCGCGCTGCAGCTGCCGCCCGGCTTCGACCCACGCGCGCTCGCGCTTGGGCGCCTTTGGCGCAGTCAGACCAACGACGATTCGGCGATCGTGCGCCGCGCACTCGAAATGTACCGGGCGCAATTCAGCTACTCGCTGGCTGCACCGCCGCTGGGCCGAAACAGCGTCGACGAATTCCTGTTCGACACCCGGATCGGCTTCTGCGAACACTTCAGTTCCTCGTTCACGTTTCTCATGCGCGCTGCTGGCATCCCTGCGCGCGTGGTGACGGGTTATGTCGGCGGCTACCACAACAGGATCGGCAACTATTTGCTGGTGC
>Ga0302314_10019867_pt1 | contig 11138 bp, 7 predicted proteins | sample III_Palsa_N2_3_FD_200533 | JGI IMG/M metagenome (GOLD analysis project Ga0302314, IMG submission 200533) | Peat permafrost microbial communities from Stordalen Mire near Abisko, Sweden - III_Palsa_N2_3 | ecosystem: Environmental > Terrestrial > Soil > Palsa > Peat permafrost | place: Sweden... | reverse complement strand
GGTCGAACGTTCGGGCGTATTCGCTGTTGGCGGTCAGGAGGTCATCGAACATGCGCACCGCATGGTAGGCGTTCTGTGGTCCGGGTCGGGTCGGCCGGGATCATCCAGCGGTAGCGTGTCGGCTCATAGCCGTCGCCCACCCGGGTGCCGCCACGTCGAGGAGCCCACCGTTGTCAGCGCCCGGAGTCCGAGGTTCGCTGTCCTGCACCGGGCCGGGTCGGGTCAACCTGATCGGGGACCACACCGACTACAACCAGGGATTGGCCCTACCCATGGCCATCGGACTGGGCGTCTCGGTCGAAGTGGTGCCCAGCGACGACGATCGGATCACCGTCGTCTCGGACGCCTTTCCGGGGCCGCCGGTCGTCCTGCCCCTGGTACCCGACAGCGATTCGGTGAGCTCACTGGAACCGCCCTGGGCTCGTCTGGTGGCCGCCGTAGTCGGCCTGGCCCGACCGGAGACCGGGTTCTCCCTGCACATCACCTCGACGCTGCCCCTCGAATCGGGACTGTCCTCGAGCGCGGCACTGTCGGTGGGTCTGGCCGTCGCTCTCGGAGTGGAGGGCGACGCCCGGGTGATCGCCGGTCTGTGCCGCCAGGCCGAACACCGAATCGGCGTGCCGGTCGGTTTACTGGACCCTCTGGTGTGCGCCGGTGGCCGGGCCGGCCACGCCTTGCGCATCGACTTCGCCACCGGGTCGACCCGCGACGTGGTCCTCCCCTCGTCGGCCGAGTTCGTCGTCGTCGACTCGGGACAGCGGCGCGACCTCCGATCCTCGGCCTACGCCACCCGGGTGGCCGAGTGCGAGGCGGCCGCCGCCGTGGTCGGACCGCTCGGACTGGCCGGGCCCGACGACCTGGCCGGGCTGCGTGACCCGGTGCTCCGCCGCCGGGCCCGCCACGTCGTGTCCGAGTGCGCACGGGTGGACGCCGTCGCCGGGGCGCTGGCCGAAGGCGATCTGGTCGGAGCGGGTGCCGAGATGGACGCCAGTCACCGCAGCTTGGCCGAGGAGTTCGAGGTCTCCACGCCCGAGCTCGACGAACTGGTGGGGTCCCTGCGGTCCCGACCAGGTGTGGTCGGGGCGCGGGTCACCGGCGCGGGTTTCGGAGGGTGCGTCGTCGTGCTGACCGAGCCCGGTGCTCTCGATCCGGCGACCATCGGCCATCCATCGTGGCGGGTGGAAGCGGTCGACGGAGCGGTCACCGCCCGGTCGCACCGCCTCTAGGCCCGTCGAACGATCTGTCCTGAGCCACCAGGACCGCGTCGGCTGTGGCCCTCACCGCCTCCGGTCCACACCGGTGGGATGGCTGGGGCGGGGCGGTCCGAGGCGGCGGGTGACCACCCGGGCGAAGACCGTCGGTTTGCGGACGTCCTCGATCCGGTGCAGGACACCCTGATCCCACACCAGGACGTCGATGCTGCCGGTTCCGAGTAGGCGCCGTAGCGTCCCCTGATCGACCACCACCTTCTCGATCGAATCGAGGGGGATGTCGATCTGGTTCCCTTGGGCCGCCCCCCACTGGTCGACGATCCTGTACGTGGTCAGCACCAGCCATTCCCGGCGCCAGCGGACAAAACGGACGGCCAGCCAGGCACAGGGCAGCGCCACCACGGCACCTTCGATCCAGTGCAGCACCACCGAAGTGTGGGGAACGGTCACATCGAGGGCGATCCCCAGGCCGGCCACCACCAGCGCCGCGGCCAGGGGACCCATCAGGAACATCCAGTGGGGACGGATGTCGACCAGGACCTCTTCGGTCGGGAGGAGCGGCGGACGACGGGTGGGCAAGCGTCAGCCCGGTGTGTCGGGTCGGAAATCAACGGTCGGCCGCACCGGATCAATCTACCGATGCCCCGGCTGCACCCGGAGACACTCCGAGGCATGTCCCACCCCGGCGGTAGCCTCCACCACCGTGGACCCCCCCGCTCCGATCCCGTCGCCTCGACCCGACGACGGGGATGCCCGGTCGCCCTTCTGGCTCGAGCGGGCGCTCGACGACCTGACCGACGCGCAGCGGCGGGCGGTCGACTCCCCGGCCCGGGCCCTGTGCATCGTGGCCGGGGCCGGTTCCGGCAAGACCCGCGTGCTGACGCTCCGGGTGGCTCGGCGCATCCGGGACGGCTCGGCCGATGCCGATCACACCGTGGTGTGCACCTTCACCCGGAAGGCGGCCCACGAGTTGCGCGACCGGTTGGCCCTCTACGGCGTCCCGGTCTCGACCCCGCCTGGACCCGGGGGGATCCCGACCGCCGGGGTGCGGGCCGGCACACTGCACCAGCTGGCCCTCACCTTTCTGCGGCGCCGCGCCCTCGACACCGGGCAGGCGCCTCCTGCGCTGGTGGAGCACCGATGGCGCACGCTGGCCGAGCTGATGGACGACCGGTCGCTGGCCTCGGCCGTAGACACCGAGATCGGATGGGCCAAAGCACGGTGCCTGTCGCCGGACGGCTACGCCGCAGCGGCGGCGGCCGAAGGGCGCTCGGTGGCACTCCCACTCGAACGGGTGACGGAAGTCTTCACCGCCTACCAGGACCGGCTCGGTCGGCGGGAGCTTCTCGACCTTGACGATGTGCTGCTGCGGGCGGCGGACCTCCTGGTGGAGAACGCCACGTTCGCCGAGCAGGCCCACTGGCGCTACCGACACGTCGCGATCGACGAGTTCCAGGACGTCAATCCCGCCCAGTTCCGACTGGTTCGGGCGGTCCTCGGTCAACGGGCCGACCTGTGCGCGGTCGGCGACCCCAATCAGGCGATCTACGGGTGGAACGGTGCCGACTCCGGCTTGCTCAGGTCGTTGCCCGAGGTCATGGCCGGTCTCGAGGTGGTTCACCTCGACGCCAACCACCGATGCTCACCGCAGATCGTGGCCGCCGCCGGCGCCGCGTTGGGGCCGGTGACCGTTGCACCGCCCCGGTCTTGCGCCCCCGACGGCCCGGTGCCGACGCTGATCCCGTTCGACGACGACCGGGCGGAGGCCGATGCCGTGACTGCGTCGATCCTCAGCCGGGCGGAGTCGGGTATGACCTGGTCGGACCAGGCGGTGCTCGCCCGGACCCATGAGCAGCTGAACGTGGTCCGCCGATCACTCGAGGCCGCCGGTGTCCCCTGTCGCCTGGCACCGGCACCCGAGTCGCCCGACGCCGAACCGGTGCCGGTGTCCACCGGTCGAGCGGGTCGTGCGGGTCGTGCGGGCGGTCGCGCCGGCCGCGCCGCCGGTCGTGTCGGCGCGCATGTTGGATCGGGAGGAGGTGTCGAGCTCGCCACATTCCACCGGGCCAAGGGTCTCGAGTGGTCGGCCGTCCACGTCGTCGGACTCGAGTCCGGATTCGTCCCCATCGTCCACGCCACCTCCGCCGATTCACTGGCCGAGGAGCGTCGCCTGTTGTACGTGGCGCTCACACGCGCCGGTCGGGTCCTCGAGTGCTCATGGGCCAAAAGCCGGACGATGGGTGGCGGGCAGGCCATGGAGCGGCGGCCGTCACCGTGGTTGGCCGACCTGGCCGAGATGTGCGAAGCGGGTAATAGCGTCACCGCGCCTCACGACATCGCCCGACGGTTCGCCGACCTGCGGGCCAATCTCAAACGCTGAGTGGTCCAGCGCAACGACCCGACGACGAAGACGACGAACGGGCCTGCCCGGAGTCAGCCGACGGATGTGTCGATGAAGACCGGGGTGTGGTCCGAAGGCTTCTCACCCTTGCGGGCCTGTCGGTCGATGAGGGCCCACGTCGTATTCCGGGCGAGCACGTCGGTGACCAGGATCAGATCGATGCGCATGCCCCGGTGCCGATGAAACGATCCTCCCCGGTAGTCCCACCAGCTGAACAGCTTGTCTTCGGAGTACCGGAGACGGAAGGCATCGATCAGGCCCCACGACTCGAGGTCGGCGAGTGCGGCCCGCTCGGGAGGACTGACATGGGTCATTCCCTCGAACTGTGACGGGTCCCACACGTCCCGATCCTCGGGGGCCACGTTGAAGTCACCGCAGATGGCCAGGGGCTTCGACGGGTCGGCGGTCTCCTCGAGTTGAGCGCGCAGCCGGGCCAGCCATGCCAGCTTGGCGGGGTAGTGCTCGTCGTCGAGTGCGCGTCCATTGGGGACATAGACCGACATCACCCGCACTCCGGCGCAGTCGGCGGCGATCAGACGGGTCCCCTGGGCGTCGTCATCGGGCGAACCCAGCCCCGTGGTTACCTCGTCGATCCCGACCCGGCTCACGATGGCCACACCGTTCCATTGCCCATCGCCGTGGTGGACCGTCTCGTAGCCGAGGTCGGCGAACGCACCGTGGGGGAAGGCGGCGTCGGCCAGCTTGGTCTCCTGCAGGCAGAGCACGTCGGGGCGGGCGTAGTCGATCCACTCCTCCACTCTGGGGAGTCGGGCCTTGAGGGAGTTGACGTTCCAGGTGGCGATGCGCACGATCGTCCTCAGCCTTCACCCTGTCCGGCGTCCGGTGCGGCGTCGACCAGCACGAACAGCAGGTCGACCTCGCAGGCCAGTTGGCCGCCGACGGTCGCCCGTCCCGATCCCTTGCCGGCCCGGGCCGACATGCGGCCCAACGTCACCTCGAGCTCCAACAGATCACCGGGAACCACCTGCCGGCGGAACCGGGCCCGCTCGATACCGCCGAACAAGGGAAGCTTGCCGGACCTGGCGGGGTCGGCCAGAACGGCCACGGCACCGAGCTGGGCCAGCGCCTCGACCATGAGCACGCCGGGCAGGGTCGGCCGACCGGGGAAGTGCCCGGCGAAGAACGCCTCGTCGCCGGTGAGTTGCCAGGCTCCGGTGGCGGACTGCCCGGGCTCGACGGAGCGCAGATCGGTAACGAAGAGGAACGGGTCCCGATGGGGCAGGTAGTCGTCGGCGCGCACAACGGTCGAGGTTATCGGCACAGCGAAGTGCGAGGATCGTCCGGCGGCGGGGCGCTGCTAACGGGCGAGCCCGGGAAGTGAGATCTCGGCCCGGCGGCGGGGCGCGTCGAGCGAGACCAGTTCGAACGTGCGTATCTCGCCCTTGGTCAGCACCGACCGGGCTTTCTGCGGCGCCGGATTGCCGAGGTTGCGGAGTGGGATATGGCAGAGCATCCCGCCGACGTCGACGTGGGCACCGTGGGAGGTGAACGAGACGACCTCACCCTCGAATGTGCTGCCGATCGGGTGATCGGCCACGAACGTGATGAAGGTCATGGGATCGTTCAGCGCCTCACCCACCGGAACGTCCCGTCCGGGTGATCCACCCGAACGGGGCGCCTGTTCGGGTGGGGCGGTCTTGGCGGCGGCTTTGGCGGTCTTGGTGGGCTTCGCAGCCTTGGTCGTTTTGGCGGTCTTGGTGGGCTTCGCAGCCTTGGTCGCGCCCGTAACCGCGGACACTTCTGTCAAGCCCTTTGCGGCCTTGGTGGCTTTCGTTGCTTTGGTGACCTTGGTCGCCTTCGTGGCTTTCGCGGCCTTGGTGACCTTGGTCGCCTTCGTGGCTTTCGCGGCCTTCGTGGCTTTCGCGACCTTCGTGGCTTTCGTGGCTTTCGCGACCTTCGTGACCCCGTCGGCCTTGATCGCCTTCGCAGCCTTTGTGGCCTTTGTGGCCTTTGTGGCCTTCGCCACTTTCGTCGCCTTGGTCGCCTTGGTGGCCTTGGTCGCCTTTGTCGCCCGACCGGACCGGGGACGTCCGCCGACACCTTCGTACGTGTCGTCGGCATCAGCCGTGTCTGCCACCGACGCGGCGGACCCCTCGGGTCCGTGCTCTCCGAGTCCTTCGTCATCGACGTCCTCGAGAACCTCGACCGCAGCAGTGGGCCCACCGGATCCACCGGATCCGCGGGAGCCCCGACGACGCCGCGACCGCTTGGGCTTGGCCGTCTGCTCGGCCGCTATGGCCTCGGCGTCGTCCGATTCCAGGAACTCATCGCCCGATTCGCCTCCGCCTTCGGCCACCTTCACGTCGCGCTTGGACTTGGAGGTGACCGAACGGCTGCGCGGTCCCCGCACCGGTGTCCGCGGTGTGAACACCCAGCCGACTCCGGGGACGGGCTTGCCGCCGATCAGCCGCCCGGGTTCGAAGAGCCACGGCCGCTCGGCGTGGAATTCCTGGAACGAGTCGTTGGAGAGCACCAGTGCGCCCGACTTCTCGGCGATGCGCAGGATGAACCCGTCGCCGCGTCCGACCGCCCCGGCGGGCGGGGTGACCATCTCGCCGTGCTCGACGGCCTCCTCGAAACCTTTGACCTCCGACTGGTCGATCCGGTGCCCGAACGAGGCATCGACGACAACGGTCACATCCTCGGCGGCAAACCCCCGGTACTCCTCGAGAAACGTTTCGATTGCCTCGTTCAGCTGGGCCAGGCTCGGAAGGGTGCGACCCTCAGTTGCAAGATTGGAGCCATCGACGACGATGCGCCGTCGATCAGGTGATTGGGATGCCATAAGTAAGACCAGTCAACCACTTGCGCGATACCTGACCGACGAATGGTCCTGTTCGCGCCCTTGGTCGGGTTCCAGGCCGGTCGGTTCCAGCCGACCCGGAGGGAAGCCGACAGGCGCGGGGACCCCCTGTTCGGCGGAGCCCGGTGACCGTAGGATCGAAATGTGACGACCGACACCGACCGCGCCCACGAGGCGACCGACCTCCTCCAGCACCTCATCAGGAACGCCTGCGTCAACGACGGCAGCCCGGGCTCCGGTCAGGAGCAGCGGAGCGCCGATCTCCTGGAGAACTACCTCGAGGGGTCCGGTGTGGAGATGGAGACCTACGAACCCATGCCGGGACGGACCTCGCTGGTCGCCCGCATCGCCGGCAGCGACCCGGATGCACCGGCGCTCACCCTGCTCGGGCACACCGACGTCGTGCCCGCCAATCCCGACGACTGGACCCACGATCCCTTTGGCGGTGAGTTGATCGACGGCATGGTGTGGGGCCGCGGCGCCATCGACATGTTGAACCTGACCTCCACCATGGCCACCAGTCTGCGTCACCTCGCACTGAGCGGATTCCGACCGGCGGGCGACCTCACCTACATCGCGGTGGCTGACGAGGAGGCGCTGTCGACGTTCGGGGCCAAGTGGCTGTGCGCCAACGCCGCCGACGACATCCGCACCGACTACGTCATCACCGAGTCCGGCGGGTTCCCCATGAACGGGTCCGACGGGCTACCCCGCCTCCCGGTCATCGTCGGTGAAAAGGGCGTCTACTGGTGCATCCTCACCGTGCGGGGGACACCCGGTCACGCCTCCCAACCGCTGCGGACCGACAATGCTCTGGTCAAAGCGGCCGAGATCGTCCGCCGAATCGACGAATACCGGCCCCGAGCCGAGCTCCACGAGGCGTGGACCCGCTTCATCGAGGGCCTCGGGTTCCCACCCGACCTGACCGAGCCGCTCCTCGACTCGGAACGGATCGATGATTTCTGTGACGAGCTCCCGCTGCTCGGGTTGGCCCGCCAGGCCCACGCCTGCACCCACACCACTATGACCCCCACCATGATGCGGGCGGGATCGAAGACCAACGTGATCCCCGACCGGGTGGAGCTCGAGGTCGACATCCGCGCACTGCCCGGGTGGGACACCGGCGACGTGCGGGGCATGCTGGTCGATGTTCTCGGCGACTTGGCCGACGACGTGGAGATCGCCTTCCAGTCCGAGGAGCCGGCGTCGACCTCGCCGATCGACACTCCGCTGTGGGACGCACTCCAGCGCGTCAGCGAGGTCTTCTACCCCGGGGCCAAGACGGTGCCCTTCCTCACCGTCGGAGCCACCGACGCCCGGTACACCCGCGCCCTCGGCTCGGTGTCGTACGGATTCGGTCTGCACAGCCCGGCCATCGGGTTCGAGCAGTACGGGGCCATGTTCCACGGCATCGACGAGCGGGTCGACGTGGAGTCGCTCCGCCTGTCGACGGAGATGTGGATGGCTCTGGCCCGCGACTTTCTGGTCTGACTGCCGACCGCGGACCGGGCGGGCCCGTCGCCGCCCCACCGGAAGCGGTTCAGCCCACCGCCCGGACCAGCAGGTCCTCGAGCTCGAGCCGATGGAGTGCTGCGCTGCCGGACGCCGGGCTGGCCGACTCGGCCCTGCTGACGTGGCGCAGGATATGGGAGCTACGCAGCAGTCGGTGGAGCCGGCTGTGGACGAAGTTCCAGGCACCCATGTTCTCGGGCTCCTCCTGCAGCCACACCACCTCTTCCGCCGTCGGGTAGCGCCGCAGAACCTCGGTGATTCCGTCCTTCGGCCACGGGTAGAGCTGCTCCACCCGGACCACGGCGACATGGGCGCCGGCGTCGCCGAGTTGGTCCCGCCGGCCGATGGCGTCGAAGGCCACTTTGCCGGAGCACAGCACCACCCGGCTCACCCCCGCCCGATCGAGCCCGTCGGAGGCTGCCGGATCGTCGACCACCTCTTCGAACGAGCCCGAGGTGAAGGCGGCGATCGGTGACCGCGCCTGGCGGGACCGCAGCAGCGATTTCGGGGTGAACACGATCAGCGGCTTGCGGTCCGGCACCCGTACCTGGGCCCGGAGCACATGGAAGTACTGCGCCGCCGTGGTGGGCTGGACGACCCGGAGGTTGCCCCGTGCGGACAGCGTCAGGAACCGCTCGATCCTGGCCGACGAGTGCTCGGGGCCCTGACCCTCGTACCCGTGGGGCAAGAGCAGGACGAGTCCGGACTTCTGTCCCCACTTGTCCTCGGCGGCCACCAGGAAGTTGTCGACGATGATCTCGGCACCGTTCCAGAAGTCGCCGAACTGGGCCTCCCAGGCCACCAGGTCGTCGGGGGCCTCGACCGAGTAGCCGTATTCGAAGCCCACGCAGGCGTACTCCGACAGGAGCGAGTCCCGAATGGTGAACCGGCCACCGCCGAGCCCCTCCAGGGGGACGTACTCTACGCCGGTCTGGTAGTCGACGAGCACGGCGTGCCGCTGGGAGAACGTTCCCCGTCGGGTGTCCTGGCCGGTCACCCGCACATTGGTCCCGTCCAGCAGGATCGAACCGAAGGCCAGCGCCTCACCCAGGGCCCAGTCGATCTCGCCGTCGGCGACGAGCTTGTCCCGCTGCTCGAACTGGCGGGCGAGCTTCGGGTGCATTACGAAGCCCTCCGGTACGGAGCGCACCACGGTGGCCAGGCGGGCAATCTCCTCGGGGTCGATGCCGGTTTCGATCCGCGGGATGAACTGTTCGGGCTGGATGTACTCCGGCAGGCTGACCGGAGGTGGCGGGGCATCCTCGGCCTCGGCCCGGGTCTCGTCCAGCGCGGCCTGCAGCCGGGCCGAGAAGTCGTCGAGCGCCTGCTCGGCCCCCTCCAGTGAGATGTCGCCCCGACGGACCAGCGCTTCGGTGTACAGCTTTCGCACCGACCGCTTGGCATCGATCAGGGCGTACATCAAGGGCTGGGTGTAGCTCGGGTCGTCGCCCTCGTTGTGTCCGTGGCGCCGGTAGCAGACCATGTCGATGACGACGTCCTTGTGGAACGCCTGGCGGAACCCGAAGGCCAGCCGGGCCGCCCGGGCACAGGCCTCGGGGTCGTCGCCGTTCACGTGGAAGATCGGAGCCTGGACCATCTTGGCGATGTCGGTCGGGTACACCGAGGAGCGGGCCGCCTCGGGTGCCGTGGTGAAGCCCAACTGGTTGTTGATGACGAGGTGGATGGTGCCTCCGGTGCGGTAGCCGGCGAGCCCGGAGAGGTTGAGGGTCTCGGCCACCACCCCTTGGCCGGCGAAGGCGGCGTCGCCGTGGATGAGCAACGGCAGGACCGGGAAGGGATCACCGGTGCCGTCGACCAGCCTCGGCCCACTGCCGCGCTCGCCGCCGAGCGCGTCCTGGCGGGCCCGGGCCATCCCCACGACCACCGGGTCGACCGCCTCCAGGTGCGATGGGTTGGAGGCCATGGTGAGCGGGATGGAGCCGCCGTTGCGCGCCACGAAGTGACCGGAGGCACCCTTGTGGTACTTCACGTCGCCCGAGCCCTGGACCGAGTCGGGGTCGAGGTTGCCTTCGAACTCCTCGAAGATCTCGCCGTAGGACTTGCCCACGATGTTGGCGAGCACGTTGAGCCGGCCCCGGTGGGCCATGCCCATGACCGACTCGTGCAGACCCTCCTTGACCGCCTCTTCGAGGATGGCGTCGAGGATGACGATGGCCGACTCGGCTCCTTCGAGCCCGAAGCGCTTCTGGCCGACGTAGCGAGTGTGGAGGAAGCGCTCGAAGACCTCGGCGGCGTTGAGGCGATCGAGGATATGCCGCTGCTCGTCGGGCTCGATGATGGTCGAGACGCCCTCGACGTGCTGCTGGATCCATCGTTTCTGGTCGGGGTCCTGGATGTGCATGTACTCGATCCCGAGTGTGCGGCAGTAGGCGTCGCGCAGCACCGAGAGGATCTCGTCCAGGGTGGCCATCTGCTTGCCGGCGAGACCGTCGGCCACGAACAGCCGGGGCAGGTCCCAGATGGTGAGCCCGTAGTGCAGTGGATCGAGCTCGGGATGGAGGTCGACCTCTTCGGCGTCGAGCGGATCGAGATGGGCGATCAGGTGGCCCCGGACCCGGTACATGTTGATGAGGGTCTGGACGTGGTTCTGCTTGACCAGGCGCTCGTGGCCACCGTCGGAATCATCGACCGACGAGTTGTCGTCCTGCTGCCAGGTGACCGGCTCGTAGGGGATCTCCAGGGAGTGGAACACCTCGTCGTAGAACCCGTGGCCACCCATCAGGCACTCGGACACGTGGGCCAGGAACAGCCCCGACTCGGCACCCTGGATGATTCGGTGGTCGTAGGTGGAGGTGATGGTGACCGTCTTGCCCACACCCAACTCGGCCAGCTTGCGCGGGTCGGCTGCCTCGAAGCCGGCGGGGACACCGAGGGCGCCGACACCCACGATGAGTCCCTGGCCGGGCATGAGCCGGGGCACCGACTGCACCGTACCGATGGTCCCCGGATTGGTCAGAGTGACCGTCGTGCCGGCGAAGTCGTCGGGGGCGATCTTGTTGGTATGGATCTTGCGGACCAGGTCCTCGTAGGCGGCCACGAAGCTCTTGAAGTCGCGGGTGTCGGCCTCGGTGATGCAGGGGACGAGGAGGGTGTGTGCGCCGGACTTCTCGACGTCGACGGCCAGTCCCAGACCGACGTGCTCGTGGCGCAGGACCCCGGGGGTCCCCTT
>Ga0302314_10019864_pt1 | contig 11138 bp, 9 predicted proteins | sample III_Palsa_N2_3_FD_200533 | JGI IMG/M metagenome (GOLD analysis project Ga0302314, IMG submission 200533) | Peat permafrost microbial communities from Stordalen Mire near Abisko, Sweden - III_Palsa_N2_3 | ecosystem: Environmental > Terrestrial > Soil > Palsa > Peat permafrost | place: Sweden... | reverse complement strand
TCACCGGCACGCTGGAGAAGTTCCCCGGCCTGAAGGTGCTGCTGGTCGAGCCGGGCCTGGGCTGGCTGCCCTGGTTCTTCGAGTTCCTGCTCGATCCGCGCATGCACCAGCACTACACCTTCCCCGGTGTGAAGCTGCCGCCGAGCGAGTACTTCAAGCGGCAGATGGGCGCCACCTTCATGTACGAGCCGACCGGCCTCAAGGCCTGCTACGACTACTTCGGCCCGGATTGCATCTACTGGTCCACCGACTTCCCGCATCCGGCCACCTGCTGGCCGAATTCGCGCAAGCAGGTGGTGTCGCAGTTCGCCGAAGCCGGCATTCCGGAGGCCGATCGCCGCAAGATCACCTCCGAGAACGGCCTCAAGCTGTTCGGTCTGAAGTAACACACGGGAGGCGGGAGGGGAGAGGCGGGAGGCGTAAAGGCGGACGTGCTGCGATCCGTGCTTTTGCGCCTCTCTCCTCCCGCCTCTCTCCTCTCGGCACTACCAACTAACTAAGGTGCGACGATGGCAGGCGTTCTAGACAAGCTGCGGGTACTGGACCTCTCCTGGGGCATTGCTGGCCCGATGACGGCCATGCTGATGGCCGATAACGGCGCGCAGGTGACCAAGATCGAGCCGCCGGGCGGGGACCCGTTCCGCAACCAGCTCGGCTACAAGGTGTGGAACCGCGGCAAGCGCAGCGCGGTGTACGACCTGAAGAATGCCGCCGACAAGGACAACTTCCTGGGCCTGGTCAAAACCGCCGACGTGCTGATCGAAAGCTACGCGCCGGGCGTCGCCAAGAAGCTCGGCATCGATTACGACACCCTCCATGCGCTCAACCCGCGCCTGGTCTATTGCTCGATCACCGGCTACGGCCGCGACAACGAGAATTCCAACCGTCCCGCCTACGACGCCCTGGTCGCGGCCCGCTCCGGCCTGCACTGGGAGCAGCGCGGCTGGCCGGAAGGCGCCATGAACCACCTGCTGGGCCGGCCCGATCCGTTCCCCGACCTGGAAATCCCCTACGAGTGGGTGCAGGGCGCGCCGCGTCCCGGCCCGCTGTTTCCGGCTTCCCACTGGCCCAGCCTTGGCGCCTTCTTCGCCGCCTCGGTCGGCATCAGCGCCGCGCTGCGCGCGCGTGAAGTCAACGGCACCGGACAGTGGGTGGAAGCCACACTGCTGCAGGGCGCCATGGCCGGCGCCGCCGGTGTGTGGCAGCGCGCCGAGAACATCGACGCCGACGGCTTCGACAGCTGGATTCTCGGCAGCCGCTCGCCCAAGGGCCACTTCCAGTGCAAGGACGGCCGCTGGATCCAGAACTGGGTGCCGAACCCGCGCTTCATCCTCACCGCCTCGGAAGGCGAGCAAATCAACGCCACGCCCAACCTGACCGTGCAGAACGACCCGGACCGCTTCGGCACCGGGCCGGAAGAGCTGCTGGTGATGTCGCATTACCAGCCGATCCTGGCCGAAGCCATCGCCAAGTTCAGCGCGAAGGAGTGGGTGGACGCCGCCGCCGTCGCCGAGATGACCATGCAGGACGTGCGCTCGGTGGAAGCCTCGCTGGCCGACCCGCTGTTCCTCAAGGACGGCTGCGTCACCGAGATGAACGACCCCGAGCTGGGGACGATCCGCGCCGTCGGCGCCGCCTACAAGATGAGCGCCACGCCGGGCAAGATCGGCGGACCGGCGCCGAAAGTCGGGCAGCACACCGCCGAGGTCAAGGCGGAGGCGGAGAAGGCCAAGTCGGCTGCGGCCGCCGTGCCCGCCGCGTCCGGCAAGAAGATCAAGCGCCCGCTGGAAGGCATCACCGTGCTCGACCTGGGCCTGGCCATCGCCGGTCCCTTCGGCGCGCAGCTGCTGTCGGACCTGGGCGCCAACGTCATCAAGATCAACGGCCTGTTCGACATGTTCTGGCACCGCGTGCACATCGCCTACATGGCGAACCGCGGCAAGAAGAGCATCACCCTCAACCTGAAGCACCCCGAGGCGATGAAGATCTTCCTCGAACTGGTGAAGACGGCTGACGTGGTGCATCACAACATGCGCTACGACGCCGCCGAGCGCCTCAAGATCGACTACGAGAGTCTGAAGCAGATCAACCCCAAGCTGATCTACTGCCACACCCGCGGCTTCGAGACCGGCGAGCGGGCAGGGCTGCCCGGCAACGACCAGACCGGCGCCTGCCTCTCCGGCATCCAGTTCGAGGACGGCGGCATGGATCGCGGCGGCAAGCCGATCTGGGCGCTGACCTCGTTCGGCGACACCGGCAACGGCTTCCTCTCCGCCGTGGCGGTGATCAACGCCATCTACCACCGCGACCGCACCGGCGAAGGGCAGATGGTGGATACCTCCATCATCAACGCCGCGCTGCTCAACACTTCCTACGCCGTAGCCACGCCGGACGGCAAGGGCTTCGAGCGCCCGAAGATCGATGGCATGCAGTACGGCTACTCCGCCGGCCATCGCCTGTATGAGACGAAGCAGGGCTGGCTCTGCGTGCTGCTGCTGAATCAGTCGCACTGGGACGAGCTGCTTACCGTGCTGGGCCTGCCGGAGCTGGTCACCGACGCCCGCTTCGCTACCGAGGAAGCGCGCAAGAAGAATGACGAGGCGTTGGCTGGCCTGATCGCCGCGCGCTTCAAGACCGGCACCGCCGCGGAGTGGTTCGCCAAGCTCGACGCCGCCGGCGTGCCGCTGGAAATCGTCTCCGAGGATTTCTCGCTCAAGCTCTACGACAACCCGCAGTTCCAGAAGCAGCAGTGGGTCGCCACCTACCCGCATCCGGTGGTCGGCAAGCTCGACCAGATCGGCCTGCTCTTCAGCCTGTCGGAAACCCCGGGCGTGATCCAGGGCCGGCCGCTGCTGGTCGGCGAGCACACCAAGGAAATCCTCGCCGGCATGGGCTACGCCGAAGACAAGGTGAAGGCGCTGGAAGAGCAGATGGCCATCGGCTTCGTCGGCATGCCGCGCATGCCGCCGCGTCCGCCGGCCGGGCAACCGCCGACCGCGCCGAAGCAGGGCATGGCCAGCATGTTGGAAAAGGAAGCCGTCAAGAAGTGATCGGGACTCTGGACCAAAACTCCGTTCGCCCCGAGTGCCCGCGCAGCGGATGTATCGAGGGGCCAGCGCCGCACTTGGCCCCTCGATACACGTTGCTTCGCAACGCACTCGGGGCGAACGGGCATTTCTAAAGTATCCAGCCATACCGTAGGGCGGCCTGTGGCCGCCATTGTGGCCGCCGCGCTCGCCCCGCGGCGGCCACAGGCCGCCCTACAAAACATCGAACAACCAATGGACCTGCCATGAGCACACCGACCGAATCCACCGCGCCCGCCGCCCCGCCCAAGCCCACCCGCCTGGCTCCCATCGTCACCCTCGACGCCAAGTTCTTCTGGGACGCCGCCGACAAGGGCGAATTCGTCGGCGAGGCTTGCGCCGACTGCAACAAGCTACGCTTCCCGCCGCGGCCGATGTGCCCGCATTGCCACAGCGTCAAGCGTACCGTGGTGCCGCTGTCCGGCCGCGGCACCGTCTACACCTGGATCCAGCCGCGCCACCCGGCGCCGTTCGGTTTCAAGGAGCCGCCGATCGTCGTCACGGTGGAGCTGGAAGAGGGCTATCGCCTAGTCACCAATCTCTACGACATCGCCCTGGAAGAGGTGAAGCAGGGCCTGCCGGTGGAAGTGTTCTTTGCGCCCACCATGGGCAACCATCAAGTGCCGGTGTTCCGTCCCCGGCGCGCGTAGGCCGGCCTCGTAGGTCGGCCTTCAGGCCGACAGCACCCCCATCCGCACAGTCGCCCTGAAGGGCGACCTACAGAAGAATCTCATGACCAGACATTTCCGTGAAGCCGCCATCGCCGGCATTGGCGCCACCGAGTTCTCCAAGGCCTCCGGCCGCAGCGAGCTGCAGCTCGCCGCCGAATGCTCCAAGGCGGCGCTGGACGATGCCGGCATCCATCCGTCCGAAGTCGACGGCATGGTCACCTTCACCATCGACAACAGCGACGAAATCGGCCTGGCCCGCTGCCTCGGCGTGAAGGACCTGGCCTACACCACCCGCATCCCCGGCGGCGGCGCCGCCGCCGTGGCGACGATCTACCAGGCCATGGCCATGGTCAACGCCGGCCTGTGCAACACCGTGCTGGTGTGGCGCGCCATGAACGAGCGCTCGCAGTACCGCTTCGGCCAGCCGCATACGCAGAACATCGGCCCGCAGGCCGGCAACGGCACCGGCTCGCTGCTCTGGTGCATGCCCTTCGGCGCGCAGACGCCGGCCACCTGGGAATCCCTGGCGGCGCAGCGCTACATGCAGCAGTACGGCGTCACCAACGAGGATCTGGGCCGCGTCGCCGTGGCGCAGCGCAAGTACGCCGCCACCAATCCGGCCGCCTGGTTCTACGGCAAGCCGATCACCCTGGAAGAGCACCAGAGCTCGAAGTGGATCGTCGAGCCGATCCTGCGCCTGCTCGACTGCTGCCAGGAAAGCGACGGCGGCGTCGCCATCGTCATCACCAGCCTGGACCGCGCCAAGGACCTGAAGCAGAAGCCGGTGAAGATCGTCGGCGCCTGCCAGTCGATTCCCTACAACGTGGAAGTGATCTCCAACTACTACCACGCCGACCTGTCGATGATGCCGGAAGCCGAAGGCACGGCGAAGCGCCTCTATGCCCAGACCGGCATGAAGCCCAGCGACATGCAGGCGGCGATGATTTACGACGCCTTCACCCCGCAGGTGCTGAAACAGCTCGAAGGCTTCGGCTTCTGCAAGCGCGGCGAGGCCAAGGACTTCATCAAGAGCGGCGAGATCGACATCGACGGCATCCTGCCGATCAACACCAACGGTGGCCTCATCGGCGAAGCCTACATCCACGGCATGAACAACATCGCGGAAGGCGTGCGCCAGGTGCGCGGCACCGCCGCCAACCAGGTGAAGAAGGTCGAGCGCGTGCTGGTTTCGTCCGGCATGGCCGGCGCGATCTTCGAGAGGGTGTGATTCCTTGGCTCCAACTCTCATCACTCGTTCGGATCGAGCAACGATTGTAGGGCGGGCCGTGCCCGCCGGCTTCGCTCAACGGACGCGCGCATGGCGGGCACGGCCCGCCCTACAAAAGCAATGAGCGAATCGTCCATCGTCCTGCGCCTCGACTCCGGCGTTGCGCTGCCCGGCAGCGGCCCGCTGCACATCGCCGTTGAAGTGCGCGCCCCGCGCCAGGCCAGCTTGGGGCCGTCGCCGGTGGTGCTGGTGTGCCTGCCAGGCGGCGGCATGAACCGCCGCTTCTTCGACCTGATGCCCGGTGGCGACGCTGCCAGCGACATCAGCTTCAGCTTCGCCCGGCAGATGGCCGGGCGCGGCTTCATCGTGGTCTTCATCGATCACCTGGGTGTGGGCGAGAGCGACCGGCCGGAGGATGGCTATCTGCTGACGCCGGAGGTGCTGGTGCAGGCCAACCAGCGCGCGTTGGAACACGTCCTGGCCGGCCTGCGCGCCGGCAGCCTGCTGGCCGACCTACCGCCCCTGCCGGACCTGGTCAGCATCGGCGTCGGCCATTCCATGGGCGCCATGCTAACCCTGCTGCAACAGGCGGCCTACCACCCGCACGCCGGCCTGGCGCTGCTGGGTTTCAGCACACGCGGCATGCCCGAGTACCTGATTCCCGAGGCCAAGGCCCTGTCCGCCGATACGCAGGCAGTGCGGGCCGAGCTGGTGCGGCTGGCCAAGGCTACTTTCGTGGTGCCGTACCCGGAAGTGAAGCCCTCGCCGCAGTCCAACAGCCTGTTTGCCGGGGCCGCCGCCGAGGTGCGCGGCGTCGAGGCGATCAAGGCCGCGCGCGACAAGATGCTGCCGGTGACGGCCTTCATGTCGATGCTGCCCGGCAACGTGGCGCCGGAAGCGGCGCAGATCGACGTGCCCCTGTTCCTGGCCCTGGGCGAGCGCGACATCGCCGGGCCGACGCACCAGGTTCCCGCGGCGTTTACCAAAAGCCGCGACCTGAGCTTGCACATCCTGCCGGAAACCGGACACAGTCACTTCCTGTTCCCGGCCCGCACCGGCCTGTTCAACCGCCTCGGCGGCTGGGCGCGGCTGGTGGCGAGTGGCGTATAACAGTTTTTTGGGCAGTTTCCTTAATGGCATAACCGAAAGTCTGGAGATTGGAGATGGCGGTAGCACTGAAAGCCGGCGCAAAACTCAAGAGCGCGGTCTGCGATACGCAGCTGATGGTGGTGAAGGCGCCGGCAGGCGAGTACGACATCCGCTGCGGCGGCGTGGACATGCTGGCCGGCACGGCCACCGCGCCTGAAGGCGCCCAGCTCGATCCGGCGCAGGCCGAGGGCACCCTGATCGGCAAGCGTTACGTCGATGCCGAGGAAAAGGTCGAACTGCTCTGCACCAAGGGCGGCAAGGGCTCGCTGGTGCTGAATGGCGTGGCCATGGCGATCAAGCAGGCGAAGCAGTTGCCTTCGTCGGATTGATGCGATTCGGTGGATTCATGACAGGTGCGTTTTCACTGCTGTTCCCCCTCTCCCTCCGGGAGAGGGCCGGGGTGAGGGACGCACTTTCATTCAAGCGCGGAATGTCGTTCCATCCGTGCTCCCTCACCCCAACCCCTCTCCCGAAGGGAGAGGGGTTCAACTAACAATGATCTGATGAATATCGCGACCATTCTGGACATGGCCGCCGAGGCGTTCGGCGATCGCACCGCCGTGGTTTCCGGCGCCACCCGCATGACTTACGCCGAGCTGCGCGCCGCGGCACAGCGCGCCGCCGGCGCCATCCGCGCCAGCAAGGCCAGCTATGCCGCGCTGCTCGACGTCAACAGCCCGGCGGCGCCGGTGGCGATCTTCGCCGCCGCCTATGCCGGCGTGCCCTATGTGCCGCTCAATTATCGCTTGACCCAGTTCGAGATCAACGAGCTGGTCGAACGCATCGCGCCGGCCTATCTGGTCGCCGGCAGCGACTACCGCGCCCTGTTGCAGCCACGCAGTGACATCCAGGTGGTCGATCCCGCAGAATTCCTCAATCTGCCGGAGTCCCTGGCGGAAGGACTGCCGGAGCCGGGCGACGACCCGCGCGCGGTGGCGGTGCAGCTGTTCACCAGCGGCACCACCGGCAAGCCCAAGGCGGCGATCCTGCGCCATGAAAACCTGATGTCCTACATCGTCGGCACGGTGGAGTTCGCCGCCGCCGAAGAGGATGATGCCATCGTCGTCACGGTGCCGCCGTACCACATCGCCGGCATCTCCTCGGTGCTCAGCTCCACCTACGCCTGTCGGCGCATGGTGCAGCTCGACGGCTTCGACGCCCGCGCCTGGCTCCACGCCTGCCGCAGCGAGAGCGTCAGCAACGCCTTCCTGGTGCCGACCATGCTCAGCCGCATCGTCGATCACCTCAGCGAGCAGGGCGAGGGCGCCCAGCTGCCGGCGCTGCGCTCCATCGCCTATGGCGGCGGCAAGATGCCGCTGAGCGCGATCCAGCGCGCCATGAGCCTGTTCCCGCAGGTCGATTTCACCAACGCCTACGGCCTCACCGAAACCAGCTCCACCGTCGCCGTGCTCGGTCCGGATGATCACCGCGCCGCCGCCGCCAGCGACGATCCGCTGGTGCGCAAGCGCCTGTCCTCGGTGGGCAAGGCCACCGGCGCGGTGGAAATCGCCATCCGCGATGAGGACGGCAAGCCGCTAGCCGCCAACCAGCCTGGCCTGGTGTTCGTGCGCGGCGGCCAGGTCTCCGGCGAGTACCTGTCCTTGGGCAGTGCGCTCGATGCCGACGGCTGGTTCTCGACTCGTGATCGCGGTTACCTGGATAGCGAAGGCTTCCTGTTTCTCGAAGGCCGCGCCGACGATGTCATCGTGCGCGGCGGCGAGAATATTTCCCCCGGCGAGATCGAGGACGTGCTGCTGAGCCATCCGGCCGTGGCCGACGCCGCGGTGGTGGCGGTGCCGGACGAGCAGTGGGGCGAGGGCGTCGGCGCCGCGGTGGTGCTGAAGGAAAACGCCAGGGCCAGCGTCGCCGAGTTGCAGGAGCTGGTGAAGCAGCGCCTGCGCTCCTCGCGCGTGCCGCAGGCCATCGTGTTTCGCGATGCGCTGCCCTACAACGAGCTGGGCAAGGTGCTGCGCCGGGTCATCCGCCAGGAATTCGCCGAGGCAAAATGAGGCAGAGTAGGGCGGGCCGTGCCCGCCGCCGCCCCGCAAGATAAGCTTCGGCATGACCGTAGCACCACTCAGGGATTGCACGACTGCTGCCTATGCCAAGCGGCTGCTTGATTCGCTCGGCCTGAAGCCGTCATTGACCCTGCGCACATCCGACCGGCATCCGGCCATCGCCTGGGCCGCCTCCGGCTTGATGGAACTGACCGGTCCGGCCGACGGCGCCCCGCAGATGTGTCCGGTGCCTCTTGCATCCTGTGCCGACGGCGCGCTTGCCGCGCTGGCCAGCCTCGCTCCCGCCATCAATCTCGATGATATGAATGGCGCGCAGCTGCTTGCGGAGCGCGCCGCCATCATGAGCCTGTGCCGTGCCGGACCGGTATCTCCCGGCGGGGCTTGTCGCCTGTATCAGGCAGCGGACCGCTGGATCGCCCTGAACCTGGCGCGCGAGGAGGACTGGGCGCTGCTGCCGGCCTGGCTTGAAGTGGAGCACACGCCATCGGCCGATGCGCTGCCCGCACTGATTGCCGCTCGCGGTTCGCAGGAGCTGGTCGAGCGCGGGCGGTTGCTGGGCCTGGCGCTATCCGCCGATCAGGCACCGCAAGCAAAGGCGTCGGCATGGTTTTCGGTCATTGCCGAAGGCAGGCCCAGAACTTCCGCAGGCGGACGCGCTCCCCGCGTCGTCGATCTGTCTTCCCTGTGGGCCGGCCCGCTGTGCAGCCATTTGCTGCAACGGCTTGGCGCCGAAGTGATCAAGGTGGAGAGCGCGGACCGGCCGGACGGCGCGCGACGCGGGCATCCGGCTTTCTTCGACCTGCTCAACGCAGGCAAGCTCTGCGTCGCCATCGATCCGCGCAGCGCGGCGGGACGTGAGCAGCTGCTGGCCCTGATCGCCAGCGCCGACATCGTCATCGAAGGCTCGCGCCCGCGCGGCCTGCGCCAGCTCGGCATCGATGCGGAGGCGCTGGTACGCCAGACGCCGGGACTGACCTGGATCGCCATCAGCGGCCATGGCCGCGGCGAGCCGCAGGAGAACTGGGTGGCGTATGGCGACGACGCTGCCGTGGGGGCGGGCCTGTCCCATGTGCTGCACCAGGCCAGCGGCCAGCGCCTGATTTGCGGCGACGCCATCGCCGACCCGCTCACCGGCCTGCACGCCGCGCTGGCGGCCTGGGCCAGTTACCGCGAGGGCGGTGGCCGCCTGCTGTCGCTGGCCTTGAGCCAGGTAGTGGCGCATTGCATCGCCTTCGATCTGCCCGGGTCCGAAGCAGCCCTGCGCGAACGGCAGGCGCAGTGGACCGCGCTGGCGCGGCGCAGCGGCGCGCGCGCACCCCAGGCACGGCCGGTCACCGCCACGGCGCGCGCGCTGGGCGCCGATACGGAAGCGGTACTCGCCGCACTGGGCCGGGCATGCTGATCCGCCGCGCCGAGATCAATTTCAGCGAGGTGGTCGATCTGCGCCTCGCGCAGGGCCGCATCGCGGCTATCGGCGCGCGGCTGCCTGCGCGGGGCGATGAGCCGGTCATCGATGCCGATGGCGGTGCCCTGCTGCCTGGCCTGCATGACCATCATCTGCACCTGGCCTCGTTGGCGGCATCGCGCGCTTCGCTGCAGTGCGGCCCGCCGCAGCTACATACAGCCGAGCAGCTGGCGGCGCAACTCAAGGCCCGGCGCGGTGCGGAAGGATGGCTGCGCGGCATCGGCTATCACGAATCGGTCGCGGGTGAAATCGATCGCCACTGGATCGACCGCCATCTGTCCGATCGCCCAGTACGCATCCAGCATCGCGGTGGCCGCCTGTGGGTGCTCAACTCGGCGGCATTGCAACTGCTGGGTGCGCGCGATGCCGGGGATGACCCGCTGGAGCGCATCGATGGCCGGCTCAGCGGCCGCCTCTACGACAACGACCGCTGGCTGCGGCAGCGCATGGGTCTCGAGCGCCCCGATCTGGCGGACGTCAGCCGTCATCTCGCCAGCCTCGGCGTGACCGGCGTCACCGATACCAGCCCCAACAACTCGCCGGGCGAAGTGCTGTGGCTGCGGCAGGCACAGCGGCGCGGCGAGCTGTTGCAGGACGTGCTGCTGATGGGTGACGCCAGCCTCGATGGCTTCAGGGCCGAACCGGTCGAAGCGGGCTCCGGATTCCCGCAACTGACGATCGGTCCGCGCAAGTTTCACCTGCACGAGGCGCACCTGCCGGACTACGACGATCTCTGTGCCGATATCCGCCGCGCCCACCGCGCCGCGCGCAATGTCGCGTTCCATTGCGTCACCCGGGCCGAACTGGTGTTCACCCTGGGCGCGCTGCGCGAAGCCGGCACCTTGGCTGGTGACCGCATCGAACATGCCTCGGTGACGCCGACGGAGCTGCTGGAGGAATTCCGCGATCTGGGCCTGATCGTGGTCAGCCAGCCCGGCTTCATCGCCGAGCGCGGCGATCAATATCTGGACGAGGTGGATGCGGCCGATCAGCCCTGGCTGTATCGCCTCAAGGCCTTTCTTGACGCCGGCGTGCCCCTGGCCGGGAGTACCGACGCGCCATTCGGCGCGGCGGAACCATGGCAGGCAATGCAGGCCGCCGTGTCGCGCCGCTCGGCGAAGGGGCAGGTCATGGGCGCCGCCGAAGCCCTCAGTCCGGAGCAGGCCCTGGCCCTGTTCACCGCGCCGCTGGATGCGCCCGGGCAGCCGCCGCCCCGCCTTGAGATCGGGGCCAGGGCCGACCTGTGCCTGCTCCACGCCGGCTGGCGCCGGGCGCGCGCCGACTTGGCCGGCATCAGGCCGCGGCTGACGCTGCGCGGGGGCAGGGTGATCTGGGCGGGGTGAAACCCACCTTAACGGAGTAGGCAATCCGGCGGCCGATTTGCAAAGCTTCGGCACAGCAGACCAATAACAGGCTCCCGGAGGAGACCCATGAAGCATCAAAGCCAGGCGCGCTATCCGGCCCCGTCGGAAGTGGTGCTGCGGATGTTCACCGACAAGGACTTCCACACCCGCAAGCTCG
>Ga0302314_10019862_pt1 | contig 11139 bp, 6 predicted proteins | sample III_Palsa_N2_3_FD_200533 | JGI IMG/M metagenome (GOLD analysis project Ga0302314, IMG submission 200533) | Peat permafrost microbial communities from Stordalen Mire near Abisko, Sweden - III_Palsa_N2_3 | ecosystem: Environmental > Terrestrial > Soil > Palsa > Peat permafrost | place: Sweden... | reverse complement strand
GCCGCATCGGACCTCGCCCGCCGCGGTCAGGTTCAACTCCAGCCCGCGTTCATCTTCAACCCCGGCCTCGTCGACTCCTGGTTCATCGTCACCGGCGTCCTCGGCCTCCTGCTCATCCTCAACAGTTCCATCGTCGCCTCGGCAGCCATGGTGCGCGAACGCGAAGCCGGCACCATCGAGCAGCTCCTCATGTCTCCCGCCAGCACCACCGAGATCATCATCGCCAAAATTACCCCGCTCTTCCTTCTGCTCTCCCTCATGATGTTCGCCGCCATCGCCGTCATCAAAGTCGTATTCGGAGTTCCATTCCATGGCAGCTTCTTTCTGCTGATCGGTGCGGGCTGCCTCTGCATCCTCTCCGGCATCAGCATTGGCACGGTCATCGCCACATTCTCGAAATCGGCGCAGCAGGCTCAACTCACCAGCTTCTTCATCAACCCGCCGCTCTCGTCCCTCTCTGGAGCGCTCAATCCCGTCGAGGCCATGCCGAAATGGCTGCAGCCCCTCACCGTGTTCAACCCGGTCCACCACTTTGCCACCATCGTGCGCGGAACCATGCTCAAAGGAGGCGGATTCATGGATGTCTGGCAAAACTTCGTAGGCTTGCTTCTCTTCACCATCGCCCTGGTCTCGCTCAGCATCTGGCGATTCCGCAAACAACTCAGTTGATGCGGTCATTCTGACCCTGAGGCGCAGCCGAATGGGGAAGAACCCCGTATTTGCCTTTGTTTCTGCTCGTTCTTTCATTGATTACCAGTCGCCCAAGGACCACCTTATGAACCTATCGAAGACCTACAAACATCCTCTCCGCCTCACAATCGCTACAATCTTGGCCTGCGCGTCCATTCCATCCCACGCCCAGAGCCCCTCCCAGCCGCCGCACACGCAGATCACGCCTCTGCCCCTCTCCGGGCGCAGCGGACAAGGCGGTTCGGTCACAGCAATCGAGGCGCCCATCGCCGGAACCACCAACAGCGTCACCACCATCAATCCCTCCGTGCAGGCCCAGGGCCCCTATGCCGGCAGTTCCGCAAACACCGCGAACTCCCCATTCTCCGGCAAGCTCTCCCTTCGCGACGCCGTCCAGCGAGGCCTCAACTACAACCTCGGCGCCGTCGGCTTGAACAACTCCGTGCGTCAGGCCCAGGGCCAATCGCAGGTTGCCCGCAGCGCCCTGCTCCCCAACGTCAGCGGCTATCTCGCCGAGACCCTGCAGCAGACCAACCTCGCCGCGGAAGGGATCCACTTCAGCGTAGCGATTCCCGGATTCAGCTTCCCCACCGTCGTCGGCCCCTTCAACAACATCGACCTCCGAGGCAATGTCACGCAGTCGGTCCTCGATCTGTCCGCATGGAACAGCTACCGATCCTCGAAAGAGGTCTATGCCGCCGCGCAGTTCTCCGCCCGCGATGCCCGCGACGCCGTCGTCCTCGCCGTCTGCGGCGCCTACCTGCAAATCATCTCCACCACCCAACGCGTCAAGTCAGCCCACGCACAGCTCGACACCGCGAGCGCCCTCTTCCAGCAGACTCAACAGGAGCGCACCGTCGGAATCGTAGCCCAGATCGACGTCGACCGCAGCGAAGTCGAGCAGCTCACCCAGCAGCAGCGCGTCATCTCCCTCGAAACCGAGCTCGCCAAGGAGAAGATCGCCCTCGCTCGCATGACCGGCCTTCCGCCCAACGACGCCTACGACCTCACGGACGACGTGCCGTTTGCAGCTGCCCCTTCCCTCCCCCTCGAAGACGCGATCCATCAGGCCCTCGATCGCCGCTCCGACATCAAGGCTGCCCAGGCGCAGATCCGCGCCTCCGAACGCTCCGTCGCTGCCGCGCGCGACGAGCGCCTGCCCTCGCTCTCCGTCAACGGAAACTACGGAGCGCTCGGAACCAACCCCGCCCAGGCCCACACCACCTACGCTGCCGCCGCCACTCTCAGTGTCCCAATCTGGCAGGGCGGCCGCGCTGAAGGCGATATCAAGCAGGCGCAGGCGTCGCTCGCACAGCGCCAGGCCGAACTCGATGACCTCAAAGGCCAGGTCGAAAGCGATGTCCGCAACGCCTACCTCGATCTCCAGGCCGCAACCACCCAGGTCAAGCTCGCCCAGCGCAACCTTCAAGTCACCCAGGAAACCCTCGCGCTCACCCGCCAGCGCTTCGAAGCCGGCGTCACCGACAACGTCGAAGTGGTCCAGGCCCAGGAGTCGCTCACCTCAGCCGAGCTCGATCGGATCAACAGCGTCTTCGCCCACAATGTCGCCAAGCTCTCGCTCGCTCGCGCCATCGCCAGCGCCGCCGACAACCTGCAGCAGTTCCTGAATCTCCAGTAACCACGCCCGTATTGGCGCACTGAAGGCGCGCGCTACTATAGCCTGGGGCGCAGTCCCAGGCCCCAAACCTTCGCGGCCTGCGGGCTGAAGGCACGCGCTGGAAATTGCGCCTTATCTTGACCGTACCCATATCGAAGCACCCAAACACTAAGAACCGCACCCACCTATAGATATTCAGCCCCGCCGCGAATTTTCGGCCGTCGTTAGGAATATCGTCTGTGACCGGCAACACAGACAACCATATCCCCTAAACGCCGATTGTAGAGGCGACTAGTAGTTGACGCGAGGCGCAATCCGTTGTCCGGATGACCCGCACGCCCTCAATCGGCCACCTGCTTTACGCTCCAATTGACCGACCGAGCCCACGTACAGCCACCCCTCAAACGAGCCGCCTCCGCAGAATATCGCCGCACGGAGGAGTGGTCTCATGACGCAGCAAACAGCGCAGAAAAATGCAAAGAAAAACGACGCAACCTACACCCCAACAAAATATGTGTTCTTCTTCGGCGACGGTAAAGCCGAGGGCAACGGCCGCATGAAAGACATCCTCGGCGGCAAGGGCGCAGGCCTCGCTGAGATGACCAACGCCGGATTGCCCGTCCCCCCGGGATTCACCATCCAGACCGAAGCCTGCCGCGAATACATGCTCGGCACATTCAGCCCCGAGATTGGGACCGAGATGCTCGCCGCCCTCGCACGCCTCGAAGAACTGCAAGGACAGAAGCTCGGCGCAGCCGACAATCCGCTCCTCGTCTCCGTACGCTCCGGCGCCAAATTCTCCATGCCAGGAATGATGGACACCATCCTCAACCTCGGCCTCAACGACCTTTCCGTCGAAGGCCTCTCCGCGCGCAGCGGCGACGCGCGCTTCGCCTACGACTCCTACCGCCGCCTCATCCAGATGTTCGGCAGCGTCGTCCTCAATATCAGCAAGAAGAAGTTCGAGCAGATCTTCGACACCATCAAAGAACGCGAGCACATCAAGCTGGACTATGAGCTCCAGGCTCCCGCACTGAAAGAGATCGTCGCCGAATACAAGAAGCTCATCCGCAAGGAAACTGGCAAGGACTTCCCGCAGGATCCGCTCGAGCAACTCGTGATGACCCGCGACGCCGTCTTCCGCAGTTGGAACGGAGACCGCGCCAAGACCTATCGCCGCATCAATAAAATCGACGACTGGCTGGGCACAGCCGTCAACGTCCAGTGCATGGTCTTCGGCAACATGGGCGAAAGCTCAGGCACCGGCGTAGGCTTCACCCGCAATCCCGCCACCGGCGAAAAAGTCTTCTTCGGCGAATACCTGATGAACGCGCAAGGTGAAGACGTCGTCTCCGGCATCCGCACCCCGCAGCACATCAGCGAGCTCGAAAAGGCCATGCCCAAGGCCTATCAGCAGCTCCGCACCATCACCTGGAAGCTCGAAAAACATTATCGCGACATGCAGGACTTCGAGTTCACCATCCAGGACAGCAAGCTCTATATGCTGCAGACCCGCAATGGCAAACGCACCGGCCTCGCCGCCGTCCGCATCGCCATCGACATGGTCCGCGAAGGCCTCATCACCCAGGAAGAGGCAGTCATGCGCGTCGAGCCCAACCAGCTCTACGACTTCCTGGTCCCCCGCCTCGTCGAGCAGGGCGAAAACATCGAGGTCCTCGCTACCGGCCTGCCCGCGTCCCCCGGCGCAGCCGTCGGCCAGATCGTCTTCTCGGCCGAAGACGCCGTCAAATACTTCAACGAAGGCGTCTACAAAGACGTCATCCTCGTCCGCGACGAGACCACACCCGAAGACATCGCAGGCATGGAAGTCGCGTCGGGCATCCTCACCTCGCGCGGTGGCATGACCTCACACGCAGCCGTCGTCACCCGCGGCATGGGCAAGTGCTGCGTCGCCGGAGCAGGCGACTGCACCGTCGACGAGGCCCACAAGCAACTGCGCGTCAAGGGTCACACCCTGCGCCAGGGCGACTGGCTCTCCCTCGACGGAACCACCGGCCGCGTCATCCTCGGCCGCCTCAAGACCATCCCCGTCCAGCCCAACGACTCCGACCTCGTCAAGTTCATGAGCTGGGTCGACCCTCTGCGCAAACTGAAGATCCGCGCCAACGCCGACATCCCTCGCGATGCCCGTCAGGCACGCCTCTTCGGCGCCGAAGGCATCGGCCTCTGCCGCACCGAGCACATGTTCTTCGCCGAAGGCCGCATCGAACACGTCCGCGCCATGATCCTCTCCGACAACGAGAAGGATCGCCGCGACGCGCTCAAGAAGCTCCTGCCCATGCAGCGCGCCGACTTCGCCGGCCTCTTCAAAGCGATGGACTCGCTCCCCGTCACCATCCGCCTGCTCGACCCGCCGCTGCATGAATTCCTGCCGCAACGCGAAGAGCTCCTCGTCGAGATCACCCGCCTTGAAGACCTCAAACCCCACTCACCCAAACTCAAGGAACTGCGCCCGCTTCTCGCCCGCGTTCAGGAACTCCACGAGACCAACCCCATGCTCGGCCTACGCGGCTGCCGCCTCGGCATCGCCTTCCCCGAGATCACCGAGATGCAGGCGCGCGCCATCTTCGAGGCCGCCGTCTCCATCAAGCTCAAAGGCGGAGATCCGCACCTCGAAATCATGGTCCCGCTCATTACCTCCATCGAGGAGATGCGCAACCAGGCCGCCATCGTCCGCCACATCGCCGAACTCGTCTTCAAGGAGAAAGGTGCCACGGTCGAATACATGGTCGGCACCATGATCGAGCTCCCACGCGCAGCCCTCACCGCAGACGAAATCGCCGAAGAAGCAGAGTTCTTCAGCTTCGGCACCAACGACCTCACCCAGACCACCTTCGGTATATCCCGCGACGACATCAACAAGTTCCTCCCTGCATATATCAAGAACAACATCTTCAAGGAAGATCCATTCGCCACGCTCGACCAGAAAGGCGTCGGCCAACTCATCAACATGGCCACCATCAAGGGGCGCAAGACCCGCCCCAACATCAAGGTCGGCATCTGCGGCGAGCACGGCGGCGATCCGGAATCCGTCAAGTTCTGCCACCGGATCGGGCTCAACTATGTCTCCTGCTCGCCGTTCCGTCTTCTGACGGCCCGGCTGGCAGCAGCGCAGGCGGCACTCCAGGATGCTCACTCGGGGCCAGACCTGCACGATCTGTTGCGGAACGGAGATTGGCTAACCACGTAGCCGTCCCTTCCGCAGCAGCAAGTTGGATGCCCGGCAAATCTCCCGCCAGTAGGAAACTCTGGAGACACTGGCAGGAGACGCGTCGGGCATCCCTTTCTTAAGGCGCCCATAGTTCCCCGCGCCTGTCGCTGATAACTCGCAGCTCATAACTCATAGCCGTCTTCACAAAAACCTTCTTCGCCCCGCAAGCCAATCCGGTCGCATCTCATTCCATCTGGGCGATCCGTGCACCCTCCATCACGTGCAGACGCTGCAGAATCTTCCGCGTCAAACCCGTGATCGGCAGCCCCGGCAATCGCGACACGCCCGCCCAGTGCAGGTCGCCCGAACCCTTGGGAACCGCCCGCCGCAACGGCTGCTTCTCGGGCCGAGCAAGCTTCCCCGCGTCACTCGGCTCATACCGCTGCGGCGCGAAAACCTGCACATAATAATTTGTGTTGGTGATGGCATGGCGAACACGCAGCACTGGTTCGCGGCCCTCCACCGCCTCCGGCAACAACGGCGGTAGTTCGAACATCGCCGGCATAATCGACGCGCCGGCCGGCCGGTGCAGCAGCAGTATCTCCGTGACCGTCCCCCGCTTGCGAATGTCCAGCAGATACGCCGCTGGCAAGCTCCGTTGCGGTGCACGGGTTGGCGTGGCGTGCTCGCCTCGGGTTCGGCACAGCTCATAAACCGGGCATTCCGAACACAGCGGCCCGCGCGGTAAACACACCGTCGCTCCCAGTTCCATCATCGCCTGGTTGTGGTCGCCGGCAGGATTGCTCTCCAGCCGCGCAGTCGTCTCGCTGCCTCCCACAGGCTCCATCGGGCGCGCACTCGCGGCCAGCGCAATGCGCTCACTTGCATCCCACACCCCACCCACTTTCACCCTGGATGCCGGTCCGGCGGCAATATGCGAGTCTTCTTGCGCCAACACCACTGCCAAGTCCGGCATCAGCGCCTGGGCCTGCGCGCGAATAAAGGCCCGCACCGCCGCGGTTGCCTCGTTGGCCCGCCCCGTCAGTCGCAGAATCACGCGCTCGACATTGCCGTCCACTACGGCAACGCCCTCCCCGAACGCAATGCTCGAAATCGCCGCCGCCGTATACTCGCCAATCCCCGGCAGCGTCCGCAGCTCCGTCGAGCTAGCCGGAAACTGTCCTTCTCGCTCCAGCACAATAAATTGCGCGGCCTTGTGCAGCATCCGCGCCCGCCGGTAGTAGCCCAGCCCCGACCACGCCGCCAGCACATCCGCCTCGTCTGCCAGCGCCAGCGATACCAGCGTCGGAAACCGTCGCAGGAACTCCGTGTAGTGCTCAATCACGGCCGCCACGCGCGTCTGTTGCAGCATGATCTCCGACACCCAGATCTGATATGGATCGGCCGTCCCCCGCCAGGGCAGCGTCCGCGCCTTGGCCCCATACCATGCCATCAGCCGCCCGCGGAACTCAACCGGATCCAGCTCGGATCTTCCCCCCGCCTCGTCAGCACCGGCAGCCGCCTTGTGCGCTAACGGCGCGCCAGCCTTGGCAGCCTTCTTAGGCTTTGCGCCCGCTACCACTTTTTCCACGGAGCCGACCCGTCGCGCCACAGGTCTTCCAGATGCGCCTTGTCTCGCAGTGTATCCATCGGCTGCCAGAAGCCTGAATGCCGATACGCCTTCAACTCGCCCTCAGCCGCCAGACGCTGAAGCGGCCCCTGCTCCCAAGGCGTCTGATCGCCATCGATATAGTCGATCACCTTCGGCGATAGCACAAAGAACCCGCCATTGATCCACGTGCTATCCCCGGGCGGCTTCTCGCGAAACGCCCGGATCGTGTCCCCCTCCATCTCGATCGCGCCCCAGCGGGCAGTCGGCAAAACCGCACTCATCGTCGCCAGTTTGCCGTGCGATCGGTGGAACTCCAGCGTCTTTGCAATGTCGATATCCGCCACCCCATCGCCATAGGTCAGGCAGAAATGATCGTCGTCCCCAAGATACTTCGACGCCCGTTTCAGCCGCCCTCCGGTCTGCGTCTCGTCCCCCGTGTCCACCAGCGTCACCCGCCACGGCTCCGTCTCGCTGCCCAGAACCTCCATCCGATTCTGGTCCATGTGGAACCTCACGTCCGACGTATGCAGAAAATAGTTCGCGAAAAATTCCTTGATTACATAGCCCTTGTACCCCAGGCAGATCACGAAATCATTGATCCCGTAATGCGAATAAATCTTCAGAATGTGCCACAAAATCGGCTTGCCGCCGATCTCGATCATCGGCTTCGGGCGCACGGATGTCTCTTCGCTGATGCGGGTCCCCAAACCGCCCGCAAGAATTACAGCCTTGGTCACTTTGATCTCCCCAATTGATTGTAAAGAGCCGTGATCGACTTCTCATAGTATCCCAATCCCAACCCCTCCCATCCCGATAGGCCTTACACTGGTGCGCATGATCAGGACCCTCCGTCGCCGCGATTTCCTCACCCAGTCCGCCCTCGCCGCCGGCGCCGCCGCACTCCCAACTTCAGCCCTCAACCTCTTCGCGCAGTCGCAGCAATCCACCGCGCCGCGCCCCAACTTCCCCACCGCCGACCCAGCCTGGGCCACTACCTGGGACGCAGCCCTCGCCGTCTGCGCCGGCAACGTCCGCTCCATGCCCCGCTACGACCACCCCGTCCTCGTCGAAGGCAGCACCTACGCCGGCATCTGGCTCGAGTGCGCTCCGCAGGAAGGCCAGGTCTACGGCACCCTGCAGAAGTATGTCGCCACGCCTGCCGGCCAGCCCACCCCGCTCCAAACCGCCCGCGCCAACCACATGGCCTTCTTCGCCCAGCAGAAAGAAGACGGCCAGCTCCCCGCCTCCATCAAGCTCGCCGACAAAGTCGGCACCGACGCCGGCTACGGCCAGATCCAGATGGTCGTCCCCATCGCCGCCACCGCCTGGGACATCTTCCAGGCCACGCAGGATCAAGCCCTTCTCGAAACCGCGTACAAATCCTGCTCCCGCTGGGACGCCTGGCTCCGCCAATATCGCGACACCCGCAAAACCGGCCTGGTCGAAGGCTTCTGCACCTACGACACCGGCCACGACAACTCCCCGCGCTGGGCCGGCATCCCCAACCGCTGCCCCGACGCCGACGCCCGCAAATTTCCGCCGCTTCCCGGCATGCCTCGCATCTGCCCCGATCTCTCCGCCACAGTCTACGGCGGCCGCATCGCCCTCGCCGCCATGGCCCGCGCCCTCAACCAGCGCGACGATGAAGCCCGTTGGCTAGCCGAGGCAGAGCACATCCGCCAGCTCATCCTCACCCGGCTCTACAGCCCCGAAGACGCCGCCTTCTACGACCTCGACACCAACAACAAATTCATCCGTGTCCGCGGAGACGTCATCTCCCGAGTCCTCGGCGAGCACGTCCTCGACCCGCACAAAGACAAGCACATCTTCCAAGCCATCTGGACCAAACAGATTCACAACCCCAAAGCGTTCTGGGCGCCCTACCCACTCGCCTCCATCGCCATGGACGACCCCACCTTCGTCCGCCCCATCCCGCGCAACTCCTGGGGAGGAGCCAGCCAGGCCCTCACCGCCCTGCGCGCTCCCCGCTGGATGACCTTCTACGGCAAACATGTCGAGCTCAACCACATGATGCAGCAATGGTGCTCCGCCATCATGCGCCACACCGAGTTCCGCCAGCAGATGGACCCCCTCACCGGCGACTTCACCCAGCCCGACCCCGGCGGCTACTCACCCTGCGCCCTCACCTTCCTCGACTTCGCCCGCCGCCTCAGCAAAGGATGACTATGCGACCCCGCTCGGCTCTCTCGATCACGATTCTCTTCACATCGCTCTGCCTTCACGCCCAAACCGCGCCAGCTGCCTCCAACGTCGAAATCCGCGTCACCGATCCAGCCGGAGCAGTCATTCCCGAAGCGGAAGTGACCGCGAAGCCCACTCTCGACGGTCCAACCATATCCGCTAAGACGGATCGTTCCGGCACCGCCGCAATCCCGCTCGCACCGGGCAGCTACCACATCTCAGCACGGGCCAGCGCCTTCGGATTGACGACCACCGAGTTCGATTACGACGGAAGGCCACAGCCCATGGTCCTGCTGAACTCCAAACCAGCGTTGACGCTCGTGTTGCAAGTAGAATCATGGTCAGGGCCTATTATCGTGGCTCCCGCGCCAGAGCTTCAACTCCTACCCGCGCCGCCCCTCACCGCAACCATCCCCGAAGTCCCCTCTAAAGGCCAGATACTCTTGAGAGCCGTAAAGTTTCGGCGGTAGTCCACCCCTTCACCCGCAGCCAGCAATGGCTAACCGCCCCTCGCGTAAACTTAACTAGACATGTCCAACATCCTCGAACATCTTCCCATCGGCCAGAAGGTCGGCATCGCCTTCTCCGGTGGCCTCGACACCTCCGCCGCCCTGCACTGGATGAAGCAGAAGGGCGCCATCCCCTACGCTTACACCGCCAACCTCGGCCAGCCCGACGAGTCAGACTACGACGCCATCCCGCGCGCCGCACTCGAGTACGGCGCCGCCAAAGCTCGCCTCATCGACTGCCGCGCCCAGCTCGTCCGCGAAGGCCTGGCCGCGCTCCAGGCCGGAGCCTTCCACATCTCCACCGCCGGCGTCACCTACTTCAACACCACCCCCATCGGCCGAGCCGTCACCGGCACCATGCTCGTCACCGCCATGAAAGAAGACAACGTCAGCATCTGGGGCGATGGCAGCACCTTCAAGGGCAACGACATCGAGCGCTTTTACCGCTACGGTCTCCTCGTCAATCCCGACCTAAAAATCTACAAGCCCTGGCTCGACGATACCTTCATCCACGAGCTCGGCGGCCGCGCCGAAATGTCCGAGTTCATGCGCCGCTCCGGCTTCGACTACAAAATGTCCGCCGAAAAAGCCTACTCCACCGACTCCAACATCCTCGGCGCCACCCACGAAGCCAAGGACCTCGAACACCTCAACACCAGCATGAAGATCGTCGTCCCCATCATGGGCGGCACCGGCTTCTGGCGCGACGACGTCACCGTCAAGTCCGAAGAAATCACCGTCCGCTTCCACGAAGGCTGGCCCGTCGCCCTCAATGGCACCGAGTTCCCCGACCCTGTCGAGCTACTCCTCGAAGCCAACCGCATCGGCGGACGCCACGGCCTCGGCATGTCCGACCAGATCGAGAACCGCATCATCGAAGCCAAGAGCCGCGGCATCTACGAGGCCCCCGGCCTCGCGCTCCTCTACATCGCCTACGAGCGCCTCATCACCGGCATCCACAACGAGGACACCATCGAGCAGTATCGCGAAAACGGCCGTAAGCTCGGACGCCTCCTCTACCAGGGCCGCTGGTTCGATCCCCAGGCCATCATGCTCCGCGAGAGCGCCCAGCGCTGGGTCGCCCGCCCCATCACCGGCGAGGTCACCCTCGAACTCCGCCGCGGCAACGACTACTCCATCCTCTCGACCGAATCCCCCAACCTCACCTTCAAGCCCGAGCGCCTCAGCATGGAGAAGACCGAATCCACCTTCTCCCCCCGCGACCGCATCGGCCAGCTCACCATGCGCAATCTCGACATCACCGACACCCGCGAAAAGCTCCTCACCTACGCGGCCGCCGGCCTTCTCACTCTCTCGACCGCAACCACTCTTCCCC
>Ga0302314_10019861_pt1 | contig 11139 bp, 7 predicted proteins | sample III_Palsa_N2_3_FD_200533 | JGI IMG/M metagenome (GOLD analysis project Ga0302314, IMG submission 200533) | Peat permafrost microbial communities from Stordalen Mire near Abisko, Sweden - III_Palsa_N2_3 | ecosystem: Environmental > Terrestrial > Soil > Palsa > Peat permafrost | place: Sweden... | reverse complement strand
GGGCCAGGCGGCGGCGCACGTATTCGCTGCGCGAGAGTCCCAGGCGTCCGGCGTGGCTGTCCAGGGCCGCGACGACCTCGTCGGGGATGTCGCGGATCAGGATGTCGGTCATGCGACCACCTCCATACGATATCCCACGATATCACGCGCGTGCGCGTCCCGTGATCACGACGTTGGCCTCAAGGCGCCGCTCTGGGAGCACGGCCTGAAAGACCAGGTAAAACCGCATACCGGGTTCTCGACTAGCGCAAGGCGTACCCGGCGAGACTGCCGTCGTAGGAGCACAGCCATTTGGAGACGCAGCAGTAGTATTTCGGCATCCTTCCACGCCTGCGAGCGGAAGGTAGGGCGCAGCCAAGCCGAAAGCCGGGGCGGTTCGGGGAGCAAGAACACGGACTGAAGGCACCGGGCCGAGATCATCTACTGGTTTCATGCGCATTCGCAGGCCTCTCAGCCGAGTACCCCGTGACCTGCATGGACGCGTTTTCGGCACCCACAACTTCCCGGAAATGGCGCTGGACGCGCGAAACGCTCCACGGCGACTCCGCCGTATCGGCCGAGAAATTCTATTTTCTCGACTCTTGACAGCGCAGTCAGATTCCGTCAGCATCTGCATTCCGAACCATCTCGGGCACCCCGTCGCAGACCGATGTCTTGACGGGCCCGAGAATGTTAGCGCTAACAGTATGCGGACCATGCTCAACGCGGAGCAGGGAGACGACATGAGGGCAGGCATACGGGCACGGGGCAGGCGCAGGACGGCGATGCTTGTCGTACTGCTGCTCGGCTTGACGATGCTCGCCGGGAGGGCGCCGTCAACGGCGCACGCGGCGACCGTGAGCACCGCGATCACGGTGGACGGCACGAGTGCGGGCGGCACCTTCGACGGGATCGGCGCGATCAGCGGCGGGGGCGGCAACACGCGCCTGCTCGTCGACTACCCCGAGCCGGAGCGCACCCAGATCCTCGACTACCTGTTCACGCCCGGGTACGGTGCCGACCTGCAGATCCTGAAGGTGGAGATCGGCGGGGACACCAACTCCACCGACGGCTCCGAGTCCAGCATCGAGCACACCGAGGGCAGCATCGACTGCGACAACGGCTACGAGTGGTGGCTGATGGAGCAGGCCAAGGCCCGCAACCCCGACATCGAACTCTATGGCCTGTCCTGGGGCGCGCCGGGATGGATCGGCGACGACGATGCGAACAACCCGGACCCCGGTCACGGCTATTTCTGGTCCACCGACATGATCAACTACCTGATCGCGTGGCTGGGCTGCGCTCAATCCCATGGCCTTACCATCAACTACCTCGGCGGCTGGAACGAGCGCGGCTACAACGTCTCCTGGTACGAGCAGCTTCGCGCCACACTCGACGCGGACGGCTACTCCTCCGTCACGATCGTGGGCGACGACAGCTTCAACTGGGACCTCGCCAGCGAGATCGACTCCAACTCGGCGTTCGCCGCGGCCATCGGCGTCATCGGCGACCACTATCCGTGCGGATTCTTGACCGCGATGACCTCCTGCTCGACCACGGCCGCCGCCACCAGTTCCGGCAAGCCGCTGTGGGCGAGTGAGAACGGCGCCGAGGACGCCGAATCCGGCGCCGCCGCCGTCGCGCGCGCGATCAACCGCGAATACATCGATGCCGGGGTGACCGCGTACATCAACTGGCCGGTGGTCGCCGCCATCTACCAGAACCTCGACTACAACACCTCCGGGCTCGTCACCGCGAACCAGCCGTGGTCCGGCGCCTACACCGTCGGGCGCACCACCTGGGCGATCGCCCAGACCACCCAGTTCACCTCTCCCGGCTGGCAGTATCTGAACACCGCGGCCGGATATCTCGGCGGCGACCGGAGCAACGGAAGCTACGTCAGCTACGCCTCGCCCTCGCGCAACGCCTGGAGCACGGTCTTCGAAACCACCACCGCCACCGCCGCGCAGACCGTCACCCTCTCCGTTGCCGGCGGCCTGCCCTCGGGCGACCTGCACGTGTGGTCCACCGACCTCGCGGCCCCCGTCTCCTCGGACTACGCCACGGCCGTCCCGCAGATGGTCCAGGACCCGGACCTGACCGCGAGCGACGGCACCTACACCCTCACCCTTGAACCTGGTTACATCTACACCGTGACAACCACGACCGGGCAGGGCGTGGGCACCGCGACCAGCCCGGAGCGCAGCATCCTCGCCCTGCCCTATTCCGACAGCTTCACCGAGTACAGCAACGGCGCGGAGGCGACGTACTTCGCCTCGATGAACGGCGCCTTCGAGACAGAGCCCTGCGAGGGCGGACGCAGCGGCCAGTGCCTGCGCCAGATGGCCACGAGCACCCCGATCCGCTGGACCGACGAAACCAGCGACCAGCCCTACACCCTCATGGGCGACCTCGACTGGAGCAACTACACCGTCAGCTCCGACGTGCTGTTCGAACAATCCGCCAGCGCGGCCGAGATCCTCGGGCGCGTCGGCACCAATGCCCTGAACAACAACGGCCTCGACGCCTACCATCTGCGGTTGAGCGACACCGGCGCCTGGGAACTACTCAAGAGCGACACCAATTGGAACTGGACCACCCTGGCCAGCGGCACCGTCACGGCCCCCGGCACCGGCACCTGGCACAACCTGGCTATGGGTTTCCAGGGCAGCACCATCACCGCCACGATCGACGGCACCACCGTGGCCACCATCACCGACACCAGCTACAGCGGCGGGCAAGTCGGCCTGGGTACTGCCGGCTACTACCCGGTTGAATACTCCGACTTCTCCGTCACCCCCGGAACCACCCCAACTTTCTCCGGCACTTACACGCTCACCAACGCCAACAGCGGCCTGCTGCTCGACGCGTACGAGAAGGGCACGACCAACGGCACCTTGATCGACCAGTGGGCCGCCAACGGCGGCACCAACCAGCGATGGACCCTGACCCGCAACAGCGCCGGGTACTACACCGTCACCGGCGTCGGCAGCGGAAAGGCCCTCGACGTCAGCGCTTTCACCACCTGGCCCGGCTACCAAATCCAGCTCTACAGCCCCAACGGCGGCACCAACCAGCAGTGGCTCATCCGCCCAACAGTCAACGGCGAATACGCCATCGAGTCCCGCTCGAGCGGCGACGTGCTCGACGACTACGAGAAAGCGACATCCAACGGCTCCCCCGTCGTGCAATATCCCAACAACGGCGGCACCAACCAGCAATGGATCCTGACCCCCGTCAGCTGACCGAAACCACAACCGCGACAACGCAAAGTACGTCTTCCCAGAGCCGAACAGCGCCTGAGCCGGCAGATCTCGGAGGCTGCGGGAGTGACACCACGTCTTTTTACCAGATGTGGGACACCATGATCGCCAAGTACGGGGGTACGTCAACTTCTACTTCGACATCATGAATGAGCCCTACGGATACAGCGCGACCGACCTGACCAACTTCGAGGCCGCATGGCTGGCCGCCTACCCCAGCCTTCCCCGTGATCACGTGATCGTCCCCGGCACCGGATCCGACACCAGCCTGTGCGCTGAGGGCGCGGACCCGAGCTTGGCTGGGACGCTTTTGTCGATCCACATCTACGGCATGTTCGGCGACACTCACACCACCGAGGCGGCCTGGGTCAGCGACTTCGAGAACGCCCTATGCGGCTACGCCAGCCGTGCCGTGGTGACCGAGTTCGGCGTGCCCATGACCACCGGCGTCGACTACGACGGACCCAAGGACGGCGTCAACGACGCGTCCTACCTCTACGCGATCACCGACACCGTGCGCAGCCAAGGCATCGGTTCGGTCCTGTGGACCGGGGTGAAGGAAGCCGCCCAGACGGTGGGACCAGGCCCCTGCGAGAACGCATCGTGCGCGATCACGACCCTGAACGGCAGCGGAACCGACCTCTCGTTGAGTGTGACCAACCAGTCCGGACTCGACCGGCTCCAGTGGGTTGGGGCACCGGCACCAATCCGGGCGGCAACGATGACCTTCTGCGTGGCGTCGGCTCCAACCGCTGCCTGGACGTGCCCAAGCAGTCCACGGCCGACGGGACCCTGCTGCAGATCTGGGACTGCAATGAAGGCGACAACCCGGCGTGGACCCTGAACTCCGACGGCACGGTGGTCGGCCGCGGATCCGGTCTGTGCCTTGACGTGACCGGCGCCGGCACCGCGAACGGCACCGCGGTACAGATCTGGACCTGCAACGGCGGCACCAACCAGAAATGGACCCGGGAGTAAAACCACCAGGCCCGCTTCAGGCCGCGTCGCCCCGGCGCCCGCACCGGGGCGACGCACAGCCGAGCCGGTGCGTCCGACAAACATAGGCGTCAACAATCTGATTTGGCCTACCATCTGCGGCTGAGCGACTCAGGGGCCTGGGAACTGCTGAAGACCAACGGCAGCTGGAACTGGACGACGCTGGCCAGCGGCACGGTCACCGCCCCGGGCGCCGGCACCTGGCACAACCTCTCGCTCGGCTTCCAGGGCACGACGATCACCGCCAAGATCGACGGAACGACGGTCGCCACCGTCACCGACACCAGCTACAGCGGCGGCCAGGTGGGTCTGGGCACGGCGGGCTACTACCCGGTGCAGTACTCGAACCTCTCCATCACCCCGGGCACGACCACCAGCCTGAACGGCACCTACAAGATCGTCAACGTCAACAGCGGCGATGCGCTCGACGCCTACAACCAGGGCACGGCCAACGGCACCCCGATCGACCAATGGCCGTCCAACGGCGGCACCAACCAGCAGTGGGAACTCGTCCCGGTCAGCTGATCGGGAAGGGGCTGTGCTGGTATCGCATCACCAAGCCCGGTGATGCGATACCAGCACAGCCGAACTCGTGCGAGGAAGGAGACACCGGCCGCAGCCGAGCAGTGCGAGGCAGTACTTCGCCTCAGCCCTACGGTTCCGCCGATTCGGTGTACTTCGTGCTACCACCGGTTGGGCACGTTCTAACAGCCGCAGCGTTCTGCGAAGCATCATCGCTGCGCCGGGCTAACGCCCATGGCATACCCGGCCCGCTACCGGATGGAAACCGCTGCCGTGCTGCCGGGCCGCACCGACCAGAACTACTTCGCCCGCAGATTCGAAGCCCACTACGGCCTGAGTGCCGCCACCTGCCTGCTCCGCGGCGTCACACTGCCTACAGCAGCCGGGGATGACGCGTCATAGCAGGTGCTCGGCCTCCTTACGAAGAACGGGTAAGACGACCGATGAAGAACCCGATGACGCATCCCACACCGCGTGCATCAACGAGACGCGCGCTGATGGCGGCGGCAGCGGCGGCGCTGCTCATACTCGCCCCGGCGACCTCGCCGGGCGTCGAGCTGCACGCCGAGCGCGCCGCCGAGGCCTCGCCAGCGGCCCACTTCACGCGGAGCGGCGGGGACTGGAAACGGAGCGCCACACGCCACCGCGCCAGTCCCCGACCCTACTTATCGCACGTCGAAGCGGTCGACGAGCATGTACACTCCGCTCTGCTTCGTCAGGGTCAGAGTGTGCAGTCCGACCGGCAGGCCGGAGACGGTATACAGGGCCTGTTGGGCTTCACGACTGGCCGAGTACGCGTCCACCGTGCCCTTACTCGTACCGTCGAGGGTGATCCCGACATTGCCTTCATCGCTGGCGGTTTCGGCGTAGTAGGTGATGCCGGTGCCGTAGAAAGCCACTGTCGCCGTATCGCCGTTGCTCGTGGTGGCGTGCACGTCGTTGTCGTAATCGCCCAAGCCGCGGTCCGAGAAGTAGAGCCACCCGCCGCCCACGTAGTCGATCGCGGAGTCGGTGTCGTTGACGGTGGAGGTGACGTCGAATCCGTCGATCGTCGCGTACGTGCCGCTTTCCTTGACGACCTCGATGGTGTGCTGTCCCAGAGCCAGGCCGCTGACGCTGTAGATGTCCTGCTGGACCCCCCTTGTGGCGCTGTAGGTGTCCTCAGTCGCCACCTCGGTCCCGTCGAGGACGATCTCGACGTCTCCCTGATCCGAGCTGGTCTCTCCGATCAGCTCGACGCCGGTGCCGGTGAACGTGAGCGACGCGGAATTGCCGTTGGTGGTCGCGGCGTGCACGTCGTTGTCGAAGTCGCCCAGTCCCCGGTCCCCGAAGGACGCCCAACTCGACCCCGTATAGGCGATGGCGAGATTGTCGTCGTCGACCCAGCCGGTCACCGGCGCGTACTGTTGCGGGACGCCCGCCGCCTGCATGATCGACTGCGCGGCGGTCGGCCACGCTCCGCCACTGACCACGGTCGCCTGGCTGAAGGTGATGTCGGTGCCTTCGATGTAGTGGCTCGAGTTGTCCGTGTAGTTGCTGTAGACGTCGATGTCGTTGATCGTCGGCGTCCACATGCCGATCCAGTCGGCGCCGCCGAACTCGGTGACATTGTCGTAGGTGTCCCAGCAGGAACTTCCCTCGTCCTGGTAGATCATGGTGGTGCCGGTGACGCCGCTGTCGGCCACCACGTTCCCGGAGAGTGTCGACGTCTCCTGGCAGGGGCCTGAGGAGACTCCGGTGCCGTAGCCCTGGCCGCCGTTGGTGTAGATCGGGCCGCCGTCGTGCAGGATCCCCATCACGTTGTGCACGAAGTTGTCCGTGATCTGGTTGCTCTCGGCGTAGCTCGTGCCGTGCAGGCACGTGGTCAGTCCCTGCGCGGATTGCAGGGTGCAGTCCGACTGCCAGCCCCAGCCCCAGCCGAGCGAGATGCCGGAGTAGGGGGTGTATCCGATGTCATTGTGCGTGATGGTCACGGTCCTGGTGAAGCCGGCCCACACCCCGACGGTGTCTGAGTAGTTCTGGCCGATGTAGGAGATCTCGTTGTCGGAGACCGTGTCCCCCGACGTCATCAGGGCCGTGTCGTTCTGGAAGTAGTCGTCGACGTTGCCCACCGACACGCCGCCGCCCGCCGTGTCGGTGATGGTGCTCGCGGTGACCGTCGAGTTCTGCGTCCCGTCGGCGAGGTAGACCGCGGTCGCGCCGAGGTGCTCGAAGGTGTCGCCGGTGAACGTGATGCCCGAGCCGCGTGAAACGGTGACGGCGGCCGGAACGATCGACGGGGTGGGCGTCGCACCCGAGGTGTCCCACAGCACACCGGCCTGGTTGTCGAGGTAGCCGACGGAGGCCGGGTCGTTCCAGGTCGAGTAGGCGAAGGTCAGGCCCTGGAAGGTGATGTTCGCGACCGGGTCGATCGGGTCGGGTGTGACGGCGAAGCCGTTGATCGTCAGAAAGCTGCCGCCGGTCTTCTCGATCGTCACGGTGTGCGTGCCCTGCGAAAGGCCCTGGACCGAGTACACGACCTGCTGGGCGAGCCGGACCGAGCCCGACGTGTCTTCCGTCCAGCTCTGGGAGGTGTCCTGGACTCCGTCGACATAGGCGTTGAAGGTGCCCTCGTCGTCGTAGGTCTCGCCGAGGACTTCCACGCCGGTGCCGGTGAAGGTGTAGGTCACCTCGTCGCCGTTGGTGCCGCCGGCTTCGATCTCGTTGTCGAGGTCACCGTAGTTCCGATCGGTGAACAGGGACCATCCGGAGCCCGAGTACGACGCCCCGGACGCGCTCTGATTCACCGGAGCGATGTGGCCGGGCGTGCCCTGCAGCGTCAGCAGGCTCTGCTGCACCGGCAGTTCGACATCGGCCGTCGCCATGGTCTGGCCGGCGCTGGGGATGTAGTAGAGATAGTCGGCGCTCTTGTCGAGGTAGAACTGTCCGGGCTGCGTCAGCAGCTGGTACGCGTTCTCCACGTACGTGATCGAGGACAAGGTAGGCAGGCCGTTGCCGTTGAGCGGGAAGCCCAGGTTGGGTACGTCGGTGTTGTTCGCCGACCAACAGCTCGGCAGCACATTGATGTCCGACCCGCCGCCCGAGATCGCCGTGATCGAGGAGACCGGGCAGGACTCGTGCTTCCAGTCGCTCTCGTCGACGACCTGGATCTGCGACTGGTTGGTGAATGAGGCGTAGCTCGAGTCCGTGGTCGAAAAGCCCGTCGAGGTCACGGCGAGCCCTGCCGGGGTCCCGGAGCTGCGCGCGAGCTCGGCCCGCGCGCCGTCGACGAACAACTGCTCCCCGCCTGCCGCGGCGTGGGCCGCGGTGACCGGTGCGCGCCAGATCCCCAGGCTCGAGTTGTACAGGCTGAACCCGGTGATCTGGTCGGAGCCGCTGAAGACCGGCTGCTGGCCGGGCAGCGCCTGCCAGACCACGTCGTGGCCGTTGGTCCCGGAATCGGCCGGACCCAGTTGGAACGCCGACGACAGCTGATAGGTGCCGCCGTAGAGATCGACGTCGATGTTCGCCGACATGTCCTGGTCGTCGGCCTCCACGGTGGTCTTGGCCTGGGCCAGTGAACACGGCGCGGATGCGCTGCACGACGTGCCGCTTCCCGAAGGGGAGACGTAGATGGTGAGCGGGCTGGCCGCGGCGGCCGGCCCCGCCGCGGCTAAGTCCGCCGCGACCAGGGACAGGGCGAGCACGCCCGCGATCCGGATGAAGGACATCATGGGTGACTGACTCCGTTGTCGTCGGTTGAGCGAGGATGGGCGACGGCGTTGAAACGTGTGATGTTTCTGGTTGCGAGCGCATCCTCGCGCTCAACGTGGGCATGCGCAAGACCCGATTGAATCGTTTTATAGATTCGTTGCTTCCGGCACGTGCAGCGCATCCGGAGGCCTATTCATCGGAGCTTCATCGTGATCCGTGATGTGGTGAGTCGGGGCCCTGTAGTACCTCTGAAACTCGGCCACCGGGCTTGACCTGGTGATTCACGCTGCGGTTTCGTACTCGTTGATCAACCCACCGAGAATGGCGGTCCGGTGGATCCGGTCTGCCGGTATCGAGAACGGGATCACGTTCGGGTCGTCATTGGGGGCGCGCAGGTTCAGTCCGGCGCCTTGATGACTGCGCCCGGCGTTGTAGTGATCAACGAACTGGTCCAGGACCGTACGCAGGTGCCGTTCGCCGGCGATCAACATCCGGTCGGTGCACTCGCCGCGGACGGTGCGCACGAACCGCTCGGCGATCGCGTTCATCCGCGGCGCCTGCGGAGCTGTGAGCCGCACATCGACCCCGACCGCCTCGAACACGGCGTCGAACGCCGCGGTGAACTTGGCATCGCGATCCTGGATCAGATGGGTGAAGCGATGCCCGGCCTCCTGGAGATCGGCAGTAAAGTCCCGGGCCAGCTGCGTGGCCCAGGCACCGGTCGGATACCGGGTCACCCCGAGCAGGCGGACCCGGCGGGTGCGGTGCTCGATCACGAACGCCACGTACAGCCGCGTCAGAGAGACCGCGCAGTTCACGTGGAAGAAGTCGATCGCCAAGATCGATTGGGCGTGTGCCCTGAGGAACGTGCGCCACCGTTCATCTCGTAGGCGAAGCACGGGGTTGAACATCAGAGGCCATGCATGGCCGTGGCGCGCTTGTGCTCGCCGTCGGCTCAGCCCGGCCCCTGTCATGTGGCCGACTGTACGTGGCCCGTTGCTATCCGGCCGTCAGTAGTCCGCAGTCGGTGTCCGGGTCGTAGGTGGTCGGCAGGCTCTGCACCAGGCGCGGGGCGCCGAGCGCGAACCAGGAGGTCGAGGCGTCGGCCGGGTCGCAGTAGGTCGCGGGTGTGTGGTCGAAGCCTGCGATCCAGATCGGCAGGCCGAGCGGAAGCCCACCGGTGATCGTTTGCCACTGGACCTGGGTGGAGTAGACGCCGACCTGCTTGCCCTGCTCCCGGAGCGCGGTGACGGCGGCCAGGATGACGGTCGAGTTGAGCTTCGGGTCGCAGACCCAGAAGTTCGCCTCGTAGCAGTCCGCGCCGGTCAGGTCGATGCTCGTCGAGGACGGCAGTTCGACATCGAGCCACCACTGAGGGCTCGTGGCCCCCTGTGAATCGGCGTACTGGACGTCGGCGTATGCGGCGTTGTAACCCCAGTTGTACGACTGACAGGAGTAGTCAGTGGCGGTGCAGTCACCCGCCGGGCCGTGGTAGGCATACTCCAGAACGTGCGGCGAGGACCAGCCGACCCGAGAGTCCAGCACCATGTACTGCGCGCGCTGCGCGGCCGTGGACGCCCACTCGGCTTCCTGCTGAAGGCAGGGGTTCTGGCTGAACGGGTGCCCGTCGTCCACCCCGACGATCGCGATCGACGAGCTCGCCGGCATCGCCCCGCCGCACTGCGGCCACGACATGTCGTAGCCGGTGGGCGGGCTGGCCGTGTCCAGAGGCCAGGCCGTGGACGACACCGACGCGAGAGCCGAGGCCTTCAGCCCGGTCGCCGCTGCTTCGCGCTGCGGGATGTACTCGATCTTGCCGTCGAGGCTGGACGCGGGCAGGCCGCCGACCTGCGCGGAGGGCGTCGTCGTGATCACTAGCGCCGAAGGCTCGGCGGCTGTGGGTGTGGCTGCGAGAGCGGCAGGAGCGCCAGCGCACAGCCGACGACCGCTCCGCGGCCCAGCAGGGGTCGCAGTTGCATAGCAGTTCTACCTTCGGTATTACGTGCGCGTGGAAAACGGCCCGCCGGGACAACCGGCGGGCCGTTGGGGATCCCGGTCAGGCGTAGCAGTCGGTCCAGTCGCTGCCGTTCTGCTGCACCGGGTCCGGCAACTGGTCCGGCTACGCCGCCACCGGCTACTCCGGCGAGTTCGCCTCGGTCTCCTCCTCCTGGGTGCAGCCGAGCGTCAACTGCTCGGGGGGCGCGAACACGGACTCGGCCTTCTGGGTCGCGCTCGACGGGTACTCCAACTCCGCTCTCGAGCAGACCGGCACCGAGGCCGACTGCGTCAACGGCCAGGCCGAGTACAACGACTGGTGGGAGGTCCTGCCGACCTCCGAGACTCCCTACTACAGCACCCTCGGGCCCGGAGACTACATCACCGCCAGCGTCGATTACAACGGCAACGGCACCTTCACCATGAACCTCACCGACTCGACCCGGGGCTGGAGCCACTCCACCACGGCCAACGGCTCCTCCGGCTTCCAGGACGACTCGGCTGAGGTCATCGCCGAGGCCCCGCACGACGGCTCGATCCTCCCACTGGCCAACTTCGGCTACGTCACCTTCCAGAACTCGACAGCGGACGGCAACGTGCTCTCCGACTACTCGACCACCGAGATCATCATGACGGGCAACAACGACACCAGGGCCCAGCCCGGCGGCCTCTCGGGCGGCACCTTCGCCGA
>Ga0302314_10019860_pt1 | contig 11139 bp, 11 predicted proteins | sample III_Palsa_N2_3_FD_200533 | JGI IMG/M metagenome (GOLD analysis project Ga0302314, IMG submission 200533) | Peat permafrost microbial communities from Stordalen Mire near Abisko, Sweden - III_Palsa_N2_3 | ecosystem: Environmental > Terrestrial > Soil > Palsa > Peat permafrost | place: Sweden... | reverse complement strand
AACTTCATCGTCGTCTTCGCCGATCTGACCGGCGGCGAGATCGGGCTCTCGGTGCCCGATGTCATTACCATCGATGCCAGGCTCAACTATCTGATCGCCTTCGGCTTCATGCTGGTCTCCGGCGGGTTGCTGTTCGGGCTGTCGCGCTCGGCGATTGGCCTCATCCTGCAGGCGAGCGGCCAGGATGCGGTGCAGGCAGGCGCACTGGGCTTCAATGTCGCCAAGCACAAGCTCTTCGCCTTCGCCGTCAGCGCCTTCTTTTCCGGCCTCGCCGGTGCGCTCATGGTCTTCTACATGGGCACGGCCTCGGTCGGGACCTTCGTCGATATCTCGGTCGGCGTTCAGGTCATCATCGCCGCCGTGCTGGGCGGGCGGCGCACGGTGCTGGGGGCCGCGATCGGTGCCGTGTTCCTGATCGTCATGGGCGAGGGGTTGCGGCCGCTGGGCGAGCTCGCGACCCTGATCGTCTCGGTCGTGGCCTTGGCCGTCATCCTGGTCTTCCCCAATGGCTTTCTCGGCCTGCTGCGGGGCGGGGCGCGCGCATGAGCGGCGCCCCAATGCTCGAAGTGACCAGCCTCACCCGGCGCTTCGGCGGGCTGGTCGCGGTCAAGGATCTGGGCTTCACCATCCAGCCCGGCGAGATATTGGGCCTGATCGGCCCGAACGGTTCGGGCAAATCGACCGTGATGCAGATGATCATGGGCGTGGTGCGGCCGACCAGCGGCTCGATCCGGCTCGACGGCACCGAGATCGGCGGCTTGCCCTCGCACCAGGTCGCGCGCCGCGGGGTGGGATTGGTGTTCCAGCATTCGCGCCCGCTCAACCGCCAGACCGTGCTCGAGAACATCAAGGTGGCGCTGCTGCCCGACAGCCTGATCGCGCTGTTCGCCGATCGCAGCGTTGACGGCAAGGCGCGGGCGATCGCCGAACGGGTCGGGCTCGGCGCCGTCCTGGACCGCAAGCCGCCGACCCTGGCTTTTGCCGATCTGCGCCGGCTGGAACTGGCCAAGGCGGTTGCCCGCCATCCCAAGCTGGTGCTGGTCGACGAGCCCTTCGCCGGCCTCACCGCATCCGAGGTCGCGCAATTCTCCGCCCTCATCAAGGAGTTCCGCGACGAGGGGAGGGCCGTGCTGCTGGTCGATCACAACGTCAAGAGCGTCTCAGCGCTGGTCGACCGCGTGCTGGCGCTCTATCTGGGCGAGCGCATTGCCGAAGGTACCGCGGCCGAGGTCATGCAGAACGAGACGGTGCGCCGGGTCTATCTCGGCGGCGCCTTGACCAGCACCGTCCGGGCCGAGCGTGCCGCCGAGGCGGCCAGCCCGGGCCTCACCGTCGAGAATGTCAGCGTGCTCTACGGCAAGGCCCAGGCGCTGCAGGACGTGTCGCTCCATGTCCGCGAGGGCGAGTTCGTCTCGCTGGTCGGCCTCAACGGCGCCGGCAAGACCACCTTGTTCAATGCCATTTCCGGGCTGGTGGCCCATGCCGGCACGATCACCTGGGCGGGTGCCAGCCTGCACGGAAGGAGCCCGGCGGCGATTGCGCGCGGCGGCATCGTGCAATGTCCGGAAACCCGCGAACTCTTCGGCGAGATGAGCGTGCGCGAGAATCTCGATCTCGGCGGCAATCATTTGGGCGCCAAGGAGCGCGCCGAGCGGCTCGACTGGCTGTTCGAGCTGTTCCCGATCCTGCAGAATCGCCAGAGCCAGACCGCGCGGACGCTCAGCGGCGGCGAGCAGCAGATGCTGGCCATTGCCCGGGCACTGATGATGAAACCGAAGCTGCTGATCCTGGACGAGCCGACCCTGGGCCTGGCCCCGGTCATTCTCGAGACCCTGTCCAAGGCGCTCGACCGCCTGCGCCGCGAGTCGCCGATCACTGTGCTGCTCGGCGAACAGAACGTCACCTTCGCCCTGCCCCATGCCGACCGTGTCTATGTGCTGGAGCACGCCCGCATCGCCTGGGAAGGCCCGCCCGGCCGCTTCGAGGCCGAGGCGGCGCAGCATTATCTGTGAGGGGCGGGATGGACCGCCACCGCGGAGACCGGCTAATCTCCGCGACCACTCTTCCGAGGATGCCGACATGACCGAGCGACCGGACTTCATCCGCCATTGGCGCGACTTGGAAGGCGCCGATGATCGCCATTATCCGGGCGATACCGAGCTGCAATCGATCGGCGCCCCGCTCGGGCGCCTGCTTGGCCTGACCCGGATCGGCATCCATCACGAAAGGCTGCTGCCCGGGCGTCGCACCTCCTATCCGCATGCGGAAAGTGCCGAGGAGGAGTTCGCCTATGTTATCGAGGGAAATCCGGATGTCTGGATCGACGGCACGCTGCACCGGCTCGGCCCGGGCGACGCCGTGGGCTTCCCGGCCGGCACCGGGATCTGCCACACCTTCCTCAACAACACTGCTTCCGAGGTCCGGCTGCTGGTCGTGGGCGAGCAGCCGAAGCCGGAGAACCGGATCCACTACCCGATGAACCGGGACTACGAGCAGACCCGCAAGGATGTCTGGACCGACCTGCCGCCGCGCGTGCTCGGCGGCCATGACGGCAAGGCGCGGGCCGGGGACGAGTAGGGGGCGGAGGCTCAACCCTTGCCGAACAACGCCTGCCGCCGGGCCAGGCTCTCTTTGGGCCAGTGCTCATTGCGATCATAATACTCGGCCATCGCCGGCATGCCCGGCGGCAGGACGACCCAGCGCTGCTTCGACTGGGTGAAGATATGGATATCGGGCGGCAGGCGATCGGGTTCGTCGAGCGTGCCGACCCGAACGAAGCAGACGCGCTCACCGGCGCCGGCATAGTGGCTCCACACGGCCACGCGGCAGCTTGGGCAGCGGGCGATCCTCTGGCCCTCGCCGCTCAGCGTGGGCGTGTCGACGATCTCGGGCGTCCCGCTCAAGAGCTCGACGCGGCTCGCCTCGATCATCGCGTTGAGCGCGAAGGCAGTGCCGGTCTCGCGCTGGCACCAGCGGCAATGGCAGCAATTGACGAAAAGCGGCCGGCTGGTCATCCGGTACCGTATGGCGCGGCAGGTGCAGCCGCCGTCGCAGAACTCGTCGCTCATCTGGGTCAGTCCGAGGCTGTTTCCAACAGAGAATGGTGCGATAGGAACTCGATGATCGCCGCCGCCGCCTGTGTTGGGGCTCGCTGCAGAACGAAATGGGGTGCCTCCAGCATGACACAATCGAGATCGGGGCGCAGCGCCTGCAAACGCGCTGGGGTTCCGGGAGAAATCAACCGATCCCGCGTCCCGCCGAGATAGAGAACCGGGACCGGGCAGTGCAGGAATGCCACCGTCGCATCGACACCGAGCGCCGCCTTGGCACGGGTGGTGAGGACTGCCGGGTCGACCGACCTCAGGCTAGCAAGGGTCATCTCGACGAGTGCCGCCGAAGGATCTTCGCCCATGACCAGCCATTGCAGCAGCGGCAGCGGGATAGGTGCCCGGGCCATGAAAGGGTGCAGCAGGTGCCGGACGAAGCGCGGGGCCCAGATGACAGGTCGTTTGATGAAGCTCGCCACCAGGATGATTGCGACCAGATTGGCATCGGCGCGCGCCGCAAGGCGCAGCGCCAGCGGCCCGGAGAAGGATTCGCCGAGGAGGGCGAAGCGCCGGTCTTTCGGGAGAAGCTCGACCACGCGAGCTTCGAGCGCGGCGTAATCGGCCTCGACGTCGCCCGGAAATGAGATGACGAGAGGGTCGATCTCCGGCGGCAATGCCGCGAGCAGTCCTTGGAAGAGCCGGCCGGTTCCATCGAGTCCGGGCAGCAGGACCAACGTGAATTGCCCGGAGCGGGGAGTGGGTGGCGGCTCGATCATCATGCCCGAGTATAGCGCAACGCTGTCCGCCGCCTTTCCCATCCGCTATCCTCCGCCCGAACAAGGCTCATCTATGCACAGAAGTTTTCGTCAGAACGAGGGGGCTCAAACAAAAAACCGTCATGGCCGGGCCTGTCCCCATAGGCGCTAAGTTAGGCACTGGAGAGGTCTTTTCTGCGGCACGACCCACCTCACCCCGGCCCTCTCCCCCCTGGAGGGCGGAGAGGGAGAAGTTAGCGATGGAGCCCTTAACTCCCTCTCCGCCCCATTGGGGGGAGAGGGCCGGGGTGAGGTGGGGAACGCTCATAGGCCGCCAAGGAGCTTATCTTAGCGCCTATGGGGCCTGTCCCGGCTATCCACGTCGCGCCGCCGCCACATTTGCTTCAGACGCCGGCGGCAGCTTACCGACGTGGGTACCCGGGACAAGCCCGGGCATGACGGATATCTCTACAGGGCTCTGATTTTCCTCCGAAAAACCTGTGCATAGGTGAATCAGACAAGAGCGGAGCGGCCATGCGCGCCAAGGTGCTGGTGATCTATACCGGCGGCACAATGGGAATGGTGCCGGCGGACGAGGCGGATCCGGACAGCCCGCTGGTGCCGGCCGGGCGCGATCGGCTGGCGCGGGCGATCGTCAATCCGCCGGGCGATATCGACTGGGATTTGATCGGTCTGGCCGATGGCGCCGGCGGTACCCTGCCGCCGCTCGATTCCTCGGATGTCGGACCCGGCCATTGGACGGCGCTGGCGGCCCAGATCGCGGCGGCTTACGCGGATTACGACGGCTTCGTCGTGCTGCATGGCACCGACACCATGGCCTATAGTGCGGCCGCCCTGTCGTTCCTGCTGGAGAATCTCGGCAAGCCGGTGGTGTTCACCGGCTCGCAGCTGCCGATCTTCGTGAGCCGCAGCGACGCACCGGGCAATCTCGCCAATGCGCTGGCGATCGCCGGGTGGCCGGCGAGCAAGCTGCCCTGTATCCCCGAAGTGGTCATCTGCTTCGCCGATGTCGTGCTGCGCGGCAACCGGGCGACCAAGGTCTCGACTGGCGCCTATCGTGGCTTTGCCTCGCCCAATCTGCCGCCGCTGGCCCGGCTCGGCATCGAGATTGCGGTCGAGCGCGCCCTGCTGCGGTCGCGCCCGGCATCTGACGCCGCGTTCCGCGCCGACCGGCGGCTGACCGCGCAAATCATGGATATCTCGCTCTATCCTGGCATCACCGTTTCCCAGCTCGACGCGATGCTGAGCGTGCCTGGTGTTCAGGGCTATGTGCTGCGCTGCTTCGGCGCCGGCAATGCGCCAGGCGATCCGGCGCTGCTCGCCGTGCTCGGCCGGGCCGTAGCGGCCGGGCGCGTCGTCGTCGCGGTCAAGCATTGCCCCGAAGGGGCCGTCGAAATGGGGCTCTACGCCGCCGGCAGCGGGCTTCGGCACCAGGGCGTCGTGCCGGGCGCAGACATGACGGCGGAGGCGGCACTCGCCAAGCTGATCTGGCTGCTCAGCCGGTATGATGCCGCCGAGGCGGCGGCGTTGGTCGGGCGCGACCTGCGCGGGGAATTGACCGCGGGGTGAGGGGGCGCGGACAAGATGGCGGAAGGCGCTGTGGCAAACCCTCGCCCGCTTGGCGGGAGAGGGTGGCGAGCAGAGCGAGCCGGGTGAGGGTGAGTGCTGCGGCAGACGTTGCTTTCGGCGCGTTCAGCGCGCCCACCCTCACCCGCTTGGCTGACGCTCAGCACCCTCTCCCGCCAAGCGGGCGAGGGTTATTGGTTGGCCGCCCTCGTCGTTACCCCAGCAAGCGCTGCAGATAGGGCGTCATGAACTTGCCCTGCGGGTCGAGCGCCAGGCGGACGCGCTTGAAATCCTCCCAATGCGGGTAGAGCGGCGCCAGCTCCTTGGCGGTCAGCGTATGCAGCTTGCCCCAATGCGGCCGTCCGCCGACGGCGTGGTAGATCGGCTCGACCGCGGCGAAATAGGGCTGATAGGCCTCGTCATTGGGGACATGGACCGCGATCGAGCAGGACGGCCGGCCCGAGAACGGGCTCAGCCAGATATCGTCCTCCTTGATGAAGCGCGCCTCGATCGGGAAGAAGGCGGCCGGGAATTTGGTCTCCAGCGTCTGGATCACCTGGCGCAGGCAGGTTGCCAGGCTGTCGCGCGGGATATGGTATTCCATCTCGTTGAAGCGGATCGGCCGCTCGGTCGAGAGCAGCTGATAGGCCGGGGCGGTCAGTTTCTCCGGCCCGAATTGAGCGATGATCGCCTTGGCCGTGACCCGGCGCAGCGGCGGCGCCCAGGCCAGCCAGTCGCGCAGGTCGCGCAGATCCTCGAGCCCGCCGGTATCGCGGGTCGGCGGTACCGCGACCAGCGGGGCGGTGCTCTCGTCATTGCTGATGCCCAGGCCCATGCCGGTGAAGGGCAGGGCGTAGAACTCGAAATGCCGATGCTGGCGGGCGAGGTTCTGGGCCCGGTCGATCAGCTGGTCGATCGGCTCGAACCAGGTATTGCGCTCCACCACCAGCCGCGCCCGGTTGCGCAGCCGGATCTGGGTGACCACGCCGAGTGCTCCGAGATTGACCCGGGCGGCGTTGAAGATCTCGGTCTCCTGGTCCGGCCCGCACTCGATGGTCTCGCCACTGGCGGTGACCAGCCTGATATGGTCGACGTAGCTCGACAGCGAGCCGAACGCGATGCCGGTGCCATGGGTCGAGGTCGCGATCGCACCGGCCAGGGTCTGCTTGTTGATGTCGGGCAGGATCTCGGTCGATTGGCCGATCGCGTCGAGCGCCTCGCTCATCTCACCCAGCCGTGTACCGGCGCGGATATCGGCGGTCTTGGCGGCATCGTCCTGCGCCACGATGCCGTGCAGCTTGTCGAGCGCCACGATGGTGCCGTCGGTCGGCACCAGCGGGGTGAAGGAATGGCCGCTGCCGACCGGGCGGAATGGTGCCTTGCCGGTCTTCAAGAGTTCGGCCAGCGCCGCCTCGTCGGCTGGCACGGCAATGGCGGCGGGGTTGCAGGATTGTCCGCCCGACCAGTTGCTCCAGCCGGAGGGCGGGGGCGGCGGCAGCTTGACCGGCCGGGCATTGCTCGCCAGCAGGGCGACACTGCCGATTCCGGCCCCGACCACGCCGCCGGCCAGCAGGGCGCGGCGCGTCAAACTCTTCTTGGCCATTTGCGGCTCTCCCTTACGGCTTGGCGGACATGAAGGCGATCAACGCCCGGAAATCATCTTCGGTGCAATCGGGGCAGAGGCCGTGCGGCGGCATGCTGCGGATGCCCTGGATTGCGTGTTGGGTCAGCGTGTCCATGCCCTGGGCCAGCCGCTTCGACCAGGCCGTGGCATCGCCGGTCAGCGGGGCGCCTGAATCGCGCACTGTGTGGCAGGTGCGGCAGGAGCGTTGATAGATCTCGGCCAGTGCCGGGGATGCCGGCTTCAGGGTTTGGGCGCGGGCTTCGATGGCGGCCGGATCCTCCTTGTCGCAGCCGGCCAGCGCCAGCAGCGCCAGGGCGGCGCTTAACGTTCTTGTCGGCATGGTCATCCCTCTTGCGCTGCCTCGACCCCGCCCGGTGCCAAGGCCACGAAGGCAAGGCCGCCCTGGAGCAGCAGCAGGGCCGCCAGGAAGATCCCGCCCAGGCGCCAATCGCCCGATTGCGCGGGGAAGGACAGCAGCCAGGTGATGCCGGCGGATCCGGCATTGCCGGCCAGCCAGAACAGGCTGAGCGCGATCCCGGCGCTGGCATGGCCGCCCATGCGCTGCACCAGGCTGATCAGCACCGGCAGCGGTGACAGCAGGCAGAAACCCAGCGCCGCGGCCGCGGGCAACAACACCCAGCGGTCCGGCGTCGCGAGCAGCAGGGCGGTCGCCGGCAGTGCCAGCAGGGCCGGCCCGATCACCACCGGGCGCAGCCGCCCCGGCCGGTTGGCGAAGCCGGGCAGGATGGCGCTGCCCAGGATGCCGCCGACCAGCAGCAGCAGCCCGGCCAGGCCGGCCGTGCCGCTGTCGAAGCCGCGCGGCCGCAGCATCTGTTCGAGCCAGGTGAAGATGGCGCCGAAGAAGCCGTTGCCGAGCACACTGATTGCCAGCAGCGCCAGAAAACGCGGCTGGCGCAGCAGCGTCACCCAGCCGGTTGCGGCCGGCGCGGCGACGGCGGTTGGATCGCGCGGCAGCATGAACCAGGTCATCGCCAGCAAGGGCACGGCGATGCCGGGATCGAGGCTCAGCGACCAGGCGACGCTGCCCGGCAGCAGCGGTACCACGACGAAGGCGAGGGCGATGCCGCCGAACAGCGACATGGTGGCAATGCCGGTCGCCCGCATCCGGCCCGGCCCGTCGAACCAGATGATCGCCATCTTGCCGACCGAATTGGCGAGCAGCGGCTGGGCCAGCGCGAACAGGATCTGGCCGGTCAGCACCCAGGGATAGCCGCCGAGGTGGCGAACCTCCGCCCCAACGGCCATCAGCAGGGCAGCCGTACGCAGGCTGGGCCGCAAGCCGAAGCGATCGATCGCCCAGCCCATGGGCAGGCTGAGCAGGAAGGCAAGCAGCGGGAAGCACAGGGCGAGCGCGCCGATCCAGACGACATCGACGCCGTATTCCGCCGCCGTCCGGCTGGTGATCGGGGCAAAGCGCAGCCATTCGAACTGGCTCAAGGCATTGAGCAGGACGTAGAGCGCCAGGACGATGAAGGCCTGGCTGCGCCTGTGCGGATCCTGCTGCATCCCTGTCTCCCCCGAACCCTTGACGCTACGCTTCAAAGGTAATTACTATACCGTCTGGGCGGTAAATTAATTACCCGGAACCGGGTGAAGGTCAAGATGCAAGAGCAAGCCAGACGACCGCGTGGCCGGCCCAGCGCCAAGGACGATATTCTCGACGCCGCCGAGGCCGTCGTCGTCGATAAGGGTGCTGTCCATCTGACCCTCGATGCCGTGACCGAGCGCGCCGGCATCAGCAAGGGCGGCTTGCGCTATCATTTCGACTCTAAGGAAGCGCTGCTGATGGCGCTGGTCGAGCGCCAGGTGAAGCGCTACGAGGCCGCCTGGCATCAGCGCGCTGCCGAGCTCGGCGCCGGGGCGGCCGACAGCCTGCTGGGTTATCTGGTGGCATCGAGCGAGAACCGGTCGGGGGCGGATGCCGCCTCAGGCGCGCTGATGGCGGTGGCGGCCAACAGCCCGAAACTGCTGGAGCCGGTGCGGGCCTATTTCCGGCGGCGCTTCGTCGAGCTGGAGGCGGCGGGCGGGTTCGAACGCGCCGCTATCGTCAACATGGCGACCGAGGGCTTGTGGATCATGGAAATGCTGCAGATCTCGCCTTTCGATGAGGAACAGCGCGCGCGGGCGGTCGAGGCCTTGCGCCGCTTTGCGTCCGGCGAGGCGACATCGTGAGCGCCGTGGCACCGCTCGATTATCAGGCCCTCACCGCGGCCCTGGCCGGCCAGGCCCTGCCGGCGGCGATCCTCGATCTCGACCGGCTCGACGCCAATGCCGCAAGTTTGCTGGCACGGGCCAAGGGCATTCCGATCCGGCTCGGCACCAAATCGATCCGCTGTACCGAGGTCCTGCGGCGCCTGCTGGTGCCCGGCAGCGGGTTTCAGGGCCTGCTGTGCTATAGCGGCCGCGAGGCGGCGTGGCTGGCGAGTATCGGCTTCGACGATCTGCTGGTCGCCTATCCGACGACCGAGCCGGCCGATCTGGCGGCGGTGGCCGAGCAGCTGGCGGCGGGCAAATCGATCACGCTCATGGTCGATGACGCGGCGCAACTGGCCCGGCTCGAAGTGCAGCCTCGGCCGGCCGGAATGCGCTGGCGCCTCGCCATCGATCTCGACATGTCATCGAGCTTTCCCGGACTCTATTTCGGCGTCCAACGCTCGCCGGTGCGCGGCCCGGACGCCATGGTGGGTTTGGCCAAGATGATCTCGGTGCGGCCCGATTGCTTCGAGTTCGTCGGGCTCATGGGCTATGAGGCGCAGATCGCCGGTCTGCAGGACGACGTGCCCGGAGCCGGCCTCAAGAACCCGCTGGTCCGCTGGCTGAAAAAACGCTCGCTCCGGGAGATCCTGAAACGCCGGCAGGATTGCGTGGCGGCATTGAAGGCGGCCGGGCTGGCGCCGCGCCTGGTCAATGGCGGCGGCACCGGCTCGGTCGCCGAGACCGCTTGTGATGCCAGCGTGACCGAGATCGCCGCCGGCTCCGGTCTCTATTGTCCGGGGCTCTTCGATCATTTCCGCGGCTTCAAGCTGGCGCCGGCGCTGCTTTTCGCGCTGCCGGTGGTGCGCCGGCCCCGTCCCGGCATCGTCACCTGCTCGGGCGGCGGCTATATCGCCTCCGGCCCGACCGGCCCCGATCGCGCGCCGATCCCGACCCTGCCGGCGGGGCTCAAGCTGCTGCCGCTCGAAGGTGCGGGCGAGGTCCAGACGCCGCTCGCCCTGCCGCCCGGCCTCGATCTGCCGATCGGCGCCCCGGTCTTCTTTCGCCATGCCAAGGCCGGCGAGTTGGCGGAACGGTTCCAGCGCTTCCTGCTGCTGCGCGGCGGCCGGATCGTCGGCGAGGCCAAGACCTATCGCGGCGAGGGGCAGTCCTTCTTTTAGGGCGCTACCCCCGGCTGCACCCAGGTCAGCGGCAGCACGAAATAGAGATTGCAGCCGGTCAGCTCGGGCCCCGACGGCCCCTTGCGGACGAAGTATTCCGGCTGCACCCGGGCGACGAATTCGCCTGTGCCGGTGTCCTGGATCTTCAGCAGGCGGTCATAGACCGCCCTGCGATCGGCGAGCGGTGCCTGCCTTGGATCTTCCGGGTAATAATCGACCATTCCCAGAATCACGTAATCCGTCTTGCAGGCGGGTGCCGGGACCGGCGAGGCGGATTTCTTCAACGCCACTTCGAAGGTGCCGGAATGATCGTCGAAGATGCTGCGCCAGGAGCGATGGGTGTGGAGATGGTCGAGCTTCGGTCCGATCACGAAATCGCCGGCCTGCAGCGTTATCCGCCAGTCATTGGGTGCGGCCGGGGCGGCGGCACGCGTCGGCCCGGCAAGGCAGAGCAAAGCGACACCGGCCAGCGCGGAGACCATCCGGCGCTGACGCAGTCCTCTGATCGTTTCCGCCATGATCCGGCACTCTCGAGTATCGGCTTCGATGTCGCAGCGTCGACGGCCAATGTGAGCATTGTGTGGCAGTCTGCGGCGCCGCGGCGGGCGATCTCCACACCGAAGGGTGTCGCTTCTCCCGGCGATGCAGGGCAATCGGGTGAAGGAGAGATTGGACAGTGGGGCGGTCGTCCCTGGCCGCCTTGCCGGCGCAAGCCGGCACAAAGCTATCGC
>Ga0302314_10019858_pt1 | contig 11139 bp, 10 predicted proteins | sample III_Palsa_N2_3_FD_200533 | JGI IMG/M metagenome (GOLD analysis project Ga0302314, IMG submission 200533) | Peat permafrost microbial communities from Stordalen Mire near Abisko, Sweden - III_Palsa_N2_3 | ecosystem: Environmental > Terrestrial > Soil > Palsa > Peat permafrost | place: Sweden... | reverse complement strand
CCGGCACCTCGGCGCGGGGATTGGCGGCGATGAACTCCCCCATCGCCCCGCCGACCCCGATCCCCTGCGGCAACGGCGCCTCGAACGCCTGCCCCTTCTCGCGCAGGGCGATCTTGACCTTCTGGGCATAGGGCGAGAACGGATGGTCATAGAGACGAAGCATGGGATGATCCTCTGGCGGACGTCGCCGGTGCGCATGGTGGCGAGCTTCCGCAGGGGTTGGTCAAGGGGCTGCCAGCGGTCGCTTGACCTGAATTGAGCGCGAAGGCCAAGCTGGCCGCGTCTGATATCGAGGCTTGTAATGACTCGCGTGAATGTCCGATCGATTGCCTATATCGTCGCGGCCATGGCTGTGGTCGCGGGAGGCGTGACGGGCCTGTGGGGGTTCCTGGCCCTGGGTTAAGGTGCTCGGGTTTTCGCTTTCCGCCTTGGGTCCGATCGCCTTTGTCCCGATTGTGTTAGCGGTCGGTTGCTTCTTGGCGCTCACCTGGGCGTTTCTCTATCTTTCCAAGACGCCGCATTGGCGGGGCAAGATGCTCTGCCTGGTCGGCCTTCCCTGGATATGTTTCTCCGGCATCGGCTGGCCCATGACGAACGGAGTTCATCCCTTTTTGCTCAGGCCGCTCTTGCTGGGGCCGGGCTTAAGTGGCGCAACGCTTCTGATGATGTGTGTGATCCTGTTCATCGTCGACCATGGTCGGCCTGTGGCGCATCAACAGACCTGACCCAGTATTGAGACATCCTGTCTTAATGTCCTTGAGCAAGTCGGTCGCCGAAACTCTAATTTCATCACGACCTTAAGGCCTGATCCCATCGCGGCAACCCGCCCCAAAGCCCACTGTCACCGATCCCGTAGTCTTGCCGTCGCTCGATTTTGGACAATTGGCTCAACCTGCAAGTTGCAGCGCGTTCAAAAAGGCGTCTGGCGATTTGAGTTTCAGTTCGATCGTTCGGATATCGCCGTTGGGTGCGGGTAGCTGGAGTACGACAACAGAGCCTAGCCAAGTCTTTTCGGTCTTAACGATGACCGCATGTGATCTCGCTGTTCTGTACTCAAGGCCCATGAAGCCATGTGGCGCGATCATATTGAAGGGGAAGGTAGGTGTGATCCAAAGCTCGTCCCCCGTAACGGCGACCATCAAACACCTGCTAGCATTGCCGAGGATATGACCTACCGCTCGGCCGGATGCGCCCCGTTCGATGAAGGTAGGATTTTGCGGAGGCCTCGGAATTATTGGCTCTCCTGACATCTCCCGGCTCTTGTAGGAGAACCAGAACCAGGGCGGCCAAATCAGAAGGACGCCGACAGTCCAGGCGACCAAGAACAATTTAGTACCGGCGTCCAAGTCGAACCCTCTCTTTAGAGCTCCACCTTGGCGCCGCTCGCACGAGGTCTGCAACCCACCCGTTGGGCTCTGAGAACGGCTGCTGCTGTTCGGCTCCCTGAGCCCCTAACCCCTCAACGCCGCCGAGATCGCCTTCAGCCCGCCCTCCAGCTCCTCCGCCGTGGGCCAGCCGTAGCCCAGGCGGAAATGGCGGTCGGACATTTCAAACCAGTGGCCGGGGCCGACATAGGCGCCGTGGTCGCGCAGGAGGCGGTCGTAGAAGGCCGCCATGCCGCCGGCGGGTTCGGCCTTCATGCGGGGAAAGCAGACCACCCCGCCGGTGGGCGCGACCCATTCCAGCAGGGGCTCGGTGGCGATCCAGTCGCTGACCAGGGCCAGGCGCCGGCGCATTTCGGGCAGGGTCTGTGCCAGCATCTCGCCCTTGCGGCGCATGACCTGCAAGCCGACCCATTCGTCGATGGCGCTGCCGCAGATGCTGATCTGCTCCTTGGCGGCCAGGAAGACCTCGTGCAGTTCAGGGTCCCTGGTGATCAGCCAGCCCATCCGGATGCCGGGGACGCCATAGGCCTTGGACAGGGACGAGACGCTGATCGCCGAGGGGCTGAGCGATGCGGCAAGCGGCAGGGGCGGTGCATAGCTGAGATCGCGATAGGTCTCGTCCACCAGCAGGCGGCAGCTCGCGCGCTCGGCCAGGGCGACCAGCGCCTTCAAGGTCTCTAGGCCGAGCGTGGTCCCGGTGGGATTGTGCGGGCAGGTGACGCTGATGAGTTTGGTGCGCGGGGTGATGACCTTGGCCAGTCGCTCGATGTCCAGGGCAAAGCCGTCCTCGAAGGCCAGGTCGTGATAGCTGATCTCGCAGCCGATCGCCTTTGGCGTCTCGATATTGGTCGCATAGTTGGGGCGCACGACGATGAGGTGATCGTCCCTGTCCAGCAGGGCGGTGGAGATGATGAACAGCGCCCCGGCCGCGCCGGCGGTGATCAGCACATCGTCGGGCTGGAGGCCCTCGCCCTCGGCGGCGATCAACTCCCGCATCTCGCGGGAGCCGCGGTGCTCGCCGTAGAGCAGGGTGATGTCGGGCAGCTGCACGCCCAGGCCCGCGAACGTCCGGTCCGACACCGAGCTTTCCGACAGATTGTAGCGGATCAGGTCGTAGCCATACTCCTCCGGCGACTCTTTCTCGATCGGCATGCGGACATAGCGCAAGGGGTGGTCTCCCTGGAAGCAGGATGGGCGGCGAACCAGGGCTGCCTTTTAGGACAATAGGGCGGAGCGCGGCGCGACGCATCACGCTTTGGCGAATGTCGTGTGAAGCTCAGCTCCAAACCCGCCCGGCTAAAATTGACCCGGGTTGAGAACGGAGGCCAAGCTGCCGCCAGGCCAAGGGCGTCGACCTTGGGTTGGCGTCGCAGTTAGGCCTGGGCGGCCTGATTTCACCGCCGGGGTCCAAGGCCTCCGAGTTCAGGGCTGAAGGTCGCTCAAGGCTGGGCCGGGAATTCCAGTTTGGAGGTGTCGTAGCCGAGGGCCTTGGCGCGGTCGATCAGGCGCTGGCGCATCTCGGGGGAGACGTCGGGATCGCGCGTGTAGATCCACAGGTTCTCGAACGACGGGTCGGCGGAGATGAACCAGCGATAGTCGTCGTCATGGTCGAGGATCCAATAGTCGCGGCCCACAGGGATGATTCCGGCGAAGCGGTAGCTGACGTGCAGCTTGGCGTTGGTTCCCGGGTCGGTGATGGTGGCTGGCCCGCCGATGGCCTTCTCCGGACCGCTGGGGACGCCGGTGTGGCAGGTGTCGCGCACCTTGACCTTGTTCGCGCCCTCCATTGTGTATTCGGTGGCCCCGGCGACGCAGCCGTCGGTGAGCGACATGGGCCGTCGACCGATCTCGCGCCAGATGCCGACATACAGGCGTTGCGCGTCCACCGGCTTGGCTGGTTCAGGTGCATTAGCCGCCGAGGCGGACGTGGCCGCGCCAGCCGCCGAAGCCGCCAGCGCGACGCCCAGGATCATCAACCGTCGGATCGCCATGTCTGAAACCTTAAACCTTGAGGAACGGCGGCCGTCGCGACGCGGCGGTCCTATCAAGACCTACGTTTTCCGGGGCGTTTCGGATCGGAGCCTTGGCCCGCGCGGATGGCGAGGCAGGGTGTCAGGTCGCCGCCGGCGATGCCGAGAAAGAAGGAGGCGTTCGGCGCGCGCGTGGTGCCGCTTACAGGACTCGAACCTGTGACCCCCTCATTACGAATGAGGTGCTCTACCAGCTGAGCTAAAGCGGCCGCGCGAGATGCCCCTTGGGTGGGGGGCGGTCTATTTAGCCGGGCGAGGCGGGCTTGCCAAGCGGGGGCGGCGAGGACGTCTGGACGGCGGGGGTTTTGGCGTCGCCGGCGGCGGGGCTTCGGCCGCGTCGAAGTCGCCGGCGTCGTCATAGGGGCCGAAATCGCCCTCGGGATAGGCCAGCATCGCCCCGTCCTCGGCGAAGGGCGCGGCGTCCTCGTAGGACGGCGGCAGGGCGGGCAGTTCGGTCAGGGTGCGCTCGCGGCGCTCGAACCTCGGGTGGATCAGATCGCCGGTCTCGGCATAGGCGGCCACCAGCCGCGCCCAGTCGGCGGCGGAGTAGGCGAAGGCGCGGCCTTGCGGGTCCAGGTCGGTCCAGGCCGGCTCCTGCGGCGCGGCGGCGCCCCTTGCCATCCAGGCGCGGGCTTCGTCGGGCTGGCTGTCGGCATAGGCCAGGCGGGCCATCAGGCCGCAGACCCGGGCGGACGGGGTCTCGTCGATCAGCGGCCGGGCCGCGGCGCGGGCGGCGGCGGGATCGCGCAGCAGCAGGGCCTGTTCGACGGTGAGGAAGCGGCTTTCGCGGTGATTGGGATTGAGGGCGATCAGGGCCTCGATACGCCGGGCTCGCTCGGGCGGGGTCTCGGTGTTGCGCAGGTCGCGCCAGGCCAGCCACAGGGCCGGGTGGGGGGCGGTCTTCCAGGCCTGTTCGATCAGGGCGCCGGCCCGGCTGCTCTTGTGGTCGGCGATCAGCAGGCGCACGGCGATCATCACCCCAGGGGCGAAGCCCGGAGCCAGCTTGGCCGACTGGCTGGCGAAATCCAGCGCCTCGGTCTTGCGCTTGGGCGCCGTCTCAGCCGCCGCCGCGGAGGCGGCCAGCAGGGCGGCGCGGGCGCGGTCGGCGCTGATGGGGGAGACGATCTTGCGCGCCAGGGCGGTCTGGACCAGATCGAGGGCGGCGGCCCAGTCGCCGATTTCCAGCCGGTGTTCCAGCAGGGCGCGCCAGGCCCAGCGGGCGGTGTGGGTGAGGCCATAGGCGGCCTCGGCCTGGCCGACCGCCCCGTGCTGGTCGCCCTGGGACAGGGCCAGCTGCATCAGCCCCTTGTGGCCGGCCAGCCGCATCTCCGGGAAGCCCAGCATGGCGTTGTAGGCGGCCCGTGCGGCGGTGACGTCGCCGGCGGCTTCGGCGGCCTGGGCGGCCAGGACGCGGACGAGGGCGGGATTGTCCTGATCGAGTTCGGCGGCCCGCTGAGCCAGGCGGCGAGCTTCGGAGCCGTCACCGGCGGCGGCGGCGAGGAAGCCCTTGGCCAAGGCCTCGGCGCCCTGTTTGCGGCGCCCTTCGCTGCGGGCGCGGGCGTTGCGGGTGGGGGTCTCGATGATCCACAGCAGCAGGCGCCAGACGCTGACGGCGACAAAGGTCAGGGTCAGAACGGCGCAAAGGGCGGCGGCGGCGGTCATGTTGACGCGCCAGCCCAGCCATTCGACGCTGGCCAGACCCGCCTCGCCGGCCAGGGCGAACCCCGCCGCCACCATCAGGGCGATGACCAGGAAGCCCAGCAGGATCAGGGCGGCGCGGATCATGCGGAATCACCCATGCCCCGACGCCTCGGCCAGTTCCTGGGCGGCGCCCTGGCGGATGGCGGCGATCAGGCGGTCGATCTCTACGCGGCGGGCGGCCCTGCCGCGCCAGGCGGCGATGGCGTCGCGGCCGGCGGCGGGCAGGTCGTTCAAGGTGGTCAGGGCGTCTTCCAGGTCGCCGTCGTCCACCTGCCGCTGGGCGCGGGCGAGGACGGCGTCGGGGGTGTCGCCGGTGAGCTTGTCGACCCGCCGGATGGTCAGGACGGCGGTCAGGGTGTGCAGCAGCCGCTTGATCAGGCCGGAGCCTTTGGGCGGGGCGCGGGAGGCTACGGCCACATGATCGGCCTCCACGGCGAAGTCGGCGGCCAGGGCGGCGCGGCTAGGGGTCTGCTGCGCGGCCAGGGGGCGCAGGGTCCGCAGGGCCGAGGAGTCGGGCAGGATGGGATCGAGGGCGGCAAGCTGGTCGGCGAAGGGGCGGGAGGATTGCGCCGCCTCGCCAAGCTCGGAGGCGGCCAGGGCCGCGCCGGCGGCGCTGGCGCTGCGGCGCTGGGTCTGGACCAACTGGTCGATGCGGCCGTTGAGGGCGGCGACGGCGGTGGGCTCCGGGCCTTGCGGGGGCATGGCGCCGGCGATCGGGGCGCCGGCGATGGCCGCGCCGGAGGGCGTTGCGGCGAGGGCGGGCGGATTGTAGGCGTCGGCGGCGGCCGAGGACGCGGCCGGGGTGGAGCTCGCCGTTGGCGGGTGGACCGGGAACAGGCGCGCGCCAAAACGGCCGATCCCCACGCCGGCCAGCACACAGACCAGGCCAAAGGCGATCAGCAGCCAGAAGCTCAGCGGCAGGCGAGGGCGATGGGCGGCATACTCCGCCGGATCCCGGGGCAGGTCGGGGGCGGCCAGTTCAGCAGGCTCGGGCGCGTCGGTCATGACCCTTGGTGCGTCTGGGGAGGCGAGTGGTCAACCTTGTAGCAGATCAATCAGGCTAGCTTCACCGGGAAACGGCGCCACCAGGATGCGGGCGAAGGGCAGGGTGCGCAGCGGCGCGGCGGCGGCCTCGGATATGGCGAGCGCTGTCAAAGCCGAGGCGCCGTCGGCTGTGATGAGGCGGGCGACCAGGCCGGCGGCGCGCGCGGAGTGAACCAGAACCGTGTCGATCTGCACGGGAGCAGCGATTTCGACAGGAACAGTCTCGTAGACAACCACGCTCCGCGCCGAAATTCCGCGAGCCGCGAGCAGGGCCACTATGTCGGCGGCAGGTTCGCGCGCCGTCGGCGCGAGGATCCCGTCCGGCTTGGGCGAAGCGTCCGCGATGAAGGCTGCCAAGGTCTCGACGTCGCCGCTGGACGCGCGGACGTCGGCGAACCCCGCGGCGCGCGCCGCTTCGGCCGTGGCCTCTCCGACGGCGAAGACGCTCAGGCCGCCGGCCTGTGACACGTCCGCGAAGGCCCGCACGCCCGCGGCGCTGGTGAAGGCGAGGGCCTCGATACCGGTCAGATCGACGGCGGCGTCCGTGACCGGTCGAACCGTCAGCACCGGCGCCACGACCGGCTCCCACCCCTTGGCGCGAACCCGCGCGGCGGTGGCGTCAGCCTGGGGCTGGGTGCGGGTGATCCAGACGCGTCGCACCCGCCGTGCGCGCCTATTGCTGGTGAACGGTGAACCGCACCAGCTCTTCGCGGGGCTGGGCCCATTTCGGCGCGAGCTGGGAGGCCTTCAGATAGTCGAAGTAGGCGGCCTTGTCGTCGCCAAGGGCTTCATAGCCGAGGGCGCGGTTGAAGTAGGCCTTCTCCGGCTCCATCGAGCCGATAGCGAGACCCCGGCTGATGGTGTCGACACCTTCCTGATTGCGGTGCAGGCCGATCTGGGCCGCGCCCAGATTGACCAGGGCCTCGCCGAAGTTGGGCTGCAGTTCCAGGGCGTGGTGAAAGTCCGCCTCCGCCTGGGGCCAGGCCTGCATGGTCATATAGACCGCGCCGCGATTGACGTAGGTGCCGGCCAGATCCTTGGACTGCAACAGACCGAAATTGATCGCCTGACTGCATTCGTCGAGGTCGGTCTGGCGGTTGAGGTTATTCTTTGCAGCCTGGTAACAGGCCTGGGCATGGTCGTCGCCGAACACGGTGACGGCCGCCGAGGCGTTTGACGCAACAAAACCACTCAAGCTCATGACGCTGGCCGCGACGGCGGCCCACTTAATGATGCTGGACATGACGGTTCTCCTGTCGCGCGAACAGGATACGCCGATTTCCCCGCCGCTCCAGCCCCGCTTGAGGTTAGTCGGGCGGGGGCGAGGGATTGGTTACGTGGCCTATTTCAATCCATAGGGCGCGTAGGGGCCGATGATCAGCTGTTCGAACACGCCGAGGCCCTGCTGCGCCGGCCGGCCGTCCTGGGTCAGTTCGACCCGGGAAATTGCCTGGATGTGCAGGTTCTCGATGGAGTTGGGCGCGGCGTCGGCCAGGACGATGTCCTCGCGCTCCACCACCAGCTCCGCGCCCTGATAGCGGCCGTGGCCCCATTTGGGGTGGACGTAGCCGATGCCGCGCATCTGGAACTTGGCGATCGGGATGAAGGCGATCTCGATGGGCGGGGCATTGGGCATGGGGATGGTCAGGCGGGCCGTCTTGGCGTGGCGGGTGTCGCCCTCCATCTCCACGGCCATGGTGGCGGCCTCGGTCTCGACCATTTCGCCCGCCTTGGCGCCGTCGGCGCATACCACGGCGCGGGTGTTCCAGGGGGTTCCGTCGATGTCGGCGTTGATGTGGAAGAAGACGCTGCGGTCGGGGAAGTTCAGCGGACTCCACTGCCAGAAGAACCCCATGGGGCCGGCGGGGACCGTGGGCTGCATGTCCGGGGCGCCGATGGGCCGCACGCCCCAGGAGCGGTCGCGGGTGCCCACCGCGCCGGCCGCCAAGGCCTCGCGCTTGCCGTCGATCTCGATCCAGCCGGTGTAACGGCCGTTCTGGGTCAGGCGGGTATAGTCCATGAAGGTGCGCGGGCCGTTGCGTCGAGTGAAGCGCGGCTCCTCGATGGGAAAGGCGCGGCCTTCGAACAGGATTTCAGCCGCGACGCCGTCGGTAGACGCCAGGGTGACCTTGAGGGTCTGCAGAGGCTCGATCACCTCGATCTTGATCGGCCCGACCTCCAGGTCCCAGCGCTCCATGTTGAGCACCTTGGAGGCGTGGATGCAGTATTCGACCCCGTCGCGGATCGCCGAGAAGTGGGCGTCGGCGAGGTTCAGGTGCGGATAGACCCCAAAGGCCACGGCGAAGAAGCCGGACCCGTCCGGATTGTAGCCGTTGAAGAAATAGCGGTCGTAGAAATTCCGGTCCGTCCCCGAATAGGCGATCGGTTCCGGCGTCTGGTGGATGGGGAAGTCGTCGGCCTTGGTCAGCATGGCTCTCGCGCCCTCTGTTCAAGCGTTTGTGGAGCGTCCTCGCCCTTCGACAGGCTCAGGGTGAGGACGACTTTGACTGCAGTAGAAATCCTCATGCTGAGCTTGTCGAAGCACCAGGATTTCGGACCCGCTATAGCCCCGAAAACTCGTTCTTCCTCGGGCCCATGTAGCCGAACAGGAAGGCGGCGACCTTGCGCATCTGGATCTCCTCCGAACCCTCGGTGATCCTATAGCGGCGATGATGACGGTAGATGTGTTCGAACGGCTTGTGCCGCGAATAGCCGATGCCGCCATGCACCTGCATCGCCCGGTCCGCCGCCTCGCAGACCAGGCGGTTAGCCCAGTAGTTGCACATGGAGACCTTGTCGGAGATCTGCCGCTCGACTTCCTTGTGCGGCATGCGGTCCATCTCCCAGGCGGTCTTGCGGATCAGCAGGCGCAGCATCTCGGCCTGGGTCGCCAGCTCGACCAGTGGCCACTGGATAGCCTGGTTGTCGGCCAGGGGCTTGCCGAAGGGCTTGCGGGTGCGGGCGTATTTGACGCTCTCGTTGATGCAGAACACCGCGGCCCCCAGGGATGAGGCCGCTTGGCGGATGCGGTTCTGGTGCACGAAGCTTTGGCCGAGGCCCAGCCCGCGCCCCACCACGCCCCAGATCGCCTCGTCCGGCACCCAGACATTGGTGAAGCTCACGCGCGGGTGGTCGGTGGGCATGTTGAAGGTCCAGAGATATTCCTCGATCTTCACGCCCGGCGCCTGGGCCGGCACCAGGAAGACGGTGATCCCGCCGGCGTCGCCGTCCTCGCCGCTGGTGCGGGCGAACACCATGCAGTGGCTGGCCACATGCATACCGGTGGTCCACATCTTCTCGCCATTGATCAGCCAGCCGGCGACGCCGTCGCGCTCCTGCGGCACGCCCCGGGTCTCCATGAAGGTGGCGTCGGAGCCGTGGTTGGGCTCGGTCAGGCCGAAGCCGGCGCGGATCTTCCCCGCCTTGACGTCCTCGCCATACATCTCGAACTGTTCAGGAGTGGCGAACTCCTTGAACATCAGGATGAAGGGGTTGTTGCCGACGATCGAGTGCTCGTTCTGCAGGTCGTTGAACAGACCCAGCCCCTTGGCTGCCAGGTGTTCGCGGATCACGGCCATGGCCAGGTTGGTGCCGCCCTTGCCGCCCATGTCCTTGGGCCAGGCGTAGCGCAGGTGGCCGGCTTCGTCAGCCAGCTTGCGGGCCTCCCCCAGCAGGGCTTCCCATTCGGGACGTGGCAGGCCCTGGTTGTCCCAGTCGGTGCGGGCATGTTCGCGGCGATGGTCGAAGAACCGCTCGTTGTCATCCTTGGCCTGCAGCGGCTTGATCTTGGCGTCGATGAAGTCGTCCAGCTCGGCCAGATAGGCGACCAGGTCGTCGGGCAGGGAGAAGTCCATGGCTTAGTCCTTTTTGTCCGTCCGCTCGGCGCGCGCGGCGCGGTATCCGGAATAGTTGGGCTGGTCGACGGCGAGCTTGGCCAGGGTCGTGGCCCACAGGTGCTCGGCGACGCCGGGGGTGGTCAGGTCGGCCTCGCCGGTTTCGAGCCGGCGGGCGAGTTCGGTGTTGAGCTCGAGCAGGCTGCCGGTTTGGCCAAGCAGGGCGGTCAGGCGCGCGAGCTCGGCGGCGTCTTCAGCCGGTGACAGGGCGATGTCCCGCCGCGCCAGCTCCAGGGCGTTGGCGGCCACGCGCAGCTGGAAGGCGGTATGCGGGGGAAGTTCTGGCCCGGTCACCGTCTTCAGGAAGACGGCGACGGCGGTGAGGATTTCGGCGGGGGTGGGTTGGTCCTGCATGTCTTAGGTTCCCAAGGCCAACAGCCGCATCAAATCCACCTCGGTCTCCGATGTCCGCCGGGCGATCACCGCCCGCTCCACGGAGGGGTCGGCGCCGCGGAAGGCCGCGGTCATGCCGGCGCACATGACGCCCCAGCGCAGGGTTCCGAACACCTCCCACCAGTTGGCGGAGGCGCGGTCGACGGCCTCGCCGCTGACCGCCTCATAGCCGGCCCAGAGGTCCTCGCGCTGGCCGAACCCGCCGACAGGCTTGTCGCTGGCCCCGAAACGCCAGGAGTTGACGCAGATCCAGCCCAGGTCCTCCATGGGGTCCCCAACGTGCGCCAGCTCCCAGTCCAGCACCGCGCGGACGCCGTCAGGGCCGATCATCAGATTGCCGTTCCTGAAATCCCCGTGCACCAGCCGCATCCGGGTCGCGGTGGGGCAGGTCTGGCCCAGCCAGCGGAACGCCAGTTCGAACACCGGCCGGGGCCAGGCGGAGGCGCGATAGGCGCCCAGCCATTGGGCCACCAATTCTGTGGGCGTCTGCCGCTTCAGGGTGGGGAAGGCGTCGGGGTCGATGGTGTGGACGCGGGCCAGGATTTCCCCGCACGCCCGCGCCAGTCCCGGCCGGGCGGCGGCGAGGTCGGGGCTTTTGACGATCCGCCCGCCCAGGGTCTCGCCCTCGACGAAGCCCATGATGAAGCCGTGGCCCAGGCCGTCTTGCTCGGTCAGCACATGGGGCACGGAGGG
>Ga0302314_10019857_pt1 | contig 11140 bp, 7 predicted proteins | sample III_Palsa_N2_3_FD_200533 | JGI IMG/M metagenome (GOLD analysis project Ga0302314, IMG submission 200533) | Peat permafrost microbial communities from Stordalen Mire near Abisko, Sweden - III_Palsa_N2_3 | ecosystem: Environmental > Terrestrial > Soil > Palsa > Peat permafrost | place: Sweden... | reverse complement strand
ACGGCGATCCCGCCGCAGGCGAAGGCGAACAGCACCGCCAGGGCCTGCGTGCGCAGGGGATAATCCACCAGCGAGTGGATCAGCAGCAGCACCACCAGCACGGTCAGCGCCGCGGCCAGATTGCGGCCTTCGCCGCGGCCAGTCCAAACTACGAAGGCCCGCACGGCGAACCAGAGCAGGAACAGCGCGAAGAGGGCCGCGCCGGCGAAGCCGGTCTCCAGCCAGAGCTCGAGGTAGTCGTTGTGCGCGTGGTTGAAATAGACCGTGCTGACCTGCGTCAGCGGCTCGACGCTGCGATAGACGGTGTCGAACGAGCCGAGGCCCGATCCGAGCGGCAGGAAGCTCTGGGCGATCTTCAGCACGATCGGCCAGCCTTCGAACCTGAGCTCGCCGCCGCCGTAGAAGCGGTCCACGATGGGCGCGAGCCCGAAGAGCAGGACGGCGCCCACGGCCACCGCGCCGCCGACCGCCAGGCCCGCCGCCGCGCGCAGCCGGCCTCTGAGCGCGCCGCCGCTCACCACCACCGCCAGCGCGCCCACCAGCGCCGCGCCTGAGAGGAAGACCCCGGCGCGCGAGTGGGTCACCGCCACGCCCACGATGCCGACGAAGAAGTAGAGCAGCGCCAACAGCGGCGTGAACGCCCGCCAGTCCTCGGCGATGCCCCTGAACTCCGCGGCGAACACCGCGGCCACCGGCAACAGGCAGAGCAAGAACGCGGCCTGGTGGTTGCGGTTCGAGAACAGGCCCACCGGCGAGCCGGCGTTGGTGACCGGATAGAAGTAGAGCGGACTGTCGGGCCCGCTCAGCAGCTGCAGCGCCCCGATCGAGAGGCTGACCGTGGCGAGCAGCAGCCACAGTCCCGCCATCACCCGCCGCTGGCCGTCCGAGAGCAGCGTGGCGCCGAGGAACATCGCCGCCGGCGGGGCCAGGCCCAGCGCCGAGCGCCAGGTGCCCTGCGGAGTCAGGCTGTAGGGCAGCGCCGGCCGGCCAAGCCCGGCGACGTCCAGGACCTGCAACACCGGACCGCGGCCGGGAAGCTTGGTCCACAGATCGGCCGGCAACGGGATCAGCTGCAGCACCGGCACGGCGATCACCGCGGCCAGCAGCACGATCGGGATCGCCAGGCCCCGCGGCCCTGCGCCGGCCAGGGTGAGATAGATCGACAGGAACAGCAGCGGCAGCGCGGCGAGCTCCACCGCCATGAGGCTAAGCGCATTGGTCTGGCTTGCGCCTCCGAACAGGGTCGCGAACACCTCCAGCAGCAGGGCGCTGGCGAACACGGCGGTCTGCGCCTGCGCTTCGGGCGCCCAGGCCCGGCGCAGGCCGTCAGCGATCTGGCGGACCGGCGTCGGAGCTTCGTTCCGTCTCGACCGCCTCACCGACCGTCCCCGTTCCACGCTCAACCCCTGCACGATGCACGCGGGTCCTGCATAGCGCGTCATCCCGCCCAAGCCCAACGCCGCGCGCGTCGACGGGCGCGCCGCATCGGTGGCAGGGCTCGACGGATTGGCCACAAAGCGGTCGTCTAAAGTGACAAATTTAGCGACCCCCGGAACCGAGCCGCCCGGCCATTCGACTTGCGCCTTCTCCTCGCCTTGCCGAGGCCCTACATGACGTGCGGCCGGTTCGGGCGCCCATCCTGCGGGCCTCGCCCCGCGTCGACGGCCGAGTCTCCTGTCGTCGGCGAAATTCGGTCACAGTTTAGCGTTCTTGCGGACACCATGCTTCAGAGTTCGACCTCCGATAAGGCTGAAACCGGCGCGCCGCTGACGCGCACCTACGCCATCGGCGATGTCCATGGCCGGCTCGACCTGCTGCGCGCGGCGGTCGACGCCATCTCCGGCCATGTGGAGCGCGCCCCGTTCCGCGTGGTCTTCCTGGGCGACTACGTGGACCGGGGACCCGACAGTCGCGGCGTCATCGACTTCCTGATCGAGCTGCAGCGGGAGTGGCCGGTGGTCTGCCTGAAGGGCAACCACGAGGAGCTGATGCTGCAGGCCGTCACCCAGCCCGGCGGGGGCCGGCTGGGGCGCTGGCTGGAATACGGCGGCCGCAACACCCTGAAATCGTACGGCCTTACCCCGGAAAGCGACCTCCACGAGGGCATCCCGAAGGAGCACCTGCGGTGGATGGCGAGTCTGCCGCGGACCACCGGCGACCGCCATCGCATCTATGTGCACGCCGGCCTGATGCCCGGAACGCCGGTCCACCGGCAGAACGAGCAGACCTGCCTGTGGATTCGCGAGCGTTTCCTGCAAGCGCGGGCCGGCGAGTTCGAGGCGCACGTGGTGCACGGCCACACGCCCGTCTGGGAAGGCAAGCCCGAGGCGTCCGAGCCGGAGCTCCTGGAGCACCGGACCAACCTCGATACGGCGGCCTTCGCCACCGGGGTCCTCTCGGTGGCGATCTTCGAGTCCGACACCCCCGGCGGGCCGGTCGAGCTGCTGAAAGTCTGCGGCAAGGCGCTGGGCCGCATCACACCCGATCCGGTGGAGGAAGAGGCGAGCCCCGAACCGTCGCCGCAGCGTCGCCGGCGGCGATTCGTGTCCTGGTTCGGACCGCGGGCGTCGGCGGCCCGCGCCGGCTGAATGCCGCGACGCCTGATGGCGGCCGGCTGGGGTTGCCTGGCCCTCGCCGCCTGCGCCGAAGTCCAGCCGCAGGTGGCGCTGCCCAGCGCGGCGGCTGAGTCGCCGACCCCGAGGCTGGCGCCGCCCCCCCCGCCGCCGGCCTGGGACCGATCGCTGGAGGGTCTTCGCACCGACGATCAGCGCGTCGCCGACGTGGCTTTCCGGCTGGCGACAGCCAACGCCGAGCTGTGCCAGGACGTGGCGCCGCTGAGCGGCCTCGTGCTGCAGAGCGCGTTGCAGTACAGCCCGCGGCTGCGGGGCGCCGCCGAGGCCATGTTCCACCTCGACGATCGGCCGGCCGTGGAGGCGGTCGCCGCCGGCGGCCCGGCCGAGGCCGCAGGGCTGAAGCCGGACGACGTGGTCGTCGCCGTCGGCGATTCGGCGCTGGCGACGCCCGCGCCGCCGCCGGCGCCGGCCGACGCGCGTCCGGCCAGCTACGCGCCGGTGGCCGACGCCCTCGGGCGAATCACCCGGGCGCTCGCGGCCGGGCCGGCGCGCATCACGGTGCTGAGGGACGGCCAGGCCCTGACGGTGACGGTCAGACCGAGGGTCGGCTGCGCCTACGACGCGCAGGTGATTCCCGGCCCCGGCCTCGACGCCTCCGCCGACGGACGGCACGTCTTCATTTCGACCGCGATGGTCAGCTACGCCGGCTCGGGCGACCGCCTCGCCCTGGTGCTCGGCCACGAGTTCGCCCACGACCTGCTGCACCACCGGGTGCGCCTGGACGCCAAGGGCTTCGCCCGCAGCCTCTTGGGCAACCTCGGCTCATCGCCGGCAAGCCTGGTGCTGGTGGAGAAGGAGGCGGACTACGTGGGACTCTATCTGGCGGCCCGGGCCGGCTATGACATCGAGGCCGCGCCGGATTTCTGGCGCCAGTTTCCGGCCTCTGCGGTCGACTTCGACTGGACCCATCCCGGACTGGCCGAGCGGGTGGCGGCGCTCACCGCGACCCGCGACGAAATCGACCGCAAGCGTGCGGCCGGCCAGCCTCTACTGCCCACGCCCGCGACAGGAACGGGCGCGGCTCTAAACTAGAGATCGGGACTGCAGACACGGAAAAGCCCGGGCAGCGCTCTCCGCGCGCCCAGGCCGATTTCGCACCGCCGTCGGAGCGCCGTTACGGGCTAGCCGAGTGGCCGTTGTTCTGGGTGAAGCCCCAGACGACGAGGGCGATGAACGCGCCGCCGCCGAGCAGCAGGAGCAGCAGTTCGCTGCTGCCCAGGCCCTGGATCTGGTTGGTCGCGTCGCTCGAACCGCCGATGCGGTCGCCGAGGTTCACGACAGCGCTGTCGGAGGCGGCTGCCTGACCCGCGATCAGCATGGCGCCGATCGAAGCCGCTACGAGATACTTCCGCATCATATGAACCTTTGGCTGGAGAGCGAACGCACTTGGAATACCCTGGATATCTAAAGGAAGCGTGCCCGAGAAGCAAGGCGCCGGAGGCCCGACTTTGTCCCCTCATCCGCCGCCGGGCGAGGCGCCGCCGGATTGGGCAGGCGTGCCGCCGGGCGAGGCGACCGGAGTGATTGCAAGGTTATCATACCAGACCTCGATATCCTTGTGCACGTCGCCCGGATCCGCCGTCAGAGCGAGCGCCTGCGCAGGACAACTCACGGGAGGCACGATTAGATCCACGCTAAATGTGCGCCACGCGCCTTGGGGCCCGGGCGGCGCCGGCGCGGCGGCCAGCGGCGTCCCGGCGCCGGGGCAGGTGAGCCTCCAGCTCAGCGCGTCCGCGCCCTGCCCGCTCTGGTCGTAGAATGCGCCGCTGAGGCGGTACTGGCCGGGCGGGAGCACCAGATACTGTAGCAGCGGCTGCGTCGGCGAGACGCCGTCGTAGTCGACGTTCAGCGCCTTGCCGTGGCCGTCGCCGGGCGCATCGGCGATCTGCGCGGTCCAGCCCACGCCGCTGCCCAGGATCCAGTCGAACGGCGTCGCCCGGGGCGGCTTCTCGAAGTCGCCGTTGTTGACCAGCGCGTTGCCGACCGACCCCGGGGGCGACAAGCGGCGCCAGTCCGCGAGCGCCTGCTGGTAGTTCTGGTCGTGGATCAGCCGGGCCAGGTAGAAGCCCAGCTCCTGGTCGGTGGGCGGCGCGGAGGTCGACGCCAGGCCGGTGAGCAGGGCGTTGTCCACCCCCACCAGGTCCGGCCGCGCCGCGCTGGCGATGAAGATGAAGAACGGCACGCGCCAGGGCGGCGATTGGGCCAGCCGCTCGACCAGCGGCCCGACGGCCTTCGGATCCAGCGCCGCCGCGGCCAGGATGGCGAACGGCAGCGGCGGGTATTTGTCCTCCTGCCGTAGCAGGGCGTCGACGTGCTGGAAGCCTTCGGCGTACCGGCCTTGCAGGAGGCGGCGGCGGAGCAGCCAGATCTGGGTCGGGACGTCCCGCCAGCTACGCTGTCCGGCGATGGTCATCACCTGGTCGGCGCGCCCCGAATCGCCCGCGCCGTCCAGCGCCAAGCCGTAGTCGCTGATCGCGGAGGCGTTGAGCGGCGCCATCTGCAGCGCCTTGGCGGCCAGGCGCTCGGCCAGCTGGTAGCGGCGGACCGGCAGTTGCGCGGCGGCGAACCGCGTCAGGGCGTCGGGCGAATCACCGCGCCACAGCACCGCGAGCCCGGGGTCGTTGTCGAGCAGGTAGTCCGACACGCCCTGGGTGAGGAACTGCCCGCCTAGCCAGACCGCTGCGATGGTCAGCACGAAGCCGACGAAGGTGGGCAGTCGCCGCCGGCGCGGCTCGGCGTTGTCCTGCTTGACCGGCTCGGCGACGCTCATGGCCTCAAGCCGCCGGCGGCGTCTTCCGTGAGCGGTCCTGGGTCAGCACGGACGCCCGGCCGCCGCTGACCTGCGGGTCGGTTTCCTTGCGGCCGTAGGCGTAATTGTACTCGTAGTCGTAGGCGTAGGCGTAGCCGTAGCCGTAAGCGGTCTTGCGGCTGTCGAACTTGGTCAGCACCGCGCCGAAGATGCGGGCGTTGCCCAGCCGCAGCCGCTTGATCGCGGCCCTGGCCTGGGCCCGGCTGGTCCGTCCGGCCTCGATGGTGAGGATCGCGCCGAACGCCACCGAAGCGATCAGCGGCGCGTCGGCGAGTCCCATCACCGGCGGGCCGTCGAGGATGACGATGTCGAAGTGCTCGGTGGCTTCCTTGATCATCGCGATCAACCTGGGGCCGATCAGCAGCTCGGCTGGACTGGGCGGCAAGGGGCCGCTGGGGATCAGGAACAGGTTCGGCCAGTCGGTGGGCTGGACCGCGCCCTGCAGCCGGACCGCGCCGGTCAGCAGGTTGGAGGCCCCCACGCGGTTGTCGGCGCCCACCACCTTGTGCTGGCTGGGGTTGCGCAGATCGAGGTCGACGAGCAGCACCCGCATGCCCACCCGGGCGAAGCCTTGGGCGAGGGCGAAGGAGGTGGTGGACTTGCCCTCCTCCGGCCGCGCGCTGGTCACCGAAACCACCCGGGGAGCGCCGTCCTTGGTGGAGAACGCCAGGTTGGTCCGGATCGAGTGGTAGGCCTCCGAGAACGGCGAGCGCAGATCCGACAGCGCCTCCATCGGCTGGACGCCTTTCTCGAGCAGCGGCACGCTGCCGAGCACCGGCAACCCGAGCTTGGTCTCCACATCGGCGGGCTTGCGCACCGCCTGGTCCAGCGTCTCGAGCAGGAACGCCAGCACGATGCCCAGCGTCAGGCCCGCGCCGCCGGCCATCACCATGTTGTGCATCGGCTGGGGTTGCGAGGGAGCGCCCGGCGGCTGGGCGCGATCGACGATCGAAATGTTGTTGGAGGTGACGCCGCCGGCCACGCCGATCTCTTTGTAGCGCTGCAGCAGCCCGTCGTAGAGCGTCCGGGTAGTGTCCACTTCACGCTGCAGGATGTTGTACTGGATCTCGCGGTTGCGCTCATCCAGGACGTTGTTCTTCAGGCCGTTGACCTGGGTCTGCAGCGCGCCGACCTGCTGGGCGGCGGCTTCGTACTGGGTGCGCAGGGAGCGGCGGATGGTGTCGGCCTGGGTCGCCAACTGCGTGTCGATGTCGTCGATCTGCGCTTTCAGCTGCAGCATGTCCGGATAGTCCGGCTTGTAGACCTTCAGCTGGTCCTCGTACTGGGCCTGCAGTTTGGCGCGGTCCTGCCGCAGGGCCTGCACCGTCGGATCGGCGAGAATCTCAGGCGCGGCGAGGCCCGGCGCGTTCTGGGTCGCCTTCCAGCGCTGCTCGGCCTGCACCAGATTCGCTTGCGCCGCGGTCAGGTCGGTGTCGAGCTCAGCCAGGTTGGTGGCCGCCAGCGACTGGGGCGGCGGCGCGTCCTTGCCCTGGCTGGGCTCGGCGACCTGGATGATCTGCTGCTGGGTGGCGTAGGCGACCAGCTGGCGCTCGGAGTCTTCCAGCTTGGTCTTCAGTTCAGCCAGGCGTTGCTCGAGGAAGTTGCGGGCGTAGGCCGACGCTTCGAAGCGGCGCTCGAGATTGGACTGGATGAAGTTGTCGGCGAAGGCGTTGGCGACGCGCGCCGAGAGGTCGGGGTCGGGACTATTGAAGCTGATGCGGACGAGCCGTGAATCGCGCACCGGCAGGACGTCGAGGCCACCGCGCAGGAAGCCGGCCACCCAAGCCGGCGTGCCCCCGCCGGGGGTGGGTCGCGGAGCGCCGTGGAAGCCCATCATGCGCAGGAAGCCCGGATCGTTGGCCAGGCCCAGCGATTGGCCGACGCGCTCGGCCAGCGAGTAGCTCTTCAGGAGCCCGTACTGGGTCTGGAAGAACTCCTCGTCGCGCGATAGCTGGGCGACCGGCTGGACATCCTGGATGCCGACCACATTGGCGGTTTCACGGTCGATCTCGATGGTGGTGCTGGCGGTGTAGAGCTTGGGCGTCAGCAGGGTCAAAGCCAAGCCGATGCCCAGCGCGATGGCGACGCAGGCCGCGATGATCCACTTGTGCTTGTAGACGATCCGCCAGTACTCGAGCAGCCGCAGGCCCTGGCTGCCCTCGGTGGGATCGGAGAACTGGGCGTCTTCCCAAGGGGTTATTCCCCCTTCCTGGGGGCGCGCCACCGCGCGCCTGGCGACATCGGCCGGCGCCCACAAGTTCGATCCGCCGACAGTGTCGCGATCGCCGACCATGCGAGGTCTCCTCTGACCCAATCCTTACAGCACTAGAGCGTTGTCAACAAAAGCGGGAAGCGACTCTGGCGTTAACGCTCGCCACAAACGTGTCGAATTTCAGCAAGATTCAGCGACCGATCTAAAGCGACGTCCGGCAGCTGCTCTCAGCGGAGGTAGGCGAAGATGGTGAACAGCGGCAAGGTCTTTACCGCCGCCGCCCAGAACATCTTGGCCCGCGAGCCGTCCACCACGACGATGTCGTCGCCGTGCAGCGACGGGTCGACCTGATGGCCCAGCCGGATGTTCTCGTAGTCGCACACCGCCGCCTTGCGCAGGCCGTGGTCGTCGCGGATCACCGCCACCTTGTGCAAGTCCGCATCGTCCGCCGGGCCGCCGGCCATGGCGATCGCCTGCATCAAGGTGGTGCGGCCCTTCATCTGGAACACGCCCGGGCTCTTCACCTCGCCCTCCACCGTCACCTTCTGGCTCGCCGAGTCCACCACCAGCACCGCGACCCGAGGCGATTGCAGGTAGCGGTCGCCGAGCCGCTGGGCGATTTCGTCCTGAAGTTGCTGGGTGGTCTTGCCGGCCGCGGTGATCCGACCGATCAGCGGCATCTCGATCTGCCCGTTGGTGTCGACCACCTCATCGTCGGTCGACAGATCCTTGACGTCGAAGACGTGGATGCTGATGTGATCCTGCGGTCCGATGACATAGTCCGCCAGCGGATCGGCGCCGTCGGCGCCGATATATTCGGAGACCTGGTTCCCGTTGCTGGGACCGCACACCGCCACCTGGTCGGCGTCGCCGGCGCCGACCGCCAGCGGGGCAGCGAGGGCGAAGCCGGCGATGACCACCGCCACCCGCGCTCCAACGCCCGCTAAGTTGCCGTGACGACGCATCGATTCCACCTCACCGACCGCGACAGCCTCAACTCGCCCCCCCGCGAGCCGCACCGTCCTCGCCGCGGCGAGGCGGCGGCACAACGCGACGGCTATCAGAGTTAAGGATACCGTCAGGCCGAATCAAAGTCGCGCGCTAAATCGGCCGTCAACCTGCCGGCGCGGCGGGCGCCCAACGCTCAGTGGACGGCCGCCAACGGCGGCGGCGCCGGCGCGGATTGGTCGACCAGACGGCCGTCCTCCAGCTGGATCACCGACCGGCAGAGGGCGAGGCTCTCCGCCCGATGCGCGATCATGACGATCGTCGGGCGTGGCGCTAGGGCGTCGAGGCGCTGCATGATCACCCGCTCCGAGGCGATGTCGATGGCGTTGGTGGCCTCGTCGAGCACCAGCAGCCTCGGCCGCCGCAGCAGAGCGCGGGCCAGGGCGATGCGCTGGCGCTCGCCGCCGGAGACCAGCGCGCCGCGGTCGCCCACCAGGGTGTCGAGGCCACGGTCCATGCGGCGCACCAGCGCCTCGGCGTCGACCATCGCCAGGAAACGCCACATCTCGGCCTCGCTGGCCTGCGGATTGGCCCAGGCGAGATTGCGGCGCACCGTGTCGTGAAACAGGTATGGATCCTGCGAGACGTAGCTGATCCCGCTGCGCCAGGCCGCCAGCGTCGGGCCGTCCAGCGGGCGCCCGCCCACCGTGACGCGACCGTGCTGCGGCGGCACGAGGCCCACCAGCAGGTCGGCGAAGGTCGTCTTGCCGGCGCCGGAGGGCCCCGCAACACCAACGAAGTCGCCGGGCCGGATCTCGAGATCCAGCCCGGCGACGCCGCGGCCGCGGTCCGGATCGTCGGACTCGGTGGGGTGATGATAGGAGACACCCTCGAACGCCACGGCGCCAGAGGGGAACGGCTCGCCGGGCCCCTGCGGGCCCTCCTCGGAGACCGCGGCGAGTTCGGCCTGCATGGCGATCACCTGCTCATAGGCCGGCAGGGCGTAGGCCACCTGCTGGATCCCCTGCTGCAGCTGGGCGACCGGGCCGCTCATCCGGGAGATGGTCAGGAGCACGGTCCCCAGGACGATGATCGGGGTGTGAATGTACCCGAAGCCCACCAGGACGATCGCCGCGGCGACCCCGGAAACCAGCAGGCTGAGCACCAGCCGGGCGTAGGCGGACTGGCGCACGTTGTCGACCTGCCGATCGGTCAGCAGGCGCAACGTCTCCCGAAACCCCGCCGTGAACGACGACTGCAGATTCTGGCTGATGGCCAGCTTCAGGCCGCCGAGGAACTGGCTCGTCGCATCCAGCATCGACAGGTTGGACTCGGTCACGAAGCGGCCGAGCAACTGTGAGCGACGCACCAGGGGCGCCACGCCAAACCCGATGATCGCGAGCATCACCAGGGCCATCGCGGCCAGCACGGGCGCCAGGAAGATCGCCAAGGCGCATTGGGCGAGGAGCATGACGGCCGAGACCGCGGCCTGGATCAGGAAGTTGGCGCCGGAAGAGACCCGCGCCAGGTCGCCGCCCATCAGGTGGGTGATCCGCGCATGCCGCAGCCCGACGAGCTTGGCCCAGGGCGCCGCGGTCAGCAGCTCGGCGATGCGCTGGCGCTGGAACTGCAGGAAGCCGACCTGCAACGCGGCGAGCCTCACGTCGCGGGTCATCATCACCACCGATCTGACCAACATCAGCGCCGCGTAGATCACCAGCAGCGCCGTCAGCTTCTGGAACGCCGTGTGCGCGCCGACCGCGACGAACAGCGGGGCGGCGGCGCGACGCCATACGCCGCTGGCCTGGTTTTCGCCGGTGTCGACCACCACCCCCAGGATGGGCACCAGCATCAGCAGGCTGAGGTTCTCCAGCACCGCGCCCGCCGCGACCAGGATCCCTGCAACGACCCCTCGGCGCCCTCCATACCTGAGGAAGTCGGCGGCGAAGACGCGGAACGACGCCAGCAACGGCACGCGGGTTTGGGCCATCTACGGCTGGCCCTGTCCGATGGCCGGCGCGGCCGGCGTCGCCGCACGCCCGGCGCCGACATGGCGGCGGACGATGCGCGTCAGCCACAGCGGCAGGCGCAGCAACGGATAGAGGAAGTGCAGCGGGCGTGGCAGCGGCACGCTCAGCATATCGTCGAGGCTCTGGGTCACCAGCCAGCATTGGGCCAGGAAGAACCCCAGCCCCCGGCCGCGCAGGAACTGCGACGGCATCAGCCGGAAAGGCCCCAGCGGCCGGCGCTGCAGGTCCAGCTCCGCGCCGCCGCCCGCCATGGCGTCCAGCGCGCCGGCGACCAGCAGGCGCACCTTCAGGCGCGTCAGCTCCGGCTCCAGCGACGCCGGCAGCCGCAGTCCCAGCAGCCCCCGGCAGAGCGCCAGCGCCTGGCCGGCGCATTCGCCGACGCCCTCGGCCTTGGCGAACCGGTGCAACGCCTCCAGCTCCTCCTGGCGTTTCGAGGTGAGCCAGGCGTTGAGATCGGCCAGCCACTTCAGCCGGAACCAGCAGTGCGACGCGCCGTGGACGCAGAGGT
>Ga0302314_10019856_pt1 | contig 11140 bp, 11 predicted proteins | sample III_Palsa_N2_3_FD_200533 | JGI IMG/M metagenome (GOLD analysis project Ga0302314, IMG submission 200533) | Peat permafrost microbial communities from Stordalen Mire near Abisko, Sweden - III_Palsa_N2_3 | ecosystem: Environmental > Terrestrial > Soil > Palsa > Peat permafrost | place: Sweden... | reverse complement strand
TGCCGCCGCCGCCGGCCGACGTGATAAGCCCGCGCGACCTCATGCTCGACGGTTTCGCGCGGCTGATCACCCAGGGCAGCGCCGCCGCCGCCCCGGCGCTGCAGCGAGCCGTTCGAGCGGCGGCCGACCTGCCCGCCGACGACGTGCTGCGCTGGGGCTGGATGGCGGCGGACGCCAGCGCCGCCCGGTGGGACCACGACGGCTGGCTCGCCAGCTGCACGCGGCAGGTCCAGATCGTCCGCGACGCCGGCGCGCTGGCGATGCTGCCGATCCACCTCACGTCCCTGGCGATGGCCACCGCGTGGGCCGGCGACCTGGTCGGCGCCGCCGCGCAGATCGCGGAAATCGAAGGCGTGACGGCGGTGACAGGAACCCGCCTCCCGCCCTACGCCCTGCTGCGGCTGCGCGCGCTGCAGGGCCGCGAAGCGGAGGCGTCGGCGGCGATAGCGAGCGCGATCGAGCAGTTCGGCGGGCAGGGAATGACCGCCCGCCGGGCCTATTGGGCGGCCGCGGTCCTGTACAACGGCCTCGCGCGCTACCCGGAGGCGGCCGCGGCGGCCGGGAAGGCGACCGCCAGCGCCCTCAACCACTGGATACCCACGTGGGTGCTGCCCGAGCTGGTGGAGGCGGCGGCGCGGGCCGGGGACCCCGGCACCGCCCGCGCCGCCCTCGATCGGCTGGCCCAGGCCACACGGCCCTGCGGCACCGATTTCGCCCTCGGCATCGAGGCCCGCTGCCGCGCCCTGCTGAACGACGGGAAGGCCGCCGACGCGCTGTACCGCGAGGCGATCGAGCGGCTGCGCCGGACCCGGCTCCGTCCCGAGGTCGCCCGCGCGCATCTGCTCTACGGCGAGTGGCTGCGCCGCCAGAACCGCCGCCTGGACGCGCGCGAGCAGCTCCGCACGGCCCACCGGATGCTGGTCGCGACCGGGATGGAGGCGTTCGCCGAGCGGGCGCGCCAGGAGCGGCAGGCGACCGGCGAGAAGGCGCGCAAGCGGACGGTCGAGACCCGCGACGACCTGACCGCCCAGGAGCGGCAGATCGCCCGGCTCGCCCGCGACGGCCTCTCCAACCCCGAGATCGGCGCGCGGCTCTTCCTCAGCGCCCGGACGGTGGAGTGGCACCTGCGCAACGTGTTCGCCAAGCTCGGCATCCGCTCCCGGCGGGAGCTGGCGACCGCGCTCCCCAGCCCCGACTCCCGGCTGATCACGGCCTGAGCACGCGGGCGGCGAGGCGGCGAGACCCCCGTGAGCGCCAGCCCGGTGACCCCGACCCCGGGCAGCAGACCCCGGGTGCTCCCCGGGGGCGGAGCGCGGGCAACCGGCGCAGGCTCGTGTCGTAGCCGCCAATCCCGGAGAAGGGAGCACCCCATGTCCGTCACCACCCACACCAGCACGATCCGGCCGTTCAGGGTCCCGGTCGCCCCGCGGGCCGAACTCGACGCGCTGCGCGCGCGACTGTGCGCGACCCGCTGGCCCGAGCGTGAGCTGGTCGCCGACCACTCGCAGGGCGTGCCGATGTCTCGGCCACGCTGGCGCAGAACGTGCTGGGGGCCAACCTGACCTACTTCAACGAGCTCGACCGGGGCAACCACTTCGCCGCCTGGCAGGAGCCGGCCCTGTTCAGCGCCGAGCTGCGCGCGGCGTTCCGGCCGCTGCACGCCAAGGGCGCCCCCGTGCCCGGACCGAGGAGCGAGACGCCCTCGGGGCGGGTATAGCGGCCGGGGCGGGTATAAGTGCCCACATGACAGCAAACTGGGCGGCCCCGGCCGGACTGCACCCGTCATCGGCCCGGCTGCCGGTCGAGGGACGGCTGCCGTCGTTCGACGGCGCGACCGACTGGGTCAACTCGCCGCCGCTGACCGCGGCCGGCCTGCGCGGGAAGGTGGTGCTCGTCGGCTTCTGGACCTATACCTGCGTCAACTGGCTCCGCCAGCTTCCCTACCTGCGCGCCTGGGCGGCGAAGTACGCCGACCACGGGCTGGTCGTGGTCGGCGTGCACACCCCCGAGTTCTCGTTCGAGCGCGACCCCGACAACGTGCTGCGCGCGGTCGCGGACTCCGGCATCGACTACCCGGTCGCGGTCGACAACGACTACGGGGTGTGGACCGCCTTCGCCAACCACTACTGGCCCGCCCTCTACTTCGCCGACGCGCAGGGGCGCATCCGCCATCACCACTACGGCGAAGGCGAGTACCAGCAGTCGGAGATGGTCTTGCAGCAACTGCTGGCCGAGGCCGGATCGGCCGGCTGGGATCACGGGCCGGCCCCGGTCGTCGCCGGCGGCGCGGAGGCCCCGGCCGACTGGGCGGACCTGCGGTCAGCCGAGAACTACGCCGGCTACCAGCGCACCGACGGCTTCGCGTCCCCCGGCGGCCCGGTCGCGGGCAAGCCGCACGGCTACCGGCGGCCGGCCGAGCTGCGGCTCAACCAGTGGGCCGTGGCCGGTGACTGGACGATCGAGGACGAGGCCGCCACCCTGAACGCGGCCGGCGGCCAGATCAGCTGCCGGTTCCACGCCCGCGATCTCAACCTGGTCCTGGGCCCGGCCGCGCCGGGCGCGCGCAACCGGTTCCGCGTGCGCCTCGACGGGCAGCCGCCGGTGGCGGCGCACGGGGCCGACACCGACGACGAGGGCAACGGCACGCTCAGCGAACCCCGGATGTACCAGCTCATCCGGCAGCCCGGGCCGATCGCCGACGCCACCTTCGAGATCACCTTCGCCGATCCGGGTGCCCGGGCCTACGTGTTCACCTTCGGCTAGTGAGGCGAAGCACGCTCTCGTTCGGAATGATGCTCTGGATTTTCCTGAACGGTCGCGTGGCTTCGCGCGCTCCGCTCCACTCCCCCGGCCTCCGGGACGGCGCCACCCGGCCGCTCAGCGCTGCGGGCCGCGCCGGTCCTGGGCCGGGGTCGCCTCGTCGAAGATCAGGATCGTCTGGGTCGAGTGGACCTCGGGGATGTCCTGCAGGCGGGTGAGCACCACGTCGCGCAGGGACACCGCGTCGCGGGCGCGGACGCGGAGCAGGATGTCGTGCTCGCCCGACAGCAGGGCGACGTGGTCGATCTCGGGCATGCCCAGCAGCTGGCCGCGGACCGACTTCCACGAGCGCTGGGCGATGTCCAGGTAGACGTAGGCCGACAGCGCGTAGCCGGCCCGCACCGGGTCGATCAGCGCGGCGTAGCCGGTGATCACGCCCTCGCGCTCCAGCCGGGACACGCGGGCGTACGCGTTCGCGCGCGAGATGTGGACCAGGTCGGCCAGCGCGCGCATCGACATCCGGCCGTCGGCCCGCAGCGCCTCGATGATCTGCCGGTCGGTGTCGTCCATGGCTGCCATATGTCCGCCTGCGGCGCCCTCAGGATGATCACTGGAAGTCATATGGTCAGGATAGACGCCTCTGTCGAGCAATTCATCTCGTTTTTCGTCTGCTTGTTGGAAATTTGGCAGAATATGGGCAGACTCTCTGGAAAGCAGCCTGTCGAAGGGAGGCACCGTGACGGTCCTTGCTTACCGGAGTGAGACGGTGGACGGCGGCGGCCTGCTGCCGAGCGCGGCGCCGCTCCAGCTGATCGACGCCGACGGGCAGGCCGGCCACAACCCCGGCGGCCTGCGCCTGCCCGACCCCGAGGTGCTGCGCGGGTTGCACCGCGCGATGGTGCTCGGGCGCCGCTTCGACACCCAGGCCACCGCGCTGACCAAGCAGGGCAGGCTGGCGGTCTACCCGTCCTCCCGCGGCCAGGACGCCTGCCAGGTCGGGGCGGCGCTGGCGCTGCGCGACCAGGACTGGCTGTTCCCCACCTACCGTGACTCGGTCGCCGTGCTCACCCGCGGGGTGCCGGCCGAGGAGACCCTCACGCTGCTGCGCGGCGACTGGCACTGCGGCTACGACCCCTACCAGTACCGGGTGGCGCCGCAGTGCACCCCGCTGGCGACCAACGCGCCGCACGCCGTCGGCCTCGCCTACGCCGCCCGGCTCAAGCACGAGGACCAGGTCGCGCTGGTCCTGCTGGGCGATGGCGCGACCAGCGAGGGCGATACGCATGAGGCGCTTAACTTCGCGGCGGTCTGGAAGGCACCGGTGGTGTTCCTCGTGCAGAACAACGGCTACGCCATCAGCGTGCCGCTGGCCAAGCAGACCGCGGCGCCCACGCTGGCCGCGAAGGGGATCGGCTACGGCGTCCCGTCGCTGCTCATCGACGGCAACGACGCGGCCGCGGTGTACGCGGCGGTGCGAGCCGGCGTCGAGCGGGCCGCCGCCGGCGGCGGGCCGACCCTGATCGAGGCCGTCACCTACCGGATCGAGGCGCACACCAACGCGGACGACGCCACCCGCTACCGCGCCAGCGCCGAGGTCAGCGACTGGCTTGAGCGTGACCCGATCGCCCGGCTTGAGGCGTACCTCACCGCGCGCGGGCTGCTGGACGACGCGGCCGCCGGACGGCTGGCGGCCGCGGCCGAGCGGCTCGCGGCGGAGGTCCGCGACCGGATGAACGCCGACGTCGACGTCGACCCGGCCGAGCTTTTCGAGCACGTCTACGCCCGGCCGACGGTCAACCTGGAGCGGCAGCGGGCAGCGCTGCTGGCGGAACTGGCGGAGGCCGCGGAGGCCGCGGAGCCCGCGCGGTGAGCGCGGTGAGCGCGGTGAGCGCGGTGACGTCACCGACGGGGACGGGCGGGCGGGGGCCGCGCGCTTCCGCCTCCCCGGCCGGCGCCTCCCCGGCCGGCGCTTTCCCGGCCGGCGCGTCGCCGGTGACGATGGCGGGCGCGCTCAACCGGGCGCTGGCCGACAGCCTGGCCGCCGACGACCGGGTCGTCGTGTTCGGCGAGGACGTCGGGCCGCTGGGCGGGGTCTTCCGCGTCACCGACGGGCTGGCCGCCCGCTTCGGCGAGCAGCGCGTCTTCGACACGCCGCTGGCCGAGTCGGCCATCGTCGGCACCGCCATCGGGATGGCCATGAACGGCCTCGTGCCGGTGGTCGAGATGCAGTTCGACGCGTTCGCCTACCCGGCCTTCGAGCAGGTCACCAGCCACCTGGCCAAGCTCCGCAACCGGACCAGGGGGCGACTGGCGCTGCCGGTCGTCATCCGGGTGCCGTTCGGCGGCGGGATCGGCGGGGTTGAGCACCACTCGGACTCCTCGGAGGCGTACTACACCCACACCCCGGGGCTGCGGGTGGTGACGCCGGGCACCCCGGCCGACGCGTACCGGCTGCTGCGGCAGGCGGTCAACTGCCCCGACCCGATCGTGTTCCTGGAGCCGAAGCGCCGCTACTGGTCCAAGGAGACCGCCGTACTGACGGCGGAGGGCCCGCCGATCGACCGGGCGGTCGTGCGCCGGCCGGGCCGGGACGTGACCCTGATCGCGTACGGCGGGATGGTCGCCACCGCGCTGGAAGCGGCCGCGGCCGCCGTCGAGGAAGACTGGGACGTCGAGGTCATCGACCTGCGCTCGCTGTCGCCGCTGGACGAGGAGACGCTGACCGAGTCGGTCTGCCGCACCGGTCGGGCCGTCATCGTGCACGAAGCGGCGGGGTTCGGCGGCTACGGCGCCGAGGTGGCCGCGCGGCTGACCGAGCGGTGCTTCCACTACCTGGAGGCGCCCATCCTGCGCGTCACCGGGTTCGACATCCCCTACCCGCCGCCGCATCTGGAGCGGTTCCACCTGCCAAACCCCGACCGCATCCTGGACGCGATCGCGCGACTGCAGTGGGAGGGTGACGGTGCCTGACTTCCTCCTCCCGGATCTGGGCGAGGGGCTGGCGGAGGCCGAGGTCATCACCTGGCGGGTCAAGCCGGGCGATCATGTCACCGTCGACCAGGTGATCGCCGAGGTCGAGACGGCCAAGGCGGTGGTCGAGGTGCCGGTGCCGTACGCGGGCGTGGTCACCGCCCTGCACGCCGAGCCCGGCGGCGTCGTCTCGGTCGGGCAGCCGTTGATCACGGTGGCCGCGGATGCGGCCGCGGCGGCCCCTGCGGCCCCTGCGGCCGCTGCCGCCGATTCGGCCGCGGCGGCGGCTGGGTCCGACCGGGCGGAAGCCAGCGGCGAGGAAGCAAGCGGCAGCGTCCTGATCGGCTACGGCACGACCGCGGCGCCGGCCCGCAGCAGCCGGCGCGGCCGACGGCGCGGTGCAGGCAGCGCGCCGGCGCTGAGCGCTCCCCCGGCCAGCGCTCCCCCGGCTCCGACCGCGGCACCCGCGGGCGACGCGCCCGGCCGGCACCCTCGCGTCGCGGTGATCTCTCCCCTGGTCCGCCGGGAAGCGAGGGATGCCGGCCTCGACCTGGCCAGGCTCGCCGGGACGGGGCCGGCGGGCGTGATCAGCCGCCAGGACGTCCGGCAGGCCATCGCCGAGCGTGACATGAGTGACGAGGGTGACGCCGGGGTGCGGCGGATTCCGCTGCGCGGCGCGCGGCGGGCGATGGCCGACAAGCTGTCCCGGTCACGGCGCGAGATCCCCGAGGCGACCGTCTGGGTCGACGTGGACGCCACCGGCCTGGTCGAGGCGCGCCGGGCGCTGAACGCGGCCGACCCCGCGCGGCCGGTCAGCCTGCTCGCCCTGCTCGCCCGGTTCACCATTCTCGGGCTGCGCCGCTACCCCGAGCTCAACGCCCGCATCGAGCAGGACGAAATCGTTGTGCCCGAATGGGTCCACCTCGGCTTCGCCGCGCAGACCGAGCACGGCCTGGTGGTGCCGGTCGTGCGGGACGCGCACCGGCTGACCACGCGGGAGCTGTCGGCCCGGCTGGCCGAGCAGACCGCGGCGGCCCGCGAGCGCCGGCTCGCGCCGGCCGATCTGACCGGCGGCACGTTCACGGTGAACAACTACGGCGTGTTCGGCGTCGACGGCTCCGCCGCCATCATCAACCATCCGGAGGTCGCGATCCTCGGCCTGGGGCGCGTCATCGACCGCCCCTGGGTGGTCAACGGCGAGCTCACCGTGCGCAAGGTCGCCGAGCTGACGCTGGCCTTCGACCACCGGGCGTGCGACGGCGGCACCGCCGGCGGCTTCCTCCGCTACGTCGCCGACTGCATCGAGTCACCGACCACCGCCCTCGGCGACCTTTAGCGCCACGCACGCGCCCCGCTGAGCTTGCCCGCAGACACCCCCTCCCGGCTCTCCCACCGATGCGCACGCCCCTCCTGGCTTGCCGACAATTGCGACTGGCATGATCGGCCAGGAAGGAGGCAATCATGGAGCTGGGTCGTTACGGGGTCTTCGGGCATTCACGAGTGCTGACGGTCGAGCGGGCTCGCGTGCTGGAATCGCTCGGGTAGGAGACGGTGTGGCAGGGTGGCTCGCCGCCGGCCGAGCTCTCGCACGTCTCGGCGATTGTGGACGCGACCAGCACGCTCAAGGTCGCGACCGGCATCGTCAACGTCTGGACGGCCGACGCGGCCGCGGTCGCACGGTCGTTTCACCGGATCGAGGCCGCCCATCCCGGGCGCTTCCTGCTCGGCGTCGGAGTCGGCCATCCCGAGGCCACCGCGACCTATCACTCGCCGTACCGGACGCTGGTGAACTACCTCGACGTTCTCGACGGCGAAGGTGTCCCGGTCGACCGGCAGGTCCTGGCGGCGCTGGGCCCGCGGGTGCTACGGCTGGCCCGGGAGCGGACCGGCGGCGCGCATCCCTACCTGGTCACCCCCGAGCACACCCGGCTGGCCCGCGAGATCCTCGGTGCGGGCAAGCTGCTCGCGCCCGGGCCAAGCTGGTCGTCGCTGCTGCCGAGCAGGCGAGGGACCTCCCGGCCGACGCGCTGCCCGCGCACCGTTTCGTGCTGGGCGGCGCCGTAGCTGGGTGGCTGCCCTTCGCTTCGCTCGGTCGCGGTGAACCGGACGACGAACCCGGCGCCCGGCGCTTCGGAGCCGTCATGGGCTACACCTCAGGGACCACGGGAAACCCCAAAGGCGTCAAGGGGGCGCTTCCGGACGCCGACCCAGAATCGGTCCTCAGCGGGCTCACCGGGTTCGTGGCAGCATACGGCGCCGCGCCGGGCGGCGTGCACCTCGTGTGCTCGCCGCTATATCACGCCGCCCCGGGCGGCCACGCGCTCGGCTTCCTGCACGCCGGCCATACGGTGGTGATCCAGCCGCGGTTCGACCCGGAATCGGTGCTGCGCGACATCGAACGGTACCGCGTCACCACCAGCCACCTGGTCCCGACGCATTTCCTGCGGCTGCTCCGGCTTCCGGGCCAGATCCGCGGCCGCTATGACCTGTCCAGCCTGGAGGCGCTGATCCACGCGGGCGCGCCCTGCCCGGTGCAGGTGAAGCAGCAGATGCTGGACTGGCTCGGGCCGGTCGTGTGGGAGTACCTGGGATCGACTGAGGGGTCGGTGACGCGGGTGAGCCCGCAGGAATGGATCGCCAAGCCGGGCACGGTCGGGCGACCGCTGCCCGGCCTGACCGTGCGGATCCTCGGCCCGGACGGGGCGGAGCAGCCCCGCGGCGAAGCCGGGATGATCTACTTCGGCTACCCCGGACGCGCGCCGTCCTTCGAGTACCATCACGATCCGGCCAAGACCGCGGCCGGCCGGGCCGGCAATCTCGTGACCGCTGGTGACTACGGGTACCTGGATGACGACGGTTACCTGTTCCTCCTGGACCGGCGGACCGACCTAATCATCTCCGGCGGGGTGAACATCTATCCGGCCGAGATCGAGCAGCACCTGCTCACCCATCCGTCCGTCGATGACGTCGCGGTCGTCGGTGTCCCTGACCCGGAGTGGGGACACAGCGTCCTCGCCGTGATCCAGCCGTCCGCGCAGGCGTCCGCCGGCGATGAACTGGCCGCCAGCCTGCTCGCCTACTGCGGTGAGGGTCTGGCCTCGTTCAAGCGGCCCCGCCGGATCGAGTTCGTCTCCGATTTCCCCCGCACCGAGACGGGCAAGGTGCAGCGCCGCGTCCTGCGCGAACGCTTCGCGCAGGCGCCCACCGTCTGACTCCGGCCCGTTCCAAGCCCCAAGCCATAAGGAGAGAACAGCAGTGAGCGGAATTTGCGAAGACCGAGTCGCCGTGATCACCGGCGCCGGCCGCGGCATCGGCCGCGAGCACGCTCTGGAGCTCGCCCGCCAGGGCGCCGCCGTCGTGGTCAACGACCTGGGCGGCAGCGCGGACGGAACCGGTGCCGACGCCGCCGCGGCGCAGGCCGTCGTGGACGAGATCACCGCCGCGGGCGGGCGAGCCGTGGCCAACGCCGACGACGTCTCGGACTGGGACGGCGCCAAGCGCCTCTTCGACCAGGCCATCCTCTACGCCCTCGGGGTGGGAGCAGGTGCCGAAGACCCGCAGCGTGAACTGGAGTTCACCACCGAGAACTCGCATGGGGTGCCGCAGCAGGTCCTCCCGACGTTCGCCGTAGTCATGGGCGGCGCCGGCGGCGGACCCGAGCTGGGCGACTTCGACCTGGCCCGGCTGCTGCACGCCGAGCAGTCGATCACCGTACACGGTGCGTTTCCGGCCTCGGCCACCGTCCGCTCCCGCGGGCGGCTGGCCGGCTTCTACGGCAAGGGCGCGGACGCGCTGATCGTCCTGGAGTCCGAGACGACCGACACCGTGACGGGCCGCCTGCTCGCGGAAAGCCGCACGTCGCTGTTCGTCCGGGGAGAAGGCGGATTCGGCGGCCCGCGGGGGGAAACCGAGCCGTGGCGTGCGCCCGACCGGCCGGCCGATCACCTGGTCAGTTACCCGACGCGGGAAGACCAGGCACTGCTGTACCGCCTTAGCGGCGACCGCAACCCGCTGCACTCCGACCCGTGGCTGGCGGCGCGGGCCGGCTTCGACCGCCCGATCCTGCACGGGCTGTGCACCTACGGCTTCACCGGCCGCGCGCTCTTGCATGCGGTGTGCGGATCCGACCCGGACTGGTTCCACAGCATGAAGGCACGGTTCTCCTCTCCCGTGCTCCCGGGCCAGATCCTCGACGTCCATATCTGGGACGAGGGCGACGTCTGTCTGTTCCGCACCAAGGTCGGCGACACGGTCGTCCTCGACCGCGGAGTCTTCCGGACAAAGGCCACCTGAAGCGCTTCCTAAGACTTACTGCGAGTCGCGCCCCAGCGATCCCAGTGCACGACCTCTTCGACCGGCCGACGCTTGGGCTCAGCCCACCGTCCCCGGGCAGGGTAGCCCATCGGGATCAGCGCCATGGTCAGCGCGTCGGCCGGCAGCCCGAGGAGTTCGCGCAGCTCGTCTTCGTGACCGCCGTACAGTGTGGTCAGCGAGGTGCCGATGCCGTAAGCGCGCGCGGCCAGGCAGAGCTGTTGGACGGCGCCGTAGATGGACGAGCCAATCCGCGGGTTCGTCGCGTCGGCCGCGTCGCGCAGCACCGGGAACACCCACACCGGGGCCTCCTCGAGGCGATGCGCCAGGTGCTCGGCGCCGAGGAAGCCGCGCGGGCTCATGCCCGACGAGCCCGCGTCGCCGGCCAGGATGCGCTCCCGGTGCTGCCCGTAGGCGGAATTCCAGTTCTCCCGGTACCAGCCCGCGACTTGCTCCTTGACCGCCTGGTCGGTCACCACGACCCAGCCCCAATGCTGCCGGTTGCCACCTGACGGACCGCGGATCGCCGCGTCGAGGATCGCCCAGAGCACTTCGTCGGGGATCGGGTCGGGTGCGAGGTAACGGCGCGATGGGGTGGAGTGCAGCGCTTCTAGCGCGCTCAGCGGCTGCCCCTCGGCAGATGCCTCAATCGGCGATGACGACATCTCTGTCCTCCAGTACGTAGACCGGACAAGATCATCTCACTCCAGGACGCGCACTGTACCGACCGCGACGGTACCGCTAGGCCTGCTTTGCCACAGCGGGCACGGCACTATCACCCTTGTCACTCCCAGATGCATAAATCGAATAAATGATCTTGGTAGTATGCTTGATATACATTGATCGAACGGGTAGCCTGGAAGGGAGCAGAAGACCCGCGGCGCGGCAGCCGCGAGGGGCGCTGCGGGAGGTCGCACCTGTCACGGAAGGCGGCCGACACCCCCGGAGGGAGGTGGTTTTAGGTGTGCACCGAAGGCGATGCCGGGGACTCCGGCGCGGGGTTCGGGAGCGTGCTGGAGGCGCTGCGGGCCGGGCGCGCCGTGGTGGACTACCTGAACACCCCGGCCGCCCGGGAGCTGGACGGCGCCGCGTGCGGCGA
>Ga0302314_10019853_pt1 | contig 11142 bp, 12 predicted proteins | sample III_Palsa_N2_3_FD_200533 | JGI IMG/M metagenome (GOLD analysis project Ga0302314, IMG submission 200533) | Peat permafrost microbial communities from Stordalen Mire near Abisko, Sweden - III_Palsa_N2_3 | ecosystem: Environmental > Terrestrial > Soil > Palsa > Peat permafrost | place: Sweden... | reverse complement strand
GCAACGGACAAGTCGCTTGCTAATGTGCGTGTTTTAAAACCAAGGGCACGATGCCAGCGTTCGTGCACGCCAACCGCAGCATCGACGGCAAAGGCAGCACGCACGCACCGAACAATGCATTGTGGATTCCGATGGGCAGCACACTCTTTCAAACACCAGCCATGCGGCAGCCGTTCTACGCCTCGCTATCGCGGCGCTATCGCGGCGCGCCGCCGAAGCGACGGGCCGCCCGCGCGAGCACCGCCTCGCTCGTGATCGCGCCCCGCATCAAGTCCTCCTCGGCCACTGCCCTGTAAGCGCGCGTCAGCTGCATCGCAGGCCGGCAGCCAACAAGGCCTACAGCACGTCGGCGACGCCCTTGCCGAGCAGCCGCGCCCGCAGGGCTTCGCGACCGCTCAGCGTGGATCCGTCCGAGAGCATCATGGCGCGTGACTGTGTGGCACCGGTGCGTTAGCGCTTGCAATCACGCACGCGTGTGCATAGGCGCGATGGAAAATGCGCGCACCGCGACGCATACGACGGCGCGCTCAACCAGCACGCAATGGCCCTCGACGCGTGCCTGAACGTGGCAGCGCGCCACCAAATCGCCTGCGAGCGCCTCGGCCGCTTGCGAGGCCGCCACCGACCGCTCGCCCAGTGCGCCGTGCAGCCGCGCCATCGCCGGTGGCAGCGCTTCCTGTGCGTCGATGCGCCATGCGCTCACCGCATCGCGCAAATCGTCCGCGTCGGCACCGCCGGTGCCCCCAGCGGGTGCGCGATCCGGCGCCGTCGCGGCGACGATGCGCTGCGCAGCCGCGTTGGCGCGCAGCTCGCCCGCGCACGCCAGGGCCCACACCAGATCAGCCGCATCCCGCGCGTCCATGCCCGCAAAGCTGCGCGCGTCCAACGCCGCCGCCACTGCCTGCGCAAGCGGCGCGGCTCCCGTCTGCACGCGTCGCGCACGCGGTTGTGTTAGAGCGGCCGTCGTGGCGCGTTGGCTATCCGCATCGAACCTCCATTAGCGTGGCCGCGGCCCACGCGAGCCGGCACAGCTGCGGCGTGTCGAGCTCGCCCAACGGCCGATTCAGCACCTGCGGCGCGCCGTCAGTTTTCCTCGCGCTGCACTGCCGCCGTTGGCAGCGCACCTCTCGCAAAAGACTCTCGCGCAACCCCGGGTACGCAAACCGCTCGACGGCGCACGCCCAGAACACGCTGCGTGCGCGTGCCGCGTGTGAGCTGCCTCGAGGGCGGGAGACGTTGCAATCGCACACCTGGTCAAATCCTGCGCGTTCAGATATCCGAACCGCGCGCCGCCGCTCGCGTCGAGGAAGTGCCTCGCAACCTCCTGCCATCGGCGTCAGCGCGCAGCTGGCGCGCGCGCGCGCGCGCTCACCTCGAAGAGGGCCGGGTGGTGATGACCGCTCGCCGCGAACGCCCAGGCCAGCGTGGTGACGTTTTGGCTGCGCGCTGTCAGACGGCTAGGGCGCGCGTGCGGTGGGCGCGCACCTGTTGAAGTCGCCGAGGCCGCGCTGCAGGCAGTGCTTGGCGACCTGCATTTGTATCAACGCGTCAGCGACCAGTGTTGAAGCGGCGGCGACACGCCTGCGCGAAGAGCTCGTCGTTGCCTGTCCGCATGCGCGTGCGTCAGCCTCGGCGTAACGCGGCTGAGCGGCTGACGTTGGCGAGCGGTGGCAAAGGCCCAGAGAATGTTGCCGACTTCCTGCGGGATGAATCTGTCGAGCCCGCGGCTGAGGACGGAGCGCGCCGCCTTGGCAAACAGCGCGGGTGCGTCGAAGCGCACCGCGGCAAAGCCCCAGAGCGTGATCGAGATGGCCTGGCCGCTGAAATCACTCAAATCGCGGTCCACAAGCGCGTCGGCAAACGCGCGAAACCTGCATCGGGCGGTTTCGGTTGCGCGGCGTGTCAGTGTGCGCACGTCTTGGCGAATGCGCGAGCAAGGGGCGGCCGCGCACATCTCTGGGTGCGCAAAACCGAGTTTGCCAAAGCTCCAAGTCACGTTGGACAGCTCCTGTCACGACGGCAGCGCGTCAGCGCACACCCGCGCGACGACCGGCAGCCCCGCGACGGACCTGTTCGTTGAGGTCCCTCACGCGGCGCAGCAAGACGCGGCCAAGCACGGTCATGAATCCCTCGTTCAGCACTCGCAGCTGCGCCAGGGACCATGCCAAGTTGGACAGGCCCTGGACCCCGGGGTCAGCCCACAGAGGCGCGCGCGGCGGCGAGGCGGCCGCACCTGTGCGTGGAAGTCTTCGAGCTGAGGCGCGTCCAACACCTGTGCGCGCGGCGTCAGGCTCCCACCCGCATTTCGGCGCTGACCTTAAACAGAGCGTCGAGGAACGCGGCGTTCTTGTAGTCGAGCGTGCCCATCGCCCACAGAATGTTGGAGAAGTTCTGCTTGCTGCTCCCAAAATGCGCGAATTGGCGCGCCACAATCTCGCTTGAGAGCCGGTCGAAGAGCTCCTTGTCCGCGTGGCCTACCTTGGCTAGCGCCCAGCAGCTGCGCGCGGTCTTAGCGTTTATACGCAAGAGGCGCAGGCGATTGGGAAAACGCACGTGTTGCTAATGTCCTGCGGATTGAACGAGCTTAGCGCGATGGTCTTGAGGTGCGCCGCCACTAGGCCGAAGACGGGCGACCGCCAGTCCATCTTGGCGAGCGCCCACAGCGTGTTGGACACGCCCTGCGGCTCGAAGCTGCCCAAAGGTCGCTGCTCGATTTCGGCCACCACGGTCCCGACCAGCCTGCGCGCCGTCGCTGCCACGGCCGTGTTGGCGAGAAAGCCGCCTGGCAGAGCGGCGTGCGTTAGAAGTCGCCACATCGTCGCCGAGAGACGCACCCACGGCGACGGCGTAGCACATGTTAGCCAAATGGCGAGCTTCAAATTCGCGCGTCATGGCTTCGACGCGCGCCACCAGGCGCTCAAACACGACGGCGAAACCTGCCGGCAGCTGCGCGTGTGCGGGGTCAGCCCCGTGGTTTCGGCGACGCGATGGAAATGTACGCGATCATGCTTGCATGCAAACTTGCCGAGGCGGTGGATCGCGGCGGAGATGGCAATCGTCTGGAAGCCGGCAAAGTCGCCGCCCGTCTCGAGCAGCGCGCACAGCGACTCCAGGTCCTGGCTCTTGGTGATGCGCGAAGTGATCAGACCCGGCGACGTTGCATTGGCAAACGTGTTGGTGGGGCGAGAGACAAAGTAAGGCGCTGCGGCGGCGCGCGGCTGCGGCGGCGGCTGCTGCGGCGGCGGCGGCTGCGACGCGGGTTTGGCCTGGTTGCGCGGCGGACTCGCGGAGCGTCGGCGCGACGTCGATGGCGGATCGATGCGGGCGGCAAGTCGCGTGCCCTCTAGGATGTGGCGGTGCGCCTGGGGCGCCGGCAGCGCCTCGGGGACGCGCAGCGTCGGTCGCGGCATGCGCTCTGTCGCCGCGCTCGCGCTAGCCGCGCTTTCTCTGCAAGACTGCACCAAGAGAGTGACGTGATTTCCCCCGCGTCTGCGTTGTCCTTTGCCGCGGGCGGCCAGCTGGCCGCGCGGGCAGTTGGCCAAACAAGGGCAAACAGTGAACACGTTCGCCCACAATCTTAAGCTTTTCTTCTTCTTTTTTTTATATCGAGAAAAACTGCAACGGCGCGCCCCTATTGCGGCAGCGGCGGCGACAGCGGCGGCGGCAGCTGCTGCTGCTGCGACAGCGGCCGCGGCTGCACGTCGGACGCAAGCTTTGCCTCTTGCTGCGTGCCATCTTGGGCCGACACTTGCGACAGCGCAGGCGGCGCGTTGTGCCTGAGGTGCGCGGCGGCCACAATCGAAGCGACGTCCTGCGCGGTGGGCTGCCAGAACAGCGGCGCCGCACTCGGCATCGTGATGTGGGGCGCGAGGTTGGGCAGCACGCCGCCGCCGCCGCCGCCGCCGCTGGGCGCAAACTCGGCCGCCATGGCAGCCAGGGCGTTCTGCGCGGACATCTCGCTCTTCTGCACAACGGTCTTGCGCCGCTTGAACTCTGCGCGTAGCATCGCCACTTTCTCCTTCGACCCCTTGCGCTCCGCCGCCATGGCCGCCGACGACGCCGACGGCGGCGAGTACTCCTCCGCGAGCGCGTCGCTGAGCGCCTTGGCGAGCGTCTCCACCTCGGGCGGCAGCGCGGTGCGGCCGAGGTCGGCGACCTTGTCCGCGTCCTGCTCGTTGATGGGCAGGCGACCATTCGTCAGACGCAAAGCCGCGACGTCGTACGCGCGCCGCGCGTCGTCCACGCTCGCGTACGCGCCGACGAAGACGAGCGAGCGCAGGAGCTCGATGCGGGCGACGTACTTGCCGCCTTCCAACCGCACGCCAATCACATCCGCCACCGGCTGTCCTTCAGCAAAGCGCGAGCTGCCGCCCGTCGCCGTGGCTGCGGCGCTGTCAGAGACGGCGCCGTCGTCGTCTGCGGCGTCCATCTCAAGCGGCAGGCCCGTTCGGCCCGCCGCCTCGGTCAGCGCGGGCTTGAGCCACGGCGGTGGCGGCTGCGGTAGACGCGCCTCGGCGTAGTCGTTTTCGGGGAAGTTGAGGAACCGCCCGTTGCGGTACACGTAGAAACAGGCCGCGTCGTAAGCGAGGGCGGCCGCCAGCTGATCGCGGTAAATACCGAGGTACCACGTCTTGCCCTTGAACTTTAGCTTGGCGCGCCACGAGCCCGCGGTGGAGTCCCACATGACCCCGCGGTACTTGGCAGTCGTGATGCGCTTGCTAGTCGAGTTGGCCTGCGACCCCTGCTGTGGCGACGACGCCGACGCCGCCGACGGCTCGCCGTCGTCCGATGCGGCAGCGGCGGCGTTGGCGTTAAACTTGGCTGCGTTAGCGGCCTTGACGGGGCCGAGGACGGCGTCGTTGAACGAATCGCGCGCCAGGAACATGTTCGTGATCGACGGCGCCGGGCCGCGGGGCTGCGCGCGCGCGACGGCCGACTCGGGGAAGTTGAGTCGCGGCGTCGTGCGGAAATTGTGCAGGCTTGAGCGTTGGTTAGTTTGTTGTTGGCCCAACACAAACAAAAAAGCGCACCTAAGCTTTGCGGCGTCGTACGCGCGCGCGGCCTCGAGCTCGTTCTCAAAGTAGCCGATGTGCACCGAGTTGGCTTTGGTTCTCCACATTTTCATGCGCTGTTATTCCATTTTTGGAATGAGAAGGGACCGTGCGTTAGGAGCCGGTCGAGCAAAGGACGCACGCGATCCCACGACACGCCCTTGTACTTGCTGGTAATCGCCGCGGGAACGCGACGCGAAGGCTCGGGCGGCGGCGACGCGGTGCCAGCAGCAGCCACGGCGTGCGCGGCGGCCGCTGCGGGCGCGGGCTGCTGCGGGACCTGCGCCATGGCAGGGTACGCGAGCGCGCCGCCGGGCGCCGGCCACTGCGTCTGTCCGGCGTGGAAGGCTGGCGGCGGCGCGAGCAGCGGCGCGCCGTTGCTAGGCTGCGATCCGGCTGCGCTGTTGAGAAGCGTCATGCAGAGGCGGGGCGGCGCGGGGAACGAAAAGAATTGTGCGCGCGCGGGGCTGCGGCGGCGCTGGTGAGCGAGGCTGCGAGGGGCGCGGCCGGTGCAATGCCAGCGGACGCGGGTGGGTGACGTGCGCGCGCGCGCGGACGGGTGAGGACGCGCGGCGGCCAAGAGTGATGGCTTTTTTCGCTCGCGCCTTCCCGCGTGTTTTTACGGTACATAAAAAATCCTGAACCCCCAGTTCATAAAATTTTATTGCCTTTATCCCTTACGTGCCTGCCTAGGGCGTTGTTAGTGTGCGCGCCCTCTCGAGCATTTTTGAAATTTTCGTGGTCGCATAATTGCCATTATTGATTCAAAATTGCCGTTTTACGCTGGGCCCTGGCCTCCGACTCCACCGTCCACCGTCCGGCGCCACTGGCACGGCGAAGAGCGCGTGCACATCGTGTTTAATTGCTATAACACACGCGCATCATGAAAGGACGGTATGCAAAGAACAGCCGACAACGATGTCCAGGGGACCAGGAGGGCAACGAGCTGAGCGGTGATAACTATTAACAGGCACGCAGCCCGCTGCAGCGAGGAGCCGAACGGGCGCTCTCCAGTCGAGCGTCAATGAACCCCTTTACATTCTTCAATCGCGATTTTTTGCACCGGGTCCGGTAAGTGCTCAAAACGCAGCCAATGCTTCGTGAGCGGTGACGCACTGACGCACGCGGCACGCCGTTCGATTTCGAATACAACGGCGCGCGATGGAAGCGGTGGACAACTTACCGCGCCAGAGCAAAATGTTGAGCGGAGCGATGCTCGGGCGGCTCCTTTCGCGCGTTGTTGTGTCACAACACACAAACACACGGCGCGTTGTGACGGACGCAATGCGCCTTCTTCACGGGGCGCTGCTCGCACACGCCGTCGTGCTGCTGGCGAACGCTTCGCCGACGACGCCCTCGCCGACAACGTCCGCGCCGACGACGTCCGCGCCGACGACGACATCCTCGCCGAGTCCAATGCCGACGTCAAAGTCGCCAGGTGCGCGTTCCTCGCAAACGGCACTCGCGTGCGCTCACCCCTTTGCAGTCACCTCGGGTGCGCGCCTCAATCGACGGCGCTTCTCGCTACAACACTGACAAACAAACGCCAAAAAGCGCCAAGTTCGTCTATCGCTTGCCCAAACCTGCGCGTGAGCTGACGCGCCTTGCGCAGCCACCACCAAGTCGCCTAGCACTACCGCTGCGCCCGTCACCACAAACGTGCCGACGACGAGCGCGCCCGTGACCTCAAGTGCACCCACGACCACCAACGTGCCCACCACCAGCGCGCCGGTGCCGGGTACGCCTATGCCGACCACTGGATCGCCCGCATCAACCAGCGCGCCGACGCCAACGCCGCCACCGACGACGAGGCGCCCCGCGTCGTCATCGCCCGTTCCCGCTCCGACGTGCCCCACAGTGTGCGGGTGCGGCGTCTCGCCCGTGGACACGGACATGGACGGCACGCCTGACTGCGTGGACAAGTGCCCGTACGACTTTAACAAGATTGCGCCCGGCATGTGCGGCTGTGGCGTTTCGGACGTGCTTGTGGACCTGAACCACGACGGCATCCCAGTATGCGCCAACGGCAAGGCGCCCGTGCTCAACTCGGACGCGGCGCGGACACTCGCCAGCGCGACCGTGGGCGCACTGGCCGCCGGCGCGGCCGCGGCAGTGTGCATGTAGATTGGGCGTTGTGTATTCGTGTGTGGTGCGTATGCGCGCTGTGTTAGTATTCTAAAGTTAAACCGTTTTGGAAACGTTCCTCGTCGTGCGTTTTGATATGCTGCAGCTAATAAGCGTTGTTTAACCTACATACTCCCCTTTTGCGCCCTTTTTTTTTTTTAATTAATTTAAGAATGCCGCCATGCCGTTCAGCAACGCGATCCACTGCGCCGTCGGGAACGGGGGGCGAAACCGACTCCGAACGAGCGAGCTGAGCCTGCGATGCCGACGAGTGGCTGCGTTCTCGGGCGTGCAGTCGCGGTCGCGTGCACTTGCAAAATTGAAAATTTTTAAAAAAAGCACACAAAAGATTACTAGGCTCAGCGCTCGGCGCGCGAGAGCAAAGCACAGAGCGGACCGGGGGGGCGCCATGTCCGACGAGGCGCCGGCGTCGGCGAGCAAGCGCGGCAAGCCCAAGGCGCAGATGCGGAAGCAGGCTCAAGAAGACGACGATTTGATCAATTTCAAATCCGACCTGCTCTCGCGCAAGCCCGCTGCTGCCTCGCCCGTGGCGGCGCCCGCTGCCGTTGTGGCCGCGCCAGCTCTAGAGCCGTCGACGTCGCAGTCGTCTGGCGACGCGGCCGCGGCGGCTACGCCTCCGGCATCGGCGCGCAAGCGAAGGCGCCAGGATGCGACGCCAAACCCGTCGCTGGCGTGCGAGCCTCTGTACAGCCACGTGTTCGAGAGCTTCCGCAACCATCCGCACGCGCCTGAGCACATTGTGTGGGGCTCGAATTCGTGCTTCGAGGCCGTCAGGCACTTTCCCGCCTTGGTGCTCACCGACGGCGCCGCCGAGCTGCTCTCGGTGGAGTCCAAAGCCGCAATTGAACGGGAGCACGCGGCGGCGTGCAAAAGAACAAATCCCAGTCACCCATGGGTGATGCAAGAGCCAGTCAGGGGCGGCAACGTCGTCGTGGCGTTCATCTACGGCCCGCTCGGCCCTTCGTGGAACCTGGCCGACCTATCCGGCAACGAGTGGATGCCGTTCGACGACGCCGAGGCAAAAGCCATGCTCGACACGGGGCAGGTGCGCTCTTCCGCTTTGAAGCATGCGCGGAGAGACTGCAGCTAACGGCGCTGCGGCGGGCTGTAGCCAACGCTAAAGAACAAGAAGAAGAACGCCAAGGACTGGAAGGCGACTGCGGGCAAGGAAGCTGCGTGGTTCAAGGACAGCGTCGCGTACGCGCAGGAAATGCACGCCAAGGCGCTCGAGCGGAGACGGGAGACCACGTCGCTGCTCGCCGTTGACGACTCGGTGGCCGCCGTGGCGACGGTGGGCAGCGCCTTGCCCGCCGCAAGCGCAGCAGCAAAGGACGACTGCCGCGAGCCAGGCGTCTTACACGCTGGCGACGTGATTGTCATCGTGCGCATGAAGCAGGAGGTGCCCGTGCGCGTGCTGCGCGTGGCTGAAGCTGCCGTGGAGCTCGCTGGCTCGTACAGCCTGGTCAATGACGAGGACATCAAGCACTGCGGCAAGTGGGGCAACTGGCAGAGGCTCCGCCGCGTCCCTGGCGTCGTCGAGCTGGCCGGTGGCGGCAGCGCAGAGCAGGTTTTTGACAACCTCGCGTGGCATTTGCAAAGCAAGCTCGTCGACCTGATGGCCGAGGCCTCGGTCGCGGCGGCAGCGCCGTTGGAAGCGGAGCAGGCGCCGTTGGCAGCGGAGCAGGCGCCGTTGGCAGCGGAGCAGCCGCCGCACGGCGATTCGGCCGCTGCAGAGTACGCGCACTGTGTTTGACATTTTTAAAAACGTGCCGAGGTCGAGCGCGCAGTCGCGGCGTCGCCTTGCTTGCGCGCGCGAGTGTCCGTGCGCGCAGGTTCCAATGTCCATAGTCACATGGGCCATGTGCGCGCGCTGCGACGGGGTGCAAGCGGAACCGTGCTGCGCGCGCGGCGCTGCCGCCTGCGCGACGGTGTTCCGCGCGCGACGCGGTATGTAGCCGAGCACCGCGCATGACAAAACGCGCCGAGGAAGGTGCGCCCGATCGACGCGCCGGGGAGGCGGCAAGAGAGGCAGCGCACGCGCGATCGCTGCGCGCGGACCGCGCGGCGGCGGAGTCGGGCAGAGAAAAAACAGGAGCCTTACGACGGCGCCGATTGGCGCGAAGCGGCGGACCGTTTCGCGCCTGCAGCCGGGTGGTGCGGACGCGTTCGGGAGGAAAAGGCGCGTACGCGCGGAGTCCGACGGCAGAAAACCGCGTGGAAGCGGAGGGTAAGACGCCGAATTGCTGAACTCACGCTGGCAGCCGCGGACTTGCCTCGAACCCGGGGTCACAACACACGGTTGCGCGCAGCCCGCAGCCGTGAGCGAGGTCGCAGTCGGCGCAGGACCGCCCGCGCTCGCCCCCGCGCGCCGCCTGAGCCGAGCCGTGAGCCCCATGTCTCTCATCGAGGTCGCTTCGGAGCGCATGCTGAGCCCCGTGCACTTTGACCTGCCTTCGGACGCGCTCGCCGACCTCGCGTCGTCGGGCCTGCTCGCCTCGGCGGTAGACATCTTCGAATGGCCGCACTCCGCCGGCGGCGCGCACGATTTTGACACCATGGGCAAGCACCACCAAGCGCTGCACGCGCCGCCGCCACCACCGCCGCCGCCGCCAGCGCCGCTGCCCGTGGCGGCCACGCGCCCATACGAGACGTCGCTCAAAGTGTTCAGGCGGCACCTGACGACGACAACGCTGCCCAATGGGACAGTGCAGGTCGGCGCCGAGGGCATTATCAGCCGCGCGTGCTACGAGGACTGGCTCTCGACGCGGCCGCGCGCCACCAGCGAGCCCGAGAAGACGTTCCAGCGCATTCTGACGTGCTGCGTGTCGGGCACCGACGGCCGCCAGCCCTTCAACCCCGACGAGGAGGACGGTGTGCTCAAGCAGCTGCGCCTCAAGCGCGTCTGGCCCGCCTTTGCCGACTCGGACCTGTCTATTGGTTCCAAGGGTTTTCGCTCGTGCGCTTTTCGAAAAACGCCTTGCTCGGCGACGCGGCGAGGCGGGCTAACCACCGCGCGCAGGTACGGCTTCCACGAGAAGGCGCGGCTGCGCATGAGCGGCGAGATTGCGCCCGAGAGCGGCGCGTCCAAGCCTTTGAAGCGCGCCAAGCGCACCGGCACCTCGTCGCTGTCGGGCCACGAGTCGCCCGCCATGGCCGTCGCGGCGCCGCTCGCGCCGCAAGACGCCGCGCCACAGGCCGCACCCGAGCCTCTACTGAGCGCGGACGACGCCGTCAACTTCTCCGTCAGCTTTGACTGGCTCATGACGGCGTTCAACTCGGCCGTGGTGGGCGAGGGCAGCGACTCGCTGCTGCCCGACGACGCCGCCGCCGTCGAGCTCACCGCCGCCGACCTCGGCTCGGCGCTCGCCGCGTTTGAGATGCGCCACCCAGGATGGGCGGCGGCGGCCATTGATATTGCCCGCAGCAACGTCGCCGCGGTGCAGAACGGGGTGCGCGTCCTTCGACGCGGCGACGCGCTGACTGACGCCCGTTGCGCAGGCGAGCGTGAAGGTGTTCGGCCCGCTGGCCTCCGCGCAAGACCTGTTGAGCGCCGTGCCCGAGGAGCAGCAAGTGCGCGTGCTTCGCCACATTGCCTTTTGCGTGCACACTGCGCGCGGCGCTGAGACGGAGATTAGCTGCACGCTCCTGCCGCGCAACGGGGCGGCGGCTGCCGACGAGCACCGGCTCGTCATGCTGTGCGAGCGCGCGTCGGGCGCCCTCGTGGTCGGCGCGGCGTCGTCAGCGACCACTGCTGCAGCTTAGCCAAGGCCCATCACCTGCAACATGCCTATGGGGCTTGTCCATATTGGAATCTTTTCGTTTTTTTCCCAATCGTTTTGTGCGTTGGATTGTCGTGCGTAGAGAGGTCTGGGGTGAGCGAAGAACATATCCGGGGGAGTAACGTGCGATTGCTCTCTTCCATCGTCTTGCCCGAGCGCCATCGCGG
>Ga0302314_10019850_pt1 | contig 11142 bp, 12 predicted proteins | sample III_Palsa_N2_3_FD_200533 | JGI IMG/M metagenome (GOLD analysis project Ga0302314, IMG submission 200533) | Peat permafrost microbial communities from Stordalen Mire near Abisko, Sweden - III_Palsa_N2_3 | ecosystem: Environmental > Terrestrial > Soil > Palsa > Peat permafrost | place: Sweden... | reverse complement strand
TGTCACCCTCGCCACGCCCGACCGGCAGCACTACATGCGCTTCGCCCGGGCGCCCTTGTTCGTGCGGAACTCGTCCGTCATGCATTTCTCGCCCCGCAATCCGCGCGCGGCCGAAATCCGGCGGATCCGATCGCTCGACGAATTGCGCGCCTTCACGATCGCCATGACGCTGGGTGACAGCTGGCCGCGCGGGCTGATGGAGGGCTGGACCAACATCCTGACGGTCAAGGACGACGCCACGACCTTCCTGATGGTCGCGGCCGACCGCGCCGACATCGTCGTCCAGAGCCGGGAGGCGGCCAAATTCGCCGAGCAGGCGAACGGCATCCAGCAGCTGGATTCTGTCGACGCGCCATTCTTGGTCGGCGGGATGTCGGAATTCCGCTTCGGCCTGCGCAACGAGTTTCCGGCGGCGGACACGCTGATGGATGCCTACGATACGGCCCAGCGGGGCATGATCGAAACCGGGAAGCTTCATCGAATCATGGCGAAATACGTCTAGGCCGGCAGGGGGGCGCAATGCTTGGAAGGAACATTCTGTCCGCGATGGCAGCGCTCGTCGCGACCATGGGTCCTGCCTGGGCCGCTCCGCCGGACACGAGCCAGCCGACGGTCGAGTGGCTGATCTGGGACGCACTGCCCTTTCACATGGCCGAAGGCGCCCAGTTCGTCGGCGCCCAGGATGAACTGGTCGACTGGCTCATCGCGCGCCTGCCCGGCTATGATCATATGCGCGAGTTCGTCTCGACCGAGTCGCGCGAGGAGATGCTGAAGACCCGGGATCGCGTCTGCGCCGTTGGCTATTTCAAGACACGAGAACGCGCGACCTACGCCCAGTTCACGGACACACCGGCATTCACCACATCGCCGGCGCGCTTGATCGTCCCGGCTCAGTCAGTGGCCCGGTTCGATAAGTTTCGCGATCGGACCGGCCGGGTCGATCTGGTGGCGCTGGTCGCCGACCGCTCGTTCTCGGGCGGGCGGCAAGCGGACCGCTCCTATACTCCCTTGATCGATACCCTGCTCCGCCCCGTTGCGGCGACGGGCTCGCTCACGACCTGGGTCGATGTCCGAAGCGGCTTCCGCATGCTGGCCGCGGGACGGATTGATTGGCTGATCGACTATCCCGAGGCCGCAGCACTGGCGCTGGCCGAGGCACCGCTGAGTTTCCGCTACCAGGTGCTGCCGATCTCTGGCGCCGACGAGTTGCGTCCGAGCTATGTCGCCTGCTCGAAGATGCCGGGCGGCATCGCGCTCGCCGCCGACATCGACCGGCTGCTGGCAGCGGCCGGCCCCCACCCGCCGTGGCAAGCCAACTACGAGGACTGGCTCGACCCGGAGCGACAGACCGCGTTGCGGCAAATTCTGGCGCATAGGGCCGCGAGCGTTGCGACGCCGCGCTGAGGCGGGCAGGACGCCAAAAAGAGCATCCTGCCCGTCATCGGCCTAGGCGGCCGCGCGCTGCAGGGCGTAGGCGACCAGGTCCTCGATCGTCACCACCGGCATGGCATGGAGCCGGGCGAACTCCATCAGTTCGGGCAGGCGCGCCATGGTGCCGTCCTCGTTCATGACCTCGCACAACACGCCGGCGGGCTTGGCGCCGGCCAGACGCATCAGCTCGATCGTGCCCTCGGTATGGCCACGCCGGCCAAGCACGCCGGCCGGATGGGCCTTCAGCGGGAAGACATGGCCAGGACGCGCCAGATCCGACGGCTTGCAGCCGTCGGCGATGGCGGTCCGGATCGTGGTTACCCGGTCGGCGGCCGAAACGCCGGTCGTCACCCCTTCCTTCGCCTCGATCGAGACGGTGAAAGGCGTGCCGTAGCGCCCGGTATTCTGGGTCACCATCGGCGGCAGCTCGAGCGCGCGGGTGCGCTCTTCGGTCAGCACGAGGCAGACGATGCCCGAGCCGGCCCGGATCAATAGATTCATCTGCTGGGGAGAGATCGTCTCGGCGGCGTAGATAATGTCGCCTTCGTTTTCGCGATCCTCGTCATCGACGACGATCACGCCGCCGCCGGCACGGATCTGGGCCACGGCCCGCTCGACCCGAAGTTCCGCCGTTCCGAAATCGGCGAGGGTCAGCGCGGTCTTGTCATTCTGATTCATGTCACTCACTCCACCAATGGGTGAGCCTGAATCAGGGCACAAAGAGTTACCTTGGCCATCCGCGGATACGGACGAACCAGGGGCGTAAGCGTCCTCTCACCGGACGGATTCCGCCCGGCAAAAAGCTGCCAACTCGTCCTCTTCCATCCGGACTGTACCGTCGGCCCCGGCATCTCACCGGGTCTGCTGACCCTCGGGACCTTGCGGTCTCGAAGCGCTCGCGGGCTCCCACCCTTCTCGCGAAGGACGGATACCGCCGGTCGGGAATTGCACCCTGCCCTGAGAACAAGCATCTACATGATCCCGAAGGATCATCTAAGACATGGGACAGCGGGTGGCGCGCGTCAAGACGCATCGGTCATGACCGGCCGGTTCCGTTGACCCTCGGACCCCGCGCGCCTATTTTAGGCCAAGGGCCGATGCAGATGATTGCCGGCGAAGGAGTGCCATGAGCGAGACCGATCGGCTGCCGTCCAAGGCACGGCGCCGCTTTCTGAGTTCGACCGCGCTGGGTGGCCTCGGCCTGCTGATGGGCGCGTCGGCGGCACAGGCCTTCACCGAGCAGCCGATGAACGCCGCCACCCACAAGCTTTATGCCGACCGTTGCAAGCTGGCGACCGATGGCTATCACGAGCAGTTGGCCGCCGAAGAGCGCGCGCGCCTCGCCCCCACGCTAAGCGAGGCCCAGATCGAAACCGCACTCGCGGCACTGCGCTGCCCGATCTGCGGCTGTCCGATCGTGACGGCGGCGCTGCCGGCGCCGAAGGCCGGCTGATGTTCGAGCCGAAGAGCCACAACCATGCCCATTGCATCGAGGATGCGATCGACCGCGCCGAGATCGTCTGCGGCGCCCGCGGCGCGCGCCTAACCGATATCCGCCGCCATGTGCTGGAGCTGATCTGGAAGCGGCACGAGCCGGTCGGCGCCTATGATCTGCTGGACGAGCTGCGCGCGACCCACCGCCGGGCGGCACCGCCGACGGTCTATCGGGCGCTGGATTTTCTGATGGAGCATGGGCTGGTCCATCGCATCGAATCGCTCAACGCCTATGTCGGCTGCCCGCACCCGGAACAGACGCACAGCGGTCAGTTCCTGATCTGCCGCGCTTGTGGCTCGATCGGCGAGCTGGACGATCCGGAGATCGCGGCGTCCGTCAGCGAGCGCGCCGCGCGCCTGGGCTTCCAGGCCGAACGCCAGACGATCGAGGTGCGCGGCCTCTGTGCCGACTGCAGCCAGGCCTCGAGGATCGTGCAATGACCCAGCGTCTGCCGGTCACCGTGCTGACCGGATTTCTGGGCAGCGGCAAGACCACGCTCCTGTCCCAGCTGCTGCGCCGGCCGGAGATGAAGAACACGGCCGTCATCATCAACGAATTCGGCGAGGTCGGGCTGGATCACGAGTTGATCCGCACCGGCGACGAGACCGTGGCGCTGCTGGAAAGCGGCTGCGTCTGCTGCACGCTGCGCAGCGATCTGGCCGATACGCTGAAGGAACTGTTCCTGAAGCGGGTCAAGGGCCAGATCCCCGAGTTCGACCGGGTCATCGTCGAAACCACGGGCCTGGCCGATCCGGCGCCGCTGCTGCATACCCTGATCGTCGAGCCGATGACGGCGGCGCGCTATCGGCTCGAAGGCGTCGTCACCACCATCGACGCGGTCAATGCCGATGCCGAGATGGACGTGCATCGCGAGGCGGTGAAGCAGGCCGCGGTCGCCGACCGGATCGTGCTGACCAAGACCGACATCGCCAAGCCGGAGATGGTCGAACGGGTGTTGGCGCGCCTGAAGGAGATCAACCCAGCCGCCGTGCCGATCGTGGCCAGCCACGGCGAGGTGCATCCCGACCAGCTGTTCGGCATGTCGCTCGACGAGCGCGGCGACCGGCTGGAAGCCTGGCTCGCCGCCGACGTCTATGCCGGCGATCATCATCACGATCATGACCACGACCATCACCATCACGGCCATGATCACCACCATCATCACGACGGCATCGAAAGCTTCGCCCTCGCCTATGCCGAGCCGCTGGATTGGGACGCCATCGCCGAGGCGCTCGACCGGCTGGTCTCGATCTCGGGCGAGAAGATCCTGCGGGTGAAGGGCATCCTCGACATCGCCGGCAACGACAAGCCGGTCGTGGTCCATGGCGTCCAGCACCTGTTCCACCCGCCGAGCCAGCTCGCCGGCTGGCCTGAAGGCGCGCCGCGCAACAGCCGTCTGGTGTTCATCACCCACGGCCTGAAGCGCGAGGTCGTGCAGCGCAGCCTGGACATGTTCCTGGACCGCGCGCGGCTCTAACCCGGCATCGGCCCGACATAGCGCGCCCGGGGCCGGATCAGGCGGTTCTGCGCCGCTTGTTCCAGCGCGTGGGCGAGCCATCCCGCCGTCCGGCCGACAGCGAACAGGGCCGCCGCGGAGCCCGCCGGCAGCCCCAACTGACGCGCGAGCGTTACCAGCCCGACATCGAGCGTCGGCAATTGGCCAGTGAGGTCGGCAACGGCCTGAACCAGCCCGCGCGTCAGCTCGTCCGGTTCGGCCAGCGCCAGCAGCGCCGAACCACGCGGATCGCCGGCCGGATAAAGCGGATGGCCGAAGCCCGGGACAGTCTCGCCGCGCGCGACCCGGCCGGCGATCAGGCGCTCCGGATCGCGGTCGCGGTCCAGTTCCGCGAACAGCACCTCGACCCGTTCAGTCATGCCGCCATGGCGCGGGCCGGAGAGCGCGGCCAGCCCGCCCAACAGGGCCGCCGGCAAGGACGCGCCGGTCGAGGCGATGCATCGCACGGTGAAGGTTGAGGCGTTCAATTCGTGATCGGCCGACAACACCAGCGCCGCACGTAGCTTGTCCGCACCCTGGACGTCCAAACCCCAGCTCTCAGCCAGCATCCGGTGGATCGGCAGGACCGAGGGCGCCCGGCCAATCGCGGCTGCCGCGATCAACCGGACCAGCCCGGCCGCCTCGGGCCACAGGCGTGCCGCCGTGCGTCGCCAGGACGGCAGCGCCGGCGGCACCAGCGCCAACAACGCCTGGGCCCGGTCGAGCGGCGCCAGGCCACCCAGCAGCGGCAGCACCGGCACCCAGGCCGCCGGCATGGGCGGCGCCGATGCCTCGAACGGATCGACCCCGCCGCAGTCCCACAGCAACCGCGCCGTCGCCTCGATCGTCGCGGTACCGGCAAGCACGGTCGCATCCCGCCCGCGATAGGACAGCCGGCCATCGGCGATGAGCGAGACGCCGGAATCCAGCACCGGCAGGCCCCAGTCGAGCGTCGCTTCCGCCACCGTCTCCGGCCGGCGACCGCGTGCCTTGCGCTGACGCAGCGCCTCAATCTCGGCGCGGCGATAGAGCCGGCGTCTTGGATCGGCCGGGTCCGGCTCGGCCCGGATCTGGCCGCGGCTGACATAGGCGTAGAGCGTCGCCCGCCCGACGCCCAGCAGCGCCACCGCCTCGCCCGCATCGATCAGGTCTGTCACGATCGGCCTCATATATTGATAGAACGAATCAATATTGACGATATTAGCAGCCTGTCCGATCTGTGACGAGGAACGAGTTTGGAGAATGGCCATGTCGGCAGCATCGGATGGGTTGGAAGGCATCGTCGCGGCGGAAACCGTGCTGAGCCATGTGGATGGCGAGCAGGGTCGCCTGATCTTTCGCGGCCATGACATTGAGGAACTGGCCGGACATGTCGGCCAGGAAGCCGTCGCAGCCCTGTTGTGGGACGGTTTCGTCGCGGCGGAACCGAAGGAAATCACCAAGGCGCTGGGCGCCGCGCGTGGTGTCGCGTTCGAGATCGCCCGGCCGCTGCTGCCGTTCGCACGGACCTTGAGCCCGGTCGAGGGACTGCGTCTGCTGCTGGCCGCCCTGCCCGACACGGCCAGCATCCCGCATCACGTGCTGGCGACGGCGGCCATGCCGGTCTTCGTCGCGGCCCTGGAGCGCGATCGGCTGGGCCAAGCCCTGATCGAGCCCGACGCATCGCTGTCCCAGGCAGCGGATTTCCTGCGCATGCTGCGCGGCGCCTCGGCCGAGCCGGCCCATGTCACGGCGCTCGAGACTTATCTGGTCACGGTCGCCGACCATGGGCTGAACGCCTCGACCTTCACCGCCCGCGTCGTCGCCTCGACCCGGGCCGGTATGTTTTCGTCGGTGGTGGCCGGCCTGTGCGCGCTCAAGGGTCCGCTCCATGGCGGCGCGCCCGGGCCGGTGCTCGACATGCTGGACGCGATCGGCAGGGAGGATCGGATCGAGCCTTGGCTGGAACAGGCGATCGGCCGGGGCGACCGGCTGATGGGCTTCGGCCATCGGGTCTATCGGGTGCGCGACCCGCGCGCCGACGTGCTGAAGGGCGTGGCCCTGTCGCTGCGCGGCGGCGCCAACCGCATCCGCTTCGCCGAGGCGGTTGAGGCCGGGGCGCTCCGGGTGCTGGCACGACTCAAACCCGGCCGGCGGCTCGATACCAATGTCGAGTTCTACACAGCCCTGGTGCTGGAGGCGCTGGCCCTGCCCCGGGAATTGTTCACGCCGATCTTCGCAGTCGGCCGCGTCGTCGGCTGGACCGCCCATATCCTGGAACAGACCCAGGGCGGACGCATCATCCGCCCGGCATCGGCCTATGTCGGTCCGATGCCCCGGGCGGCCGCCTAACCAAGAAGTTGCCGCATCAAAGGCCCAACCGCGGCGATGGCGGGCAGCGTGTCGAGGTCGGCAAGATCGAACCAGCCGACCTCGGCGGCATCGTCACCGGCGACTGGTTCGCCGGTGACGTCCCGCATCAGCACGACGATCAGGGTGTAATGGTAGCGGATGCGGCCCGCCTCATCCTGGTCGATGGCGTCGAGCGTCGAGACGGCCTGGCCGCCGCCGGCGACGAGCCCCGTCTCCTCGGCCAATTCCCGGCGCGCGCCGTCGACCACCGTCTCGCCCAGTTCCTGAACGCCGCCCGGAAAGCCCCAGCGGCCTTTGTTGGGTTCCTTCGCGCGGCGGACCAGCAGGAACCGATCGCCCCGGCGGACGATCGCGAGAAGGCCGACCATCGGCAGGGTGGGATAAGCACGGCTCATGGCGCCGACTATGGGCGGTGGCGCCGGTCCGGTCAAAGGCGGGCGGAGAAGTGCTGCGACTGTCACGATCCATGAGGTAACATCGTCCGGGCACGAACCTTGGAGGCTGGCGCATGAAGGCGCTATGGATCGGCTGCTGCGTTCTATGGTGGGTGATAGGATCCGGCCCCGTTCGCGCCGGCGATCTGATCGCGGTCGACGCCGCCGATGCCCCGTTCATGTACGAGGCCGATGGTCAGGCGGCCGGGCTCTATCCGCTGGCGATCGCCGAGGCCTATCGCCGGATGGGCACGGAGGTGACGATCGCAGCCGTGCCCTGGAAGCGCGCGCTGGACGGCGCCGACAACGCGCTGAACGGCGTCGCCGGACTCTACAAGACGGAAGACCGGCTGAAGAAATACGACTATTCCGACAAGTTGTTCGACGAAGTCGTGATGATCTACGTGCGCAAGGGGCACGGCTTCCCCTTTGCCACGGTCGACGACCTGAAAGGCCGTTCCGTCGGCGTCATCCGCGGCTGGAGCTATGGCGACGCGTTCGACACCGCGCGGCGCGACGGCCTGTTCATCGCCGAGGAAGCTGCGGGCGACGAACAAAACTTCGCCATTCTCGATGCGGGTCATATCGATTGTATTCTCGCCATCGGCGAGGCGGCCGCCGCCGCGATCGCGAGCCATGGCTGGCACGAACAGTTCGAGGCGCTGGCGCTCCCGTTGTCGAAGAACCCGTCCTATGTCGCGTTCAACAAATCCGCGGGCAAACAGGCGGATTTAAGGCGGCTGGATGCGGCCATCGCGGCGATGCGCGCCGACGGCAGTTTCGACCGTCTGATCCAGACGACGATCAAGCCGGTCAGTGCCACACCCTGACTATTCGCGGTCGATTCTGCCTGGCCGCTTGAACCGACATTCGACTCAGCCTGTGGTGGTGACGGACCGATCGATCGTTTTACGATTGAACAATAAAAAACCCCCGAGGCCGTCGCCCCGGGGGTTTGAATCGGAAAGAGCCGACCCGTCGATTACGACTGGGTAGCGGCCTTCTTCTTCGTCGACTTCTTGGCGCTCTTCTTGGCGACGTGCTTCTTCGCCGGCTTCTTGGTGGTCTTGGAGGTCGCGTCCTGGGCGAAGGCGACGGCCGGAACGGAAACGGCGGCGACGAACGACATCAGAGCGAGAGCGGAAACGAGGGCCTTCATGGAGATCTCCTGACTTTCAACAGACTGTTCTTGGGTGCGAGAATGGTCGGTGTTCCGGTTTTCGCCGGCCTTCACGACCCACCCGTTGTTCACAATAGCACTATTACCACGGCGCCAAGACTTGGCAACCACCTTTAACAAGGGATTTCCCAAATTTTGACACGGGCTACTGCGATAAATTCTTAAAATTTCGTGGAAATGCCGAGAACGACTATCGCTACGCAAATATCGAGCGTGCGGCGCATACTAGACGTCAAGTCAAGGGTAGCGGAGTGCGTGGCGCTCGGAACGTAACCGGCCCGTCTGTTCGTGGTTGTACGCTCGGGTCAGAACCGAAATCAATCGGTCGCGAATCGCATATTTCAACGCGCTGCCGACCGTAGCAAGAATGCCTCAGTGTGGCGCGGTGCCGCTGGATCGGCCCGAGCGAATTCGGGCGCAAAAACCTACAGAAAAAGCCTGTGATTGAAGGGTTTCAGTGGGTTTCGGTCGATTTTATCTGCGACTCGGTGCCGCGACTCGGGGGTCCGACGCCCCCGACTCGGTGGAGAATTACCGCCGCCTGCTCGACGCGATCGTCGCTCCGCCGGCCAGGATGCCGGTCGCCAGCACCAAGATCAGGCTGATGGCATTGATCGCCGGCGTCGCCCCTTCGCGCATCTGGCCGTACATGTAGATCGGCAGTGGCGAATCGGAGCCGACCAGCATCAGCGTGGTATTGAAGTTCTCGAACGACATCAGGAAGGCGATCAGAAACGCACCGACCAGTGCGGGTTTCAGGAACGGCATCAGGATGGTGCGGAACACCCGGCCGCGGCTCGCCCCCAGATCCAGCGCCGCCTCCTCCAGGCTCTTGTCGAATTTGCGCAGGCGCGCGCCCACGACCAAGGTCGCGATCGAGACGATGAACGAGGCCTGACCGAGGATCACCAAGGGCAGGCCCGGCCGCATGAAGTCGAGATCGGTGTCGAGCGCGTCTTCCAACCCGTTGGCGATCCGGCTGGCGAAGGCCAGGATCGAAATGCCGAGGATGACGCCCGGAATCACCAGCGGCCACAACATGGCAACCGACAGGAACGACTTGCCCCAGAATTTGCGCCGCTCGAGCAGGAACGCGTTGGCCGTGCCGACGCCGACCGACAGGGCCGCCACCGGGATTGCGACCCAGATGCTGGTCATGACCGCGCCCAGCATATCCGGATCCGTCAGTACGCCCGCCTTGCCGAACGGATGGCCGATGAACCAGTCGAGCGTAAAGCCCTTCCAGGGCGGCGACGGGAACAGGCTGGCGTTGAAGGCGAATACGCCGACTACGACCAGCGGCGCGAACAGGAAGCCGTAGAACAAGGCGACATAGAGCCGCCACAGGACGAGGCGCAGACCGGTCGGGTTCATGGTTGCTGCAGGCTCCGCGTCAGGCTCTGCCCGGTCAGCTTCAGCCCGAGCCAGACCAGCACCGAAGACAGACCCAACAGCAGGAAGCCGAAGGCGGCACCCTGGGGCCAGTCGAAGCGGGTGATGAACTGGTCGTAGATTGCCTGGGTGAACCACAGGCTGTTCTTGCCGCCGAGCAGCACTGCCGTCGCGAAATTGCCGATGGTCAGCATGAACACGACGATCGAGCCCGCGACGATGCCGGGCATGGCATGGGGAATGATGATCCGACGCATCACGGTCCAGCGGCTGCCGCCCAGATCCAACCCGGCCTCGACCAGATTGTCGTCGAGACTGTCGAGCGCGTTGATCAACGGGATCAGCATGAACAACAGCCCGCCATAGACCAGGCCCACCAGCATGGCGCCGTCATTGTACAGCAGCTCGACCCGGCCGCGGGCCAGCCCCAGCCATTGCAGCAGACCGGAGATGAGGCCGCTTTCGCGCAGCAGGATCATCCAGCCGAGCGTGCGCACCAGCTCGCTGACCCAGAACGGCAGCAGGCTGAGCGTGAACAGCGCCACCCGGCCCATGCCGCGCGACTGCTTGGCGATATAGAGAGCGACCGGAAAGGCCACGACCAGGGTCGCGGCCGTCACGACGACGGCGAACACGGCGGTGCGGGCGAAGGTCTGCCAATAGACCGGCTCGTCGAAGAAGGTGGCATAATTGGCGAAGCCGAAGCGGAACTCATCGGACGAGACCCGCTCGCTGACCGACAGCGCGCCCATGTCGACCAGCGGCGCCACGATCAGCAGGCCCAGCCACAGCAGGGCCGGACAGAACAGCAGAAATGTGGAGAGCCGCCCGGCGCTGGTCATACGACATCCACCGCGAAACAGGCGCCGGCCTCACCGGCCCAGCCGAACCAGACCGTGTCGCCCTGGACCAATTGCAGCATCGGCCCGCTCTGCGGCAGGGCCACCCGCACCTCGGTTCCGGTCGCCCGCTCGGCGATCAGCACGCTGGACGCGGCACCATCGAACAGGAGGTTGGTGAGCGTACCCTCGAAGCGGTTTTCGAGCGTGCCCAACTCGGCCTCGGTCCGGGCCAGCTGCATCGCCTCCGGGCGGACGAACAATTGCGCATTCGCCCCGGCCCCATTCCAGGCCGCGACGACGCCCAACCCCTCGGCCGTGCGCAGCAGCACCCAGCCGCCGTCGCGCTGCTCGACCTTGCCGACCCAGCGCACGCTCTGGCCGACGAAGCCCGCGACGAACGGCGTCGCGGGGCGATAATAGAGTTCGCGGGGGGATCCGACCTGCTCGAACCGGCCACGCGCCATGACGGCGACCTGGTCGGACATGACCAGCGCTTCCGACTGGTCGTGGGTGATATAGGC
>Ga0302314_10019847_pt1 | contig 11143 bp, 10 predicted proteins | sample III_Palsa_N2_3_FD_200533 | JGI IMG/M metagenome (GOLD analysis project Ga0302314, IMG submission 200533) | Peat permafrost microbial communities from Stordalen Mire near Abisko, Sweden - III_Palsa_N2_3 | ecosystem: Environmental > Terrestrial > Soil > Palsa > Peat permafrost | place: Sweden... | reverse complement strand
GTGCGGCGGCGGTCAAACGACGCTATCTCGGTCGACTGTCCGGTCCGCTGCTCGATCGCGTGGACTTGCGGGTGCAGATGCATCCGGTACGGATGAGCGCGTTCGCCACGACCGACGTGGAGTCGACGACGCAGGTCCGCCACCGGGTGACGTTGGCCCGTCACGCGGCGGCGCAGCGTTGGGGCGCGCACGGATTCCGGACGAACGCCGAGGTCAGCGGAACACTGCTGCGACGCCGATTCAGGCCGGGCAACGACGCGATGCAGCCGCTGCGGACCGCGCTGGACCGCGGGCTGATGAGCATTCGCGGCTTCGATCGCACGCTGCGAGTCGCCTGGACATTGGCAGATCTGGCCGGTCGCACCTCACCCGGACGCGACGAGGTAGCCACCGCACTGAGCTTCCGCCAACCTGGAGCCTCGCGATGACCGATGCGGCGCTGCGTGCGTGGGCCTATCTGTCGCGGGTTATCGAACCGCCCTGCGCTGAGCTTGACGCCTTGGTGCGCCAGGTGGGCCCGGTCGAGGCGGCCGAGCGGGTCCGACACGGTCAGGTCGGCGGTATGGTTGCCCGGCGCACCGAAGCCCGGCGTGGAATCAACCGGGCCGCGGCAGATCTCGAGCTGCTGAATCGCAGAGGTGGTCGCCTGATCACGCCGGACGACGACGAGTGGCCGGCGCTGGCCTTCGCCGCGTTCGGCGGTGCGGCGGGGACGAAGCCGCAGGGGCACCCACCGTTGGCGTTGTGGGCCCTCGGCCCGGCGCGACTCGACGAGACGGCGCAGCGATCCGCCGCTCTTGTCGGAACCCGGGCCGCGACCAGTTACGGCGAGCAGGTGGCGGCAGATCTGGCGACCGGGTTGGCCGAGCACGATGTCGCGGTCATCTCCGGCGGGGCTTACGGCATCGACGGCGCGGCCCATCGCGCCGCCCTGGCAGCCGACGGCGTCACCGTCGCAGTGCTGGCGGGTGGGCTTGACATTTCCTATCCCGCCGGCCATTCCGCGTTGTTGCATCGCATCGGCAGCGACGGGTTGCTGGTCACCGAATATCCGCCGGGGGTGCGGCCGGCCCGGCACCGGTTCTTGACCCGCAACCGATTGGTCGCCGCGTTCGCCGGGGCGGCGGTGGTGGTGGAGGCCGGTCTGCGCAGCGGTGCAGCCAACACCGCTGCCTGGGGGCGGGCGTTGGGGAGAGTCGTCGGCGCGGTGCCCGGGCCGGTGACTTCGTCGGCGTCGACCGGATGCCATGCGTTGCTGCGGGCGGGCGCCGAAGTGATCACTCGCACTGAGGACATCGTCGAGTTGGTGGGCCGCATCGGTGAGTTAGCGCCAGAGGAGGTCCGGCCGGCGACCCCGCTCGACGGGCTGGGTGACGAGGAGCGGCGGGTGTACGAGGCGCTGCCCGGACGCGGAACCGCCAGCGTCGACGAGATCGCCGTCGCGGCTGCGGTTGAGCCCGCCCGGGTCTTGGCGCCACTGGCGATGCTGGAAATCGCCGGGCTGGCCGAGCGTCACGACGGCTGCTGGCGCATCGTCCGGAACCGTAGGCAACCGGTGCGACCGTGACGACTCGTATAGTCGGGGTGTCAGCGCTCAACGAGAGGAACCAGGTGCCCGGTCGACCAGTGCACACCTTCGAAGTGGTTCGCACCGAACAACTCACGTCGCACATGATCCGGGTTGTATTGGGCGGCAGCGGTTTCGACACCTTCACGCCCAGCGAGTTCACCGACTCCTATGTCAAGATGGTGTTCGTAGCCGATGACGTCGATGTGGCCGGATTGCCGCAGCCGTTGACGCTGGACTCTTTTGCCGACCTGCCGGCCGCCCAGCAACCGGTGGTGCGGACGATCACGGTTCGGCGCGCTGACCCGGCCGCCCGTGAGATCGCCGTCGACATCGCGGTCCACGGTGAGCATGGGACAGCCGGGCCGTGGGCCGCATCGGCAAAGCCCGGACAGCCGATGTATCTGATGGGCCCGAGTGGCGCCTACGCGCCCGACCCCGCGGCCGACTGGCACTTGCTGGTCGGCGATGAGACCGCCCTGCCGGCGATCAGTGTTGCTCTGGAAGCGTTGCCGGCCAACGCAATCGGCCAAGTCTTCATCGAAGTCGCCGAGCCCGAGGACGAAGTCCCGCTGACCGCCCCGGAAGGCGTGCAGATCAACTGGATTCTCCGCGGTGGCCGAGCCGATCTGGTTGGCGAGGAGCGAGCCGGCGACCACTCGCCGCTCGTTGAAGCGGTCAAGACCGCACACTGGCTCCCCGGGCAAGTACACGCCTTCGTCCACGGTGAAGCCCAGGCAGTCATGCACAACCTACGGCCCTACATCCGCAAAGAGCGCGGAGTCGACGCGAAGTGGGCGTCCATATCGGGTTATTGGCGGCGCGGTCGCACCGAAGAGACGTTCCGTCAATGGAAGAAGGAACTCGCCGCTGCGGAAGCGGGTAGCCAGTAAGGGCCTCGTCAGCCCGAGCGCCGGCTGGCATGCTCGTCGCATGGCATTCGGCGACTATCAGAACGAGATCTATTTCCAGGGCTTGGCCGGCGTCGTGCCGAAGCTGCCGATGATCTTCGCGGAGCTGGAAGCCAAGGCCGAAAAGGCGCTACCGCCGTCGGTGTGGTCTTACGTCGCCGGCGGGGCGGGTGACGAGCGCACTCAGCGGGCCAACTGTGAGGCTTTCCAGCAGTGGGGTCTGATCCCGCGCATGTTCGTCGGTGCCGCACAACGGGATCTGTCGATCGACTTGTTCGGGCTGACCCTGCCGAGCCCACTGTTCATGGCGCCGATCGGAGTGATCGGGTTGTGCGCCCAGGACGGCCACGGCGACTTGGCGACCGCGCGCGCCGCCGCGCGCACCGGGGTTCCGATGGTGATGTCGACGTTGACTGAAGACGCGCTCGAAGACGTCGCGGCTGAATTCGGTGACACCCCCGGGTTCTTCCAGCTCTACACCCCGACCGACCGTGAGCTGGCCGCCAGCCTGGTGCATCGCGCCGAGGCCGTCGGCTTCAAGGGCATCGTCGTCACGCTGGACACCTGGGTCACCGGCTGGCGGCCGCGCGATCTGAGCACATCGAATTTTCCGCAGCTGCGCGGAAAATGCCTGTCCAACTACACCAGTGACCCGGTCTTTCGTGCCAGCCTGGCGCAAAGCCCCGAAGAGAACCCGCAGGGCGCGGTGCTGCGGTGGATTCAGGTCTTCGGCAATCCGTTGACGTGGGACGACCTCCCGTGGCTGCGCTCGCTGACCAAGCTGCCGCTGATCGTCAAAGGTATCTGCCACCCGGACGATGCGCGGCGCGTCAAAGACGGTGGCGTCGACGGCATCTACTGCTCCACTCATGGCGGGCGGCAGGCCAACGGCGGCCTTCCTGCGCTGGACTGCCTGCCGGGTGTGGTGGAGGCCGCCGATGGTTTGCCCGTGCTGTTCGACTCTGGCGTGCGCAGCGGTGCCGACGTCGTCAAAGCCCTGGCGCTCGGTGCGACCGCCGTCGGGGTCGGGCGGCCCTACGCCTACGGCCTGGCACTCGGCGGCGCCGACGGGATCGTGCACGTCCTGCGGTCGCTGCTGGCCGAAGCTGACCTGACGATGGCCGTCGACGGCTACCCGACCCTGAAAGATCTCACTCCGGACACCCTGCGGCGCGTCACCTGAGCCAGGCCGTCCGTCTCTGCGACCGTGAGGTGGTGGAGGCGATCCTCGACGAATTCGACAGCTACCTGGAGCTGCAGTGCCTTCGCTCGGCGCATACCCGCCGCGCGTACCTGGGTGATCTGCGGTCATTGTTCGCGTTCCTCAGTGAGCGGACGCCAGGCACCGGCCTGCAAGGTTTGAGCCTGCCGATCCTGAGATCGTGGTTGGCCGCCGGGGCAGGCGCCGGTGCGGCGCGCACCACGCTCGCGCGCCGTACGTCGGCGGTCAAGTCGTTCACCGCGTGGGCGGTGCGGCGAGGGCTGCTGGCCGGCGACCCGGCGACCCGGCTACAGGTGCCCAAGGCGCGACGGGCACTCCCGGCGGTGTTGCGCCAAGATCAGGCGCTTGCCGCCATGTCGGCCGCGAAATCCGGCTCGCAGCAAGGTGATCCGCTGGCCTTACGCGATCGCTTGATCGTTGAGTTGCTCTATGCCACCGGCATCCGGGTCAGCGAGCTGTGCGGCCTGGACATCGACGACATCGACACCGCACACCGGCTGCTGCGCGTACTAGGTAAGGGCAACAAGCAGCGCAGCGTCCCGTTCGGAGAACCGGCCGCCGACGCGTTGCGCGCCTGGTTGGCCGACGGGCGCCCGGCCCTGGTTGCCGCGGAATCCGGGCCTGCCCTGTTGCTGGGTGCGCGGGGCCGACGGCTTGATGTGCGACAGGCTCGCACCGTGGTGCACCAGACCGTCGCCGCGGTCGATGGCGCGCCCGACATGGGACCGCACGGTTTGCGGCACAGCGCGGCCACCCACCTGCTCGAGGGCGGGGCTGACCTGCGCGTCGTGCAGGAACTGCTGGGCCATGCCAGCCTGGCCACTACCCAGCTCTACACCCATGTGACGGTCGCGCGGCTGCGCGCAGTGCACGACCAAGCCCACCCGCGGGCCTGACCGATACCCGATGTGCCCGCCTCGGAGCGAAAACTCGGTCGGTTAGGGCGTCGGGCCCGACAAATTCGCTCAGAGACATCCCAGCTTTTTAAGTGTCAAGCGGCGGTGGGTATGCGGTGGGCCCAAGCAGTGTGTTCGTTGTAGTGGGTTTGGTGGCGTAGGCAGCCATGGAGGATGCCGACGAGGCGGTTTCCGAGGGCGCGTAGGGCTTGGTGGTGGGTGTCGCCGGCGGCACGATGTTGGTCGTAGTAGGCGCGTGCTCCGGGGCTGTTCAGCAGTGTGGCGAAGGCCCATCGGTCGACGGCGTCGTAGAGGCGTGGATTGCGGACGTGGCGGGCCAGGATTGCTTTCTTTTTGCCGGAGGCGATCGTCAATGGTGATGTTCCGGCGTAGTTTTTGCGAGACTTTGCGTTGGTGTATCGGTTCGGGTCGTCCCCGAACTCACCGAGCACCCGGGCGCCGAGGATGACACCAAGTCCTGGCAGGGAGCGGTAGATGTCGGCGTCCGGGTGCTTCTCAAAATGGTTAGCCAAAGTGGTTTCAAGGTCGCTGATCTGCTCGTTGAGCTCGATCACGATGTTGACCGTGGCACGGGTGGTTGCCCCGAATGCTGCGGCGACTGCCTCGGGTGCGCTGAGCTGCTCGGCGCGCAGGATCGCCTGAATCTGCTGAGCCCGGGACTCGATACTGCGTTGGCGCCCAGCAGCTTTGAGTGCTGCACTGATCTTGCTCACACTGAGCCGAGCGCCTTGTGCGGGAGTGGGTGCTCGGCCCAGCACCGCCAGCGCGTCACGACCACCAAGATCATCGAATGCCTGCAGCGCCGCCGGGTAGTACTCCCGAAGTGCGCTACGCAGCATTCTGATGTGGCGGGCGCGTGCCCAAATCAGGCTCTGATGGGCGCGGGCCAGCACTTTGACCGCCTCGGCTTCGGGGCTGTCACCGTCGAGTGGGCGGTGATTGTGCCGATCGGTACGCACTAGATCAGCCAACAGCTTCGCATCGGCGGCATCGGATTTCGCTCCCGAGACCCGATGCCGGTCGCGGTAGCGGGCCACCGCCATCGGATTGATAGCGAACACCTGATAGCCGGCTGCCGATAAGGCGTTCACCCACAGACCCCGGTCGGTTTCGATTCCCACGACGACATCGCCAGGTTCTTCGGCATGAGCAGCGATCAACTCGTGCAACGCTGCGATACTGGCCACACCTTCGGGCAGTCGTCGTGCCGCCACTCGGGCGCCGCCATCGTCCATCAAATACACGTCGTGATGGTCTTCGGCCCAGTCATCGCCAACAAAGAGCATCACTCACCTCCATCATTCCTCGACACATGGTTCTCACCCTTGCCCGAGCCTGAGGACACCCGGCGGCGGCCTAATGGATCAGTGCTCAACGGCACGACATCCCAGTAGCGCTACAGGCGACCCACCAACCAATCGGGGCACAATCTCTGAGTAGGAATCAACATCGTTCCTGGTGGGCAAAGTGCTCACCGACTGGCGGCTCACCGACCAGCGTCTCGCCAACAAACTCAACACCGTCAGCGACGCGCCGATCAGATCCCATTAGGTGGGGCGGGCGGGGACGACCCGTCTATAGGTTGGCGATCTCGAACTCCCATCGATCGCCCGGGTCGGGTTGGTAGTGTCCTGGCATGAACGGTGGGTGCGGTCGCCAGTGCTGATCGCGGCGTTGCGCGACTTGCAATGGCGACGGCGACGCTTCATCATCGCTATCCTCGGCACAGGCGTGGTGTTTGCGATGACGCTCGTCCTCACCGGCGTCTCCAACGGATTCCGTGTCGAGGCTCGGCAGACCGTCGAATCCTTGGGCATAGACACGTTTGTCATGAAGTCGGGCGCGACCGGTCCGTTCCTCGGGTCATCCCCGTTCGCGGCCGAGCAGGTCGGCGCGGTCGCCAAGGTCACTGGCGTTACCGATGCGGTTGGGTTGGTGTACGCGCCCACGACGGCGAAGGACGGCAGCTCGACGCGCAACGTGAACCTGTTTGGCGCGCCCCCGCCGCCCGTGGCGAAGGGCCAGCCACCGTCGGGCCCCGGCGAGATCGCGGTGTCGAGCACACTGGGGCGCGACGTCGGTGACGATCTGGAGGTCGGTTCCAAGACGTTGCGCATCGTCGGGATCGTCGACAACTCCACCGCGTTGGTCAATCAGCCCAACGTGTTCGTCACGGTCGCGGGGGCACAACAGGTTGCGTTCTCCGGCCAACCCTTGATCTCGTCAATCGGTCTGCACGGGCCGCCCGCCCGGGTTCCCGACGGCTACCGGGCCGTAGGCCGCGACGGCGCAGTAGACGACCTGTTGCGACCGTTGAAGCCCGCGTATCAGACGCTCACGATCATCGCGGTGCTGTTGTGGGTCGTCGCCGCCTTGATCGTGGGCTCGATGATCTACCTGTCCGCGCTGGAGCGCACGCGTGACTTCGCGGTGTTTAAGGCGGTCGGCGTATCGACGCGTTCGGTGCTCGGCGGCATGGCTTTGCAGGCAGTCTTGGTCGCTGTAGTCGCGGCGGCGTTGGGTGCGCTGCTATCGGTCGCGCTCGCACCGCTGTTCCCGATGCGTGTGGTCGTTCCGGTGTCGGCATTCCTGCTGCTGCCCGTGGTCGCGGTCGTCATCGGGCTGCTCGCGAGCGCCGCAGGGCTGCGGCGCGCGGTGACCGTCGATCCCGCGCTGGCGTTCGGAGGTCCTTGAGCCGTGGCCGATCTAGGCATCGAGGATCTGATTGTCGAGTACTCCAGTGGTGGGTACGCGATCCGTCCGATCGACCATCTGAACCTCGAGGCGGCGGCGGGCTCGCTGGTGATCCTGCTCGGGCCGAGCGGCTGCGGCAAGACGACGTTGCTGTCGTGTCTGGGAGGCATCCTGAGCCCGACGTCGGGCCGGATCACGTTCGGCGACGTCGACGTCACCGCCTTGGACCCCCGCGCGCTGTCACTGTACCGGCGGAGGACCGTCGGCATCGTATTCCAGGCGTTTAACCTGGTGCCCAGCCTCAACGCGATCGAGAATGTGATGGTGCCGATGCGCGCGGCCGGAATCTCCCGCGGCACCGCGCGCCAACGGGCCGAGGAACTGCTGACGCGCGTCGGTTTGAAAGATCGCATGAGGCACCGACCGGGTGATCTGAGCGGCGGACAGCAACAGCGCGTCGCTGTTGCGCGCGCGATCGCACTCGACCCGCCGCTGATTCTGGCCGACGAACCAACCGCGCATCTCGACTTCATCCAGGTCGAGGAAGTGCTACGGCTGATCCGCGAGCTCGCGCGCGGCGATCGCGTGGTGGTCGTTGCCACCCATGACACCCGAATGCTCCCGCTCGCCGATCGCGTCGTGGAGCTGGTGCCGCAGTTGGCGTCTACGAACCGGACACCCGAAACCGTGCAGCTGACGCCAGGCTCAGTGGTGTTCGAGCAGGGCACGATGGGTGATCTCATCTACCTCGTCGCCGAGGGCGAGCTCGAGATCGTTCGCGAATTGTCCGGCGGCGGTGAAGAATTGCTGAAGGTCGCCACCCCGGGCGACTACTTCGGCGAGATCGGCACGCTGTTCGGCCTGCCCCGGTCGGCGACGGTGCGGGCGCGCACCGAGGCGATTGTGATCGGCTATACGGTGCAGGCGTTCCGCCAGCGGCTCGGCCTCGGGGGTGTGCGCGACCTGATCGAGCATCGTGAGCTCACGACTCGCTGAGGCCGCGCCGGGCGGCTACGCCGGTACCAGGCGGGCAGCCGTTGGACCTGATCGGCTCGATGCCGTCGAACCGCCACCGCAGCGCTGGCGGCGCCGGACAGGCAGCGATGTCGTCGACGGGGGTGATCGGGCCGCTCCGCAGGATCGGCGCCACGTAGGCCAGGATTCGGTCGGTCATGCCGGTTCGTACGAACGCTGCGGCTCGGGATCGTGAGGCGCTAAACCGAAGATCCTGAAAAAACGCTCTGACGTGGGGCGGGCGGGGCTCGAACCCGCGACCAACGGATTACCAATCCTCAGATCCTGAGAGTTCCTGTTATTGCCCGTTTCTACTGTGCGACAACCGGATTGACTGTCTCGAACCGCCGATCGAAACTGGGCAATTCCGGTCGGTTCCGGGTCATTGGCGGTGAATAACCGGTGACCGCCGGCCCGCCGATATCCAATCGACCAAGACACCGCCGACGCCACCACAGCGCGACCCTGACCCCCAGACTGCCAGGAGCGGGCAGACCGCGTGACCAGGCACGACAGCGCCGTTTTCGGACTGTCGTGGGCGTAGTTGGACGTGCAACTGTCGTCAGGGTTGTCGTCAGAAATGTCGTCAGCAATCATGCCTACGCCGTGACACGTCGGGTGCCGCAACCGCCACCGACTGGACACGGCGCCGGTACCGATATCGCAAACCGGGCGCGTGACGGTTGACCTACTCGATGCGAACGAGAATAACTGGGCGTTTGTTCACCGAAAGCTGCATTGGCTGTGCGATAAACCTGCAGTTCAGACCGTTGGCCACGTTGGCAGCCGAAAATTTCGTCAAGTTCTGCTGCGGACTGACTGCGGACTGGCCCGAGCGCCGACGGCGACTGACTCGACATGTTCGTGAAGATCTGCATTTCCTTGGACCGGTAGTCCCAGGCCATACAGCCTCCGGTTGGTCTCGCCAGGTTTCGGGATTATCGACTAGATCGCTTGCCGATTAAGGCCGCTCGACGAGTCTCCCTGTTTCCAGGTTGAGCCGGACGGTGAAGCGGTACGCATAGTAGGAATGTTTCTCGTTCAAGACGTACTCGGCTTCATAGGTCGCGAGGCCCCGTCTGACCAACGCTTCGATCGTCTTACGCTCCCGGCCACCAAGCACAACCGTTCCTTCATGCCTCAACTGCTCCCACAGCTCTTGCTGCCTCTGGGTCAACTCGGGCATGGTTGCGACGACTTCGCGGCGCTCGGCATGAACCATGCGATACCAGGTGGGGGCAGGCTGAACTTTTGGCGCGGGCTCCACAGGGGTTCGCGGCGAAGTACTCCTCTCGCGGCGTCTCTGGTGGTGCAACCACGACCGCCTGCTTAGGCCGCCCGGGTAACTTTCAGGTTCGCGCGCAGGAACGGTCATGGACTCGATGACAGCCATAATCTGTTGCTCGGTCATCGCCCATCGACTCCCCCGTCTGAGTCCGGCGAAGGTGCCGTTGGCCAGCCGTGTCCGGAGCCACTCGCCCGGCACTCGGAGGGCGTTGGCCGCCTCCCTCAGCGTGTAGATGTGTGGGATCGGGGATCCGTCGTCATCGCTCTCGACCACCCCGTCACTGTAGATCTGGCCGCGCTCGGGCTTTTGGGGAACTTTCTGGTGGTCGTCACCCGGACGCAGAAATTGATGGCACATCTTTGTACTGGAGCTGCCGGGAATCGAACCAGGCCCAAAAATCAGCTTGACCTGCCGAAACAGTGGAATCGACGACGCGAAACGACGCCAAACAACGCGAAACGACCTGCGGATACGCAAACGGTGTTGATGGCATCAACACCATTCGCAGCGGCGCACGTCACCCGGATCGTGGCCGCTAGCCTGATCAGATCTACCGATCCGCACGCACCGAACTCGTCAGCCGCGGCATGGAACCCTTCATCGCCTACTGGTGGTCCACCGTAGGCGGCGAATCGCAATGACGCTCCGGTGGGCGCGTCGCCAGGCCTAGTGCAAGTTCGTGGAGAAGAGGGCGCTGGCCGTGCTAGGCGCGGGCGTGGTTACGAACGGGCGACCCCCCACCCCTTGCGCCTTGCTTACTTCTAGCCCCTGTGAGGGCGCTGCGACGTTGTTTGGGCTGAGTACCAGTGACACACATCGCCGCCGCGGTCATACCGTTCGAACCAGCGGTGGGCGAACTCCGGAAGGGGTTCCTTAGCGGGGTCGTGGAAGGGCGTCTGGCTCATCAGCACTCGCGCAGCGGTGGTCAGCTTCTGTTTCCAGGGGACGGTGTGCAGCGCGGGTCGGGTGCGCGGCCTCGTAGGGTCGCGTGTGGTCGTGGGGTGACGTATTGCGGCGAGCAGGCCGCTGAGCGGTACGAAGTCGCGGGCGTCGATACCGCGTTCAGACTGCGGGACATGAGCATTGATGCCTTCGAACACACCGTTAGACACCGTCATCAGATGCTTGATGACGCGCGGCAGGGCGCGCATCCGATACAGCTTGTCGTCGACGACGGCGTCGAAGATGATCAGCGCGGAGCTTCGGTGTTCGACCTCTTCGACGAAGTGCCACATCAGCAGTGACGCCACTCGTTCGTCGCCGGGCCGGAACAGGGTGGCTTCGTTGTCGAGCAGCATCTTGAAGAACGGCGTGAAGGTGGCTTCGAGGTCGGCGATGTAGGCCAGCCGGTGGTTGAGCGGCGTTGTGGCGGTGAGGTGGTCGTAGGATGCGACGGCTTCGTCGAGGGTTTCCTGGAGGCCGGGATGACGTCTGATCAGTGCGCGGAGGTGTTGGCGGTGGGCGCTGGCGTGTTGTGCTTCCTGACGTAGGAAGGCGTCGGCCTCCTGGGCTACGGGGGTGTCGGTGATG
>Ga0302314_10019844_pt1 | contig 11146 bp, 9 predicted proteins | sample III_Palsa_N2_3_FD_200533 | JGI IMG/M metagenome (GOLD analysis project Ga0302314, IMG submission 200533) | Peat permafrost microbial communities from Stordalen Mire near Abisko, Sweden - III_Palsa_N2_3 | ecosystem: Environmental > Terrestrial > Soil > Palsa > Peat permafrost | place: Sweden... | reverse complement strand
TATTGGCGCTGGGCACAATGGACTGACACTCGCGCTGTACCTGCAGCGGGCTGGCCTGAAAACGCTTGTGGTAGAGCAGGCCGATCGCGTCGGCGGTATGGCGCGCACCGATGAGGGGCCGGCGAGCGGCTTTAAGCACAATCCTCACGCCAACTACCTAGCCTATGGAGCGGTGAGTCCGTCAGAGCGCGATTTCGACCTTGCCGGAGCGGGGCTCGACACCATCACGCCCGAGGCCCAGCACGGCCTCGCCTTTGCTGATGGCCGACCACCGCTGATCCTCCATCGCAACGACCTAGTGGAGCGATCCATAGAGAGCTTGCGGAGCTATTCCAAAGCGGACGCCAAAGCCTATGCTGACATCAAGACGGCCGTGAACGGCCTCGACCCGCTTCTATACGCCAGCCTCTATTCGCCGCCGGGCGACGCGACTGCCGAGCGCCAGATCGAGGCGGCGACGAAACTCTACCGTCGGCCGATAGGATCCCTTTCTGCCAAGGCCGTCATCGACGACCTCTTTTGCTCGGACGAGGTCCGCACCCTGTTTTATCAGTTGGCGGCCGAGACCGGTCTTTTGCTCGAGGGCGAGGGATCGGGGGTAGGCTTTCTGACCTTCACCCTGTGGCTTGTCGGTCAATGGCGCCTGCCGCTCGGCGGCATGCAGGCCTACGCCAACGCCCTGGCGCATTCGGCGGAGCGGGAGGGTGTAGACGTGGCGACCAGTGAGCGAGTCGAACGCATCCTCGTCCGCGGTGGGCGGGCCGCGGCGGTCTTCGTGGCTGGTCATGGCCAGGTGGTGGCGCGCCGGGCCATCGCCTCCAGCGCGGGACTCGCCGAGACTCTGACGGGCTTCTTGCCCGCCAAAACACTGAGCCCACGTGAGCGCTCCCGCATTAGTGACTACGTCGCGCAGGAAGGGCCCGGCCTCGGCAGCCTTGTCCTCGCGCTAACGGCGGCGCCAGACTACCGGTCGGCGCGGTGGGATCCGGCTATCAATCTCTGCTTCCGCACGATTGTGGGCTACGAGGACGCGGTCTCAACGATCGCCCATCTTCGGGCGGTCAACGCCGGCTTGCTGCCCAAGCCCGCAGCGGCTCTTCGCGTTAACAGCCTGTGGGATGCCAGCCAAGCGCCCGTCGGCTCCCATATCGCCGGCGGTGACGTGCTCATGCCCGGTCCCCGTTCGCTGGATTGCGAGACCTGGGCGGCCGTGGCCGAAAGCTTTGTCCCCGCTTTCGTCGACGCCTGGGCGCGCTACGCACCAAATATAACCCCTGCTTCGGTGACCGCGAGTGCTTTCACTCCACCGCTGACCTACGATCGCGCCATCTTGCTGGGCGAGGGATCGGCTCAATACCGCACGGCGGTGGATCATCTTTACCTGTGCGGCGCCTCGACCTTTCCCGGCGGGGGCGTCCACGGGGCGTGCGGCTACAATGCCTTTGCCGCTATCGCCGAGGATTTAGGGCTCGCCAAGCCTGCTCGGCAGGCTTGATCACTCGACCAAAGACCTGGCGAAGATCCGCTCCCGCCGACGCCCCTTAAGGGTCAGCCAAGTCGTGGATCGATCAGGAACTTTTCTCCTGTCGCCTTGCGCACATAGGCACGCAGCACATCAGGCTGGAGGGCTTCGGCAAGCCCGATCACCCGGTTATAGTCGGTGGAAAACGTCGTCGTCAGCTCGTCGATGACGCGCTGGCGCAGCCGTTGCCCGACCTCGGGTTCAAGCTTCTTCAGGAACGGGGGCAGGCGCCAACCGGAAACGCTCCACTCGTCGCCGATAAATCCCCGATTGAGGACCGTCGACCCGTCGTCAAGGAAGCCATAGATGTAGAGCTGCTTGAAGGTATCGGACCCCTTACGGATGGCTGCTCTTTCGATCGCTTCAAGAATATCGCTCCCTAGGGTCCCGCCACCGATGGGGTCGAAAGCAACGGTCGCCCCGGTTTCTTCGACCGCCTCCACAAGCCGTTCGCGAAAGTCTTTGTCCTTGCTGTTCAGTACGATCGTCGCGCCAATTTTTCGCAAGATATCGACCTGCTCTGGCGAGCGGACGATGTTGATGAGCGGAATGGCGTCGGCGAGGCAAATCCTCTGAAACATTTGGCCGAGGCTTGATGCTGCGGCAGTATGGATGATCGCCTTGTGCCCTCCCCTCCGCGCGGTCTCCACAAATCCGAGCGCGGTCAGCGGATTGATGAACATGGCGGCGCCTTGGGCCGCGGTGGCGCCAGCGGGAAGCGGCGTAATGTCCTGTGCTCGGACCTTGCGGTATTCGGCGTACATCCCGACGCTGAACAGGCTGACGAGCTTGCCCTTGAGCGCTTCAGCGTTCTTGCCGGCCGCAACGACAGTGCCGGCGCCTTCGATCCCGACCGGTAGCGATTGGTCCAGCCTGCCGGCCGCAGATTGGTCCGGCCTTCCTATCGGCGCCTTTAGGCGGGCATCCGGAACGGTGAAAATGAGGCCCGGCTTATCGCCCGCGGTTCTTTTGAGGGTCGACAGATCAGCCGGACCGAGCATCAGGACAAGATCGCTCGGGTTGATAGGCGCCGCCTCAACACGAACGATGACCTCGTCGTCGCCGGGATCGGAGATCACGACGTTCTCAAGGGACAGGGTGAGCGTGCCCTCCGAAGCGATGGTGGACCGTAATTCACGTCCGCTGAAAGTCATGTGGGTCTCCGGGTAAATTGGACTGTGCCGTCGCGGCGGCGAACGTTTCGCCGGCGCGCAGACGGAAAGGGCGGTTTCTCGTCACGGAGCGCCCAGCGGCAGAGTCGCTTTCGTTGGGCGCCGACGGACTGCGGATGGCGTTCAGACGTCCTCGGAAGCCATTGGATGATTGGGCCCCCACTGCGCGCCGAGAAGTTCAGCTAAGCCGGCGACGCCTGGCTTGTCCGCGGCTGTGAGCAGGTCCCCGTCAGTCCAGTGCTCGACTTCGTTTCCCCACGGATCTTTCCAGTAGTCGAATATCTGGCTGCCGAGGAGGTGCCTGCCCACTCCCCATGCGTGCTCTCGATTGCGCGACTTAAGGAACGAATGCCCCTTCATGAGGTCGTCAAGGCCGCTTACCTCGAAAGCGGCGTGGTTCAATCCGGGCCCGCTCGGTGTCTGCGCCAGAAACAAGGTGTGATGATCGGTCGGCGTGTCGCCTCTGTCGCAACGCAGGAAAGCGCCCAAAGGCGTTCCGGGCTCAATTTCAACCTGGTCCGATGTGATCAGGCCGAACCTCTCCTTGTACCAAGCTTCCGAGACGGCGAAGTCCGCGACGTTCAGCACGGCATGACCGAGCCTGTAGACCTGAGACGGCCCAGGGGCGAACCGGACTGGCTCCCGGATACGCCTTCGCCCGCCGACCGTATTAACCGGAGTGTCCGGCGACAGGGCGTCCGCAGATCCCCGGACTTGTTCGGCGACGACCTCGACGACGTTGCCATCAGGATCGCATAGACCGATGCGGTAGCCGCCACCGGGCGCGTTGGAGGCTTCCACCGGCGCCCCGTCTCGCGCTCCTAGCTTTTCCAGTTCGTCGCGGGATTGGACCCGGAAACCCAAGCCGACAAATTGGGGCGCGCCCAACTCGGTTACGTGAAGGTATGGAGCCCCATCGGCCCCCCGCCCGTAGAGCTTACCGCCCTGCTCCACGCAGTTGAGACCGAAATCCTCCAGAAATGCTCGCATCTCGCCAAGGTCTGGGGCTCGGAAGCGAACGAAGGCGATGTCCTCGACCTTAACTATGCTCATCTCGAACTGCACCCTATGCCGGGGACGGTCTTGCGGCCCACTCTTTCACCAATCAGATCGCCAGACTCTGGGAGCGACCGACCGCGCCCGATGGCGCAGCAAGACAGCGGCCCACACCTTAGCGTAAAAGTGAGCGGCCACCCGATCGATGCTCAATGGGCGACCTCACCCCTCTGCCACCGACATGGCGAACCATCATCTGTCACTACCTAGCCCAACAATAAAAGTATTTTTTCTCTGGTCAAATAGGTTTTTAGCGTCTTATGAGTCGGCGTTCAAAAGCGCTGCGTCGATCGCCGGGTCAGCGCGACTAGGCGCGACAGGGAGGATGCATATGCGGCTGGTTCGATTCGACGACGCGGGCGTTGCCCGACTTGGCGTTATCGAAGGCGACGGCGTTAAGTCGCTAGCGGCGCTTTCTCCACGCTACCCGACTATGCTGTCGCTGATCGAGGGGGGCGCCGAAGCCCTTGAAGCGGCGCGCACCGTCGCCGACTCGGCCACGGAAACAATCCCGCTCGACACCTTGACCTTGCTGGCCCCCTTGGAACGCCCGGGAAAATACCTTGCGATTGGGATGAACTATCGCAAGCACGTGGAGGAGGCCAAACGCCTCGGAACGCCCGCCCCTACCCACCAATATTGGTTCAACAAGCAGACGAGTTGCATCGCCGGGCCGTTTGACGACACCGATCCCGGCGTCAGCCAAGCGCTCGACTACGAGGTGGAACTGGGGGTGATCATTGGCAAGACGGCGAAGACTGTGAGCGTTGATGACGCTAAGCATCACGTGTTCGGCTATGTCGTCTGCAATGACGTCTCGGCGCGTGATTGGCAGACGCACGCCCCAACCTTCACGGTCGGCAAGTCATTCGACACGCATGGTCCGATCGGCCCATGGATCGTGACCGCCGATGAAATTGCAGATCCGCATGCACTCGGACTGCGTTGTTATGTCAACGGCGCCCTGCGCCAGGACGGCAATACAGCGGAGTTGGTCTACAATATCTGGGATCAGATCGTGTACCTCTCCACGGCCTTTACGCTCGACCCTGGAGACCTTCTGGCGACCGGTACGCCCAGCGGCGTCGGCGCAGCCATGACGCCCCAATGCTTCTTACAAGCCGGCGACGTGGTCCGATGCGAGATCGATCAGATCGGCGCAATCGAAAATCGTGTGATCGCGCCGGCGCAGCTCTAGGCTCCCCGCCGACATTTGACCGCTCAGCAGCCGATGTGGCGAAGGCCATGGGACCGCCGCCATCGGCTTGGCGACCGCTGTGTGCCAGGCCCCTACTGGAGCAATTGACCGCGCCGGTGTCCTCTGCGCAGACGACGAGGGCGGACCCCGCCGATGGCAACGGCGACCACCTTCTGGAGGCCTTGGCAATACCGGCGACATGGTGCAACGTCCAATAAGATGAAATTTGATCTGACAAAAAAACGATGATGCTGCGGGTTAAAGATGATTTTGCCCCGGACGTCGAGGGACCGCGCAATCAGACGACGGTCGCTTACGAGGCGCTTCGGGCTGACATTTTGAATGGCCGGCATGTGCCGGGAAAAAAGCTCAAGATACAGGAATTGGCGGAGGAATTCGGGGTGAGCCCGGGTGCGGTTCGCGAGGCTCTGTCTCGTCTCGTACCAGAGCAGCTCGTTGTTTCGCGCGATCAACGCGGTTTCCTGGTGGCGCCGCTATCGATCGCTGATCTCGCCGACCTTACCGACCTTCGCTGTGAGATTGAGTCGCTCGCGCTTCGCCGGTCGGTCGCGCTTGGCGACGTCAACTGGGAAGCCGGCATTCTCGCCGCTGAACATCGGCTCCGCAGCAAGGTGGCTGCGGTAGGGACTGAAGACCCGAAATTGAAGTGGAGGCAGAACCATGCGGCCTTCCACTCCGCGCTCGTAAGCGCCTGTGGGAGCCGTCGGCTGCTCGGCCTTCATGCCCAGTTATATGAGCAGTCCGAGAGATACCGCGGGCTGATGTTTCAGGTGGGATTGGAGCGAAACGTCGATGACGAGCATCATCGGATCGTGGAATTTGCATTGGCCCGCGATGCTGACGCCCTGGTCCGCGCCACCGTCGACCATCTACGCACCACCACCCAATTGATTGTCGACGCCGTCGATCGCAAGGCGCTGGCGGATTAACGCCAAAAATCGTTTTTTTAAATAAAAATATTGATTTTAGAGGTCGCCGGGCCGAATTTGCCTTATTCAAAGGACCGATGGATTGTGCCTCTATGCCTTTAAACGAGACCCACGCCCCGGATTTGCGGAGTTGGGTTCCGTCGGCGAACGTGGCCGACTCCGATTTTCCGATCCAAAATCTGCCATTTGGCGTCTTTAGGCGGCCGGGCGAGACCGCCAGAACGGGGGTGGCGATTGGAGAGGAGATTTTTGATCTTCAAGCTGGGGTTGCGAACGGATTGTTCGAGGGCGAAGCCCTACGGGCTGCGGAAGCGGCGGGCGGCGAGGATCTGACGCCTTTGTTGGCGTTGGAGCCCGGGCCAGCCTCCGCGTTAAGGCGGCGCCTTTCCGAACTTCTCCGCGATGCAGGGCCGGCGCGCGCGGAGGCAGAGGCCCTAGCTTCACGGTTGCTAGTGCGCATGACGGACGCCGAAATGGTGTTGCCCGTTCGTGTGCGCCAATTCAGCGACATGTGCGTCTCAACGTTCCATATCGGGCGCTTTGCCGGCAATGACGAACGAGGGCAGCCAATCACGCCCCCGGTGTTTCGGACGCTGCCCGTCGGATATGACGGCCGGGCGAGTTCGGTGGTCATCTCTGGCACACCCGTGCGTCGGCCGAACGGAACCTGGCTGGCGGAGGGCGCGACCACACCGCAGTTTGGTCCTGAACCGCGTCAGGACTACGAGCTCGAGATCGGCATTTGGTTCGGCGGCCCGGGCAATGCGCTGGGCGAGCCCATTTCCATCCAAAACGCCAGTCGTTCAATTTTCGGCTATTGCCTGCTGAACGACTGGTCCGCCAGAGGCATCCAGATGTGGGAAGCTATGCTCGGGCCCTTCCTTGGCAAGAGCTTGGCGACGACAATCTCTCCCTGGATTGTTACAGCCGAGGCGTTGGCGCCATTCCGAGCGCCTGCCTTGGCGCGCCCCGAGGACGATCCTCAGACTCCCCGCCAGCTCTGGTGCGAGCACGATCAGACAGAGGGTGGAATCGCCATTGTGCTCGAAGCGCTGATTTCCTCGGCCGCGATGGTGCGTGACGGCTTCTCGCCCCATCGGCTCTGTCAAACTGACTTTCGGCAAATGTACTGGACCCCCGCGCAAATGCTGGCTCACCACGCCTCGAACGGCTGCGCCTTTGCCGCTGGAGATCTTCTGGGAAGCGGCACCTGCTCGGGGCCATCCGAGGATGCAGCCGCCTGCCTTTTCGAAAAGCTTCTTGCCGGTCCGTGGACCCTGCCGACCGACGAAGTGAGGACCTGGCTTGAAGACGAAGACACGGTGATTCTCCGCGGCCGCGCGGAGCGTGAGGGCTATGTCGGCATTGGATTTGGCGAGGCCACAGGCAAGCTCCTTCCCGCACACGCTCTCCACACTTCCGCTTAGCGGAACAACAACCAATCTCGTCATCCAAGAGGATAAAACGTGACCGAAAGTCAGGCTAACGAAAGCGTCGAGCATTTGTTCGAGGGCGCACGCACTCACAACGCCTGGCTCGATCGAGATGTGTCGGAAGAGGTGCTGCGCCAGCTCTACAGCCGCCTGAGGTGGGCGCCGACCAGCGCCAACTCAAATCCGGGCCGGTTCGTCTTCCTGCGCTCACAAGCCGCCAAGCAGCGGCTGGCGCCGCATCTGTCGCCGCTCAATGCAGAGAAAACCATGGCGGCGCCCGTCTGCGTTATCGTCGCCGCCGACACACAATTTTACGACAAGCTGCCGCAGCTTTTCCCGGCGCGGGATATGCGCACCCTATTTGCTGACGCCCCCTTACTTGCCGAGGAGACAGCGATCCGCAACGCTATCCTGCAGGGCGGATATCTGATCCTGGCGGCGCGGTCTCTCGGCCTAGACTGCGGGCCAATGTCCGGCTTCAGCCGCGCTGGTGTGGATCAAGAGTTCTTTCCCGACGGCCGCTGGAAGTCCAACTTCTTGATCAATCTGGGCTATGGCGACAAGGAGAAGGTCTGGCCACGTAACCCGCGCCTAAATTTCGACGAGGCCTGCCTCGTCCTTTGAGGGGCGGAATCGAGCAGCCGACCCTTCGGCGCCAAATTGCAGGACGTTGAAACCCACTGAGGGTATCGCTGTTCGTGCGAACCCGTCGATCGATGGTGCTGATCGAGGTCGAAGAGGTCCTCATGGCTGCCCAAAGGCGTCCCGAGGGGCGGGGCCGAATCCGACCACCGCTGCTCTCATTCCGCTCGGCGACAGATCCAATCGGAGCGCCACCCCGCACGAAACGGCCTTGGAGCAAACCCGCACGGCCTGATAGAGCCCCTTTGGGCCGGCCGGCTGGTGCGTAGTCCAGGCTCCGCTAAAGGCGCCAGCGCGTGTTACAAGCCGCGTTCTCAACGGCCGGCTCGTTCCTGCGCTACTTTACGATTGATCCCGCGTCAGATGGCCGTTTTCGCCGGGCCGCCTCACGTAGTCAACCGCGCCTCCCCTTGTAACGGGTTCTCCTGCAATTCGAGCCGCCAGCTAGGACTGCTCGGGAGGCTTCGTCAGTTGACGGGTCATCGGCTCGCAACGCTATCGCACATCGTTTCGGGCGATTTTGGTGAAGAAAATCACGCGCCTTCCTCAATCCTAATGACGCCATCCGTGTCCGGATAATTATCATTTCATCTTCGCCAAAATCGAAGACGATCTCCGATGAATCACATTGCTCACAATCGTGCGAATGATACTTCGCAGCGCCTTATCGATAAGCTTATCGGCTACTCAGCACCGGTCACTATCATTTCAAATGATCGCCGGCGTACCTATACCCTTCCAGGGGCGGCAGAGATCGCTGCGAGTCTTGAGGCTACGCCGACCCGCTATGTCCTAGATAAGGACGTTACCAGATTTTGCACCGAACTCGCGTGCCGGAGCGCGGTGTTCCTCGAGCAGTGTCTGGATCTGGTCCGTTTGCCCACCGAACAGTTCTGGGTCGAATTCGACGAAGACGAGCGGCTCGCCACGCTCGCGCGCCAAGCGCCGGGCCGTTATGCCCAGCAGGGCGATCACGTGCGGCCGGCCGCACCCTCCGGGCGACGGTTTGGTATGTTGGTTGTGGCCAACGGCGACTCGACACGCGGCTGCGCTCAAGTGTGTTGGAGCCAATCGGCCGCGGATCTGCATCCGGAGGTGTCGCCGGCGCGGCTCCAATTCGACCTGCGCGACCGAGCCGCGCCCGACCCTGGCGACTCCGCAAACGGCCTGGCGCACTTGGCCAATCCCCTACAATCCGTCGCGGGCCTGAACGCCTTCGCGCGCCTGAAAGTTGAGCCGCTTTGGCTGGCGTATTACAAGGCCGAGGCCAGTACCCCAGCTCAATATTCCGCCGCCATGGCGGGCCTCTCCGCGCAAATGTGGTTTGACTGGGTGCTCTTGCTGTCTTTTCTAGTGTGCCTAAACGTCAAGGATGGCTTCACGCAAAAGCCGGTCACGGCAGCCCCCGCCAAATTCCATCCGCGTCGACCGCTCGCGCCATCGCGGCCCTCCCATATCGAGGTGACGTCGTCGCTGTTTGGAGACTCGCCCAATACGTCGCACGCGAGCTACGGGTTTGGTGGCGGCAAGCGGCTGCACTACGTGCGCGGCCATCTCGTGCGGCGCAAGGGCCGCATCTTCTGGCGTTCGTCCCACATGCGCGGCAACCTCGCGGTCGCCCCGCCGGACGCCCGGACCGTGTCGATGAGGCTGACGCGCGCTAGATGACAGGAAGGTTGAAAACCTGGGTCATCAACTCGGTCTGACGCTTGACGCCGGCCTTGCCGAGGACCGAGGCGATCTGGGTGCGAACCGTGGTGATCTTTGTACCGGTGATCGCAGCCACGTCCTGCGGGGTAAAGCCCTTTAGCAGCGCTTCTAAAACTCTGACCTCACTAGGGGTCAGGGAATAGGCCACCTCGGCGACCTTGCTTCTCATCTGCGCCATTTCCGGGAGGTTGCGGACTATGATCAGCGCCCCCTCCGAATCGAACCGACCCCGCGACGGCCCGACACTCACCTGGTAGCTTGGCCTACAGTTGGATTCGCAGACGAAGATTGTCGATTTTGGCGGCTGGGCGACCGCCGCCGCCACGGACACGGCTAGGTCGGTCCCCTGCTCCGCCAGCGCAAGCTTGCCGTCCACGGTTTGCAGGACGGGATAGCCTGCCAATACAAGGCGGCGAGCCTTCTCATTCAGATAGATAACCGTCCCGCCCTGCCGGACGAGAAAGATGGCGTCGGGGAAGTGCTCGACGAACCCGCCTGCATCGATGGCGGGAAGGGCTTCGATGCCGATAGACCCGACCTTGCGCCGATCTTTCGCCACGGTGTCTTGGCGCCCCAGCTCAATAGCAGATTGAAAGCCGTTGCGGCTCACCCCGACGTCCATAGATCAGCCTGCCTCCGCGCGACGGATGTCTAGCACCGCCACAAGCTTGGGGCTCTATTTCCGTTCGACCATCGACGCCTGAGCGAGCGATGTCGTTTGATGATGAAGCGCGCTGAGAAGCGGCTGATCCATGGATTTCACCGCCTGTTCCCAGGCTGCGTGGGCGCATTCAGCGTCCTGAATCTTGATGGCGAGGTCAAAGGTGGCCCCGCTGTCGCAGGCGGTCTTGGCCGCGCGGGCCAGCCGTTGGTCAAATGCGGCCACCGATCGCGCGTCGTTGAAATCAATGTCACGAGTCGCGACGGGAATCTTGAAAGACTCCCGGTCACTTTGCGATTGGGCGGCGGTTGGCGACTGCAACGCGCAGACAGAACAGATGGCGGCGAAGGCCAAGGCGAGACGTTTCATCACACTCTCCGATTTTTCGCTTAGCTATCACCCCTGAACAGGTCGGCATCATACAGATTAATGATGTGAGTGTATTTTATTGGCCGCCACGTTGCTCTCCGTGATTGTGAAATTTCAGTAATGTCAGCAACTCTGTGCTTGTGATTGTTTTGCGCTTCTATGCGGAAATGCTGAGGGCCCTTGACCGCGCTGAAGGGGCGATTAGGGCTCTCAAACCCTACTCCCAGCCTCGCAGGTCTGCGCGCCGGCTTGGGCTGTAAGGCTTACGGCAGGGCTACCGTCAAGCGCGTGCCGCCGCGTGTGACCGTCACGATCGGCGCTCCGACCGCATAGCGCTGAAGCGTCTCAAGGGTCGCGCCGAAATCCACGCCGGAGTCGGCGCTCTCGTTGAGGATCACCGTCTTCACCGCCACATCGTGCGCCTTCAGCGTCT
>Ga0302314_10019843_pt1 | contig 11146 bp, 9 predicted proteins | sample III_Palsa_N2_3_FD_200533 | JGI IMG/M metagenome (GOLD analysis project Ga0302314, IMG submission 200533) | Peat permafrost microbial communities from Stordalen Mire near Abisko, Sweden - III_Palsa_N2_3 | ecosystem: Environmental > Terrestrial > Soil > Palsa > Peat permafrost | place: Sweden... | reverse complement strand
CCGGCTGGCGCGACACCTCGACGATGTCGGCATAGCGGGTCAGCGCCCAGAAGCCGCGCCCGCCGTTCGGCTCGGGGTTCCAGTGGACCGGATCTTCGCGGCGCAGGTGCGCGAGCAGGGCCCACGGTACGCCTTCGACATAAAGCTCGGGGTTCGAGAGGTCGGCGCCCCTGAGATCGGTCGCGACGGCGAGACTCATGCGGGGCCTCCTAGAAGCTGACACGCGCCTCGACGCCGAAGGTGCGCGGCGGCATCGGCACGAGGAAATTGTAGGGGAAGCCGGCGCCGCGGAGGTCGAGGCCATAGCCCAGCACCTTGGCGTTGCTGAGGTTGTCGACCCAGGCGCGCAGCTGGTAGCGATCCCGCCGCCAGGTCAGCGACCCGTTCACCAGGGTGTAGCCGGCCTGCTGCAGCTCGCTGTTCACCTGCCCCGCGCCAGGGGCGTTGATGGTGTCGAACGGCGAGAAGTACTGGTGGCCGTAGTAGTCGATGTTGGGCGAGAGGGTGACGTGGCCGCCCGCCAGGTCGAATATCCGCCAGTCGAAGCCGGCCTGCACGGTCACATGCGGCGCGAACGGCAGGTCGTTGCCGGCCAGGTTCACGCCCTGCAGCGTCAGGGTCTTGTACTCGGCGTGCAGCAGGCCGAGGGCGCCGTTCAGCACCAGGTCCGGCGTCAGGCGGAAGGTGACTTCGGCCTCGCCGCCATAGCTCTCGGACTTCGGCGCGTTGACCAGGAAGGAGACCGGCCCGGGCCGCGTGTCCTGCACCTGCTGGTTCTGGTAGTCGTAATAGAACCCGGCCAGCGCCACGGTCAGGCGGTTGTCCAGGAACCGGCCCTTTAATCCCGTCTCATAGGCGTTCACCGTCTCCGGCTGGACGAAGGTGATGCCCGAGGACGAGGTGTAGCCGCCGCCGTTGAAGGCGCCGGCGCGATAGCCCCGGTTGTAGCTGGCGTAGACCAGGACGCCGTTGTCGAAGGTGTAGCTCAGCGCCGCGCGGCCGGTGGGGGCGTTGTTGCTGCCGTCCAGGCTATAGCGCGCGGCCGGATTGAACGCGCAGGCGCCCGGCGGGCCGGCGCAGGGCACCGTGGTCGCGAGCGGGACGTTGGGGCCGCCTACATTGCCCAGGAACAGGTAAGCTTGGCCGTCGCGGTACTGGGCGCGGTCGGCGGTGTAACGAAGGCCCAGGGTCAGGACCAGCTTGGGGGTCAGCGCGTAGTCGCCCTGGGCGAAGACGGCGTAGGACTGGCGATCCTGCACGAAGTGCTGGAAGAAGCCGCCGTTCAGCCCCGGACCGATGGCGCTGGCGATGTTGAACAGGTTGTTGGTCGAGGTCTCGTCCTGGCCGTAATAGACGCCGCCGATCAGGGTCAGGGGCCCGTTCACATAGTTGATGCGATCTTCTTCGCTCAGCTGGTGGAATTGCGAGCGCCAGTCGATATCCAGGATGTCCACAGGTGCGCCGTCGGCGGCCTGCTGCAGGTTCTGGTGACCGCCGTCGTAGGACGTGATCGAGATCAGCTTGGTCTGCGGGTTCAGAGTGTAGGCGATATTGGCCGAGACGCCGTAGGCGGAAGTGTCGTTGTGGCCGACCCGGTTCTCGTCGACGCTGAAGAAGTCGGGTTGGCGGAACGCCTGCAGAGCGAACACGGCCGCCTGGGTCGGATCCGAACGTCCGGCATAGGCGACGATCTTGATGTCCAGAGGGCTGCCGTCGGGCCGGATCCGCAGCGAGAGGCGGCCCTGCAGATTGTCGGTGGAATCCGGCCGGGCCCCGCCTGGATAGACGTTGCTGAACTTGCCGTCGCCGTCGGCGTAGTTGATCGCCGCGCGCACGCCGATCTGGTCACCGGCGAAGGTGGCCTCGCCCGCGCCCTGGACGGTGACGGTGTTGAAATTGCCGTAGCCGACCTGGGCATAGCCCTTGTCGCCCGAGAGCGAGGGGGCGACCGAGATGAAGTTGATCGCCCCGCCGGTGGTGTTGCGGCCGAACAGGGTGCCCTGCGGCCCGCGCAGCACCTCGACCCGGTCGAGGTCGTAAAGACCCATGCCCTGGCTGGTGCGGGCGGAGATATAGACGTCGTTCAGGTAGACGCCGATCGGGGAGACCTGGTTGGAGTTGTATTCGTTGGCGACGCTGACGCCGCGCAGCGAGAAGTTGGGCTGGGTCTCGCCGTAGGCGCTGTTGATCTGCAGGTTGGGCACCGCCTCGGACAGCTGGTTGGAGCTGGTGATGTTCTTGCTGGCCAGCGCCGCCCCGCCGAGCGCCGTCACGGCGAGGGGCACTTTCAGGATCGATTGCTCGCGCCGCTGGGCGGTGACGATCACTTCCTGCACCGGACCGCCTGAGGGAGCGGCCTCGGCCGCCGCCGGCGGCGAACCGGTCGCTTGAGCGAGCGCGAGCGACGATGAAGATGAAAACAGGACGAGCGCCGCCGCGGCCCCGATATTTTTCGTGATCATGCTTCCTCCCGACCGGTCTGCGCCAGTCTCCTATTGAGGAAGCCTAGTCAGGATGACCTGCGTCGGCTTTGCCTGTTCTCAACATCGGTTTTGACAATTCCTGCCGGATGCGCGCCTGGCCCGCGGCCGACTTGGGGGCAGGCGGCGAGCGCCGGCGTGGGATCCCACGCCGGGGACAGGCCGGTCGGGCTGACGATCCGGCTGTCGCGGGCCGCCAGGCGGCTGATCGCCCGCATGTCCTCGGCGCTGAGCTCGAAGCCGAACACATCGAAGTTCGCGGGGATTCGCGCCGGATTGGTCGTGCGCGACAGGGCGACCACGCCATCCTGCTGGATCAGCCAGCGCAGCACGATCTGCGCTACCGTCCTGCCGCGCCGCGCCGCGATGTCGCGCAGGACCGGGTCAGCGAACACCCGGCCGACGGCCATGCCGCAATAGGCCGTCACCGCGACGCCCAGGCGGCGGCATTCCTCGATCAAGAGCCGCTGGTTCAGGTAGGGGTGATACTCGACCTGATTGGTGGCGATCGGCGCTTCGGAGAGCCGGACGGCCTCCGCCAGCATCCGGCGATTGAAGTTGCTGACGCCGATGTGGCGGACCTTGCCGGCCCGTACGGCGGCGTTGAGGCCGGCGATCTGCTCGCCGAGCGGCACACCGGGATTTGGCCAGTGCAGCAGCAGGAGATCGATGTAGTCGGTGCGCAGCTTGCGAAGGCTGTCGTCGACGGAGGCGGCGAAGGCGCCCCCGGCGTAGTTCGCGACCCAGACCTTGGTGGTCAGGAACACCTCCGCACGGTCGAGGCCCGAGGCCTGGACGCACTCGCCGACCTCCGCCTCGTTCCGGTAGATCTGGGCCGTGTCGATGTGCCGGAAGCCGGCGTCCAGCGCCACGGGAATGGTCCGCAGCATGTCGTTGCGCGACATGCCATAGGCGCCGAACCCCAGGGCCGGGATCTCCGCGCCGTTGGCGGCGACCATCTTCATGGGGAGCGCTCCCACTAGAGTCGGCCCTTGGCGAGGAGTGTGTCCCGGATCTCGTCGATCCGGGCCTCGCCGATCTGCAGGGCCTGGGGCGAGGTGTGGACCGAGTAGTAGCCGAGCACGAGATCATGCGGATGCGGCGCGGCCGAACCGAGCACGAACTCGGCGTCGGTGCGGGCCGTGAACGCGACCGGCGCGCCGCCCGCTTCGAAGACCACGATCTCGCCGTGCTCGAGCGGTTCGGACGCGGCGTCGACCACGCCTTTGCCGATCCCGGCCCACAGGACCGTGTGTCCAGCCGGCGGCTGATAGCGCCAGGTCTCGCCGGCCTTGAGCGCGACGGCCAGATAGTTGATCGGGGAGGGGGCTTCGATCGCGCTGGTCGCGCCCGCATGACTACCGAGGAGCACGCGGGCCGGCCCCGCCTTGGGAATGTCCGCTGCGCTTTGATAGAGGCTTTCCGAAGCGCCCAACTCCAGGTGCGGTGGCAGCGCCACCCACAGCTGGAACCCGCGGGTCAGGCCGGGATCACCGGCCCCTCCGGCATGCCAGACGCCCTGGCCGGCGCGCATCCACTCCACGCCGCCGACGCGCAGGACGCCAGTGGCGCCGTTGGTGTCCTCATAGCTGACGCTGCCTTCGGCGACGTAGGTCAGGGTGGCCAGGCCCGAGTGGGGATGCAGGCCGAAGGTGGGGAAGCGGTCGCCGCGATTGTCGAACAGGTCGAGGAACACGAAGGGCTTCAGGACCTCGCCCAGGTCTCCCGGGCTCATCAACCGTGTGATGTAGCCGTGGCTGCGGCCGCGGGTGCGGTGGATAATTCGGCGGACGGATGTGTGCTCGAGCACGGGAGCGGCTGACATGACGGGCCTCGATGTGAAGAGGGAAGGGCGAGGGCGCCGGGTCGGCGGTGGCCGCCGCCCGGTGCTCAGGGGGTTGCTCGGAGCTTATTCGGCCGCGTGCAGGACGTTGGCCGAGGCGGTGGAACGGCCCGCCAGCAGGCGATCGACCGAGAACCTGCCGCCGCCGAAAGCCACGACCTGAAGCAGACCGCCGGTGATGGCGATGTTCTTCATGAAGTGGATCAGCTGGTTCTGATCGGCGACGTTCTTGTGGAAGACGAGGGCGGTCGCGATGGTGAACACCGCCATGCCGACGGCCACGAACCGGGTGCGCACGCCGGCGATGAGCAGGGCGCTGCCGAGGACTTCGACCGCCACGGACAGCGCGTAGGAGAGGACCGGCGCGGGCAGGCCGACGGAGGCGATGAAGCCCTGGGTGGCGGCCGGAGCGGCCAGCTTGGACAGGCCGCTCATGAAGAACAGCACGCCGATCAGGACGCGACCGGCAAGGGCGACAGAGTCATATTGCTTGGACATAGGACTGATCCTTCGATTGGCCGTCGGATCGTTTTGCCTCCCCGCGACCTGGTTTCTGTAAGTGGCGTCCGCACCAGGCGGTCTTGACCACGGCCCCAAGGTAGGCGTTTCAATCGGCCGGAAAACTCGTAAAAGACTGTACAGATCGTTCAGGAGATTCGAATGGTTGCCGAGCCGGGCTTCCCGACCATCGACCAGCTCAAGGTGCTTCTGGCGGTGGTGGAGACCGGCAGCTTCACCGCCGCGGCCCGGCGCCAGAACCGCGCCGTCTCTGCGATCAGCTACGCCATCGCCACACTCGAACAGCAGCTGGGCATCGCCTTGTTCGACCGGGAGGGCGCACGCACGCCCACGCTCACTCCGGCGGGCCTGGCCGTACTGGCCAAGGCCCGTGTGGTCGCGGTCGGCGTGGACGACCTGCGCGCCAGCGTCAGGTCGCTGCTTGGCGGGGTCGAGGCGGAAGTCACCCTGGTGGTCGATGTCATGCTGCCGAGCGCCCGCCTGGTCGATGCGGTGCAGGCCTTCGAAGCCACGTTTCCGACTGTGAAACTTCGCCTGCATGTGGAAGCCCTGAGCGCGGTCGCCCAACTTGTCCGCAGCGGCATGGCCAGGGTCGGGGTCGGCGGCGGCGTCCTGGCGACCGAGGCCGATCTGGAGCTCATCCATGTCGGCGACGTGGACATGATCCCGGTCGCGGCGCCGCATCACCCCCTGGCGCTGGCCCGTCCCGTGGCCCCAGGGGAGGCTCGGCGCCATCGCCAACTGATCCTCACCGTCCGTACGCCGTTTTCGGAGGGGCCGGACGTGGGCGTGTTCGCCGCCGAGGGGTGGCGGATGGCGGACCTTGGCGCCAAGCACGCCCTGCTCCTCGCCGGGGTCGGCTGGGGCAACATGCCGGAGCCCAATGTGCGCCAGGACCTCGCCGCCGGCCGTCTGGTCCGCCTCGAGCTGCCCGAAGCCAGAAGCGGCGTCTATGCGTTTCAGGCGATGTATCGGACTGACACGCCGCCCGGTCCTGCCGCCGCCTGGCTGATCCAGCACTTCGCCGATCAGGCGGGCTGAGGGTTCGGAGCCGGTTGCGTAGCTCAATCTGACATTCGGCGTCCGCCGTTAGCGCTCCCTCAGTGCGCAGAACAATCTCGCTGGGGCGCCCGGAAGCGGGCCTCCGGAATGCGTGCTGAGGGTGGGGAGCGGCTGTTCCGCCCGTTGTAACGTCGATCACAACGGCTATCGTGGCGGTCAAAGCCTGGAGCCTCATCATGGACTGGCAATTGGTGGCGCTCTGCGCGCTGACCTTCGTCATCCACCTCATCGGGACCTTGGCATATGCGGTGCGCATTGCTGGCGTTCGGACGCGCCGAATCGCCGTCTCCTTTGCGCTGTTCAACGTCTTGGTCCTGGTCTCGCGCACCTCTAACTCGTTCCAGGGCCCGTTTTTAGCCAAGCGGATCGAGGCGACGCTCCACCGGGGCCTGCCAAACCATCTACTTACGGACTTTCGATGGCTCTTGATCTCGGCGACTGCGGCGACTCTGGTCGGCGCGATTTCAGTCCCAACCTTCCAGCGCATCTTCAGTAGAGCGGTCCGTCACTTCCAGGCGCACCGATCCATTCCCAAGCTCCTGATGCACGGCTTCGCAAAAGGGGGGCTGTCCTACATTCGGGACTCTGTAACGCCGCCATCTTCCGCCCATCTCCGGGACCTCCGGCTCGGCAAAGAGCTATCCCCCTCGGTAATCGCGCTGAACATAGGCGCGCAGGCGCTGGTGACGGTCGCCGTGTTCTCAGCCCTCTATGCCGGCTCGATCAACCCAGCGTATCGTGTGACCGCCAGCACCCTCTCGTCCGTGGTCAACGGCCTCGCGACCATTCTGCTGTTCGTTTTCATCGACCCGCACCTCTCGATCATGACCGACGATGTGGTTGAGGGGCGCACGACAGAGGCGGCCTTTCGGCGCGCAGTTGTCTGGCTCGCAGGCACTCGCGTGGCGGGAACTCTCCTGGCCCAAGCGATCCTCGTGCCAGCGGCAATGCTGATCGCGATGACGGCAGCACATATCTAGGGGCTGCTTTGGGTCGTCTGCGATCCCGACCACCGTGCCCGAAACCCGCCTTTCAGATCGGGGCCGACCATCACGGCCGATAGCGGCCCTCCCAACGCGCGCAGCGGGCGGATAGCGGGCGTTCGCGTCCGTCGGTGGGGATATGCGGGGCTGATCGCGCCTGCCTCGACCTGAGCAGACGAGAGGAAGATTGGTCCGCGTTATCGATTGATGTAGCATGGGGCCGTCGCGAAAAACGACCGCCAGTTCCCAGGCCGTCGAATACACGCCATCCACGCGCTTCGCGTGGTTCGGCCAGCGTCTCCGAAAGCAACCGCCTGACACCCTCAGGCGTCCGTAGCCATCAGCGCCTGTGGACGCTGCGTGTCTGCAAACACAGGAGCGCAACAATGCCAAACCCAATTACCATTATCGGCGCCGGTCTTGGCGGCCTCACCCTCGCTCGCGTTCTGCATGTTCATGGAGTCCCAGCCACGGTCTACGAAGCCGAAGTCTCGGCCAGCGCAAGAACGCAGGGCGGCCTGCTCGATCTCCACGACTACAATGGTCAGATCGCCCTGAAAGCCGCCGGGCTGTTTGACGCGTTTCTCAGCCTTGTCCGCCCCGGTGAAGACGCAAAACGTGTGGTCGACAAAGACGGTACTATTCTCTTCGACCACCCCGGCAGTCACTCAGGCAGTCGTCCGGAAATTGACCGGGGCGATCTTCGGCAAATGCTTATAGACTCGCTCCCCTCGGAAACGATCAAGTGGGGTCATAAAGCTACCTCTGTCGCCGCGCGCGGGGACGGACGGCACGACGTCGCCTTCGCCAATGGCTCGACGGTCACATCCCGCCTGGTCGTGGGCGCCGACGGCGCATGGTCGAAGGTCCGCCCGCTCCTCTCGCAAGCGAAGCCTGCCTACACGGGGACCTCGTTCATCGAAACGTCTCTCCTCGACGGCGACACCCGCCACAAGGCCAGCGCCGATGCGATAGGCAGTGGCACGCTCATGGCCGTTGCTCCGGGCAAGGGCATCCTGGCGCACCGCTACGCCGACGGAACGCTGCACACCTACGTGGCCCTCAACAGGCCGGAAGCCTGGTTCAGCGCCATCGACTTCAGCGATGCGAGCGCTGGCTTGGCCCATGTCGCGGAACAGTTCCAAGGATGGGCGCCGCAACTCACCGCCCTCATTACAGATGGCGAAACCGATCCCATCCTGCGCCCCATCCACGCGCTGCCGGTCGGCCATTGCTGGGAGCATGCGCGCGGCCTGACCCTCCTCGGTGATGCGGCGCATCTGATGTCGCCCTTCGCCGGAGAAGGGGCGAACCTCGCCATGTATGACGGCGCGGAACTGGCCAAAGCGCTCATCGCCACGCCCGATGATATCGATGCCGCGGTCGCCGCGTATGAAAGCGATCTCTTCCCGCGAAGCGCCGAAGTGGCCGATGAAACCGCCCAGAACCTCGCGCGATTCTTCGGCGATGCCGCGCCTCACAGCGTGGTCGCCCTGTTCAGCCGGTATCTCGATGGCGAGACCGGAGCGCAGGCCCCGCTGGCTCCGTGACCGGCTTTCTTGAACGCTCGAAATGGATCGATTTCATCCGTTGGCGCCGTACCAGGAAACGGACGTTTGGGCGGCGTGGCGCTCAGCGTCGGGTGCCCCTTGACGGGGCCTGAGCATCAGGTTTTGACCGCCAGACCGCGCTCAAACCTTTGAGGCTGGCGGAGCGACAAGCGCCGCCAGGGGCTGGCGAAGGTCGATGTCGAGAATCCACCCTTCTCCTCGAGGCCATCTATGACCGCTTCACCGAAGGCCGCCTGACGACCAATCTGCTCGCGGCGAAAGGCCTGATCGATCGGTTGGGGGCTTAGCGGTGGGGGCTCACAAATACGCCTTCTTCGGCATGGGGTGGGTCTGACTGTAGAAAGATTTGTGGGCCGGCAATCGCGTGGTGTAGGTGCGGCAACGTCTTTGCATCGCCGGCCCGGTGTCGGGTCGTCTTCGCGCGGCGCCTGTCACGACGAATGCGAGACGCCGAATGCGCCCTGACCTGCTTTCGCCGATGCGGCGGTTGATCGCTCTGGCCGCCGTGGCCGTCACCCTGGCCGCGCCCGCGTTCGTCGCCGGCGCGCAGACGGCGCCGCCAGCGCCGCCCACGCCCCTGGGCCTCACCGATCAGCCCTGTCCAGCCGGATCGATCGGACGGTCCGCTGCGCTGCTCGCGTTCGCCAAGTCTGCGGTGACCGAAGGCCCGATCGATCCGGCCGCCATGAAAGCCTATGCCGCCGTCGCCGCCGAGCAGGCCAAGGCCGACGCGCTGCAGGTCAAGAACGACTGGGCGGACCTCTGCCTGTACCGGACCGCCAACGAGGAGCTCCTGGCGGCCGGCGGCGCCAGGATGGTGTTCCTCGGCGATTCGATCACCGAGCTGTGGCAGGCGGCCGATCCGGAACTGTTCTCGCACGGCGTCGTCGATCGCGGGATCAGCGGCCAGACCAGCGGACAGGCCCTGCTGCGGTTCTATCCCGATGTGGTCGCCCTGCATCCCAAGGTGGTCCACCTGATGATCGGCACCAACGATATCGCCGGCAACAACGGTCCCAGCCGGCCGGAAGACCTGCAGAACAACATCCGCGCCATGGTCGAGCTCGCCAAGGCGAACCACATCCGGGTCGTGCTGGCCTCGATCCCGCCGGCGGCGGCCTTCCCCTGGCGGCCCGAGATCCACCCGACCGAACAGATCCTGGCCATGAACCGCTGGCTGTCCGAGCTGGCCCGGCGCGAGGGGCTGATCTACATCGACTATTATTCCGCCCTGGCCGCGCCCGGCGGCGGCATGCGCGAAGGCCTCAGCCGCGACGGTGTGCATCCTCTGATCAAGGGCTATGCGCTGATGAAGCCCCTGGCCCAGGAAGCCGTCGACAAGGCGCTCCGCGAGGCGCACTGAGCGGGCGCCCCTGCGTGCTTCGATACGCCTGCTGCGCAGGCTGCTCAGCATGACGATCGTTGGGGAAATCCACAAAGGTTCGTTATCCTGAGTAAGCCGCGAAGCGGCTGTATCGAAGGACGCACCCAGCGCTCTGCGACATCGCGTATGGCCCTCTGACGCGGACTTGACGCAAGGGCCACCGTGACCGGCAAGCGCAGGGTGCTAGTCTCGGGAAAACGCCGCTCGGGAAACGCCACATGCTCAGAACGCCGCTCTGCGACCTGCTCGGGGTCGACAAGCCGATCATGCTGGCCGGGATGGGCGGGGTGTCCTACGCCGAGCTCTGCGCCGCGGTGTCGAACGCCGGCGGCTATGGCGTGCTCGGCATGGCCGGGCGCAGCCCCGGCGAGATCAAGGCGCAGATGGCCGAGGTGCGGCGGCTGACCGGCAAACCCTTCGGCGTCGACCTCCTGGCCGCCAGCCCGGAGAGCCTGACCGCCAGCGTCGAGGTGATCATCGACGGCGGCGCCTCGTCCTTCGTCGCCGGGCTCGGCGTGCCGATGCCGATCCTGGAGCGGCTGCACCAGGCCGGCCTCAAGGTGATGGTGGTGTGCGGCGCGGTGAAGCACGCGGTGAAGGCCGAACAGGCCGGCTGCGATGCGGTGATCTGCCAGGGCTCGGAAGGCGGCGGCCATACCGGCCTGGTCGGGACCATGCCGCTGGTGGCGCAGGCCGTGGAGGCGGTGCGCATCCCGGTGGTCGCCGCCGGCGGCCTCTATGACGGGCGGGGCCTGGCGGCCGCGCTGGCGCTGGGCGCCCAGGGCGTGTGGATGGGCACCCGCTTCATCGCCTCCACCGAGGCGCATGCCGGCCAGATGTACCGCCAGGCGGTGGTCGACGCCCGCGACGACGACACGGTGCGCACCCGCTGCTATTCCGGCAAGCCGATGCGGGTGAAGGCCAATCCCTATGTGGAGGACTGGGAGCGCCGGCCGCAGGAGATCCAGCCGTTTCCGCAGCAGGCGATCCTTTCCCACCATGCCGGCGTCATGGGCGGTATCGGCGGCCAGATCGATGGCCTGGACCCCGGCCGCTCCTGCTTCGCCATGGGCCAGTCGGCCGGCGGCGTTCACACCGTGCGGCCGGCGGCCGAGATCGTCGACGCCATCATGGCCGAGGCGGAGGCGGCTATCGCCCGGCTGACCCGTCTGGCCGATGCGGCGAAACCCGCGCCGGCCCATGCCTGACGGCCCGTCTTGCCCCACGGCGCCCAAGAAAAAACCCGGCCGGAGCCGGGTTGAGGAAGTTGGTGATGGTGGTGTCTTCGCGCTGAAACAATGCAC
>Ga0302314_10019842_pt1 | contig 11147 bp, 14 predicted proteins | sample III_Palsa_N2_3_FD_200533 | JGI IMG/M metagenome (GOLD analysis project Ga0302314, IMG submission 200533) | Peat permafrost microbial communities from Stordalen Mire near Abisko, Sweden - III_Palsa_N2_3 | ecosystem: Environmental > Terrestrial > Soil > Palsa > Peat permafrost | place: Sweden... | reverse complement strand
TCACCGGGTCCCCGCGCGGCAAGGCCGCCGGTGACAACGGCTACGCGGACTACGACCTGTCGTGGTCGCAGTGGCTGGCGGGAAGCGCGACCGGCGCCCAGACCGCCTGACACCGGAACCCAGGGGTGGGCCCGGCGGCTGTTGCCGCCGGGCCCTCCGTTCGTCGGCGTCGATCCGGTCGGTCAGGAGTCCATCCACCGGTTGTAGCCGTTGTCGGCCTCGCACGTGATCGCGGTGCCGTTGGCGTCGGTGGTGCTGAGGCCGAGGTCGCGGGCGGGGCAGAACTCACCGGCCCGGTAGCAGTTGCCGGCGCTGGAGGTGAGGCTGCAGGTACCGGAGCCGCCGGAGCTGGAACCGCTGCCCGTCGAACCGCTGCCGGTGGATCCGTCGCCCGTGGATCCGTCGCCGGTCGAGCCGCCCGACGTGGAGTCGCCCGACGTCGCGGGCCCTGCGGCGGAGTCGCCGGCGGCGGCCGCCGTCACGGTCACCGTGGCTGTGGCCGTCTTGGTGACCGTGACCGTGACCCTGACCGTGGGCGCGGCTGACGGCTTGGCGGTCACGGTGACCCGTGCGGTGGCGGTGGCCGTGGTGGTCGTCATCACCGTCGGCCGGGCCTTCACCAGGGCTTCGGCCTGGGCGACCTGGGTATGGTCCCCGCTCGTCACGAGGGCCGCGCCCAGGATGAACAGGCCGAAACCGCCCAGCCACACCCGCTTGCGGCGGTGGAGCGGCCGGGCGTCCGGCTCCTTGGGCGGTCGCGGCTGCCGCCAGGCCTGCCCGGGCGGAGGCGGTCCTTGCTGCGGCCAAGACGGACCCTGTGACATGGCGCCCCTGGGAGGAGGAAGTTGATCGGCGAACAAAGTGTGTCAGTGATGAAAAGGTCCAGTGCGCTTGTTGTGAACCCGTAATCAAAGCATCCGGCGGACGGCATCCGGCATCCGGCGGACGGCGGGTGCGGGTGCGGGTGCGTCAGGCGGTCACCGGGACACCCGGTGCGTCGATCGGATCAGCGGCCTGCGGCGTCCAGGGCGGCCTGGAGGGACTGGGCGTAGCCCTCGGAGGTGAAGGTGGCGCCGGAGACGACGTCGATGTCGGCGTTCTGCGCCTTCAGCGCCTCGGCGGTGAGCACCGGCAGCGCGTAGGAGTCGATCTGGCTGCTGCGGCCGCCGTCGGTCTGCTGGAGCACGACGACGCTGCTGAGCCTGCCCTCCTTGAGTACCGCCTGGACCTGCACCGGGCCGTACTGGGTCCGGACCACACTGCCGTCGAAGCTGCCGTTGGCTGCGGCTGCGGCTGCGGCGGCTGCGGCTGCGGCGGCTGCGGCGGTGCGGCCCGGCGATGGCGCGGCGCCGGTCGGGGTGGACCCGGCCGACCGGCTGCTTCCCAGCCCGGCCAGGGCGGATCTGGGGGCGCCGCCCGCCGAGTTGGCCTTGACGCCGATCAGCAGCGCGACGGCAGCGGTGGTGGCGGCCAGGCCGGCCGTGATTCTGCGCATGGGTAGCCAGGCTCCTAGAGCTCGAACGCCTCGATGTGGATGCGCCGCCGGGGCACTCCGGCGGTGCGCAGGTGGGCGCCGACGGTCTGCGTCATCCCGGCCGGGCCGCACAGGTAGACCTCGCGTTCGGCCAGGTCGGGAACGATCGCGCGGAGCTCGGCGGCGCGCAGCGGATCCTCGTGCGGGCGTCCGCGCGGGCCGACCCGGGCGAACAGGCCCAGGCCCCGCTGGTGGGCTATCGCCTCCAACTCCCGGTAGAGCACCAGGTTCTCGGGCCGCGAGGCGCGGTAGATCAGCACCAGGTCCGAACCGCTGCCGGGCAGCGACTCGTACAGCGACCGGATCGGGGTGATCCCCGCGCCGCCCGCGATGAGCAGCACCCGCCGGGCCCGGGAGCTGCGGCGGGCGGTGAAGGCCCCGTACGGGCCCTCGAACCAGACCCGGGTCCCCGGGCGCAGCCGGGCGAGGGAGGCGCTGCCGTCGCCGAGGTCCTTGACGGTGATCCGCAGGCTGTCCGGCTCCGGCGGGGCGGACAGCGAGTACGGGTGGGACTGCCACCAGTGCCCCTGGGCCAGGAAGCGCCAGCGCAGGAACTGCCCCGGCTCGGCGCCCAGCCGGTCCAGGTGGCGGCCGGTCAGGTGCAGCGAGACCACGCCGGGGCCCTCCTGGACGACCCCGGACACCCGAACCCGGTGCCGCAGCGAGCGCCACAGCGGCAGCAGGATCCGGAACAGCACCACCGCGGCGCCGACCACGATGTGCGCGGCCGACCACAGCAGGCGGTTGCGCAGCGAGGCGGAGAACTCGGTGCCGACCGCGAACTCGTGCGCGAAGGCCAGGCCGATCGCCAGGTACACCAGCAGGTGGATGTGGTACCAGGACTCGTAGGACAGCTTGCGGCGCACCGCGCGCGCCGAGACCGCGCCGACCAGGAGCAGCAGTCCGAGGGCGATCGCCGACAGCCAGACGTCGGTGTAGTCGAACAGGACGGTGACGCCCTCCGAGACCGGGTTCGTCCCGCTCTGCCAGGCGTAGCCGACGACGAGCAGCAGCGCGTGCGCGCAGACCAGGACCACGGTGTACTCGCCGAGCGAGCGGTGGTAGCGGGCGATCACGTCCGAGCCGACCCGGTTCTCCAGCCACGGCACCCGCGCCATCAGCGCGACCAGGACCAGCAGCAGGTACGCCGCGAGCAGGCCGGCGATGCTCCCGGCCGCGATCAGGCAGGCGGAGACGCTGCCCAGCGAACCGGCGATGGTGTTCTGCCACCAGATGAACAGCACCGGCGGTACCCCGGCGCAGATCACCAGCAGCAGCGCGCGCGACCAGAGCGATCCCGCGGGCAGTGCGGAGAGCGGCTGAGGCGGCGCCGAGCGGTGCCGGGGCCGCCGGCTCGTGGGTGCGCTCACTGCGGGCATGAGCAGCCCTCCATGATGGTGCGACGTAGTGACACCGCCACTGTCGCCGCCGACGCCTAACAGGGCGGTAACAGTCGCGAACCCCGCCGTCCCGGTCCGGGCTGGTGCCGGGGGCCGCGACGGCGGGGCGGGTCACTGCGGGACGGGGCCGGTCAGGCCTTGTCCTCGACCCGGGTGCCCTTGATCAGCCAGGTCGGTCCTTCGGCGAACTTGTCGATGGTCGCGAAGAACTTCACGAACGGCGCGCCCTTGCAGTGCACGTCGAACGCCTCCTCGTCGTCGTACGCCTCGTTCAGGTAGAAGCGGTTGGGGTTCTCGCTGTCGACGATCAGCTCGAAGCGCTGGGTGCCCGGCTCCTCGCGGTTGGAGTCGCGGCCGTCCTCCAGGGCGGCGGCGATGAACTCCTCGCGGCGGTCGGCGGGAATGTCGAAGCTGACGGCAATGTGGTACATGGGGCTCTCTTCTCTGGGTCGTGCGGACAGGGCTGGGCGGACAGGGATGGGGCGGAGTGGACGTGGGGGCGGCGCTCAGCGCTGGTTGGGCACCGTGAAGCCGCCGGGCGAGCCGAATCCGTTGCCGGAGAGGGTGGCGCCGGTCACCGTGAAGGTCGCGGTCACGTTGAACTTCGCGACCAGGGCCAGGAACGCCTTCGCCGGGCCGTCGACCAGGTGGGCGTCGAACCCGGCCACGCCGGTGAAGGTCTCCAGGAAGACGAACCGGCCCGGGTCCTTCGGGTCGGGGACGCAGTGGAAGCCGAGGGTGCCCGGTTCGCCCGTCAGCGAGCCGTAGGCGTCCGCCTGGATGCTCGCCACGAAGGGGGCGCGGTCCTGCACCGGGACCTCGTCCACGGCCACGACCGAGTAGACGGTGCCGTCGTCGCCGTGCGAGGCGGCGGTCTGGCCGTCGCTGCTCAGCGGCTCCAGCGAGGTGCCGGCGATGGTGTAGCCGGGTCCGCTGACGCTGTTCCTCGCCGCGACGGCGCGGAACGCGTGCTCGGCGCCGCCGCGCAGGTGCGCCTCGAAGGCGCGGCGGTCGGTGAAGGTCTCGGTGATCACGATGCGGGTCGGGTCGTCCGGGTCCGGGATGACGTGGAAGGCCAGTGTTCCCGGCTCGTGCTTCAGCGACTCGTAGCCGTCCTTCTGCGCGGCGGCGATGACCGAGGCGCGGGCGGCGGCCGGGATGTCCTGGTAGGAGGTGACGACGTTGAAGGAGACGCCGCTGTCCCCACGGTTCGGCTCGGTGGGAGGCGTGGTGGTACTCGCCATGGCTGATGGGGCGGTCATCAGGAGCGATGCGCCCAGGGCGACCGGTAACAGCAGGTTACGGATCTTCATCTCAGGCTTTCCTTGGCCGAGTTGGGTGGACCGGATGAGCAGCACAGGCCGGACGTGGCGGGGTTGTCGCGTGCGGAGCGGACGATCAGCAGAGGCCGTGGCGGCCGGGGGTGAGCTGGTGACGTGGTGCGGACTCGGACGGCGTGGGCCGGGCCGAGTGAATCCGGAGCATCTCCGTTACGCGTTCGGAGGTGCGGCTCCGCATGACGCCTGTGCCACGCCACGCACCCGGCACCTCCTGTCCGGTTGTGGACTGCTCTACATTCTCAGATGACCATAAGATCTCGAATAGTGCGCGTCAAGTTCCCCCAGGAAAGAGCTCGAACATCCATGGTGGATCGCCGGATCGCCGGATCGCCGGATCGCCGGGCCGACCGCGCGATGCCGGTGCGGGCGGCGCGGGTTCCGGAGTGCGGGGAGGGGGCCGGGGGAGGGGTCTAGGTGAGCGCGGTCGCCGCTGTGCGCAGTCGGTCGAGCGCCTGCCGGGCGAGTTCGGCACAGGTCTGCTGGTTGGCCGGATCGGCCCACTGCTCGTAGGCGCCGTAGAAGGCGCGGGCGCCGAGCTCGGCGGCGAGGCTCGCGGTCGGCTCCTCCACGCCGCGGGCGTGGAGCGCGTCGGTCATGGTCGCGGCGAGCCCGAGCCGCTTGAAGGCGGAACGCTCCTGCAACTCGCTGTTGAGCGCTATGACCGCGCGCAGCCTGGTGCTGAACTCGCGGCGGTCCTCGGTGAAGGTGCCGGAGAGCGCGTCGAGCGCCGCCTCGACCGCGGTGAGCGGGGTGGCCTGGGCGGGCGCGGCGGCGATCGCGTCGGTGAGGATCCCGGCGTGCACGCTCTGGCCGGCGAACAGGACTTCCCGCTTGTCGGAGAAGTGCCGGAAGAAGGTGGTCTTGGTCAGCCCGGCCCGATCGGCGATCTCGTTGACGGTGGTGGCGTCGTAGCCCTGTTCGGTGAACAGGTCGAGTGCGGCGTGCACCAGTCGTTGTCGCGCGTTCGGTTGCCATCTGGCCATAGGTCCAGCATAGGTGATGTGACCCGGTACCGTCACAGGTGCTAGGGTGATGTTACTGAGTCACATCACCCCGCTCGGGCGGGGCACCCCATCTCAGGAGGGTCAGTCATGCGTGTATGTGTCACCGGAGCCAGCGGCCACATCGGATCGGCCGTGGTGCCCGAACTGGTCCAGGCCGGGCACGAGGTGGTCGGCGTGGTCCGGTCCGACGCCTCGGCCGCCGCCGTCGAGGCGATGGGCGCCGAGGTCCGCCGGGGCGACCTCGACGACCTGGACGCGCTGCGCCGGGCCGCGGCCGAGGCGGACGCGGTCGTCCACCTCGCGTTCGACCACCGGGCCATGGGCGCCGGGGACTTCGCCGGTGCGGTGGCCACCGACCTGGCCGTGGTCCGGGCGCTCGGCGACGAGCTGTCCGGGACGGGCAAGGCCCTGATCGGCATCGGCCTGACGCCCACCGGCGACCCGGGGCGCGACGCGGCGATCAACGCCAACCCCCGCTCCGCCGTCGCCCGCGAGCTCGCCGGGTACGCCGAACACGGCGTGCGGACGATACTGGTCGCGATCCCGCCGGTCACCCACAGTGACCGGGACCGGACCGGCTTCATCCCCAGGATGATCGGCTTCGCCCGCGCCACCGGCGTCTCCGGCTACGTCGGCGACGGCGCCAATCGCTGGCCCGCCGGTCACACCCTGGACGTCGCCCGGCTGTACCGGCTGGCGCTGGAGCAGGCCCCGGCCGGAGCGCAGCTGTACGCGGCGACCGAGGAGGGCATCACGCTGCGCGAGATCGCCGAGACCATCGGCCGCCGGCTGGACCTCCCGGCGGGGAGCATCCCGGCCGAGCGGGTGGCGGACCACTTCAAGGGCTTCCCGTTCGTCACTTTGGACATCACCATGCCCAACGCCGACACCCGGAAGCTCCTGGGCTGGAACCCGACCCACCCCGGCCTGATCGCCGACCTCGAAGCCGACCACTACTTCACCACCGCCTGACGCGGTCTCGAAAGCCTCTTCTAATGGAAGTTCTGTTAATCTTGGGCCATGACTTCGAAGCGGACGGCGCCCGATGCCGACGCCAGCGAGGGGCCGACTGTTCCCGGGGCTGGCCCGACCATGACCGTGAGCACCTCGCTGCACAGCGGGACGGTTGACGCCGTACGGGCGCGGGTGGGCAAGCGCGGATTCTCCGCATATGTGGAGGCGGCCCTGCGTCGGCAGATCGAGCAGGACAACCTCGCTGAACTGGTGGCCGAATACACCGAGTCCGAGGGGGAGTTCACCCCCGAGGAACTGGCTGCGGCGCGATACGACCTGCACGGAGCAGCTGAGGGCGCAGGGCACGCCGCGTGAGCGGCACACTCGTCCTGGACAGCGAGGGCCTGTCCAGGACAGTGCTCAGAGACCGACTGGTGATGGCGCGGCTGGCGCAGGCGGGTATGGATGGCATGCGAGTCGTCACCAGCGCGGCCACACTGGTGGAGGCACGGCATCCACGGATGAATCAGGCCCGCTTCGACTGGGCCGTCTCGCGCATCGTGGTCGAACCGGTGACCGAAGAGGTCGCGCGCTCGGCGTCGGAGCTGCTCGTCGCCCAGGGGCTGCACGGCCCCAAGTACGCGATCGACGCCATGGTCGCCGCCACCGCACTGGCCGCGCGCGCTCCCGTCGCCGTGCTCACCTCCGACCCCGAGGACCTGACCCTGCTCTGCGGCGCCCGCGTCCGCGTCGTCAGCATCTAGCCAGGGGCGCGCGGTGTGGGATCCGGATCTGCGGAAGCTGCGGGTGCTGCGCGAGCTGGACGAGCGGGGGACGGTCGCCGCCGTCGCCGCCGCGCTGCACCTCGCGCCGTCGGCGGTGTCGCAGCAGCTCACCGCGCTGGGGCGGGAGCTCGGGGTGCGGCTGACCGAACCGGTCGGGCGCCGGCTGCGGCTCACCAGCGCGGCCAGGATCGTGCTGCGGCACGCCGAGGCGCTGTTCCGGGAGGTCGAGCTGCTGGAGGCGGAACTCGCGGCGCACCAGGGCGGGGAGCTCGGGGAGGTCGCCGTGGCCGGGTTCGCCACCACCCTGTCCGCGCTGATCCTGCCCGCGGTGGCCCGGTTGCGGGAGACCCGGCCGGGGCTGCGGACCACGCTGGCCGAGGTCGATCCGCCGGAGAGCTTCGCGATGCTGCTGCGCGGCGAGACGGACGTGGTGATCTCCGCCGAGGCATCGCCGCCGCATGCCTCGGCGGAGGACCCGCGGCTGCACCGGGTGCCGCTGTGCGCGGACCGGTTCGACGTGGCGCTGCCGGTCGGCCATCGGCTGGCCGGGGCGCCGCTCCTGCGGCTGGCCGATCTGGCGGAGGAGAAGTGGATCTTCGCGGCCACCGGCATGTGCCACGACATCGGCGTCATCGCCTGCACGGCGGCCGGGTTCACCCCCCGGTCGGCGCACGCCATCGGTGACTGGGCGGCCACCCTCTCCGCCGTCGGCCTCGGCCTCGGGGTGTCACTGGTGCCGAGGCTGACCCGTCCGGCCGCGCAGCCCGGTGTGGTGCTGCGGGCCCTGGCGGGCGAGGCGCCGCGGCGCTACCTGTTCGCCGCCGTGCGGGCGGGGAGCCAGGGGGCGCCGGACGTCGCGGTGGTGCTGGAGGCGCTGCGGTCGGTCGCGGCGGCGGTGGCCGCCGAGTCGCGGCTGCTCGGCGACGCCGCCTGAGCTGCGGCGGGGAGCACCGTTCGGTTTTCCGGAGGGGTACCGTTCGCGATCCGTCGCTGGACCGGCTCTGGGCCCGGTGTGAGGGTGGACAGGGAAGCAGGCGTGTCCGGCCGCTTCCCTCCCGATCACCTTCCACGCACCTTTCCTGCCAGGGGGCACAGCCATGTCCGGAACCACCTATCTGCGGTTGGCCGCGCTGAGTCTGATCTGGGGCTCGGTCTTCTTGTGGATCAAGGTCGCGGGGTACGCGTTCTCACCGGTCCAGATGGTGCTCGTACGGCTGGTGCTGGGCGCGCTGGTGGTGATCGCCATCGGCAGGGCCCGGGGACTGCGGCTGCCGCGGGGCCGCGCGGTGTGGGCGCACCTGACGGTGGCCGCGCTGATCGGGAACGCGATCCCGTGGGTGCTCTACGCGGAGGGGGAGCGGGCCGGGTCGAGCAGCGTGGCCGCCGTGGTCAACGGCAGCGCCCCGATCTGGACCCTGGCGGCGGCGCTGCTGCTCGGTCAGCGGCGGCGGATCGGCGGCGCGAAGGCCGTCGGTGCGCTGCTGGGCCTGGGCGGCACCGCCCTGATCGCCTCGCCCTGGGACGGCGCGGGCGGCGGATCGGGCGGCGGGGCGGGCTGGAGCCTGCTGTGCTTCGTGCTCGGCTCGGTGAGCTTCGGCGCCAGCTTCGCCTACCTCGGGCGGTTCCTGGTCGGCCGGGGGATCCCGCCGCTGTCGCTGGCCGGGGGCCAGTTGGGCGTCGCCGCGCTGCTGCTGCTGGTCGCCACGCCGTTCCTCGGCCTGCAGCCGGTCCACCCGCGCGCGGACTCGGTGGCCGCCCTGGTCGTCCTCGGGGTGCTCTGCACCGGCGCCGCCGCCCTGTTGAACTTCGAACTGATCATCAGGGACGGCGCGGCCGTGGCCTCCAGCGTCACCTACCTGATGACCCCGGTCGCGGTCGTGCTCGGGATCGTGGTGCTGCGCGAGCGGGCGCACTGGACGGTGTGGCTGGGCGCCGGGGCCGTACTGCTGGCCACCGCGCTGCTGCGCCGGGGCCCGCGCCCGACTCCCCAGTCCCAGCCCCAGTCCCAGCCCCAGTCCCAGCCCCAGACCCAGCCGCAGGCGGCCGGGGGCGGGACGAGGTGACGGCCGTCCCCGACCGGGCCCGGTGAAACGTCCGGCCCGGTGGGCGGTCGGGGCGGCGTGGGTACGATCGGGGCGGGGTCCGGTCCGCGTCCGCCGGGCGCCGACCCGAGCGAGCGAGGGAACCAACGTGCAGATCAGCTACGCCTGCCAGGCCAGTCCCGACGTCGTCGCCAATGAGGACTTCGTGGTCGCCTCGGAGCGGTTCGTGGTGGTGCTGGACGGGGCCACCGACAGCGGGCTGCCCAACGGCTGCGTGCACGGCGTGGCCTGGCTGGCCCGGCAGCTCGGCGGGCAGCTCGCTGCGGTGCTGGTCGAGCAGCCGGGGCTGCCGCTGCGCGAGGTGCTGCGGCAGGCGATCACGGCCACCCGGGCACTGCACCCGCAGTGCGACCTGGACAACCCGAACAGCCCCTCCAGCACCGTCGCCATCGTCCGGGAGCACGATGGAAGGCTGGACAGCCTGGTCCTGGCCGACTCGCCGGTGGTGCTGCAGACCCGCGACGGCGAACTGCTGGAGCTCAGCGACGACCGGACCGCGCACCTGCCCGCCTACGGCCGGGAGGCGGTGTCCCGGCTGCGCAACACCGACGCCGGGTTCTGGGTGGCGAGCACCAGGCCCGAGGCCGCCGACCGGGCGCTGACCGCCACCGTGCCGCTGTCCCGGGTACGCCGGTTCGCGCTGGTCACCGACGGGGTCTCGCGGCTGGTCGAGCGGTACGGCTGGAGCTGGCCGCAGCTGCTCGACACGCTGGAGAAGGAGGGCCCGGCGGCGGCCGTCCGCGCGGTCCGCGCAGCCGAGCTGGCCGACCCGCCGGGGACCTTCAAGGGCAAGCGCCATGACGACGCGACAGCCGCCTTCGGCCTGCTGGAGCCGTAGCCCGCTCCGGCGCCGAGGCCGCGCGGCGGCTAGGGCTTCGAAGCGGCCGAAGCGACTGAGGCGGCCGAGGCGACTGAAGCGGCCGAAGCGGCCGAGGCGGTCGCGGGGGCGGCCAGGGCCAGGGCGGTGCCGAGGACCGGGTCCGCCAGCTGGTAGCGGATCACCCGCCCGTCCCGGATGCCGGTGACCGCCTGGGCGGTCTTCAGCAGCCGCAGCGACTGGGACACGGTGGTGGCGTTCATCCCGGTGGCCAGGGCCAGGTCGGTGACACTGATCGGACCGGCGTGCCGGATGCAGAGCAGCAGCGCCAGCCGGTTGGGGTCGCTCAGCAGCGAGAAGCGGGCGGCCCAGGCGGCCACCTGCCCGAGGTCGCCGAGCCCTTCGATGGCCTCGCAGGCCCGGTGCTCGTCGATGGACGGCTGCTGAGCCCGCTCGGCCGGCACGAGATGCATGGAACCAGCTTCTCACATCCCACCAATACATCAACAACTATGCAGGTGTATAGGTCTTCTCGGATGGCAGGAGTGGTCAAACCATGACATAAAGGTCGAACATCCTTGGCCTGCGTTGGCGTCTCACCGTAAGGATCCGCCATGTCCTATGGAGCCCCGCCGGAAGATCCCCCCTTCGTCGACGCGCTGACCAAGGCTGCCTGGCCGGTGGCGCTCGGCCTCGGCATCGTCACCCTGCTGCTCGGCGTCTGCGCCCTGGTGTGGCCGGGGAAGACCGTGGTGGTGGTCGCCGTGCTGTTCGGCATCTACCTGCTGATCAGCGGGATCCTCCAGTTCGTGCAGGCGTTCAGCCACCGCTTCACCGGCGGCACGCGGGTGCTGATGTTCGCCAGCGGCACGCTGTCGGTGATGCTGGGACTGCTCTGCTTCCGAGGCGCGGAGCAGTCGGTGGTGCTGCTCGGCCTGTGGATCGGCATCGGCTGGCTGTTCCGGGGCTTCACCGAGCTGGCGGCGGCGATGACCGTGGGCAGCCTGCCCGGCCGGGGCTGGATGGTCTTCTTCGGGATCGTCGGCGTGATCGCCGGGATGGTCCTGATCGTCTCGCCGGTCACCAGCATCGTGGTGCTGGCCGTGCTCGCCGGGTGGTGGCTGCTGGCGCTCGGCCTGTTCGAGATCTACACCGCCTTCCGGCTCCGGAAGGCCGCGGAGGGCTAGCGCGGCCGCGGAGGGCTAGCGCCA
>Ga0302314_10019837_pt1 | contig 11148 bp, 7 predicted proteins | sample III_Palsa_N2_3_FD_200533 | JGI IMG/M metagenome (GOLD analysis project Ga0302314, IMG submission 200533) | Peat permafrost microbial communities from Stordalen Mire near Abisko, Sweden - III_Palsa_N2_3 | ecosystem: Environmental > Terrestrial > Soil > Palsa > Peat permafrost | place: Sweden... | reverse complement strand
GCCCCAGTCCCAGCCCGACTCCGTTGCGTCGGCAGCCTGCGGAAAGACCGCCGGTCCTGCCCCGGCATGGTCCACCTGACGATGCGTCATATCTGCATTGATGGACCGTCACTTCGGTGGCGGTGCTGGTCGAGTTGCTTGTCTGCCGGTGGTCTGGGTCGTGATGAAGACGGCGATCTGGTTGTTCAGTTCGTCGATCCGGTCGAAGCCGCCGTGGCTGCCGGGGACGATGGCGACCTGTGCGTGCGGGATGTGGCTTGCCCGGTCGTGGGCCTGGTCGGGGGTGATCAGGGCGCTGCGGGCCCCGGTGAGCATGAGGGTCGGCACGGTGATCGCGTGTAGTTGCTCGTCGGTGAGGACGGCAGGGAACTTCGGTTCCATCCGGTAGCTGCGGATCCCCGCCCACATGAGCCTCACAAGTTCCCGTTCCGTCATGTTCGGCTCGTCGAGCCATCGGGCGAGGCGGCGGCGCAGCGGCATCGGGGTCAGGCTCGCCAGGCCCCTGATGTTCAACCAGAACCAGAAGCGGGCGTCGAGCTTGGTGAGCCCGGCTGGGTCGAGCAGCGTGATACTGGCGACGCGCTCGGGCGCGCGCAGTACCTGGTTCATCGCGACCCAGCCGCCGTAGGACGCGCCGACCAGATGCGCGGGCTGGTCGGTGAGCTGGGCGAGCAGCTCGTCGAGCCAGGCCGCGCACGATTCCGGCGCAGTGATCGGGGCGCGCGCGACGCTCGGGTTCGGATCGCCCGGCATGTCGATCCCGTAGACCGGGCCGTCAGCAGCCAGCGCGGCAACGTGCGGGTACCAGCTCACAGCGTTGAACCCGGCACCGGTGAGCAGCACGACGGGCTGCCCCTCGGGCTGCGGCCGGTAGGCGTGCACCCGCGTGCTCGTCGTCGCCGTCTCGAGGTCGTACTCCTCGAAGGGCTGCGGCCAGAGCGCGAAGGCCCGCTCATAAACGGCCATGAACTTCTCTCTGGCCGCCTCGCTGACCCAGGACCCCGGTTCGCCCTTGCGCGCCTGCATGATCTGCCTCCTCGCAGGCGGGCCCGCCGTCGTGACGGGCCGCCCTCTCATTTTTATGATACGACGGTATCATGAAGCGGGTCGGGCAGTTAAGGACAGGTAGGGTGAACGGGTGCCGAAGCGGGTCGATCATGAGGAGCGGCGGCGACAGATCGCGGACGCGCTGATCCGGACGGCCGCCACGCGCGGGCTGCATGCCACCGGGATGCGTGAGGTCGCGGCCGAGGCGGGGGTATCCCTGCGCCTGGTCCAGTACTACTTCGGCACCAAGGAGGAGCTTCTCCTGGCGGCCATGCAGCAACTGGCGGCCCAGTTCGGTGCGCGGGCTACGGCGCGGTTCAAAGAGGCTCGCGAATCAGGCGCTCTGGCCGACCCGCGCGACGTGATCGCCGCCATTCTGACCGAGGCGCTGCCCGCCGACGACGAGCGGCGCACCTTCAGCATCGTCAACACGGCCTACCTGGCACTCTCGCTGACCGATCCGGCGCTCGCGATCACGCCCCTGGTCAAGAACTCCGGCGCGGTCAATGACGTGGTGGCCGCGCAACTGCGCGCAGCCCAGGCCGCCGGCAACACCCCGACCCACCTGAACCCGGAACTCGAGGCCCTCAGCCTGACGGCCATGACCACGGGCCTGGCCACCAGCGTCCTGGTCGGCCAGTCCTCGATCGAGCAGGCCCAAGCCGTCATCGACTATCACCTGCACCGCCTATTCCCCGCATCCGCGGCCGGCGTGTCCCAACAGCCCTGAGCCACGCCACCCCAACCCGCCGGCGTTGCGCACTGACGTGAGCCAAGTCGGATCCCACCGGAACTTCCCGCACGTCGAACAACGCGCTCGCCAGCTCTCGAAACCTACTTGAATCGCCTTTGTTACCGAGGGCGGGACGGACGCCGCATCGACGTCGCCGCCTACTCCAGCGAGGCCCTCCGCGTGTACGCCGAACATGGTGATCGAGCTAACCGTCCGCCTGGTCCGCAGCGGGTGAGCGCTCTTTCGCGGCCGCTAGGAGCAGCCGCTTCAGGCTGCTTTCGCCGACCTCGTAACGCTCAACGAGCTCGCGCAGCGGGCCGCGCACGATAGCTCGTACGCGGCCCGCTCCGGGTTCTTCGTCAGTCCCCGAGGTCGCTCAGGAACTGGTCGGTGTATTGCAGCGGCGTGGTGCTGGAGACGGAGTTGCAGGTGGGGGACGCGTACGTGTCGGAGCAGGGCGTGTCCCGGTCCAGTGACCAGAAGTGCAGCCCGGCCAGGCCGTTGCTGACCGCGTACGACGTCAGGGTGTTCACGTCCGCGATGGTGAAGGTCTCAGTGGTGGCGTCGTTCATGCCGATCATCGGCGTGACGGCGATCTTGCTCGCCGGGATTCCGTAGGTGTGCTCGAGGTTCACTACCGCCTGGATCGCCGACTGCGCCATCTCGCAGCGACCAGAGGAAACGACGCACACGCTGCTGGACGCGCTGCCGTAGTCCATGGTCATCAGGTTGATGACGTAGTTGCTCAGGCTTGAGCCGAGCACCGCCTCGACCACCTCGTTGCCGAGCGAGTTCACTCCGCCGTAGCTGCCGTCGGACGCACCCAGCGTGGCGAGCGTGAAGGAGAACTGCAGCTTCGGGTACTGCGCCTGCGCTCCCGCCGCGGCGGCGACCAGGTTCTGAATGTCCGACTCGCTCTGGCCGCCTTCGATGTCGAAGTCGATGCCGACCAGGTTCGGGCTGGCGTAGCGGGCGATGAAGGACTCCATGCCGGCCGTCGAGTCGCAGGTGAAGGTTCCGGCCGCGCCGCCGGTCGAGACGACGTAGTTCAGGTCGGCGACCTCGAGTTGGGGCACGTTCTCCGCGGCCAGGTCGGCGCCCGAGACACCTCCCCAGGTCTCGCTGCCACAGGAGCCGGTGGCGAACGCGAGCGTGAGCGCGGGCAGCTTCGGGACGTACTGCGACACCAGGCTCCCGGAACCCACCACCGGCAGGTCGGACCCGGTCACGGCCGACTGCATCTGGTAGGTGTTCCAGTTCATGTTGATGGTGACGTCTTTGTACGGGCTGAAGAGCAGGCCGCTCGCCGAACCCGTTCCGGTACCGGTGCCTCCGCCGCCCCCTCCCCCGCCCCCTGATGATCCGCCGGTACACGCGCCGTCGGACGTCCACGGTTGTCCGGAACCGCTTCCGCCGTTGTTGGTCGCCGGGTCGTTGCCCTCGGTCCACCAGTTGGCGGTGTAGTTGATCCCGTTCTCGCTGGCCTGATCGCCGGCGGTGTACACGGTGGTGGAACTCCACGCCGCGGCGCACGTGGTGGCAGCCTGCGCGGCGGGCGCCGAGGCCACCGCGAGGACCGATCCGCCGGCTGCCAGCCCGAACGCCGAGCCGGCCACAAGTGCTGTGTGAATGATCCGTCTTCCGACGCGCATGAACCCTCCAAAGGGGAGAGAGGCTGTGGGATTGCGCACTTCGCCGCACCGGTGGGCCGACACGGTGAGCTTTTTGTACGTGCGGCGGACGGATTGGTCAAGACCATTCGCCGGATTGGTACAGACCAATTGACACGTGCGGCGGAGAGAACGGGCAAAACTCCCATACCGGGGGCGTGAAGTATTGCCGGATCGAGCGAACGGCCTTGTGGCCAGCAGTGCTCCACAACGTTCGCAAGATCCCCTGGCCTCGTCTGCGTGCGCTGACAGCGCTTGCCGACGAGTTTCGAAGGGGGCCTGTTTTCATAGCTCATCGGAGCAGGTCAGTGGCATGACCGCCGATCACTGACGGTGCGAGGAACGTTCGGGTGCGTGTCACTGTGACGCTGCTGCGAACGATGCCGATCGGGGCGGAATGCAGCCGTAACGGGACGTATTTGTCAGCATGCCGATCTACTGTGCTGGCATGAACCTGAACCTGCGCTCCTCAGCCCGCGCGATCATCCTCGATGAGGACGATCGAGTCCTGCTCTGCCGGTTCGTCTTCCCTCACCCGGCAGTGCCTGGGCCAGCGAAGGCCGTATGGGCAGCTCCAGGCGGCGGCATCGAACCCGGCGAGGACCTACTGACGGCCTTGCGCCGTGAGCTCCGCGAGGAGATCGGTCTGGCCATCACCGCCGACCCGCCGCACGTCTGGCAGCAGTTAGTCGTTGCCGCCGACCACGCGCCGGGCTTCGACGGCATCATCAACGACTACTTCCTCGTCAGGACGAGCCATTTCGAACCCCGAGGCGAGCTGACAGACCGCCAGCTCGCCGCCGAGAATCTGGCCGCGTTCCGCTGGTGGCAGCTCCCGGAGATCGCCGGTTACACCGGACCTGATCTATTCTCGCCCCGCGACCTCGCAACGCCCTTGGCCGAGCTGGTCACCACAGGGACGCCAGCCGAGCCGGCCCGACTGGGCCTCTAGTTCGTTCCTGTTGCAGGAACAATCGCCAGCCTGTTCGACCTCGTCGAGGAGACGCTGGACGCGCCGGACCAGATGGTGCGCGACGGCTCGGCGATCAGGATCGTACACAAGCTCTTCCGCTACGAAGCGGAGATCGCCAGGGCCGGCGTCGTGCCGGGGCCCCGGCTGAGTCGGGCCATGGCGTAGCTCGCCCGGCCTCAGCCGGTTGCCCTGCTCTTCCCCGCTCCTCACGGCGTCCCCTGGTTCTGTGGACAGAGGTGTCTTCGGCAGTTCTCTGTTCCTGTCGGTGGCGCTGCCACGATCATGACGTGATTGAAGTCGTCGATTACGACCCGGTCTGGGTGGAATGGTTCGAGGCACTTCGCTCGGAGTACTCCGAGGCGCTATCCGCAGCCGGGGTGCCGGTGGTCGCCATCGAGCATGTGGGCAGCACCTCTGTCCCCGGCCTTGCGGCGAAGCCGATCATCGATTGCGACATCATCGTCGAAGAACCTCATGCCGAGGCGTCCTCGGCCGTGCTCAACTCGCTTGGGTTCACCCCGCTCGGAGAGCTGGGCATTCCACAACGCTGGGCGTTCGATGAACCTGAACGGCTGGCGGGCACGAACACGTACGTGATCGTCGAGGGCTCGCTTGCCTTGCGGAACCATCTGGCGGTCCGCGACGCCCTGCGGGCGGATCCGCAACTCCGCGATGAGTATGGCGAGGTCAAGAAGCGCGTCGGTGCCGAGGCTGCGGACATCTACGCATATGGCGCGGGGAAGAACACGATGGTCCAGCGTATTTTGGAGTCCGCTGGCCTGAGTGAGAGCGATCGCGCCTCCATCGATGCGAACCGAGTTCCTATCAGGCGGTGAACATCGATGGGGTCAAACCGATTTGCCGCAGCGGCCCTGGCAGTAGGCGATGGCTGAAACCGCTGAGATAGGACGGTGGGATCGGCCGCGAGACGGGCGGTGCGGAGCTGTCCGCAGGCTGCCGACGAGAACCGGTGGGCTGAAGCTGGGGCGGGCGGGTAACGCACCGATGGCTATCCCACGGGCACCGGACACGAACCGATGAGCATGGGCGAAAACAGGGCAGAGCATGCGGGAGCTGAGGAAGTCCCCTGCTGCTATCAGCGGGCTTCTCTCAGCGGCATGATCTCTCTCGACTCGCGGCCCGCACGCTGACCTTTGGATCTTCGAGCATCGAAGCCACGATTGCGAGTTCAGCCGAACAACACGTCGCGGATCTCCAGTCTGGAGACTCCGTCGGCGTCGTTCGCGGGCAACGTCTGGAACAGCGGGTCGAGGGAGTCGAGCCCGGCGTCGGCGGCCCGACGGATAAGGATTCGTACCGCGGCTGCGAGGTCGACGTCCTCGGCGCGCAGTTGCGCACCGCCGTCGTCTCCCGCGCCCTCTTGGCCTTCGCCGTCATCGGCCAGGCTCCGCGTGGTGACCGGGTTGCGCCCGAAAGCGCGGACGAAGTCCTCCCAGCGCTGCTGCCGCGCGTAGTCGGTGCCGCGCGGCTCGGTCCGCTCGTACCGGGCGCGCAGCACCGGGTCGGTCGTGAGCTCGCCCTTGGCCCAGGCGATGAGCTTCCGGTCCTCGTCACGGCCGCAGGTCCGCGCGAGCTCGTCGGCGCGTTCGACAATCTCCTCCCGCGACGCGCTTACGGGCACTCCGAGCACGTGGAAAGGGCTCAGCCATCCATTCACCGGTACGCTCCTCCCGCTCCCGAACCCAGCATCTTCATGGTGTCCCGCACCTGTTCAAGGTTCTCCCCGATCCCTGTCTCGCTCGGATCGAGGCGGCCCGCCTCCAGCAGCAGCCGCTCCGCATCGAGCAGCTCCGGCAGGAAGTTCGCGCGCTGTGCCGGGTTGAGATCCATCTGCCGGCGGTGAAAGCTCGTGACGGTGTCGTAGACCCGGTTCAGTTTCGCCACGCCCCGGTTGTTGAGCTCGGTCGCGAGCATGCGCCGGCCTTCGGGCACGAGGCTTATGATCCCCTCGGCGTCGGGCAGCGAGCCGCGGTCCAGATGCTTCTTGGCGACCTCGAAGCACCGCATGTATGCCTCCCCGAGCAGGTCGGGTACGCGTTCCGCGCCCGGATTCCATGCGCGCGCATGCTCCAGCAGGCGGATGCTCTCGTCCGGTGCGATGTCGAAGTTGAACACGCCGAGCTCGATGTAGTGCTCGGCGAGCGTCCTGACCTCGGGCAGGTGCCCCTGCCCCGGCGCGCACATCGGCGTGAGGATGCCGACGAACGGGCTCGCCGACCGTATGACGTGGTCCCCCACCCGCTTGTCCTGCAGGCCGCGCATGGAGTGCAGCCATCCGTTGTGCCATTCCAGCGCGACCCGAAGCACGTCTTTGAGCCCGAGGCCGAGCTGAGCGACGATCGCGACCTCTTCGATCGCCGCGCCGTAGTCGGCGACTACCGCCCGAGAGCGCCTCTTGGAGCTGGTGGGCTCGCCGAGGCGGAGTTGTCCGGCGGCGATGCGCTCGGCACCCCACTCCTCCAGCAGCGCCATGGCTCGTTCGCCGATCGGGGCGAACTCGGCCTCGATCCCGATGCGTGCGGCGATATCCGTGAAGTGGCTCGTGACGAGGCTCCTGGTCGCCGCGGTGCCGTGGCGCACACCGTCGAGGCAGTGCACATGCGTGCGGACCGCGTGGAGATCGCGCTGCGCCAGAGCCCTGGTCAGCAGCACCTTCTGGCTCACCAGGAGTTCGTCGATCAGTTGCGTACGCAGCAGAATCTCGGCTTCGGCCGTGTGCGGGCGGTCTCCGAACAGCCTCCGCAACGCGGGTTCCGCGAGCAGCAGCATCCACAGCGCCATCGCGGAGATCCCGGCCTGCGCGGCAGCCGCCGCCTCCGGCGGACGGGCGAGTGCATCCTCGCGGCTCAGCACGGCGATGGTGTGCCAGAGTTCTACGTTGGCGTCCCCGTCGCCGCCGGCGACGGCGAGCCGCCACTGGCCGGTGATCTGCTCCCGCTCGTCCGTGTCGAGCACCGCGCGTAGATCGGGATTCGACGTGATCAGCGCGGCCAAGCTCTGATACCTGCCCGGCCGTTGCCAGCCGAGGATGGGCGATTCGGGAAACAGGCTGCCGACGAGCTTCCGGACACGCTCGTCGGCCTCCAGCTGCCGGAGAATACGCTCGGCCGGCTCGGGCACATACGCGGCAGCCGTCCGCAGGTACCCGAACATCTGCTCGCGTCCGGCGCCGAGGTGGGCCAGGACCGCGCGGTGGCAGAGAAACCGGCCGTACTCCTCGCGCAGTCGCAGAAGCCGGATCCCATCGGCCTGCACCTCGTCCAGCGCGCGCAGCCACAGCCTGTCCGCGGTCTCGAATTCGCCGACGACGGTGGCGTAGCGGGCTACCGGGTGATTGCCCAGCCCGCCGGGCTCGCCGGCGCTTTCGGCGGCACCCAGGACCGTCGGCGCCAGCGCGGCGGCGGAAGTGCCGCGCTTGCCGCCGTGCTGCTTGGCGACCTGTGTACACAGCGCCGCCAACGCACGCTTGAGGTCGACGAGATCGTTGACGTCGTCCGTGCGCAGTGCGCGCAGAAGCATCGCCGCGGAGGTTTCCTCATCCCCTATGGCGCCCACCGCCGCAGCCAACGCGAGCGCGGACTCGGCCCGTGCGGGCAGGTCGATCGGAAGCGGTTCCGGCAAACGGCCGTGGTCCAACGCATCCGCGAGCAGAACGACGAGTGCCCGGTGCTCTGGACGGGGATCGGCTTGCGGATCAGAACCCTGCGCCGAGGCGGCGGCCCGCAGGATCCGCACCGCCTCGGCCCGATCCTCGGCCGCCAGGCCGGGCGCCTTGTGCTTTTCGCCGAGCACGGCGCTCGTGGCGGCCAGCGCGATCAGCGGGTCTCTTGACGCCTCCGCGGTCTCATCGCCCGCACGCAGGGCGGCGCAGGCCGTGGCGCGCCGCGCTGCGGTCCGGATCTCGGGCGCGGGAACACGTTCGGCGAGTCCCGTGAGGAGTAACGCCGCCTGCTCGCAGATCGCAGTGTCCGTAGCCAGCAGCGCAACGCGAAGGACGGCCTCGGCCAGCGCCACGTACACCGGCGGGTATTCCTTCGGCACCGGGCCAGGCTCCGGAGTCGACTCGGCAGTCGATTCCGGGGGTGACTGCAGAGCCCAGTCGGAGATCGCATGGAGCAGCGGCGAATCCGTCGCCTCGGGCGCGAGCACCAGCCGGCTGAAGCCGAGTTGCCGCGCTGTCCACGGCTGCGCTGTGAACTCCTGCCAGGGCAGGGCGCTGTCCGCGTCGGGCGTGGCTAGGAGCAGCCTGGCCGCGGATGTCAGCGACGTGGTGTCGAAGCGGTCAGGTGCACGCCGCGACGCGATGGTCAGTGCTTCGACCGCCTGCTCCGCCCGGGACCGCGCTCGCCCGGGCCTCTCACGCGCCCGCGCCCCGGCCGCGTCTCGCAGGGCCAGCAGTCCGAGCGCGTAGTCGGCGTGGGCGCAACCGCGCGCAGCCAGCGTCTCGAAGCGTTCGACCGCTTGCGGGAGATCACCGGTGCGGGCGTCGATCCAAGCGAGGGTCAGAGCGGCCTTCGGCCCGGTCGCGCCGTGCAGCAACTCCCGAGCCTCGGTCGGCCTGCCGTCGTCGAGCGCGTCCACCGCGAGGATCAGCGCGGCCCGGTTCCTGCCGAGAGCGAGCGCGCGGCGCAGCGTCCGCCTGGCGCGTTCGGGATCGAAGGGACGCACGGCCAGTCCGGTCCACAGCAGGCGTTCGGCAGCCGGCAGCCGGGCGAACAGGGGTTGGCGGATCAGCGAGTCGAGTGCGGCGACGTCGTCTCGGGCGAGGGCCACTCCGAGTGCAGTGCGCAGCGCCTCGAACAGGTCAGGGCGGGTCGCGTCGCGCAGGTTCAGCGGAATCAGGTCCACCGGCGCCGAGACCGCGCCTTGTCCGGCCAGTGCCTCGCGTGCCTGCGCCACGGCTCGGAACGGGTAAGGCGCGAGCGCGGCGGGTTCGGGCGTGGCCTGCCCCGGCTCGGCATCCTGCAGCATGCAGCCGAGCGCCCAACTTCCTGGCTGACCGGCCAGCGCCAGGCAGGCCGCCCGAATGGACTCAATGTCTTGACAGAGCAGCTGCGCCCAGGCCGCGTGGTAGAGCGCGTCGGGATCGGAGAGGCCGGCTGTCGGCAGGGGCGCGAGGAACCGCCGCGCCTGCTCCGCCGCGCCGTCCAGCAGATGCGAACGGCCGATCGCGTAGTTCAGCCAGGGGCCGGTGTCGCGGCCAGGTGCGATCTCGGCAAGCTGCGCCGCGGTCTGCGGAGTCGTATCGGCCGGCGCTTCGGGCTCGGTGAGGCTATGCGGCGCGTCGAGCCAGGCGAGTTGCCGACAGAGTGCGAGCAATTCCAGGCAGCGTGGACTCAGAGACGTGGCCGCCGTCGCCGCGGAGACCGCCGCGGAGAATTCCCGTGCATGCATGTGCGAGGCGATCACCCCGCGCAGCGCCTCGGTTTCGAACGCCTCATGTCCGCGCAAAGTCTGGAAATGACGCAGAGCCGCGTGCGGCTGTCGGTTGAGCAGGAACTCGCCGAGTGCCAGCGCGAACACCGCATCCGCTCGCGGCACCGGATCGCGGAGCTTCGCCGCGAGCGAATACGCCGGGCCGAGCCGCTGATCCCCGTCGTCGAAACCGACCTGAAGGACGCGGCCTATCAATGTCATGACTTCGGGCATCGGCATCGGAAGCGACGCGACGTCGGCGTACAGGGCGAGCTGCGCCTCGCCGACCACCCCGAATCCGGCCAGGGTCACCGCCGAGCGCCTTCGCACCTCCTCGGAGGTCAGCGAAGACCAGTACAAACCCGTGAGCAGCGTGTAGGCACGCTGCTGGCCCACGTCGGTACGCTGCGCGAGCGCCGCCCCGATCAGCGGCGACCATGCTTCGGTCAGGCCGCCTCCCGCCGCGATCGCCAACTGCTGGCCGACGGTGGCCATCCGCTCGAAATCCTCGTCGGTCAGAAGCCCGGCGAAACGCTCGTTGAGCACGGAATCCTGGAACGAAAGCCACAACCGCGCCGCGTCCGCGGGCCGACGATCGAAGCGCCGATAGATCGCGCGCAGGCGCTCGAGCGCACGAGCCGAATCGGTCTGCGCGAGGGCCGCCGCCCAGGCGTTCTCCAGGCGCCCGACACGGCTGAAGTAGCGGCCGAAGGATCGCTCAGGCTCTGCCGTCATCGGACAGCACCGCCCATGGCGTCATGCTTCCGCGCCGCCATGAGCACCGAGTCGTCCACGTGACCGGCGCATATCTTGCCCATAGTCCCAATCCGTCCGCCCTTGTCCCTGCTGATCGCAGATTACATCCGATCGCCGTCGATGACGTCCGTTGGGGTGTTCACTGGCCGTGTTGCCTGCTTGCCGTTATCTATATCGCCGCTGCGCGACAGTCACATTCAACCGTCGCGCCGGTTCGCGCTGCTGCCGACGCCTATCTCGGCGTCCCACTTCTGTCTTGTGTTCAGTGCTGAAAGTCAACGTCAACTGCTGCCTCCGGCGGGCACCTCCCTCGGAGAGCCGTCCTGGTCTGTCGGGCTGGGGTTCCGGGGTGGTGGGGTTGGGGTGGTGTTCTCTCCTCGCCCGGGCACCTGAGGCGATCAGGAACCTGCCGGTGGGCGCAACCGGCGGTGGCTCGCGCTGTTGCCGGGGTTGGGTGCTCGCCGGTTGCGCCCACCGGCAGAACCCTGATAGGGCTTCGCCTGCCCGACCGAGGAGAGAACACCACCCCCGGG
>Ga0302314_10019836_pt1 | contig 11149 bp, 13 predicted proteins | sample III_Palsa_N2_3_FD_200533 | JGI IMG/M metagenome (GOLD analysis project Ga0302314, IMG submission 200533) | Peat permafrost microbial communities from Stordalen Mire near Abisko, Sweden - III_Palsa_N2_3 | ecosystem: Environmental > Terrestrial > Soil > Palsa > Peat permafrost | place: Sweden... | reverse complement strand
GCACGAATCAGGGCCTCATGAGAGCCCCCTGTTTGGTATAAGTTGGAGGCGGAGAGGCACGGGAGCGGCTGGCTGAGGGCTGGTACACTCGGAAACCGTTATAACGAAGTCCGAGCCATTGACGCGCCGTCTGCGGTCGCTGTTAGAGCTGGTCGTCACCGTCGCCGTGGCGGTCGGCCTCGCCCTGCTGATCCAGGCGTTCGTGGTCAAGCCGTACCGGATCCCGACCGGGTCGATGCTGCCGACGCTGGCGCGCGGGCAGCGGATCCTGGTCAACCGGATGGATACGCACCCCGGGATCGGGGACGTGGTCGTGTTCCATCCACCACACGGTGCAGACCTCGGGTCGGGCCAGTGTGCCAACGCCCAGCGGGGGTTCAGCGCGGATGGGGCTGCACTGGCTCAGCCGTGTGATCGGTCGCTGGCCAGTGAGTCAGCACAGACCTTTGTCAAGCGCGTCGTCGGCCTACCCGGTGATGTGCTGCGGATCGTGGACGGGCATGTCACCCGCAACGGCAAGCGGGAGCCGGACGCCTACATCTCCGCCTGCGGCGCCGCGGCCGAATGCACGTTCTCCGGTTCGATCCGGGTCCCAGCCGGCGACTACTACATGATGGGCGACAACCGCGGGGACTCCGATGACAGCCGCTACTGGGGTCCGGTTCCGCAGCGCTACATCATCGGCGTCGCGTTCTTCACCTACTGGCCGCTGGACAGGATCGGCGTACTCTGAGCCGCATGCGGTTGGCCGAACGCAGCGTCCTTGTGCTGACCAGCCTTGCCGGCGGCGACCGCCACGGGTATGCGCTGCTCAAGGACATCGAGAGCTTCTCCGGTGTTGCCCTGTCACCGGGGACGTTGTACGGGGCGCTGGCCAAGCTCGAGGCCGACGGGTTCGTGCAGCGCCTGCCGGCCGATGACCGGCGCTACCCGTACAGGCTGACCCCGGCGGGCCGGACGGCGCTGGCCGAGCGTCTGGCCGAATCGGCCCGGATCGCGAGCCTCGGGCTCGAGCGGATCGCTCTGGGTGACACGTGAGGCACCGCCTCACGGGCGCGATCCTGCTGCTCTACCCGCGCCGGGTCCGCGAGGGTCACGGCCCGGAGATCGTGGCGCTGATCGACGACCTGATCGCGCATGAGGGACGCTCGCGCACCGGGCTGTTCGTCCGTCTGGCGGTGGACGGGCTGGTCCAGCGCATAGCCTCGACCGCCACCGTCTGGACGGTGGTGGCGGTCCTGGTGGCAACCAGCGTCGGCGGTCTGGCGGTCTCGGATTTTGCTGCCGCCACTGCGCTCCAGGGTGTACCGCGAACGGTGCACAAGGTCGCGCCGGCATGGCGCACGCACCAGACGGTGAACTGGTCCGGGAGATGCCGGGCACCCAGCCGCGAATGGCCGACGATCTCTAGGTGCCGATGACGTCCGAGCAAGACGTCGACCAGGTGCAGCCGAGCGTGGAGGGCGTTCCGCCTGCTCGAGCCGGCGCGGTGACCGCGAAGGAGAGCGGGGCTGGCGGCGCGAGCGGCGAGTCCGCGTTGGTGGTCGAGCATCTGAGTAAGCGTTTCGGGAGCCGTGTGGCCTTCGACGACGTCTCGTTCGAGGTCGGCTACGGCGAGGTGTTCGGGTTTCTAGGGCCGAACGGGGCGGGGAAGACGACGACAGTGAGAACGCTTGGCACGCTGGTCGCGCCGACGTCGGGCTCGGCGACGGTCGCCGGCATCCCGCTAAGTGCTGACAATGGGGCGGCGATCCGGACGCGGATCTCGATCATGCCCGAGTCGCCGGGCCTTTATCTGCGCCTCACGGTGATGGAGAACCTGCAGTGTTTTGCCGGGCTCTACGAGTTGGACGACGTTCGCGGGCGGATCGAGCGTGCGCTGCGTGCGGTCAACCTGCTTGACCGTGCGGGCGATTCGTGCGGGTCGCTGTCTAAAGGGCTGCGTCAGCGGGTCGCGCTCGCGCGGGCGCTACTCAATGATCCGGTGGTGCTGTTCCTCGACGAGCCGACGTCAGGGTTGGACCCGGTCGCGACGCGCGAGGTACACGAGTTGATCGCCTCACTTCGCGAGCGCGGCGTGACGATCTTCTTGACCACGCACCGGCTCGAGGAGGCCGAGCGGTTGTGCCACCGGGTGGCGATCCTGAACACAACTCTGCGTCTGCTCGGCCGGCCCGACGAGCTGCGCGCGCAGCTGTTCAGGAGATCGCTGGATGTGCGCCTCCGCGCGCCGCTCGCTGATCCAGAGGCGGTCTTCGGCGCTGTGCGCGAGGTCGAAGGATGCGAGCAAGCGCCGTCGGCGGGCGGCTACACGCTCGCCGTGTCCGACCCTGAGATCGCCGCTCCGGCGGTCGCGCGCGCGCTGGTTGGTGCGGGCGCCGACATCCTCTCGATCGCCGAGTCACGCCACTCGCTCGAAGATGTCTACCTCGAGCTGATCGACGAGGACGTGGAGGCGAGGCGCGGATGAACTTCAGCTGGACGCGCATCCGGGCGATCTTCGTCAAGGAGCTGCGGGATTACCGACGCAACCGCTTCGTGATCGGCACGATGGCGTTCCTGCCAGTCCTGTTCGTCGCTCTGCCGACCGTGCAGCTGTTGACCGTCTCGGCATCGGCGGCCAGCTCCAAGCTCGACGCGCGGATCGGGATATCGCTGCTCTACCCTGCTGTTGATTCCCGCGTTCGTCCCGTCGACCCTGTCGGCCTACTCGGTGGTCGGAGAGCGTGAGCAGGGCACGCTCGAGCCGATCCTCATCACACCGATCCGCCGGGAGGAGTTCCTCGTCGGGAAGGCACTCGCGGTGGCTGCCCCGACGCTCACGATCGCCTACGCGATCTTCGGGGTTTTCCTCGCGGCGACGGCTCGGTTCGCCCACCCGGGCATCTCCTCGGCGGTCTTCGCGGGCTCACACGTCCTGGTCCAGCTCCTGTTCACGCCGCTGCTCGCCGGCTGGTCGATCTGGATCGGGATCGCGATCTCCGCCCGCTCGACCGATATCCGTGTCAGCAGCTCAGCGTGTTCGCGAGCCTGCCTCCGCTCGCGATCGTCGCCCTGCTGCAGTTCAAAGTGATCCCACCGTCGACCGGCCTCGCGCTCGGCCTCGCCGCAGTCCTACTCGCCGTCGACGTGCTCGGCTGGCGGGCGGTCGCCGCGATGTTCGACCGCGAACGGCTCATCACAGGAGCGCGAACATGACGCGAAACCCCGGCGCCGCCAGGCACGCCGTCAGCCACACGAGCACGAAGAGGCTCGTCGAGAAAGGAGATCAGCGATGTCAGCAACGCTCAGATTGACGCGGAAACATCCCTTCATGGAGCTCCGGCGCGGCCCCTTCGAGATCCAATCAGACGGCGAGCACATCGGATCAATAGACACACTCGATGAAACCATCGAAATCCCAGTCGAGTCAGGCCACCACACCCTGCGAATACGGTCAGGCCGATACTCAAGCCAAGAACGTTCCTACGACGTCGCCGACGGCGAAGTCGTCAACTTCCGCACCCACGGACCCCTGGTCTGGCCAGTGTACGTCGCGTCCATCATCAAGCCCGACCTAGCGATCTCACTCAAGCACGAATGAGCGGGCAGCCGCGGATCGGACCGGCCACGACCAACGATCGGCATGCGAGCCGTCCCGTGACTACGGCGCCCCAGGCGGTCCCCCAGCCTTCTGCATTATCGGCATGCAGATCTTCTGCGCGGCCTGGAACGAGGGCGAGCCGGGGTTCGGCCCGCCGCCCGCCGCGTTGATCTGCACGGCGACGCCGCCCTGCGGCCCCGCCCCGACTTTCGGGTCCGGGAAGTTCGGGACGCCGTGGGCGCGCATACAGGTGGCCATCTCGAGCGCGGCGTGACGCAGGTTCCTGACCTGCGTGGCTCCGATCGGCCCGGGCTTGGGCATGTACTTCGCACATGCCTTCTGGGCGGCCTGGAAGGCCGGGGCATTGACCGGGACGCCATTGACGGTCATCGAGGAGCCCGAGCCGGACGTCTGGCTCTGCTTGATCCGGACGCCGCCGCCGTCGGTGCCGGTCGGGTCCGGGAAGTTGGGGACGCCGTGGGAGCGGATGCAGCTGGCGAACTCGATGCCGTCGTGCTGGGCTGACGCGGCGGCCTGGCTCCCCGCTTTCGGACTCGAGGAGCCGCAGGCGGCGAGCAGCAGGGCGGCGGCAGCCGCGAGGAAGGCGGTTGATGCGAATTTGAGCATTAGGCGATCGACGGTAGGGGCGGTAGGGGCGGGACGATACGGTCAGCGGCAGTTGTAGCCGACGACAGGTGACAGGGGAGTTACGGCTCCACAGCCTCGCGAAACGCGTCGCCAGCGGCCTGCAGGAGTCGGAGGATCTCCTGTTGCTGTGCCCTCGCCTCAGCAGAGCCGCTTCCTCCGCGCCCGGGTTCCAACGCGCGGAACCCGGGATCCCGTCGACCGCGTAGTGAAGGGGCTGAGCGCCGCGGCGATTCGCCGCCGCGACACTCGCGCCGGCGCTGACCAGCTCGCGCGCGATGCCTGCTTCGTAGGCCGCCGCAGCGATGTGCAGCGCGGTGTCGCCGGCGTACACGACATGGCGGATCTCGTCGAGGAAATACTCCTCGACGCCGTGCCTTGTCGCGCCACCCACGAGACGTGCCAGCGCGAGCTCCGGTGCATCGGCGAGCAGTCCCAACACGCGCGCCTGGTCCCCCCTGCACGATCGCCCGCGCGAAGCTCATGAACGTCGCATCGCCGCGCACCGGTCGACTTCGCCTAGCCCTCGCCGGGTACAGGCAGCACTGCACACAGGGGACTTCGATCCACGCGCCGCGCTCGTGATCGCTCTCCACGACCGCCAATCTTTGGCCCTCCCCTGGACACCGACCGCCCGCGTCGAGCTAACGTCGGATCCTACCCAGCGGCGCGAGCGGGACGGCGATCATGCGTGCATGGCTAGATCGGTGCTGGTGGTCGATGACGACCCGGAGTTCCGTGAGCTCGCGGGACGGCTGCTCGCCGCGAGCGGGCTGGCGGTCGTCGGCGGGGCCGGCAGCGTCGCTGAGGCGTTGGTGGCTGCGGTGCGCTTGAAGCCGGCAGCGGTCTTGGTTGACGTCGAGCTGCCCGACGGGGATGGAATCGCGCTCGCGCGCGAGCTCGCCGCCCTGGCCTGGCATCCACGGGTCGTTCTCACCTCGATCGACCCCGCTATCGCCACGACCGAGGAGGCCAGGAACGCCGGCGCGCGCGCGTTTGTGAACAAGGCCGACCTTCCCAACGTGCCCCTGGCACAGCTACTCGGTGGCGAATAACCATGAAACCAACATCGCGTGCCACGAGCACCTAGTGGTGCTCACCTAGCTGCGCGACGAGCCGAGTGTCTCGCCCTGATCCGGTATCGGCAACAACGCGCACACGCGCGTACCGCCGCCGGGCGGGCTATCCAGCAAGAAGCGCCCATCCAGCGCCGACACGCGATCCGCCAGCCCGCCCAACCCTGTGCCGTGACCGCCCCCGGCCCCACCGACACCGTCGTCACGCACCTCGACTCGCAGCTTCCCACCCTCCACTTGAGCGGTGACGTGCGCTCGAGCCGCGCGGGCGTGCTTGACCACGTTCGTGAGCGCTTCGCTGACCACGAAATAGGCGGTCGCCTCCAGCCCGGCCGGAAGCCGCTCGACCGACACGTCCACCCTCACCGGCAAGGAGACCCGGGACACAAGCGCCTCGACTCCCGCTCGCAACCCGCTCCGGGTGAGCGCTGCGGGCAGGATGCCGTGGGCCAGCTCGCGCAGCTCGGAGTTCGCCTGCTCGGCGTGCTGCAGTGCCTCGGCGACGAGCTCGCCGGCGTTCGGGTCAGCGTTTGACGTCGCCCGCGCCGCGAGCTTCAGCACAATCACCGCGTGCACCAGACGCTGCTGCGCGCCGTCGTGTAGATCTCGCTCGATCCGCCGCCGGCTCTCATCAGCCGCCGCGACGATCCGTGCACGCGAGGCGGCCAGGGCGGCGCGGCTCTCGGCGTTCGCGATCGCGGTCACCACGAGCTCCGTGAACGAGGCGAGGCGCGTCTCGGTGTCGGGCGCCAGTGGCTGTTCCTGGCTCGAGCCGACGCCGATCATGCCCCAGAGGCGGCCCTCGACGATGATCGGCGTGGCGACCGCCGAGCGGAGCTCCACCTCGCGAGCGATGACGTTCACCGGGCCGGAGGCGTCGGCATAGTTCTCGATCCGTGCCGGACGGCTGGTCTCGAACACGATCGTGCCGAGGTTCTTCCCCCCGATGGGCCACCGGCTGCCCACAGGAAAGCGCTTGCCTGGCCGGCCCCAGGTCGCGACGAACGTTTGCATACGATCGGGCTCGTAGCGGCACATGTTCGCCAGATCGACCGGGAGCAGCTGCCCGACCTCCTCCACGACCGCGGCGAACAACTCCTCCGGCGACACCCCGCGCGCCACCAGTGTGGCGACCCGGCGCAACGCCGCGTGCTGCTCAGCTAACCGCGCCAACGCACTGCGGCTCGCCGCGTTCGCAACCGCCATCGCCACGAGTTCAGTGAACGAGCCGAGCCGCGCCTCGGTATCGGCCGGGAGCGGCTGCTCCCGGCGCGAGCCGGCGACCACTACCCCTTACAAGCGGCCCTCGACCGTGATCGGTGCCCCCACCCCCGAGCGGAAGCCGCTCTCGCGAGCGTCAACGCCGATCTCGCCCGAAGCATCCGCATACCGGTCGGCCCGAGCCGAACGACCGGTCTCGAACACGCTGGTCGCGAGGTTCTTACCCTCGAGGTTCCACCGGCTTCCGACGGGAAAACGGTCCGGGGAGCCCCAGGTGGCGACAACGGTGCCGGTACCGTGATGCTCGTAGCGGCCTAAGATCGCGAAGTCGACGGGCAGCAGTCGACAGATCTCCTCTGTCACCGCCGTGAACAACTCGTCCTGCCGCGTCCCGCGCGCCGCCAGGGTAGCGACCCGCCGCAGCGCCGCTTGCTCCTCACTCAGCACATCCGGCTCCTCACGACTCAACGGAGCTGTCCATCAGATCGCGCTGCGGTGCGAGCCAGTGGGTGACCGTGGTGGGCTGGCTTGGATCGGTCATGGCTCTGATCTCATCGAGGCGCTGCTGGTCGCGGACACTGACGCGTTCATGCTGGCGCAGGTGGTCAACCCAGGAACCGACGACGAACTCCTCGAGGACGTGCCCGGGGTCGGTCGCGTCGCGCCATATGCGCCAACTCGTCGCGCCGGTGCGCCGGCGCGCATGGCGCGCTCTGTAAAGCGCATCGATGAGGTCTGCCTCCCGTCCGGGCATGGGCCGGTACTCGACGGTCACGAGGACGGGCCCATCGGTATCCGTCGCGCCGGCGAGGTGCGGGGCGGGCCAGTCGCCGGCCGGCAGCAGGTCTTGAGGCGAGATCGCCTTGAACGGGAGCCACAGCCCGACCAGGGCGACAACTGTGAGCCCGCCGGTGGCCGTGAGCAGAGCTCCGGTCAGCCCCGCGCTCTGGGCGATGGCGCCGAACGCGGCCGCCCCGGCCGCGCCCCCGCCCTGGAAGATCATGAGGTAGTACGACATACCCCGCGCCTTGGCCCACCCCGGCAGTGTCGACTGATATTGGGAGTTGAGCGTCGAGAGCGCGAGGATCCAGGCGACGCCGCCGACCACGAGCGCCAACGCGGCTAACGCACTGACGCGCACGAACGCCAGCGCCAGCGTCACACCGGCGAAGACCAGTGTGCTGCCGGTCAAGAGCGCCCCCGCCTGAATGCGCTTGCGTACCCGCGGAAGTGCCGCCGCGCCCGCGACCGCCCCGATGCCCACGCCTCCGAGCAGCAGCCCGTAGCCGCCTGAACCGAGGTGCAGCCGCGTGCGCGCGACCAGCGGCAGCAGCGCCCAGATCGAGTTAGCGAACACCATGAACAATCCAGCGCGCAGGAGAATGACCCGCAGCGCCGGGCTTCCGGCGATATAGCGCGCGCCCGCGCGGATCGCGTCACAGACGTGCTCAGGCGCTACCGCGCTCGCCTGGCGCGCCGGGCCCCGCCAGCGAGCGACCGCGCCGATAACCGGCACGAAGCTCACCGCGTTCACCACGAACAGCGCCCCGGCGCTGCTGGCCGCATAGAGCGCACCGCCGATGGCGGGGCCGATCGCCCGGCTCAGATTCTGGTTGACGGCACCCAGAGCGATCGCCTGCGTTCGGTCTTCGGGAGCGACGAGCTCTGGCTGCAGCGTCTGCCAGGTCGGCGAGGTCACCGTCTGCCCGACGCCGACAGCGAAGATCAGCGCCAGCAAGATGAACGGCGTCAGTAGCCCGGCGAGTGCCAGCCCGGCCAGCACCGTGGCCGCCACGAGCATGAACGACTGCGACGCGATCAGCAGCCGACGACGATCCACGAGATCGCCGAGCGCACCCGCCGGCACGGCGAGCAGAACAACCGGGAGACCGGCCGCCGTCTGAATCAATGCCACCAGAGTGGCTGACGTTGTCAACGTCAGCATCAGCTCCTGAGCGCCGACCGTCTGCATCCAACTTCCCACGTTGCTGACGAACTGCGCCGACGCCAACCTGGCGAAGTCCGGAGAGCGAAACGGCGCCCACGGCGACGAACCAGCTTTGGGCCTCGGGTCGTCCACGGACGCCGCATCATCGGTGGGGGCGTTCACTCACCGCATTCTCTCGTACTGCTCCCGGTGGATCAGGACTTGCGGACGGCCACGCGGTTGTATGCGGACTTCGTCGTCACCGGGGTCGGGCCGTCACCCACGATCACCGTCCGGTGCTCGCGGGGGATGGCGCGTTCCTCGGCCGTCGTCGCGAAGTAGTGGCTTGCCGGCCGGCTGCCGCCGCCCTGTTTCGGCATCCGCTGCATCGTGGGGACGCTCGGCGACGCGCCGCCCGTTTCGGAGTCCTGACTGACCTCCGCGCAGGCGCCGCCGAGCGGCATGTCGATCCCGGGCACCGGCAGCGAGGGCACCGAGTTGTCCGGCTCGCTGCGAAAGAGCGTCGAGGTCAGGTCTCCGACGGTGTCGCGCCGCCACGCCGACCCGTTCGGCACCTCCACGCCGAAGCGCTCGCTGATGAGCTTGAGCTGCGAGGTGTGGTCAAACAGCTCGCTGGCGATGTGCCCGCCGCGACTGAACGGCGACAGCACGAGCATCGGAACCCGAACGCCAAGGCCGAGCGGCCCGGCGATGCCGAGCGTGTCCGGCGAGGGGTCGCCGATCTTCGGCGCCGTCGCAGTGAGGTACTCGCCCTCGGTGCCCGCCGGGGCCGTGGGCGGCGCGACGTGGTCGAACCAGCCGTCGTTCTCGTCATACATGAGGAAGAGCGCCGTCTTCGACCACACCTCCGGGTTCGAGGTCAGTGCGTCGAGGATGAGCGAGGTTACGTACATGCCGTTCGTCGGCGAGGAGGAGGGGTGCTCGTCGAAGCCGATCGGCGGGATGATCCAGGAGACGCTGGGCAGGGCGCCCGACGCGACGTCGGAAATGAGATCGGTGGGGAACGTCGGCCCGAACGCCTTCGCGTAGAGCGAGGAGGTCGGGTCGCGGAAGGCGGAGAAGTAGGGGAGCACGTGGTCGGAGAGCCCCATGACCTCGGGGTTGAGGATCGGGTTGTAGAGGGCCGGGTCCCACGACGGATAGCCGAGCAGCGAGGAATACCTGCTGCTGACGCCGAGGTTGGTCGGGCTGTAGACCTTCCAGCTGACCCCGGCGTCCTCGAGCACCTCCTGCATCGTCGTCCACGTGCAGTTCCACACGACGTCAGGCGTAACGTTCGTGTCGGTCACGGGCCCGCCGTGAGTGCCCGCCGGGTCGATCGTGCCGGTGTTGGCCATCAGCCGGTTGGGGTGGGTAGGGCCGAGGATCGAGCAGTGGTAGGCGTCACAGAGGGTGAACGCGTCGGCGAGCGCGTAGTAGAACGCGAGGTCTGAGCGGTCGTAGTAGCCCATCGTCATCGCCCCGTTGCTCCCCTCGTACGTGGGCGAGGTGTGAACGCTGACCCACGAGTCCATCCGGCCGTGATTCCAGCACAGGTGCATAGGGCCCCATGAGTGGGTCAGGTCATGGGTGCATTCGACCGTCCCCGACGAGATGTCAAGGTGGAACGGCAGTAGCTTGCCCGCGGGGACGAGCGCCGGGCCGTGCGGGTAGTCCTGGGCGAACGCTCCGAGTGATCTCGCAGGGTGGTCGTCGAAACCGCGCCCGCGCGGGTAGGCGCCGAAATAGTGGTCGTAGGAGCGGTTCTCCATCATCAGGAAGACGATGTGTTCGATCGCGCCGAGGTCGGACCCGGCGGGTTTCGCCGCCATCGCGCGGGCGATCAGCCGTCCGGGTCCCGGACCCGAGGCCCACGAAGCGGCGGGCTGCGCGACCAGCGCACCCGCTCCGAGCATGCCGAAGTGCGCGAGCAGCTGGCGCCGCGTCAGGCTCTGCCCCCGCTTCGGCTTCGGAAGATCAAGCATGACTCAGCTGTATAGCGGTCGGCACCGCTCAGCTTGTGAACATGAGACGACGACGAAGAATCGCGCCGCGTCCAGCCTCGACGACGACGAGGTCTACGCTCAGAGATCGGTCCCGGCGCAGCGCTCGCCGGCCACTGGAGCCGAGCTCGAGCTTCATTCTCATGTGCCGGCCCGCGGAGAGCCTGCGGCTGACGGCGCCGAGCACGGTCGAGCCGAGGCGGACCCTGAAGGTGAGCCGGCAGGCGGCAGCAAGGCAATGGACGGGAATCCTCGCGACGGGACCGGTGCTCTTCACGCGACCGACGGTCACGAGGCCAGCCGGGCGAAAGGCACGACCGCCCGGAATCGTGGCGAGCTCGCTCCACACGCCGTGGTCGTCGCGGACCGCGTTTCCGGCGGCGTCGAGCTCGACGCACGATGAAGCGGAGCACGAAACGGAGATCGGGCGCGGGCCCGTGAGCTGGGCCGCGACTCTCCTCCAGCGCCGACCGCCCCCGGCGAGCACGCCGCCGTCGATCGCCAGGCAGAGTGGAGCGGTCGTACACGACAGCGCCATGATGCCGTTGCCGCGGACCGACGTCGGGCGCCGCCAGGAGCCCTTCACGTAGGGCACGAGCGCCCCGCCGACGGCGGCGACGCAGAAGGCACGCGTTGGACACGAGACGGCGTCGACGGGAACGTCACCGCTCGCGAGGTCGGTGGGCGTGCCCCA
>Ga0302314_10019830_pt1 | contig 11150 bp, 2 predicted proteins | sample III_Palsa_N2_3_FD_200533 | JGI IMG/M metagenome (GOLD analysis project Ga0302314, IMG submission 200533) | Peat permafrost microbial communities from Stordalen Mire near Abisko, Sweden - III_Palsa_N2_3 | ecosystem: Environmental > Terrestrial > Soil > Palsa > Peat permafrost | place: Sweden... | reverse complement strand
GATACGGCTGCCCGGGCTGCGGATATCCCTGGTTGGTCAGCTGCGGGGCGTAGTTGGGATAGTTGATCGGAGCCTGCGTCGCGGGCGCTGTTGTCGTCGTCTGCGGCGTACTCGTCGCTCTCCGCCTGCGCGTCGTGGGCGTGCTCGTCGTCGTCATTCCGCGCGTGTTGGGCTGCGGATACTGTTGTCCGCTGTCGCCGGTCTGACTCGGGTTCGCGTTCGGGTACGTCACAGTACTCGGCTGCGTGGTCGTGGCTCCCGGCGCAGGCGCTTGCGACTGCGGAACCTGCGAGCCCTGCATCGCGGCCGGGCTATACGGCTGCGTGGAGAACTGGGTGTTCTGAATCTGCGCATTCGGATCGGGCTCAGTATCGTAGCTTTCCGCCGGCGGATGGCTCTGTCCCGTCATCACTTCCGGAGCCCCCTCCTGGTTACGCCGAATTGCTTCTGCTCGAGCATGCACCGATGCGGTCGACGGCCGGGGCGGAACTCGACGATGCACCGCCGGCCTTGAATTCGGAAGATACGAGACAATCGGCGTCCCATCCGGCATCTGTCCCTGCTGCTGCGCCGTTCCCTGCGGCGACCCGCTCGCGGGCTGCGGATAACTCGGCACTGCGGAACTCACCGGCGCCTGATACCCCGCCCCCGGCACCTGATACCCCGCCGGCTGCTGAGTAATGACAGGCCGGGTCGCGTTCGCCGGCGGCACATAAGGCACATAACTCGTCGAATCCGGCGCATAACTTGAAGGCTGGCTCGCCGGCGCATTGCCTGTGGTCTGCCGATACGTCGAATTCTGAGGAGCCGGGCTGGGCTGGCTCTGCGCCGACGGCGTCGAGGACTGCCCCGGCCTCGGCGGCTGCGGATAATGCAGATGGATCGGCTGCGGCTGCGTCGGCTGTTGCGGAGCACCCGTCGCCGGAGGATACGTTACCGGCTGCGATTCCTGTGGCGTATACGCCGGCGGTGTGTAAGTCTGCTGCGGCCGATAGCTCGCCGAGCTCATCCTCGCCGTGATCCCGTCGGCGAGCACGGCCAGCCGCTCTCCAAGAGAACCATCAACGGCATGCGGCAGCCCTTCCGACGGATCATAGGAAACATAAGGCCCAAACTTCGCTTCCATCGCAGGCGACGGATGAAGATAGATCACAGGCTTCGGCGAAATCGTCGCCGCCTCGGCAACCGGCGCCGGAACTTCCAACTGCGATTGAGGCACGTAGTCCTTCAGCGTAGAGTTTCGCTGTTGCTGCTGAAGGTGCTGCGCCGGAGTCTGCGGATCGTAAACCGGATATCCGTTCTGCGGTGTGGTCCCATTGGGATTCGTGCCTGCTGGCCCGGGGGTATAGATCTGTACAGGCGCCGTCGCACCGGTCCCGGTGTAACTCGGCAGATACGGCTTCTCCGCAACCGGCAGGTCAAGCCCGCCACCGCCGCGGTTCACGTTCGGATCCGCCTGCGAAAGCAGCGACGCCAGGTCCTGCGACTGCTGCACAGCCTGCACCCTCCGCACCAGCGGACGCTGCATCTCATCCGACAACTGCAGCCCCGGATCGTCCTGCGGCAACACCCGCAGCGACGCCTGATAATAATCCGCCGCTCTGCCCGAATCTCCGCGTGCGGTCTCAAACTTCGCCGCCAGCACCAGCAGTTGTCCGTCGCGCGGATATTGGTTCAGGCCGAACCGCAGCCAGACTTCCGCATCCTTCAAGTCACTCGCCGACAGCGCCGCTCCCACCGACGAACGGTAGTCCTCCACCGTTCCTGTGCTCAAATCCTGCGCCTTGAAGATCTCCACCGCATTCTTCGAAAGTCCGGCAGTCGCATAGCCGGACGCCAGCGCCTTCAACACATCCGGATTCCCCGGAAACGCTTTCGCCGAGGCGTTCAGAATCGCAATCGCCCGCTTGTAATTCCCTTCGGTGATGTTCTGGTTTGCCCGTCGAACCGCCCAGTTCGCCCAGATCGTCTGCACCGTCAACCGCTGCTGATCGGTAAGGTCCTGCCGCCCGCCCAGAGCCATCAACTCCCGGAAAAGCTGCGGATCATTATGCGAGTTGAACAGCAGCCAGGCTTCCTGTATGTCGATATCGGCTGGTGGCGCAACATGCTGCGCCGTATACCGCGACTGCACGCGGTTATAAAACGACATCGCCACCTGAGGCTGATTCAGCCCTGCATAAATTGAGCCTACCGTCTGCAGGTAGGCCGGGTCAGTCTCAAGTTTCAGTCTCGCGTTCGGAGGTATTTGCTGAATCTCTGCAAGTGCCTCCTGGTCGTGTCCACTCGAATGGAGCGAAGTCAATAACCCATTCCACGCATCCGTTCGGTCCGGACTGGACTGCAGCGCGGCCCGATAAAGCGGAAATGCATGTTCCGTATCGCCGTGCTGCAAATAGATGCCCGCCAACTGCACCTCAGCCACAACCGAAACCTTCTGCCCCGAAGACTGTTGATTCGCCAGATACGTTTCCAGCGTCTGCTGCGCTAAATCGTAATGCCCCTGCCCCGCATAGATCGCCGCTACCACCGTCTGAAAGCCCGGCTCCTGCATCGCCGCTTCATACGTAGCGGGAGGCATGCTCTGCAGCACCTGGTAAGCCTCTGCATCGTGCCCCAGCTCATGAGCAGTATTCACCAACCCCTCATAAGCGGCGGTGTTCGTCGAATCCCCCTCCAAAACCTGCCGGAAAAGCCCCTCAGCCTGATCCTTATGCCCCGCCGCTGAAAGCAACGCCGCAAACTGCAACTGCATGTCCGCCCTCACGCCCCGGGCGTCAGCAGGAAACGGCAAATCCAGTGCACTCCGCAGCACCCGCTGCGCGTCCGCATCGCGGCCCAGCGCCTGATACACCGAAGCCAGCGTGCGCAAATACTCAGGGTCGCGAATCAACTGCTTCTTCACCGCCACCGGAATCCTTCGATCCGTATCGAGCGCCTGCGCATACTGCCCCGCGCCATACTGCGCCATAAACAACCCGCGCCACGCCGCCTTGTCGCTCGGCGCCATCCGCACGTACTCGGAGAACACACCCACCGCCGGCTCCGGCTGCTGCGCCTTCATCAACGTTCCACCCAGACCCAGCAGTGGGCTCGGATCGTTCGGCCGCAAATGCGCCGCGTTTCCAAACTGCGTCTGCGCCGTCACCAGGTCGTTCTCGTTCAACGCCGCGGTTGCAACCTGCATCGTGTAGAAGAACCGCGAATCCCGCAGCGCCTTCTCCACGCCAGGATCCTTCGACCCATCCTGCACGGCCTGCTCCAGGTAGCTGATCGCCCCGCCAAAGTTCGACTGCGCCATCCGCACATAACCCAGCCCGGCCAGCGCCTGCGCGCTCTGCGGCTCCCTCGCCACAATGGCCTGGAACCGCGTCTCCGCCTCGCCATACTGCTTCGCATTCAAGGCGTTATAAGCCGCCTGCGTCTCCGCGTTCCGCGCCCGCAAAGCGGCCTGCTCCGCCAGCTGCTCCGGTGTAGGCGGCGGTTGTGCCGGCCCTCCGAAACGCGCCCCGCTGCGCTTCGCCGCCGCCTCGGTCTGCGCCAGTGCCGTGGAAAGCTGCGCGTCCTTATGCTTCGCCAGATAGGCCCGGATATCCGACGTCGTCGCCGGATTCTGCGCATCCCACACCAGCGACTGCCGCAACGCCTCCTGCGCTTCCGGATCCGCCGGATGCCTCTCCAGCAGCTTTCGGCCCTCCTCGCGAGTGCGAGGGTTGTAGGTCAGAATCTTGCCCAGCGCAATCTGGTAGCGCGAATCCTGCGGAAACTTGTCCATCAACTCCCGCAGCCCGGCAATCGCATGCGGCCGCCCATCCTCGGTCGCCGCTTCCGTCTGGTAGTACGACAGCGCCGCATCTCCCGGCGGCGGATTCGATCCGTACACCGACCGCAGAATCGTCATCGCCCGCGCATACTGTCCCGCCTGCGCCAGCCGACCCGCATCCGTCAATTGCGCCGACATATCCTGCGCGGTGCCCATATTCTGCACCCGCTCAATATTCGGGTCGTTCGGGTTTATCGCCCGCAGTTTGTTCAGATACGAATTCGCTTCTTCGGTTTTGCCTTCAAGCTTCGCCGCGCGCGCCATCCCGGCCAGCGCGTCGGTATTGTTCGGATCCACCAAAAGCACCTGCTGCCAGGTCTGCTTGGCCATATCCATCCGGCCCCGCACCTCGAGAGTATGGGCCTTCCCGAGCAGCTGCGCAGTCGTCGTCTGGTCTACCGCCTGCGCGGTCGCCATTCTCGGCACGCACGTCCACGCCAGCGCACAAAGCACCAGGCAGACCATGCGCATTTGATTCGGCGAACCTCTCTTCATTGCGTTCTCTTTAATGCCTCTGGCAGACCGAAATCGATCAACAAGCCGTTGTTGAAGATTACCGTTTTTTTACTCTGTGTTGTTGGTCTTTTTGGGTCTTTCGCGGCGAAATCCGCATTTCTTGCTTGTCTTAGCCATTATCTCCCCTTTTCCCACACACTTAGCCCCTATTTCCACTTAACGTGCAGCTGTCCGTTAATATCGAAGTTATAACGCCTCTCACTCCACCCGGTCTCAAACATGGCAAGATTCTGGTCGTAATAGCCGCCTCCGTGACCGTACAACCCATTTTGTGGGTCTTTGGTCGCAGCTAAACGGTCGGACTGCGTGCCTTCTTCTTTTTTGAGTCTTAGTGCGTGGAGATAGGGTATCACCGCGGCCGAAAACCCTGTCGGCGCATTCACATCCAGCACTTTCCCCGTCGCATCCACCTGCAGCGGCGGCGTCACGTTCGACTTCAAATATGCCGCCATGCCCGGCATATTCCGCAGCGACTCCCGCACTCCGGGCGTCGCCGGGTCCGCCAACCCCATCCACAGATACACCCGGATCGCGTCATAGCTGCCCACCGGCGTTGGCGACGGCTTCCCATCCCCGATCGTCGAAGGCGGCGGCATCGCGTGCAGCCCATCGGGCCCCGCCTTCAGCCAGTCCATCACGAACCCGCCCTGCGAACCCACCAGCAAAGGCAGGCTCGCCGCCACTTCACCCCACGGCGACTGCGGATTCTGGTGCGCAAAATAAGCCAGCAGCGACGGCGGCATGTAGCTCGGATTCAAATACCACGTCTGTGGATCGGGATGAAACCCGACAACTCCCGGCATCAGCGTCGTCCCAACCCCCGGCACCAGCACAATCTCCTCATGCGCCACGCGATCGGCCATGATCTTGCCCAGCTTGTCGTAGCGATCGTTATGCCACAACCGCCCAGCCTCTTCGAGCGAATACGCCATCCACAGATCGGCATCCGCGGCCGGATTCGAATCCAACACCCGCCAGGTTCCGTCCGGAGCCTTGCCCCAACTCCACGCCGGCAGATGAAGCGTCAAATCCCCCTGAGCAAGATTGGTCTCGGTCCAGTCCACCAGCTTGCTGAAGCGGCCCGGATCATTCGCCACCAATGCGAAAAACATCGCATAGCCTTCACCTTCGGTCGTCGTCCGGTCTCCGGCCGTATGGTCGATCACCCGGCCCTGCCCGTCGAGATACTTCGCCGCATAGCTTTCCCACAAGCTCCACGGCTGTTCCGCGTGGCATCCGCTGCTGATCCAAAGCGTCATCAGCAACAGTGCCGCGAATCCCTGTCGAACAAGAGTTCTGTGTCTCCCGCCGGTATTTGCAGCGCGGACACTTCCAGCGCAAAACGACTGCATCATTGCTTTCAAGATACCCCGCTCCCCCCGGGAGCCAGCTTTTGTCCTGCGGCCTTCGCTGAAGGCCGCCTGAGTTAGTCGTTGCCCTGTAGACGCCGTCTCGCGTGACGCCGCAGAAGCGCGCGCAACAAGGCCGCCATCAGGAAGCAGATCACCGCAGCGCCCAGCACCACCAGCCACGGAAACTCCGCAAACAGCAAGGTAGCCCGGACGTACAAGCTCAACGATCCCACGTGATAGACGTCGTTACCCAACCGGTAGCTGATGAACTTCGTCCCCGTCAGCACGCTCACCGACTGCTGCATATTCGACGACTGTGCATCCTTGAGGAAAATCTTCAAGAAGTTCCCCACCACCGACTTGTCGCGCAGCGCAATCAGCACCACCGACCGGCCTGAGCTGTACGGCGACTCGACGCCTTCCACCAGCGCGTCCGGCAATACACCGGCGGTCTCCAGCTTTCCGGTCTCGATGTGGTCTGAGCTCCGCACCTTCCACCACGCATGCTCCAGCGGATTGAAGAACCCCTGCGTGTCCTGGATATGCAGCCCGGTGCTCTCGATCTTCACCGGCAAATAAGGATTCACCATGTCAATCGCCGGCGAATCACCCACCGTACCCATCACCAGCAGGTCCTTGCTCGAGTCCTTCATCCCGGCAGCATTGGTCACCGTCACGTTCAACACCGGATACCCGGTCTGCGCGCCAAAGTGCCCCATCATCGTGAGGTACATCTCGATCTCTTCCGGCTGCGGCGTATCCGGCAACACGACCGCCGTGTCCGACAAATCCGCAAGCCGCGTAAACGGATACCCTGCGTTGGAGAAAATCTCCAGGTTCGGCATCTGCTTCCAATGCGGAATACCGCGCAGGTCGAGATACGAGTTCTTCACGATTGCGCCCTGCAGGTTCATCGGCGCCGTGTCCTGGCACTTACCCTTCTTCGCAATCTGGAACACGAACTTCAAATTCATCGAATTTGAAAACGGCCGCATATCCACCCACGGCACCGGCACCACCGTCGACAGGTTCGCCGAAGCTTTATCCGTATGCGGCATCGGCGTCGAGCTCACATACGCGCCGTTCATATAAACCTGCAGCGAGCTCTCGTTAGCCAGCGGGATCCCGTTGTAGCGATAGTTCATCTGGAACGCGACGTTCTGAATGCCTTCCCAGTAAAGGTCCGGCGGAATGCGCGAATAGATCACCACCGGAACGCTGCCATCGCCCTGCAGATCGCCCTGTTGCGACATGTCCCCAAGCGTGGTGATCCTTGAAGTCGTCAACCACCGCGGCGCATCGTCCGGCTCCCTCGGCGCCGGAGCCTTCGCCAGCGTCACCGACTCCGAAGCCCCCGCCAACTGGTTGAACTGCAGCGTCAGAGCCTTCGCCGCAATCAACAGATTGTCGGCATTCTCTCCGGTTATGACGAGCAGTTTTGAGTAAGGATCGGACGGGTTCGTCACCATCGCAATGGTTGGCCCGGCACTCCCCGAAACACCCAAAGAAGCTGGCAAATCGGCCGTATTTTCGCTGATTAATATGGCATTTCCCGCCGGAATTGCGCCAAAAGTGACAGGAAAACGCACCGCTTTATAGTCCGTCAGGATGCCAAACCACGAAGCAATCGTTCCAGCAGCCTGCAGCGCTTTCGGCGAAGGCTGCGAAAGAAATACGATCGGCACCGAAGGATGCAGATTGACCGCCTCATCATAGAAAGGCAGTGGTAGCAGCTTCAGGTCATTCTGCAACGGCAGCAAGCCCCCCGCCAGCTCAATCGTCGAGTTCGCATCCACGTGCGACCAAAGCGTTGAGTGCGATGGATCTTCGCAATTCATCGTGTAGTGCCCAATGAACTCAAACGTAAGCTCATTGGTATGCACCAGCATCTCGGCCGGAAGCGTCAGCGTTGCCACCAGCAGCGCGCTGTTCTCCACATGCAGCATGGCTCCGCTGGTCTGCTCCTGCAGCTTCTGATCGGTCGAGAGATCGTTCTCCATCGTGCCGATAATGCTCGGCTGTTGCTGCACCGGCAGCGTCGCAAACAGCGTGCCGTTCAGGCTCACTTTCAAGTGGCTGATCATCGGCAGAAGTCCAGGCGAGAAGTGGTAGTACAGCTTCATCGTCGCGGTCTTCACGTTCTGCGTCTGCGGCACCGAAAAATAAACCGAGTGGTACGTATCCACGCCGCGCAGCACGATCGTATCCGCCACGCCTACGTCCGACAGCGTAAAGATATTGTCGAACTGCCCCGGCGCCACAGGGCGCGCCTGCTGTCCGCCGTCCAGCCCTTCGGGAGCCGCAGCCGGCGCTCCTGTCGTCAGCGTCGACGGAGCCGCAGCGGTAAGCCCAGCCCCAACACTGATCTGCGCCTTAGCCTGCTGCGAGAAAAGCAACCCGGCCAACAGCGCGAGCAGTAACAACAGCGGCGTAATGCTGGTCGCCAGCTTGCCCTTCGGGACAGTCCTGCTCCGCCCCGTCAAACCGTGAAAACTCTGCCTCAGCCCATGAAACGAGAGCTGCAGAATCCGCCACATACTCATCAATGGCCGGTCAACTTCACGCGACTCGCCCCATCCCAGCCACGTATCCGCACGCGAGTAAAGCACCATCGTCAACGCTTCTTCTTCCTGGATCGTCAATGGATCAAAATAGGCCCGCAGCGTAGCGCCGCGAACGTCAACAATTGTGGCCGGCAACGCCGCATCGCCATCGAGCACTGGGAACACCAGCTTCACCGACTCGCCCCCGGCTACCTCGAATGCATTATCGAGCTCCATCATCACGCCGCCGCTGGAAAGGTCCGTGGTCACGCCCTGAATCACCGTTCCATCTGACAGCACCACACTCGCCGGCACAGCCATCAGCACGCGCACCGTCTGCCGCCGCTGCTGGCTCTCCCACGCAACCGCCGTTGCCACGCCAAGGATGATCATGTTGAAGACCGTCCACATCACATTCATCACAATCGTTCCGGGATGCGTCCCGTCATACATGTTCGACAAACCATTCAGCGGCCACGGCAGCGATGCGCCGGGGAAATGGAAGTACCGCGGAATCCCGCACATCATGCCGAGGAAGTTCAAAAACAGCAGCACCAGGAACGGTTGCGCAATCCGTGTATCGAAGAAGCTGCGGCTAACGACGCCGCCCTTCGCCGTCACATTGAAGCTGCCGAACTTCGGATTGATCAACGCCAGCATCGTCGGCAGGAAAATATAAGGCGCCAGCACGGTCTCGTAAATTTCGTTCCAGAACGAATGCCGATGCTGCCCCTGCACACGCGAGTTCGTGATGTTCGAAAGCACCAGATGCGGAAACGCATACGCCAGAATCGCCGCCCAGTATCCGGGCACGTTCGTATGTCCCAGCACCAGGTAAATCAACGGCGCCGTAAGGAAGATCAACCGCGGCAGCGCATAAAGAAAGTGCGTCATCGCATTGAAGTAGCAAAGCCGTTGCGCTGGCGTAAGTCCCGGCGCAAACAACGGATTGTCCGTACGCAGAATCTGAACCATTCCGCGAGCCCAGCGAATACGCTGCTTCACATGCCCGCTCAACCGCTCGGTAGCAAGGCCAGCAGCCTGAGGAATATTGATGTACGCCGTGTTCCAGCCCTTTATCTGCATTCGCAGCGAGGTGTGTGCGTCCTCGGTCACCGTCTCAACCGCAATGCCGCCCACCTCGTCCAGCGCCGATCGCCGCATCACCGCGCATGACCCGCAGAAGAACGTAGCATTCCAGAAATCGTTGCCGTCCTGCACCACTCCATAGAACAGTTCGCCTTCATTCGGAATCACGCGGAACTGCCCAAGATTCCGTTCAAACGGATCGGGGGAATAAAAGTGATGCGGCGTCTGCAGCATCCCCAGCTTGGCATCGCGGCCAAACCACCCCATCGTCACCTGCAGAAAGCTTCGCGTCGGCACGTGGTCGGAATCGAAGATTGCGACAAACTGCGCATCCAGCCGCTTCAGCGCACGATTGATATTCCCGGCCTTGGCATGCGCGTTATCATCACGCGTCATGTAGCCGATGCCGGCCTCTTCCGCAAACGCACGAAACTCTTCGCGCTTGCCGTCGTCGAGGATATAAACATTCAGCTTGTCCGCCGGCCAGTCGATATTCATCGCCGCCAGCGCCGTATAACGCACCACATTCAGTGGCTCGTTATAGGTCGGAATCAGCAAATCGACTTCAGGCCAAAGATCGGTATCTTCCGGCAGCGGCACCGGAGTCCGCCGCAGCGGCCAAAGTGTCTGCATGAATCCAAGGAACATAATCGAAAACGAATACGCCTCGGCACATACCAGCAGGAAGATAAAGAAAGCATCGAGCGGCGTCCACACCGAACCCGGATCGACAAAGAACTTCACCACAGTCGAGATACGCCAGAACCCATACCGGAACGTCGAAAAGCAGCTGAGCAGCATCAACGTCAGCGTCACCAGGTACGACGTCGAGCTGCGATCCATCCAGATTGCCAGCAGCACCAGCAACAGTCCCATGATTGCTTGCTGCGGCCAGGTCAGGTCCAGAATGCCGCCGAACAGCAGGAAGACAATGCCGCCACCCAGGATCAGAAAGCGTATGAGGCGAAGAATAATGTTGTCGCCGGATTCAAACTCTCTCCATAGCGGAGACCTGGTCATCGTTCACTCCATCGAGCGTTCTTGAAACCCGTTGCCGCTGGAGCCGATTGCATCCGCAGCCACGAGGCAAAGTTCATGTAGTCTCCCGCAACCGGTGCGTCCGGCGCGTAATCCATCACGGTCATGCCTTCAGCCAGGGCCTCAGAAACCACAGGAGATCGCCGGATAATAAACGGCAGCAAGCGGTCTCCAAGCTGCTGCCGCATCACCTCGCGCACATCCAGATGCAATGGAAGCGACGCGTCAAATTGATTCAGAAGATAGTGGGGCTGCACCGGACGCCCATCGCCATCGATCATACCTGCGAAAAACTTCTCCACCGGCCCCAGGCTGATCACCGAATTCATATCCGGCGCCACCGGCACCACCACGGTCGAGTTCATCCGGGCCAGCCGCCTCACCACCCATGGCGAAATCGGCGACAAATCCAGAATCACCCGCTGCATCCCGCGGCTCGTCCGCGTCAGCTCATCGCTCAGCCACTCCTGCGCCGCCGCATCGCCGTTATTCTGCGCAACGTCGTAGCTCACCAGCGCAATCGCTGCATCGCTTGAACCCGCCGGAGGCGAAAATGTCCGCACCACTCCAGGACGAAGCTCGCTGGCGCCGAAGTAAAACGGCAGCAAACCATGCGACGTTGTATCCGTCAGCAGGACTTTTTCGCCAACCGAGGAAAGCGCCCGCCCCAGTGTTGCAACAAGGCTCGTTTTCCCGACACCACCGGCAAGCGAGAACACCGTCAGCATCGGCACGCGCGTCTCTTTCTGCCGCACCGGCACAGGCTCTGGCGCCTGCTCATGCCCGTGA
>Ga0302314_10019829_pt1 | contig 11150 bp, 10 predicted proteins | sample III_Palsa_N2_3_FD_200533 | JGI IMG/M metagenome (GOLD analysis project Ga0302314, IMG submission 200533) | Peat permafrost microbial communities from Stordalen Mire near Abisko, Sweden - III_Palsa_N2_3 | ecosystem: Environmental > Terrestrial > Soil > Palsa > Peat permafrost | place: Sweden... | reverse complement strand
AATTCGGGGGTCTCGGGCAGGCGCGGCGTGGTGATGGTGCCGGGGGCGACGACATTGACCCGGATGTTGTGCGTCGCCCACTCCACCGCCATCGATTTCGCCAGATGGATCAGCCCGGCCTTGGCCGCGCCGTAGGACGCATGGAACGGCGCGCCCTGGATGCCGTCGGTCGAGGCGATGCAGACCATCGCTCCCGGCACCGCGCGCCGGATCATCGATTTGGCGACCAGCCGCGCTGCGATGAAGAAATAGCGCATGTTGCGGCGCTGATCGCTGTCCCACTGCTCCGGCGTCATATCGACCAGCGGGGTGAACAGCGCCTGGCCGACGATCGAGACCATGACGTCGAGCCCGCCCAGCGCATGCTCGGCCTCGCCCACCGCCTGTTCGGCCTCATGGTCGTCCAGCACATTGGCGGCGATGGCGACGCCCTTGCGCCCCAGTTCGCGCACCACGGCGGCGACCCGTTCGGCGCGGTCGCGCTCGATATCGACGATGGCGACGTCGCACCCGGCCCGGGCCAGCAGCCGGGCGCTGCTCTCGCCCATGCCCTGGCCGCCGCCGATGACGATGGCGGCCTTACCCTCAAGCCCGAAGAGATCGATCATGTTATGTCCCCAAATGACGGTCGAAGAACTTGACGATGACGTTCAGCGCATCCTTGCCCTCGGGCAGGTCGGGCCCGAACATGAAGCCGTGCCACAGCCCCTCGGCGACATAGATTTCCGCCGGCGCGCCGGCCTTCAGCAGCTGCGTATGGGTGAACAAAGCACCGGACAAGGCCATGTCGCGCGACGCGGTCATGATCAGCGTCGGCGGGAATTTGGCCAGCACGTCGAGCGAATAGGCCGGAGAGACCAGCGGGTCCTTGTCGTCCGTGCCGGCAAAGTATCCGCCGGGCTCCTTGCCCTCATAACCCGGAGGCGGAGGCATCTGGGCATAGGCGAAGGGCGGGGCGATATAGGCGGCGTCGCCCGAGGTGCCGCGCACCGCGCCGGCGCAGAAGATGCCGATGGCGCCCGGATTGGGCAGCTTTTCTTTCTGGAACCAGGCCATCGCCTCGGCGGTCAGCGAACCGCCGGCCGAGCAGCCATAGATGCCGATATTCTTCGGTTTGTAGTGCTTCAGCAGCTCGCGATAGACGGCGGCGACATCCTCGCTGGCGGCGGGGAATTTGTATTCCGGCCCCTCGCGGTAATCGAGGCTGACCACCTTGATCTTGCCCAACGCGGCGATCGGGATCGATTCGACCAGGCTTTCGGTCCGCGCCCCGTTATAGAAGGCGCCGCCATGGACGTTGATCAGGATGCGGTTCTTGTTCTTCGCCGCGATTCCGTCCTTGGGCGTCACCACATCGGCATAGACGCCGGCGATGGTCTCCGAGCCCAGGTCGACGGCGTAAACCTCCTTGTCGCGGGCGATCATCGGCGCATAGACGTCGCGGTTCAGCGCCTCGCGTCCTTTCTGATAGGCCTCGATCGGATCGCCCGCCTTCGGGATCGGCGGGTAGGGATGGGTCATGATGTCGTGCAAGGTCGTCTTCGCCTCGGCGCTGACGAAGCCGGATGGCGGCACGACGATGGGCGGGATATGGACGGTGGCGTCGGCATCGACCGTCACCTTCGGCCGCGCGGGCGCGGCCGCTTGCGGCGGCGGGGCGGCATGCTCGGCGCAGCCGGCGAGGATCAGAAGGCCCAAGCCGGCGATCAGGCGTGTCGGTGCAGTGGTCATCGTCTTCCCCCCAAGTTATTTTTAGGTCCCGGCTCTCGCCCCGGTCCGGCCGCAACCCTATGATGGGGGCGATGGCGAGTCAAAGCCTCATGCCCTTGCGACAACGGAAAAAGCCTTGCGGCACAGCATCGTTTTCTTGGACCGAGCGACCTTGGCCGTACCGCTGCGGACACCCGGCTTCCCGCACGGCTATCGGGACTATGCCGCTACCACGGCGGAGCAGGCGGCTGAACGGCTGGCCGGCGCCACGATTGCCATGGTCAACAAGGTGCCGCTCCGCGCCGCGACGCTGGCGCAACTGCCCGACCTTAAGCTGATCGCGCTGGCTGCGACCGGCAGCGATTGCGTCGACAAGGAATACTGCCGGGCGCACGGAATCACCGTGTGCAACATCCGCGACTATGCGACCGACAGCGTGCCGGAGCATGTGCTGACGCTGATCTTCGCGCTCCGCCGCAGCCTGATCCCCTACGACCGGGATTTGCGCCGGGGCAAATGGCAGACGGTCGACCAGTTCTGCTATTTCGATCACCCGATCGGGGGCATCGCCGGATCGGTGCTGGGCATCGTCGGCTACGGCACGCTGGGCCGCGCTTTGGCCGACCGCGCCCGGGCGCTGGGGATGGAGGTCATCGCCACCGGCGGCAAGCCCGGCGCGGGCCTGGTCGAACTGGACGAGTTGCTCGCCCGGAGCGACATCGTTTCCCTCCATTGCCCGCTGACCGACGCCACGCGCGGCCTGATCAACGCGCGGAGCCTGGCGTTGATGAAACCGGACGCCATCCTGATCAACACCGCCCGCGGCGCGCTGATCGACGAGCCCGCCCTGGCCGAGGCGCTGCGAACCGGAAAGATCGGCGGCGCCGGCATCGACGTGCTGAGCGAGGAGCCGCCACGGAACGGCAACATCCTGCTCGACCTCGACCTGCCCAACCTGATCGTCACGCCCCACATCGCCTGGGCCAGCGAACCGGCGCAGCAGCGCCTGGCGGAGCAGCTGGTCGGCAATCTGGAATCCTTCGCGGCGGGAAAGCCGCGGAATGTGGTTTAAAGCGGCTAAGCGGTCTTCAGATGGCGCTGCGCAGCTTCCTGCAACCTCCTCGCCAGTCCAGGCATCACCGCCAACCGCGCCAGTTCGTCGGGCGTTGGATCATGGTTGTTGACGATGGATACCAGACGATCGAACCTGAAATCCGGGTTCGGACGCTGGTGAAGCGTCACCGCGTCGCCGATACCGACTTGCCCAGGCTGCAGCACCCGATAATACCAGCCCGCGCGTCCGCTACCGACCATCGCCTTAGGCAAGTGAGAATTGCCGAAGCGGAGCGCGAACTTGAAACAAGGCTGGCGCGGCTGGCAAACTTGAAGGAGCGCGCTCCCGATCGCGTGAACGTCGCCAACGCAAATGCCTGTTTCGTCGAGGCCGGCAATGGTGAGGTTCTCGCCGACGCCGCCAGCAACGAAGAGATCGACATGCTGCGGAAACTCCGCCCGCCAGGCTGCGTAATGCGCCGCAGCGTAGCCATATACGGCTTTCTCGGGACCGCCATGAACCGTCAAATCCGCCTGTTCATCGCCCTCAACGCCAAGCAAGCCCACCGCGACGGGGCCGGGAACGGCGCGTTTCACGAATCCGCTCGGTTCATTATTGGGCCCCAAAGGGGCGACTTGCCCGACCTGCAAGGCTTCAACAAAGGCATGCGTCATTGCGAATCGCCTCCTATGGACCAATCGGCCGTCAGAAAATCCGATCCCCGAGTATAGAGGCAAACGCGGTCACCGAAATCGCCTAGGCGGCTGGCATCACCAAGATCGCCCGGAAATCGTTGACATTGGTCCGCGTCGGACCGGTCACGACCAGATCGCCCAGCGCGCTGAAGAACCCGTAGCCGTCATTGTCGTCCAACATCGCCCGAGCATCGAAGCCGAGACCGCGCGCCCGCGCCAAACTGTCGGGCGCCAGCAGCGCCCCGGCATTGTCCTCCGTCCCATCGATGCCGTCGGTGTCGCAGGCGATGGCGTGGATGCCGGGATGGCCGTCGAGCGCGATGGCGAGCGCCAGCAGATATTCGGCGTTGCGCCCGCCTCGGCCGGTGCCGCGCACGGTGACGCTGGTTTCGCCGCCGGAGATCAGGACGCAGGGTGAGCTCTGAGCCAAGGCCAGCCGCGCCTGTTCGGCCGCCACGATCCGCGCCTCACCCTCGATATCGTCGCCGAGCAGGATCGGCGTGATCCCGACCTGGCGCGCAACGGCCGCCGCAGCTTCCAGCGAGCCCTCGGCGGTCGCGATGATCCGGTTCTCGACATGGGCGAAACGCGGGTCGCCCGGCTTGGGCGTTTCGCTGCCGGGGTTTCCCAGGTGCCGGGCCACGGCGGGCGGCGGAACGATGCCGTACTTCGCCAGGATCGCCCGCGCCTCGGCCAGGCCGGTCGCGTCGGGCCCGGTCGGGCCCGACGCGACGGTGGCCGGAACGTCGCCCGGCACATCGGAGATGATCAGCGACACCACCCGCGCCGGCTGCGCCGCCAGCGCCAGCCGCCCGCCCTTGATCGCCGACAGATGCTTGCGCACGCAATTGATCTCGGCAATCGGCGCGCCGCTCCGGAGCAGCGCCTGATTAACCGCCTGCTTGTCGGCCAGCGTGATCCCAGGCGCCGGGAGCGACAGCAGCGCCGACCCGCCACCCGAGATCAGGGCCAGCACCAGGTCGTCGGCGGTCAGCCCCTGGACCAGCCCGATGATCCGCCGCGCAGCCTCGGTGCCGGCCGCATCCGGCATCGGGTGCCCGGCCTCGACCACCTCGATATGCAGCGTCGGCACGGAGTGGCCGTAGCGCGTCACCACCAGCCCTTCGAGCGGCCCTGCCCATCGCTCCTCGACCGCCCGCGCCATCGATGCCGCCGCCTTGCCGGCCCCGACGACGACGGTGCGGCCCTTCGGCGGTTCCGGCAGATACGGCGGCACGCAGATATCCGGCGACGCCGCCGCGACGGCGGCATCGAAGAGCTCGCGTAGGAATGGGGTGCGCAGGAATGGTGCTGGATCGATCATCATTACAGTCTAAGCTGGTGCAACGTCGCCTTCACAGTCTTTGTCGTCCCTCCTGTCCAGGTGGTCCATCATGCGCCTTTCCCTAGCCGTCCTGCTTCTCGCCTCGGCCGTCGCCACCTCGGCCATGGCGGCCGAAACCGCCCCGCTCGCCGTCCGCCTCGCCGCGCAGAACGCGTTGCTCGAAGAAGAATACCAGGCCGAGCTGAAGGCGCATCCCGAGCGCGCCACCGCCTACGGCGACTATCGCTATAACGACCAGCTCGACGACGATTCGCTGGCGGGGTTGGCCTATAACCATGCCACCGACCTGTCCTTCATCGCCCGCCTCGACGCCATTCCGACTGACGGCTTTTCCGAACAGGACAAGCTCTCGCACAACCTGATGAAGCGCCTGCTGCAGCAGAGCATCGCGAATTACGGCTTCAAGGAATACGAGATGCCGGTCAGCCAGATGGACGGGCCGCATGTCCATCTCGCCGACCTGCCGCTGGCCGTGCCGCTCGACAGCGTCAAGCATTACGAGGACTACATCGCCCGTCTGCACCAGATCCCGCGCGTTTTCGCCCAGACCGAGGCGGTGATGCGCGTGGGCCTCAGGGACCATCTGATGCCGGTGAAGTTCCTGCTGGAAAAGGTGCCGGTCCAGTGCCAGGGCGTGATCGACGCCGACCCGTTCCTGCTACCGCTCAAGAAATTCCCCGCCGATATGGCCGCCGCCGATCAGCAGCGCCTGACCCAGGAAATCACCGACGCGGTGAACAACGAGGTGCTGCCGGCCTATAAGGAATTCGCCGACTACGTGACCACCGATTACGCCCCACAGGGCCGCACCGCGCTGTCGGTCACGTCGCTGCCCGGCGGCCTGGCGCGCTATCGCAACGACATCAAAAGCCGGACCACGCTCTCCGACCTGACGCCGGACCAGATCCATGCGCTGGGCCTCAAGGAGATCGACCGCATCGAGAAGGACATGCTGGCCATCGCCACCCAGTTGGGCTTTCCCGACCTCGCCACGTTCCGCCGATCGCTGGAGGTCAATCCCAAATACAAGGCGACCTCGGCCGAGCAGATTCTCGACGATTTCCGCAAATATGTCGCCCAGATGCAGCCCAAGCTGCCGGAGCTGTTCACCTTCATCCCCGGCTCGCCGGTGACGGTCGAGGCAATCCCTGACTTCCAGGCCGCGATGGCGACGCATTACCAGACCGGGACGCCGGACGGGAAACGACCCGGCCGGATCGTGGTCGCAACCTCCAACTTCGCCCAGCGCACGCTGATCGACGACGAGGCCACCGCCTATCACGAGGGCATCCCCGGCCACCACATGCAGTTGTCGGTCGCCCAACAGCTGACCGGCATGCCGCACTTCCGCATGCATGGCGGCAATTCCGGCTATGTCGAGGGCTGGGCGCTCTATTCAGAGCAGCTGGGCAAGGAGATCGGCTTCTACACCGACCCGGTCAGCGACTATGGCAGGCTGTCGAGCGAACTGTTCCGCGCGGTCAGGCTGGTGGTCGATACCGGCATCCATGCCCAGGGCTGGAGCCGCGACCAGGTGGTGGATTTCTTCCGCAAGTCGGGCGCGGTCGACGAGCCGACGCTGCAGGCCGAGACCGACCGCTATATCGCCTGGCCGGCCCAGGCGCTGTCCTACAAATTGGGCCAGCTCAAAATCCGCGAACTGCGCGAGCGGGCGAAGAAGGAGCTGGGGCCGAAATTCGACATCCGCACCTTCCATGACGAGGTCCTGAACGGCGGCGTCCTGCCGCTCGACATGCTCGACGCCCGCATTTCGGGATGGATCGCGGCGCAGAAGTAACAACCCCGTTGCGAACCGGCGCGCCTCGGGCTATCGAGGCGCAAACACATCGTTCAGGGGAAAATAATGTCCGGAAATCTCGCCGATCTCGATTCCCGCGTCACCGCGCTGGAGCACGTCAACGCGATCAAGGAGGTGCAGTACCGCTATTGGCACTGTGTCGACCGCCAGATGCTGGACGACGTCAAGGACTGCTTCATCGACAATGGCGCGGTGATCGAGATGGAGGGCGTCGCGCCCTGCAAGACCCGCGAGGAGTTCGTCGCCGTGCTGAAGGCCCAGGGCGGCAAGCCCGGCTTTCTCAGCCTGCATACCGGCAACAATCCGCAGATCAAGATCACCGGCGCGGTCCATGCCGAGGCCACCTGGGATGCGCTGTTCGTCGCCGTCGATGTCGCCGACCGGCTGACTTACCAGCTGACCGGGCAGTACGATAACCGCTACGTCAAGCGCAACGACCGCTGGTACATCCAGGTCCAGAAATTCCGCCAGACGTCGCTGCTGATCAAGAAGATCGCCGAGGACGGCACCGAGAAAGTCGTCACCTTCGGCCGGCCGGACAGCAAGGTGTTCGACAAGTAGGGAGCCATGGCTGGACGTGGCCGCTCGCTTAATTCTATAAGCAGCGCACAACTTCTCTAATACGTGCCGGATGTCCAATCCGGCGCTCCAGCCGAACGGACCCGCGTATGGCCGAAGCCGCGCCGCCTCCCCGCCCGAGACCGATCTCGCCCTTCCTGTTTCCGCCCTTCGGTACGTACAGCTGGCAAATCACGTCGGCGATCTCGATCCTGCACCGCCTGTCGGGACTGGCGCTGGGTGTCGGTGCGCTGATGCTGACCTGGTGGCTGCTGGCGCTGCTGGGCGAACCGTCGGACTTCGACGCGGTACAGGACTTCCTCGGCTCCATCTTCGGCCGCATCCTGTTGCTGGGCTGGACCTGGGCGCTGTTCTTCCACCTGTCGAACGGCATCCGCCACCTGGTCTGGGACACCGGCCACGCTCTGACCCTGCCCAATGTCTATCGCGGCGGCTGGATGGTCATCGTCCTGTCGGTCGTCCTCACCCTGGCCACCTGGGTGGCCGGCTACTGGTTTCGCTAAGGAACTTACGTCATGGCATCGCATCATCCGCAGAAGAGGCTGGTCGGCCCGCTGGGCCGCGCCCGCGGTCTCGGCTCGGCCAAGCATGGCCTGCAGCATTGGTGGGCCCAGCGCGTCACCGCCATCGCCCTGGTGCCGCTGACGCTGTGGTTCGTCTTTTCCGTCTCCGTTCGTCTGGTCGGCGCCGACCAGACGCGGGTTCATGACTGGCTGTCGCGTCCCGCCACGGCGATCCTGATGTCGCTGTTCATCGTCGCCACATTTTATCACCTGGCGCTGGGCGTGCAGGTGGTGATCGAGGATTACGTCCACCGCGAAGGCGTCAAGCTGACGTCGCTGCTGCTGGTCAAGGGATTGATCGTACTGATCGCGGCCGCCGCCTTGTTCACCGTTCTGCGCGTCGCCGTCGGGAGTTGATGGTCATGTCTGCCTATCCGATCATCGAACACGAATATGATGTCGTCATCGTCGGCGCCGGCGGCGCCGGACTGCGCGCGGCCGTCGGCATGGTCGAGGCCGGGCTGAAAACCGCGGTCATCACCAAGGTCTTCCCGACCCGCAGCCACACCGTCGCGGCCCAGGGCGGCGTCTCCGCTTCGCTCGGCAATATGGGCGAGGATAACTGGCGCTGGCACATGTACGACACCGTCAAGGGGTCGGACTGGCTGGGTGACCAGGACGCGATCGAATACATGGTCCGCGAGGCGGTGCCCGCGATCATCGAGCTTGAGCATTACGGCCTGCCCTTCTCGCGCACCGAGGACGGCAAGATCTATCAGCGCGCCTTCGGCGGCATGACCACCCGCTATGGCGAGGGCACCGCCCAGCGCACCTGCGCCGCCGCCGACCGCACCGGCCACGCGATGCTGCATACGCTGTACCAGCAGGCTCTCAAGCACCACGCCGAGTTCTTCGTCGAATATATCGCGCTCGACCTCTTGATGGACCCGGATGACGGGGCCTGCCGCGGCGTGATCGCCTGGAACCTGGACGACGGCACCATCCATCGCTTCCGCGCGCATCAGACGGTGCTGGCGACCGGCGGCTATGGCCGCGCCTATTTCTCCTGCACCTCGGCCCACACCTGCACCGGTGACGGCAATGCGATGGTGCTGCGCGCCGGCCTGCCGCTGCAGGACATGGAGTTTGTACAGTTCCACCCGACCGGCATCTACGGCGCCGGCTGCCTGATCACCGAGGGCGTGCGCGGCGAGGGCGGGTACCTGACCAACAGCGAGGGCGAGCGCTTCATGGAGCGCTATGCCCCCTCGGCCAAGGACCTCGCCAGCCGCGACGTGGTCAGCCGCTCGATGACCGTCGAAATCCGCGAGGGCCGCGGCGTCGGCGCGCTCAACGACCATATCCATCTGCATCTCGAGCATCTCGACCCGGCGATGATCCATGAGCGGTTGCCCGGCATCGCCGAATCGGCCCGCATCTTCGCCGGCGTCGATGTCACCCGCGAGCCGATCCCGGTTCTGCCGACCGTCCACTATAATATGGGCGGCATCCCGACGAATTATCTGACCGAGGTGCTGAACCCGACGGCCGAGAACACCGACAATGTCGTGCCCGGCCTGCAGGCGATCGGCGAGGCGGCCTGCGTCTCGGTCCATGGCGCCAACCGGCTGGGCTCGAACTCGCTGCTCGACCTGGTGGTGTTCGGCCGCGCCGCCGGCCATCGCGCGGCGGAGATCGTCAAGAAGGGCAGCGCCCACAAGAACCTGCCCGAATCCGAGACCGACCGTGCGCTGACCCGGTTCGACCGTTTCCGCAACGCCAGCGGCGGCACCCGCGCGGCGCATCTGCGGCTCGAAATGCAGCGCATCATGCAGAACAACTGCGCCGTGTTCCGTACTGGAGAGGTGCTCCGGGAAGGCTACGACCTGATGCAGAAGGTCTGGGCCAAGCGCTCCGATCTCGGCGTCAGCGACCGCTCGCTGGTCTGGAATTCCGACCTGGTCGAGGCGATGGAGTTGGACAATCTGATGGCGCAGGCTGTGGCCACCCTGGCCCCGGCGGTCGCCCGCCAGGAAAGCCGCGGCGCCCATGCCCGCGAGGATTTCCCGGATCGCGACGACACCAACTGGATGAAGCATTCGACCGTATGGGTCGACGAGAACGGCCAGCCCACGCTGGGCGACCGCCCCGTCCATCTCTACACCATGAGCAAAGACGTTGAGACCTTCCCGCCCAAGAAGCGGGTTTACTAAAGGATCGCCCAGGAATGGCCGAGTTCACGCTGCCCGCAAATTCGAAGGTCAAGGCCGGCAAGAAGCATCCGGCGGCCAAGACCGCGAAGAAGCCCAAGACGTTCAAGATTTATCGCTGGACGCCGGACGACGACGCCAACCCGGCGCTGGACGAATATCCGATCGATCTGGCCAATTGCGGCCCGATGGTGCTGGACGCGCTGATCCACATCAAGAACGACATCGATTCGACGCTGACCTTCCGCCGCTCGTGCCGCGAGGGCATCTGTGGCAGCTGCGCGATGAATATCGACGGCACGAACACGCTGGCCTGCACCAAGCCGATCGACGAGGTGAAGGGCGACGTCAAGATCTATCCGCTGCCGCATATGCCGGTGGTCAAGGATCTGGTCCCCGACCTCACCCATGTTTACGCCCAGTACGCCTCGATCGAGCCCTGGATGCAGACCGAGAGCGCGCCGCCGTCGCGCGAGCGGCTGCAGAGCCCGGCCGAGCGCGAGAAGCTGGACGGGCTTTACGAATGCATCCTGTGCTTCTGCTGCACCACCAGCTGCCCCAGCTATTGGTGGAACGGCGAGCGCTATCTGGGCCCGGCCATCCTGCTCCAGGCCTATCGCTGGATCGCCGACAGCCGCGACGAGGCGTCGGGCGAGCGTCTGGACGCGCTGGAGGACCCGTTCCGCCTCTATCGCTGCCACACCATCATGAACTGCACCAAGACCTGCCCGAAGGGCCTCAATCCCGCCAAGGCGATTGCCGAAATCAAGAAGCTGATGGTCGAGCGCGTCTAGTCTGCGTTCCTGCTATAGACTCGCGCGCTCCGTCTCTATATTCCGCGTCTCCCCGCATCGCCGTCCGGTGACGGCAGGAGAGTTCCATGGCCGAGACGAAAATACACGCCCAGTTCGACGGCCGGCTGGTCATCATCGGTTTCGGCACCATCGGCCAGGGCGTGTTGCCGCTGATCCTGCGCCATATCGAGATTAAGCCGTCGCGCATCACCATCGTCACCGCCGAGGATTGGGGCGGTGAGGAGGCGGCGGATTATGGCATCCGCTTCGTCGTCGAGCCGCTGACGGTCAAGAACTATCGCGCCATCCTCGACCCGATCATCCGCAAGGGCGATTTCATCCTCAATCTGTCGGTCGAGGTGTCCTCGCTGGCGCTGATCGAATTCGCGCAGGAAAAAGGCGAGCTCTATCTCGACACCTGCATCGAACCCTGGGCCGGCG
>Ga0302314_10019827_pt1 | contig 11151 bp, 12 predicted proteins | sample III_Palsa_N2_3_FD_200533 | JGI IMG/M metagenome (GOLD analysis project Ga0302314, IMG submission 200533) | Peat permafrost microbial communities from Stordalen Mire near Abisko, Sweden - III_Palsa_N2_3 | ecosystem: Environmental > Terrestrial > Soil > Palsa > Peat permafrost | place: Sweden... | reverse complement strand
AGGCACGTGACCAGGATGGGCGATGGAGTCCGGATGGAGCCGCCGGCAAGAGCGACGGGTACAGCTTTTGGAACACACCGGTGCCCTACTACGACGGCATGAGCCCGACCACTTACGGGACGATGACGGGCAAAGAGGCGGTTATCGGGGCGGCGGTGTCGGTTGCCACTCCGTTGGCTGTCAGGGCGGCGAGTTTGCTGGCTCCGGTGGCGGTCGATAGCGCGCCCATACTTTCGCTCGCCGAAAGAGCGGGCCTACGGGAGCTGTTTGGCCAAGGCCCAGCGGGGGCCCAAAGTCTGTTGGATCGGGCCGCCCAGGGTTCCGTGGATCTTCCACCCGAGGTAACAATACAAACTCTGCAGAGTTACCAACAGATCGCTCAGCAAGCCATCGAGCGAGGAATCGACAAGATCGGAACCCAAGCCCTGCGACGGCAAGCTATTCAAACTATTCTGGATCAAATGCGGAGACGCTGAGATGGAAGCACTGCAAGTACAAACGGCGCTCTTGGCGCGGGAGACGAAGCTATCACCTCCAGCCAGTCAGGCCGAACTGACGAGGCTTGCCAGCGTCGGTGAGGGGAAAGTGGACAAGTATATTTTGGATCTGTATTCGACATTCAATGGATTTGAAGGATGTGACCAGAAAAGTCAGATTTCTTTATGGTCTATTGACAGAATAGTTCAGGAAAAATCTCTGGAATCGAAGATGGATGATAAAATATATGCTGTTTTTGGCGACTTATTGATCGACTCGGATTTCGTCATGTGGTGCCCGAATAACGCGAATCTGCCGGTGTACCTGCTTCATGAGCGTCGGGAACTGGCCGCGTCCGTGGCCGATTTTCTCGAAAAGCTAGCGGTCGGTGGTTTCGATTTCGTTGGCTCAGCGCACTGACCGTTCTCGAAGGACACAGGAAATCATCTGCCGAGAAGGACAACCTACGCCGCCGACACGGTTTTGATGAAAGCATCCAAACCGATTGCCTCGGTGTCGCCCTTCAGTGGGAAACGTTCGGTTCCCGGATAGACGACGAACCGGCGCTCGGGTTTCAGGTCGTCGCAAGCAAGGTGGAAGCCCTTTTCCACCTTGGGCGCCAGGCTGCGCTTGATCTCGATGGCCCAGAGGCGGCCGCCGGGCAGGGTCAGCAGCAGATCGATCTCGGCACCGGCCGCGGTTCGATAAAATGAGGCTTCGGTTCCGGCCGGTGCGGCGGCGATCGCGTTCTCAATCACGAAGCCTTCCCAACTGGTGCCGACCACCGGATGACCCAGTAGGCTTTCCAGATCGCCGAGCCCGAGCAGCGCATGCACCAGTCCGCTATCGCGCACATAGACCTTGGGCGACTTGACCAGCCGCTTGCCGACATTCGCGTGCCAGGAAGGCAGGCGCCGGACCAGCAGCAGGTCGACCAGCAGATCCAGATAGGCCGCGACCGTCTTGCCATCGACGCCGAGCCCGCGTGCGAGTTCGGCCGCGTTGAGCAGGCCGCCGTGATGATGGGCGAGCATGGTCCAAAACCGCCGGAGCGTTTCGGCCGCGATCCGGGGGCCGAATTGCGGAATGTCACGCTCCAGATAGGTGCGGATGAAATCGCGCCGCCAGCGGACGCTGTCGGCGTCGCTCTGCGCCAGCAGGCTGTCGGGGAAGCCGCCGCGGACCCATAGGGTTTCCCGTTGGCCCGCGTCGATCTCGGCGATGCCGACCGGGCCGAGCTCGAGATAGGCAATGCGGCCGGCGAGCGATTCGCCCGATTGCTTCAACAGATCGATCGACGCGGATCCCAGCAGCAGGAAGCGCGACAGGCCTTGTCCGCTCCGGCGGCCACGATCGATGATGCCGCGAAGCGCGCGAAACAAGTCCGGCAGACGATGAACCTCGTCCAGGATGACCAGCTGGTCGGCGTGGCCCGCCAGATAGAGTTCGGGATCGGCAAGTTTGGCCCGATCGCTGTCGGATTCGAGATCGAGATAGATCGACGGACGGACCTCGGCGACGTCGAGTGCCAGCGTCGTCTTGCCGACCTGCCGCGGCCCGAGCAGTGCGACGGCGGGCGATCGATCCAGCAGTTCGATGAGATGGGGCTCGATTTTTCGCTCTATCATCCTTGCATTTATGGAATTATATTCCGTAAATGCAAGGATGAATTTTGAGCGGCGACCTGTTCGTTAGCTTTGGCGTTAGCCTAGCGCTGCCAAACTAGATATATCGTCACCTATCTGCGCGATGTGCTTCGTCGATCGCCGAAGGGCATCCGATCAGCCGAATCGACGAGCTCATGCCTTGGATAAAAAGAGTGGGCGACGACACGTCACGGATTGATCAATAGCGTCGCCTACTGGCTTGCGTTGGCTATTGCGGCCGCATGTGGGCTCGTTCCTTTCCTCCTTGTGCCAATCCCGGCAATCGACCCCTATCAGCTCCTCCTCGTGCCCGCGATCGTGGGCGCCATATTGCGCTGGGCTATGCTTCAGCGCTGGCGGACGCGATTGAGAATTCTTGGATGGGCCGCTACGGGTGCAGGACTCGCACTCTCGACATCGACTATCGTGGGCCATTTCCCGCCATATACCGCCTTCCGCGTCCCGATACCGAACATCGTTGGGCCTGTGTTTCATCTCGACGGTGAGGCGGCCTACGACGCAGGAATGTATGAGCTTTGGTGCGAGGCCTGGCTCGCCCTCGCGCTCATAACCATTGGGTTGTTCTTCGTGGTCAAACGCGGCCTGTCTATGCGACGCAGCTACCGCTGAGCGGACCTTCCGCACCGGACGCGTACCTTTGGACGGCCACGCCGAACCACCCCTTGGAAGGGGTATGGTCTTCGGTCAGGATCAAGGAGGGTCGACGGGAGACCTATAATAGGAACGAAACAAGAACTTTTTGCTTGACCCGTTCCGAGTTATCTGACAGAAAATACCCATCGTTCGAATTGTGCCCGCCCGGCTCCTGCCGCGGCGGGTTTTTTATTTCCCACATCCGGAGGAGTTCCGAACCATGAGGATCTACGCGCCGCTGCAGAAGATCGACGAGGAGCAGCGCATGGTCTACGGCTATGCCTCGACCGAGGCGCTCGACAGCCAGGGCGAGATCATCAAGCGCGATGCGATCGAGGCGGCGCTGCCCGGCTTCATGCGCTTCGGCAATATCCGCGAGATGCATCAACCCTCCGCCGTGGGTAAGGCCAAGGGCGCTACCATCGACGACAAGGGCCTCTATCTCGCCGCCAAGATCGTCGATGACGAGGCCTGGGCCAAGGTCAAGGAAGGCGTCTATTCCGGCTTCTCGGTCGCGGGCCAGGTCACCGCGCGCGACCCGATGCAGAAGCATGTCATCACCGGCTGCTCGCTCTCTGAAATCAGCCTGGTCGACCGGCCGTCGAACCCGGAGGCGGTGTTCGAGATGTTCAAGTCGGCGGACCCGCTCATCAAGGTCGGGCGGCGCAATTCCAGGGCCGACCTGTCGCACATCCAGGCGATCCATGACCATGCCGCCTCGCTGGGCGCCGACTGCTCCGGCTGTGCCGCGGGCGACGACGCGACCGACGGCGACGACGATGACACGGTCGCGAAGCTGGCCCGCACGCTCGGCCGCCTGACCGAGGATTATGCCCGGCTCGCCGCCCGCATCGGCCGGATCGAGGATCACCCGGCGCCGGCGCGCGGCAATCTGCGGGCGATCGCCAAGCAGGAGGACCTGGGCCGCTACCCGGCCGAGGAGCCCAGCGACACCAACGGCCTGATCAAGGCGGCGCTCAGCCGGCCGCGCATCTTCTGACCGCTCGCCTCCCGACATCCCCGCTCGTCCGACCCGGCTGTTCAGCCGGGTTTTTTATTGAGGAAACGCCCGATGACCACGACCGACGATACCTTGAGCCTGACCCGCGAGGCGCTGGCCACGCCCATGCCGTTCGGCAGCCTCACCAAGAGCTTCACGCAGTCGACGAACCCGATCTCAGGCATCACCTGGTACGACCTGGAAAAGCCGGCGAAGTCGCTGGTGCCGGTCATCACGCCGCTCAGGAACATGATCCCGCGCGTCACGGCGTCCGGCGGCATCCAGGCCAATTGGCGCGCCATCACCGGCGTCAATGTCGGCAACGCCACCTTCGGCGTCAGCGAGGGCAATCGCGGCCCGGTGCTGATCACCAGCACCAAGGACTATTACGCGGTCTACCGCGGCTACGGCTTCGACGATTTCGCCAGCTTCGAGGCGAGCTACGCCGCCGACGGCTTCGACGATCTGAAAGCCCGGACCATGGAGGGGCTGATCAAGTCCCTGATGATCCAGGAAGAGAAGATCGTGCTGGGCGCCAATACCTCGCTGGCGCTGGGCACGACACCGACGCCCAGCCTGACCACGGCCGGTTCCGGTGGCACGATCGCATCCGGTACCCAAAGCGTCATCGCCGTGGCGCTCAGCTACGAGGGGTTCCTGGCATCCTCGGTTGCCGGCGGTCTGCCGCTTTCCGGCACCCGTACGCTCGCCGATGGCACGACCGAGCAGGTCAATCAGGGCACGGCCCAGCAATCCGCCAACGCCACCATCGCCACGACCGGCGCGAGCTCGACGGTCACCGCGTCGCTGACGCCGGTGCCGGGCGCGTTCGGCTATGCCTGGTTCCTGGGGACGGCGGGATCGGAGAAGCTGGCCGCGATCACCTCGGTCGCGACCGTCACGCTGACGGCGCCGGCCGGCACCGGTGCGCAGCCGGCCACGGCCGGGTTCGCCGCCGACCATAGCCAGAACCGGCTGATCTTCGACGGGCTGTTCTCGCAGATCCTGCAGCCCGGCAGCGGCTCCTACATCGACACGCTGGCGAACGGTGCGACGCTGACCGCGGACGGCGTCGGCGGCGTGGTCGAGATCGATCAGGCGCTGCAGAGCTTCTGGGACAATTACCGCCTGGCGCCCGACACGATCTGGGTGTTGAGCCAGGAGCAGCGCAACATCACCCGCAAGGTCCTGTCGGCCACGACCGGAGCGGCCCAGCGCTTCGTCATCAACGTCGATCAGGGCCAGATCAAGGGCGGCGATCTGGTCACGTCCTACCTCAACAAATATTCGATGGACGGGGCCCAGGCGATCCCGGTCCGGCTGCACCCGAACATGCCGCCGGGCACGGTGCTGTTCACGACCGCGACCATTCCCTATCCGCTGTCGAACGTGGCGAACGTGCTGCAGATGCGCATGCGGCAGGATTTCTTCGCGATCGAATGGCCGCGCCGGACGCGCAAGTACGAGTACGGCATCTATGCCGACGGCGTGCTGCAGAACTACTTCCCGCCGGCGTTCGGCATGATCACCAACATCTCCAACGGCTGACGGCGGCGGCGGGCGGCCTTGGGTCGCCCGCCTGCCTTTTTCCGAAGGGGATAGCCATGGCCGATCTCACCACGCTCGCCAACCTCAAGGCTTGGCTCAATCTGACCGCGACCGGCGACGATGCGCTGCTGGGCCGGCTCGTCACCGCCGCCTCCGCTTTCGTCGAGAATTGGCTGGGGCGGCCGATCGGGCTCACGGGTTTCGTCGAGACCCGCGACGGCACCGGAGGGACGACACTGGCCTTCACCGTGACGCCGGTCACGGCCGTGACCGCGCTCGCGATCGACGGTCATCCAATCTTGCCGTCGCCCGATGGCGTGGCGCCCGGCTATGTCTTCAGCCCGACCCGGCTTGCCCTACTCGGTGGCGGCTTCCGGCGCGGGCTCGGCAATATCCAGCTCAGCTATCAGGCCGGCTATGCCGGGGTCCCGCCCGAGGTCGAGCAGGCGACGATCGCGCTGGCGGCACTGCGCTATCGTGAGCGGGAACGCATCGGCTTGGTGTCCAAGGGGCTTGCCGGCGAGACCACCAGCTTCGCTCAGAAGGACATGCCGGCCGACGTCGCGACTGCGCTGCAGCGCTATCGCAAGGTCGTGCCGCTGTGAGCGGCATCGAGCAGCTCCAGTCGCGGCTGCAAGGGCTGGGGGCCGCGATCCGGGCGGAACTGACGCTGGAGATCCAGGCCCAGGCTGCGGCCCTGGCGGATCAGGCAGGCGGCATTGCCGGCGGTGCGTTGGGCGATTCCATCACGGCCGAGCCCGATGGGCTGCGGGCCGCAATCGGTTCCGATCTGCCCTATGCAAGGCTGCAGGAAATGGGCTTCCAGGGCAGCGAAAGCGTGAAGGCCTATTTGCGGGAGATCCGTGAAGTGTTCGGCCGCGCGGTGGCGCCGCATCCGATCGCGGTCGGCGCGTTTCAGCGCAACGTCGATCGGCCGGGCCGCCCCTATCTGGTGCCGGCGCTCGCGGCGGTGGATCTGCCGGACAGCTTCGTGGCGGCCATCGGCCGGGCGATCGCATCATGAGTGCGGCGCGCGAGACGATCCAGGCGGCGCTGTTCCAGCGGCTGGCCGCGATCCCCGGTTTCACCACCTCCAGCCGCCGGCTGAAACACTGGGCCGACGTGACGCCGGCCGAGCAGCCAGCGTTGTTCCAGGTGCAGAAGGGCGAAAGCTGGACCCGCAAGGACGGCTTGCCGCCGGCCCGCCGCCTGTCGGTCGAGCTGTTCGTCTATGTCAATACCGCAGCCGACCCGACCGTCGCCCCCAGCCAAGTCATGAACCCGCTGATCGATGCGATCGAGGCGGCGCTCGCGCCCGATCCGGGCCAGGTCACCCAGACCCTGGGCGGGTTGGTCGAGCATGCCTGGATCGCCGGCCGGATCGAAAGCGACGAGGGCCTGCTGGGCGATCAGGCCGTCGCCATCCTGCCCGTCGAAATCCTCGTTCCCTGAATTCCCCCAAAAGAGAAACCGATGCCCCAGTTCGCCTTCGGCGGCGGCGCGCTCTATGCGCTGCGCACCGACATCGCCAACGCCACGCCGACCAAGTTCGGTGCCCTGCAGGACGTGCAGCTCGATTTCTCGGGCGACCTGAAGGAGCTTTACGGCCAGGGCCAGTTCGCCCTGGCGCTGGCCCGCGGCAAGGCCAAGATCGAGGGCAAGGCCAAGTTCGCCCAGATCAACGGCGCCATCTTCAACAACCTGTTCTTCGGCCAGACGCTGACCACGGGCCAGAGCCTGGTGGCGCAGAGCGAGGCGGGGGTGGTGCCGGCGTCCTCGCCGTTTCAGGTGACGGCGCAGAACGGCGCCAATTTCGCGACCGACCTCGGCGTGTTCTACGCCCAGACCGGGGCGCCGCTGACCAAGGTCGCGAGCGCGCCGACCCAGGGCCAATATGCGGTCGCCACCGGCGGGGTCTACAGCTTCGCTGCGGCGGACGAGGGCGCCGCCCTGCTGTTGAACTACGAATATACCAGCACGACCGGCACGCGCATCACGCTCGGCAATCCGCTGATGGGCTTGACGCCGACGTTCCAGGCGACCTTCAGCGAGCAGTACGCCGGAAAGCAGCTGACCCTGCAGTTGAACGCCTGCGTCGCCTCCAAGCTCAGCTTCCCGACCAAGCAGGACGATTGGTCGATCAGCGAGCTGGATTTCCAGGCGCAGAGCGATCCGGCCGGCAATGTCGGCTTCCTCAGCCTGTCGGAGTAGGCGCCATGGACCAGAGCGTCACCGTGACCATCGGCGGCGAGGCGGTCGCCGTGCCGGCCATGTGCTTCGCCGCCTTGAAACGCGCCTGGCCCGCGATCCAGGCCATGCCGACCCGGACCAACCTGATCGACCAGGCCTCGACCTCGATCGAGATCGTCGCGGCCGCTCTGGCCGGGGTGCGCCCGGAGCTGACCCAGGCCGCGATCGAGGAGCGCTTGAAGGGCTCGGAGCTGGTCGGCCTCGTCACCCAGCTGCCGGCACTGCTGCAGGCGTCCGGGCTGATGCCGGCGGAGCAGCCCGCGCCGGGGGAGCCCGCGGCAGGGTCGTGAGCGACCCGGACGATCTTGTGGCCGAGCTGGTGGCGTGCGGCGCCGGCAGCTGGGACATGATCGCCCGGACCATGACCCTGCATCACTACCGCGCCCTGCAGCGCTACTGGGCCCGGCATCCGCCGACCCACCTGCTGATCGCTGCCTGGCTGGGCGTCGGCCCGAAACCGGAGCCCGAGCCCGCGGACTTGGGTGACTTGATCGCCTTGTTCGGTGCCAGCCCGATCCGCTGAAAGGAGACATGAATGGCCGACGATCTCGCGATCTCGGTCCAGATCGGCGCGGATCTGGACGATCTGGAACAGAAGCTGGCCGAGGCGAGCAAGCTGGTCGGCGATTTCGCCGCCAGTATGGCGAAAACGGTGGGCAGCGGCGCCGCGAATGCCGGCAAGTCGCAGGATCAGTCGGCCCGCGCCACGTCGCTGGCCTGGGATCGCACGGCCAAGAGTATCGAAACCTCGATGAACACGACCATCGGCGGCATGCTGCGCGGCACGACCAGCTTCAAGGCCGGTATGGACAAGATCGCGGTCGGCATCGAGCAGCGCTTCCTCGATATGGCGCTGAAGGTTCCGGAGGATTGGGCCAGCGGCCAGCTGAAAAGCCTGGTGCTGACGCAAGGCACGGAGGGGAGCAAGACTGCTGCCGCCCAGGCGGGCGCTGCTGCGCGCAATGCCATCGGCGATAGCGAAAATTCCAGCCTGTTCAGCCGGATCGGCGAGGCGATCGCGCAATGGCTGGGCCTGGAAACTGGCAAGACCGCGGCCAGCACGGCCGGCACCACCGCGCGCACGACGGCGGACGCCATGGCGAGTGCCACAGCCCTGCTGGACACCAAGGCGGCGGCCGTCAGCAATGCCGCATCCTGGGCAGCGGTTGCCGCGGTCGCCGCCAGCGCCTCGGTCGCGGCCATTCCGCTGATCGGTTGGAGCATGGCACCGGAGGTGGCGGCCGCGACCTACGCCAACGGCATGGCCTACGCCACGCTCGCGTCCGCCGCCGGCGGCTGGGACCAGGTGCCCTATGACGGCGCGCTGACCGAGTTGCATAAGGACGAAATGGTGCTGCCGGCCTCGATCGCCTCGCCGCTGCGCCAGTCGCTGGCACAGCCGCAGGCGCGGGCAGGGGGCCAGGGCACGACCATGCAATTCCAGTTCGCGCCGACCGTCTCGGCGATCGATGCGACCGGGGTCGACCAGTTGCTGCAGCAGCATCAGGACATCTTCATCAAGAACGTCCGCAACTGGCACCGCAACGGCAAGCTCGGGTCCAAGGGAGCGCTCGCATGAGCCAGGCGATCTTTCCCAATCTGCCGAGCCTCGCCTGGTCCAGCTTCAAGCGGCCGACCTTCTCGACGCGCATCTCCAAACGCACGTCCGGCCGTGAGGTGCGGGCGGCGAACTATGCCTATCCGCTCTACGAGTTCGAACTGACCTACGAGGTGCTGCGCGCGGCGACGGCGTATCAGGAACTGCAGCAGCTGATGGGCTTCTTCCTGCAGCGCCAGGGCCAGTTCGACAGCTTTCTCTACATGGACCCGACCGACAATCTCGTGGCATCCCAGGTGATCGGCGTCGGCGACGGCATCACGACCCAATTCCCGCTGATCCGCGACCTGGGCGGCTGGATCGAACCGATCGGCCAGGCCGCCAATCAGCCGACGGTCACTGTCGCAGGAGCCACCGTCACCAACTGGGGCATCACGCTGCCGAATGTCCTGACGTTTGCCGCGGCACCCGCCGCCGGCGCGCAGATCCAGGTGTTGAACCTGGAATTCTATTTCGTCTGCCGGTTCCTCGACGACGTGCACGAGTACGAGAACTGGGCGAGCACTCTGTGGCTGTTGAAGAGCTGCAAGTTCACCAGTGTGAAGGTGTAGTGCTGTGTCTTCTCAACTGTCGCGAGCGGATTTGCCGTGCTAGCGTGCGACGTCAATCTGTCGATGAAGGCCGCTCATGCTTGCGAATCTCCGCCGTACCTTTGCGTTTCTGTTGATATTGTTCGGTATTCCTGGCTTCGGTCTTGCGGCCTCCTATGCGCTCGGTTTCAAGCTCGGTATGTTCGGGATTGCCCTGATCCTGGCATGCGTCTCGGTCCTCGCCGCGGTGGCCGGTTGCGGGCTCGTCCTGTCCGTGTGGCTCGCGGCGTTGGTATGCGGCGAAAGGCGGGAGCGACTGGTCGTCGTGTTTCGCCATCTCGTGCGCTTCGTCGCCCTGATCCTGGCGCTGCTGGTCCTCGCCCAGGCGGCGATCGTCGTCTGCGGCGTGGCGCTGCTGGAAATCGTGCTGATTCATGCCGTCAGCATCGGCTTGATTCTGCCGGTCGCGGGCGGTGCCCTATACGGCGCCTGGGAGATCGTGCAGTCGGTGTTCCGGGCGGTGCGACCCGCGGCATCGCCGATCGTTGGCGTCGAAGTCTCAGAGGTGGACCAGCCGCGACTTTGGCATCGGGTCCGAACGGTCGCGACGCGGATTGGTGCCCGGGTGCCGGACCATGTCGTTCTCGGGCTGCTGCCCAATTTTTTTGTCACCGCGGCGGGAATTCGCCTAGTCGGATCGAAGGAGCGACTCACCGGCGAAACCATGTATCTGTCGGCGTCGCTTATGGAACTGGTCTCCGAAGACGAGTTCAATGCGGTCGTCGGCCACGAGCTCGCGCATTTCTTCCAGGCCGATACGGCCTACAGCCTGCGCTTCCAGCCGGTCTATCAGGGCTTGATGCAGGCGTTGGAAGCCACCGACCAGGGTGGCAGAAGCCATAATCTGGCGCTGCTGCCGGCCCGGGCCGTGCTGGGATTTACTCTGTCCCGCTTCGCCCGGGCCGAACGGGCGATCGGCCGCACCCGCGAGATCGAAGCGGATCGGATCGGTGCTAGCCTCTCCAGCAGCCGGGCCATGGTCGGCGCGCTGGCCAAGTCCGCCGCAACCGATCAGGCCTGGCAGCAGGTCATGGTGTCCAGCATCGCCGCACTCAACCAACGTCAGCCGGTCGACAACATCGGTCGGGCCTTTGCCGGGGCCGGTCGGCAGCTCATAGCGACAGTTCCGGGACAAACGCTCATCGCGGCCATTGCCGCGACGCATCAACCGCATCCGACCGACACACATCCGTCGCTCGCGGCCCGGGCGGCTGCCCTGGAGGTGGCTCTCGACATCGACCTGTTGACGCTCGAAGCCGGAGTGCCACGGGCGATCGGTCTGCTGGAGAATGCCGAACAGATCGACCTGTCGCTGACCGAAAGCTATGGGAAGTATCTGGTGGCCCAGGGCACCGCCAAGCCGGCATC
>Ga0302314_10019825_pt1 | contig 11152 bp, 10 predicted proteins | sample III_Palsa_N2_3_FD_200533 | JGI IMG/M metagenome (GOLD analysis project Ga0302314, IMG submission 200533) | Peat permafrost microbial communities from Stordalen Mire near Abisko, Sweden - III_Palsa_N2_3 | ecosystem: Environmental > Terrestrial > Soil > Palsa > Peat permafrost | place: Sweden... | reverse complement strand
CAGCGGGCGGCGCTAAGCCGCGAGCAGTTCCGGCAGACGTCCGGCGCGGTCAGCGGCGAGCAGCTGGTCAAAGCCGCCGATCGACTGTCCGTCGATCACGATCTGGGGGAACGTGCTCATACCAGTGATGCCGGTGAGCTTGTTGCGACTGTCCGGATCGCGTGCGAGATTGATCTCTTCGTACGAAACGCCCCGCTTGTCCAAAAGCGCCTTGGCGCTGCGGCAGTAAGGGCACATGTCAGTGGTGTAGACGATGACCGGTTTCATTACTTCACAAAGGATAGCGTGGCTGGGTCGCTGAAGACGGAGGCGCTCGTGCTGCGTTCGATCCGTTACGGGGAAGCCGACCGCATCCTGCATCTCTACACGCCCGCTCACGGACGGGTTGGCGCGATCGCCAAGGGCGCTCGCCGCTCAAAGAGTCGCTTCGGGGCGCGCCTAGAGCCGTTCATGCAGGTCAACCTCGTACTGCACCAGGGGCGAGGCGATTTGCACACGGTCACCGGCGCCGACACAGTCGCGGCGCGGCCCGGCCTGCGTGACAGCGCCGAATCACTCGACGCCGCCGCGCGCGCGTGTGATGCGGTATCGCGGCTGTTTGAGACCGATGACCCGCATCCCGAGGTGTACGCGCTGCTGGCCAACGAGTTGACGCTGCTGGCCGGCGGGCCAGCAGCGGCCAGTCCGGAGAACGCGCTCGCCTTCCGCCTCAAGCTGCTACTGGCGGCCGGCATCGTGCCTCAGCTTGGCTCCTGCGCGAACTGCGGCGAGCGCGAGCACCTCAACGGGTTCTCCGCGGCGGCCGGTGGGGTGGTCTGCAGCTCCTGTGAGTCGGCCGCGTTCCCACTGGGGGAGGAGGCGTACCAGTTCCTGGTCGCGGCGATCGGGCAGCCGCTCGCCACTGCTCTGCACGCATCTCCGCGGGCATTGCAACTCGCCGAGCGGGCGATCCGAGAAACAGCTGAGCATCACGCACAGGTACGTCTGCGGCCGCTGCCGCGGGCCGCGTGACACCGCCCGTCAGCGGCGCCTCAATCGCTGTCAGAATCGGTGTGTGAGTACGGCTCCGACACACCCCACAGGAACGGTCGCGGAGCGCTTCGCGGCGCGCACCGTCGCGCGCGAAGAGGTTGACCTCTCGCCGCTTGCGACGCGCTCGTATCCGGCGCTGCGGGCGATCGCCGAGCCGGACTGCGGGCTGCGTACGCCCTTTCAGCGTGACCGCGACCGGATCGTGCATTCAAAGGCCTTCCGGCGGCTCAAGGACAAGACCCAGGTCTTTGTGCTGCCGGTCGGCGATCACTATCGCACCCGACTGACCCACACGCTTGAGGTCACCCAGGTCTCGCGCACCGTCGCGCGGGCGCTGGCGCTGAATGAGGACCTGGTCGAGGCGATCGGACTCGGTCACGATCTCGGTCATCCGCCGTTTGGCCACATCGGTGAGGAAGCGCTCGATGACTGCTTGTCCGAGCGTTTCGGAGAGAAGTTCTGGCACAACGAGCAGTCGCTGCGGGTCGTGGAGGTGCTCGAGCGTGACGGGGCCGGCCTGAACCTGACCGATCCTGTTCGGGACGGGATCGTCGGCCACTCAGGGCGGGCGGGCGAACCCGCGACGCTCGAGGGCTGGATCGTGCGCCTGGTCGATCGCATCGCCTATCTCAACCATGACATCGACGACGCTGTACGCGCCGGCGTGCTGTCGCCGGCCGACCTTCCGCCAGGAGCGATCGCGATCCTCGGTCCGAGTGGCTCGAAGCGGATCGACACGCTTGTGCACGACGTGGTCGAGCAGTCGGCCTTGGCCGGCCGCATCGTCCAAGGCGAGGAGATCGGAGGGGCGATGTCAGAGCTGCGGACCTTCATGTTTGACCACGTCTATCTCGGTCCCAAAGTCACCAACGAGCGCGAGAAGATCAAGCACGCGATCCATGCCCTGTTTGACCACTTCTGTGAGCACCCGGAGCAGATCCCCGACTCGATCCCAGAGGGGGACATCTCACGCCGCGTAACAGACCATGTCGCCGGTATGACCGACCGCTTCGCGGTGGCGCAATTTGAGGTCTTGACGGTCCCGACCGCGTTCTCGCCGTGAGCCGCTACACAGCTGATTCGCGCGACAAGGTGCGCGACGCGGTCGACATGCTGGCCGTGGTCGGGGCGAAGGTCGAGCTGAGCCGTAAGGGCGTCGACAGTTACTTCGGCTGCTGCCCCTTCCATGACGAGCGGACCGCGTCGTTTCACGTGCGCCCAGATGAGAAGCACTACCACTGCTTCGGCTGCTCGGAGTCAGGCGATCCGTTCGACTTCGTGATGCAGACCGAGGGCCTCGACTTCAAAGGCGCGCTGGAGTCGCTCGCGGACCGCTTTGGCGTGAAGCTTGAGACCGAGGAGGAGTCGCCAGAGGCCGCCGCCACAAGAGCGCGACGCGAACGCCTCTACTCGCTGCTGGCGCGGGTGACCACGTACTACGAGCGCTACCTCTGGGAGGCAGGCGAGGCGGCCCCGGCGCGTGAATACCTGCTCGGGCGAGGTCTCCAGGAGGAGGTGCTGCGGGAGTTCCGGGTCGGCTACGCGCCGCAATCTTGGGATCGCATCGTCGTGGCCTCGAGGCAGGCCGGATACAGCAACGATGAGCTGCTCGCCGCGGGGGTGGCCCAGCCCAAGCGTGACAAGCCCGCTGAGATGCTTGACCGCTTTCGCGCCCGGATCATGTTCCCGACCAGTGACGCGCGCGGACGCGTGATCGGCTTTGGGGCACGCACGATGGGTGGCGAGGACCGCGGCCCGAAGTACCTCAACAGCAACGAGGGTGACCTCTACCACAAGCGCTCAGTGCTCTACGGAATCTCCGTGGCCCGCCCGGTGGCCGCCAAGGCCGGCCGCATGGTGCTGGCTGAGGGCTACACCGACGTGATCGCCCTTCACCAGGCGGGCGTGCGCAACGCGGTGGGGATCATGGGCACCTCGCTGACCAAGGAGCAGGTGGCGGAGCTGGTCCGCTCGGTCACGGTCCTCGATCTCTGCCTGGATGCCGACAACGCCGGTCAGGAAGCGATCGTCAGGGCGGCGGGGCTCTGCGCCGACTCAGGGCTTGAGCTGCGGGTCGTGCCGCTCCCGCCCGGCGCGGATCCCGCCGATCTGATCGACAGCGATGGGGCACAGGCGCTGATGGACCGGATTGCGACCTCAGTCCCATACGTGGTGTTCGAGGTACGGCGGATCCTGGAACGCGCGGACCTCGGCTCGGCGGAGGGCAAGGATCGCGCGATTGCCGCGCTGCGCCCAGCGCTGGCGCCTGTGCCGGCCAGCGTGCTGCGTGACGAGCTGGTGCGCAAGATCGCCGGGACGCTGGAGCTCTCAGAGGTGCGGCTGCTGACTTTGCTGGGGGAGCCTTCTGCGGCCGCCGCCTCGGCGTACGCCCAGCGGCCCGCCTATTCAGGCAGCGAGGGCGAGTCGCGTCCGCAGGGCCGACCCGTAGTCGTGCGCGGGCCCCAGCATGAACGTGACTTCCTGGCGATCTGCGTGGCAGCTCCGGAGGCCGGCTCGGCTGTGCTCAAGCGGATCGACACTGATCAGCTGCTGACGAATGAGGTCATGCGCCGCGCCGCCCGGCATCTGGCAGAGCACCTGCCCAACACGGCGATCGAGCCGCCGGCCGATGACCCCGAGCTGGTCTTCACGCTGACCGATCTCCTGGACCGTGCCGGGCGTGGGCGCTCGGTCAGCGGCGACGAAGTGGAGCACGCGCGGCTGGTGCTCGAGCGCGATCGGCTCGAGCTCGAGAAGAAACATCTTCAGGGTCGCGGCGGTGCTGGGGCGTTCAAAGTCTCGGCTGAGTTGCACGTCGTCAAGGAGGCGCTGAGGGCAATAGTCGCGCGCATTGAGCGCCCGATCTGAGGCATCTGCCGTGACCCGGCCCGGACGGCGTTTTCCGGTGGGGGCCGATACAGTAGGGCCATCACTGGGGAGTAGCTCAATGGCAGAGCATTCGGCTGTTAACCGAAGGGTTGTGGGTTCGAGTCCCACCTCCCCAGCTAGTGGAACGCGTCGCTCTCGTCGTCACTGACGTGCTCTTAGGAGCCGAGGGTTATGTCGACCTGGAGTCAGCGGCTACGGTGTAGCGGCCGCGCCGACTCATCCACCCGCGGGCGAGATCGCCGGGCTGGGCACCGTTGGCTCCGGTTACTCGCCGGCTGGGCCGACTTGTCAACCAGGAGTGACGAAAGCTCAGTGCTTCCGCCGGTTTTCGAGGCCGAGTAGGCCTGAAAGTTCTACCGTATTTGCGGATATTGGGCATGTTTTGTGATTCGCTCAATTGTTGGCGTCCGCTGCCGACTTATAGAATGACGGCTACATGATCATGGCTCGGTGCTCGGCCGTGATCGTAGTTATGTGAACCGCCCAGATCCCTCCTGAAGCCCGGATGGCTCCAGTTATCCTCGCACGGACAGCGAGTCCTATCCGCCCCTTTAAGGAGGGATCGTATTCAGCTGCTCAGGTCACGGAAGCGTCTCGTCGTTGCGCTCCTGCTCGCGTTCGGGTTCGGACTTAAGTTCCTAACCAACCGATCAAAGAAAAGCTCCGAAAACGCTCCGTCTGGTACTGAGCACCAGCAGCAGTCAGGCAACGCCACGATGGCAGCCGCCGGCCCTGACCCGTGGACCGCCCCGGTCCCAGCGGTCGAGCCTGGGCCTTGGACGCTCCCGGTATCGGCGGCCAATGCCGAACCGTGGACCGCCTCAGTCTCACGGGCGATGGCGCAGCCGTGGACTCCCTCAGTTTCGGAAACCCCAGCGCCCAGTGCAAGCGACAGACCTGACCGGCACGAGGTTCGCCGCCGTCGCTCCGCTATGCGGCTCGTCCCGGCAATGATGGTCGCGGTGATCGCGGTAGCCGGATTGGGGGTCGGCGCCGCAGTCGGCGCGCAGCGACCGTTCTGGAGGTCGTTCGATCCCTTCCATCTCTGGCACCACCCACAGCCGGCTGAGACCGACTCGACCACCGATACGACGGCCACGACCTCGACCGATACGACGCCGACGGACGCGACTTCGACGGACGCGACTTCGACGGACGCGACTTCGACGGACACGACTCCGGCGGACGCGACTCCGGCGGACAACTTCCATTTCCGGCATCACCCGCACCCAGTCCGGACCGGCCCGACCACCGATACGACGCCCACGACGTCGACCGGCACGACGTCGACCGGCACGACGTCGACTGACACGACTCCCACGGATACGACTCCGACGGATACCACTTCGACGGGCACAACCTCGACCGACACGACGCCCACGGCAACTTCTCCGGTCACCACGACCACGACGACGCCGGGTACCACGACGTCAACGACGCCGGTGACTACTGGCACCGTGACTTCGGACACGACGACCTCTACGACGCCGGACACGACGACGACTACGACGCCCGTGACGACCACCACGACGACGCCGAAGACGACGACCACAACGACGCCGGTGACCACCACGACGACGACGCCGAAGACGACGACCACAACGACGCCCGTGACGACCACGACGACCACGACGACGACGCCGAAGACGACGACCACAACGACGCCCGTGACCACCACCACGACGACGCCGAAGACGACGACCACAACGACGCCCGTGACCACCACCACGACGACGCCGAAGACGACGACGACCACGACGCCCGTGACCACCACGACCGACACGACGACGACCACGACGCCGGTGACCACCACCACAACGCCCACGGCGACGAGCCCAGTGAGCACGACTGCTCCAGAGCCGGTCGGAGTCCCCGGTGCCTGGAACTTGGTGCTTGATTCGGAGTTCGACGGCTCCTCGCTGAACACGAATGTCTGGCGCGCAGGCTGGTATGGGACCGGGATCACGGACTCGCCCGGTGACGGCGGCATCTGCCAGAGCTCAAACAATGTGACCTTCCCCGGCGACGGCACGATGCACCTGAACGTGACCGCTACGTCGTCGACCTGTCAGAACGGCGAGACTTTCCCCTACACGGGGGCGTTGATCGACAGTAACCCCGAGGATGGTCGCTCCAGCGGCGGCTTCCAGTACACCTACGGCGTAGTCGAAGCCCGCATCTACCTGCCCGCCGACGGGAGCCAGATCGCCGGTTGGCCGGCCTTCTGGGCTGATGGGCAGACCTGGCCGAACGACGGTGAGGACGACATCATGGAGGGCCTTTCAGGCGAGGTGTGCTTCCACTTCCACGACGAGCTCGGTGGCCCCGGATCCTGTGATACGGCCCTGACACCCGGCTGGCACACCTTCGCATCGGATTGGCAGCCCGGTTCCGTCACCTACTACTACGACGGCAAAGATGTCGGATCGATCACGAGCGGCATCACCAGCGCGCCGATGTACCTGATCGTCAGCAACGGTGACCCATTGGACGCCACCAACATGGAAGCCGACTCGATGCAGGTCCAGTACGTCCGCGTCTGGGACGCCTCGTAGCGCTCAGGCGCTAGTTCCCGTCAAAACCACCCAGTTGTTCAATAAGTTCGGCGGCACGGGTCGCGCCATGGTTGAACGCGGCCCATGCAGCCAAGCCGGTGGCCCGCTCTGAGTAGGACCCTCGGTCGGAGAGGGTCTGCTCGACGGCGAGCCGCAGCGTCGAGGGGCTGAGCAGCCGCCACGGTAGCCGGACGCCGACGCCGGCCCAGTCGACGCGGGCCGCGTTCTCGGCCATGTCGCCGCTGTGCGGCACCGCCACCACCGGCACGCCGTTCGCCAGCGCGCGCACAACCGTGCCGTGCCCCGCGTGGCAGATGACAGCCGCTGCATGTGGCATCGCCTGTGCGTAAGAGAGCCAGTTGACCAAGCGGGTCCCGGGCCCTGCACGCAGCGGCCGCGTGAACGGGCGGCCGTCCAGCGAAGCCAGCACCCGCACGTTGCTGCCTGCCAGGCCCTCGATCGTCGCCTGCAAAAGCCTTTGCTCAGGGTCGTGCGAGGTCGATGGCGCCACCAGGACCAGCGGCTCCTTGCCGGCGGGGATACGAGTCTCAGTCTCGGCGCGCGGCTCCCAGAGCAACGGACCCACAACGTGCACGTGTGCCGGCCAGCGACGCGGGTATTCGAGCTGGGGGAAGGAGGCGACCAGGCAGAGGTCGGGGCTGAGGCCGCCGTGCAAGCGCTCGAGCGGCGGTAGGCCGACGCGCTGGCGCGTCTCGTTGAGCTCTGCGCGTCCCTGGCGCAGGCCGCGCTCAAGCGGCGCTTCGAACAGACCCCAGAAGGCGCGCCCATTCGCGGTCTGAGGCAGCCGCGCCCCGATCGAGTACGGCGGGAAGCCCGTCGGTGTGACCGGGTAGAGGTGGGGGATCAGGGTCGCGCGCGGAATCCCCTCAAGCTCGGCGGCCATCGCGGGCGCCAGCGTGAGGATGTCGTGCACGACCACGTCGGGCGCGCCCGCCACGATCGCTTTGCGGGTCGGTGCGGTCGCACGCACGACCGCTTCGTAGGGCTTCAGTGGTTGCTGACCGGAAGCGGGGAAGACCGGGTACTCGGGCGCCGCGACAAACTCCATGCCGGCCGACCTCACCGGGGTACGCCAGCGCTCCCAGGTCTCAAAGGTGACGTTGTGTCCGCGCTGCACCAGTCGCTCGCCCAGGGCCAGCATTGGGAACGCGTGTCCCGGAGCTCCGAACGCGCCGAGGAAGACCCTCAAGGCTCGAGCCTCACGCCACCAGCTCAGCCAAGGTCCGCATCTGCGTGACCTGATCCTCTTTCGAAACCGCGAGCGGAGATGCGATCAGGGTGCCGACACCGGCGTCGCGAAACGCCGCGAGCCGGTCTGCGACGCGCTCCCGCGGACCGACCAGGCATACCTGATCGATCAAAGCGTCCGGGACCGCGAGGCACGCCTCTTCGCGCTTGCCGGCCAGGTAGAGGTCCTGGATCTCGGTGGCTTCACGCTCAAACCCATATTGTTGAACGAGCGTGTTATAAAAGTTCTGCTCGCGCGACCCCATGCCGCCGACGTAGAGCGCCAGCCCGGGGCGCATGAAGTTCCGCGCGATCTCGAGGTCATCGTTGATGTGGACGCTCACCGTCGGTGCGATCTGAAAGCCATCAAGTGAGCGCCCCGAGCGTTCGGCGCCCTCCTGCAGCAACGGCTGGAAGAGGCCGACGTGCTCGGGCGAGAAGAAGGTCGGTAACCAGCCATCGGCGATCTCTCCGGCGAGACGCGTGTTGTTGGGGCCGATCGCCGCCAGGTAAAGCGGGATCCGCTCCTGCTTGGGGCCGATCGTCAGCTTCAACGCCTTTCCGGGACCGTCGGGCAGCGGCAGCTCGAGCGTCTCGCCCTTGTAGATCAGGCGCTCGCGGCTGAGCGCCAAGCGCACCACGTCGAAGTACTCGCGGGTGCGCTGCAGCTGCTTGCCGAAACGCTGGCCGTGCCAGCCCTCGGCAACCTGCGGTCCAGAGCTGCCGAGCCCGAGGATCATGCGCCCGCCCGAGAGCTGATCGATCGTGGCCGCTGTCATCGCGGTCATCGCGGCGCTGCGCGCGGGCATCTGGAAGATGTCAGAGCCGAGCTTGATCGTTGAGGTGTGGCCGGCGATCCAGGCGAGGATCGTTGCGGCATCCGACCCGTAAGCCTCAGCGGACCAGATCGAGTCATAGCCCAACTGCTCGGCGGCCTTGGCGGCGTTGAGTTGTTCCTCGGCGCCCATGTAGAGGCCCCAGTAGCCGATGTGCAATCCGAGCTTCATGGACGCTGAGCCTACAGATGCGACTCGTCTGCGACGGTCGATCTGCGACCCTGCTGGCGATGCCGCTCTACGACTTCCACTGCCGAGCCTGCGGAACCGTGTTCGAAGCGCGCGCCGCGATCGGCGAGCTCGCAGCCTGCGAGCGCTGTGGCTCCGCGGACGTCGAGCGTCTGCTCTCGGGGTTCGCGGGTCCGTTCACGATCGCGGCCCGCGGAGCCGCGGCGAAGCGCTCGGACGACAGCCGGCGAACCCGTGAACAACAGCGCCAGGAGCGATCGCAGCAGCGCCGCGGCGCGCGCGACTCTGGCTGACAGCACGGCGGGATTGCTCAGCCTGCAAAGATCAAGTGCATGAGCTCAGAAACGCTGAAGTACGGCTACAAGGCCTCCGCAGAGCAGTTCCCGCCACGGCAGCTGCTCGACTTCTCGATCAAGGCTGAGACGCTCGGCTTTGACATCGTCGCGGTTTCCGATCACTTCCAACCCTGGCGCCACCACGGCGGCCACGCGCCCAACTCCTTGGTCTGGCTGTCCGCTCTTGGGGAGCGGACAGAGCGGGTCACGCTGACCACGAGCGTGCTGACGCCGACCCTGCGCTACCAGCCGGCCGTGATCGCGCACGCCTTCGCGACGCTTGCCTGTCTGAACCCTGGCCGCGTGACGCTTGGCATCGGTAGTGGCGAGGCGATGAACGAGAACCCCTCGATCGGGATCGAATGGCCCAAGTTCAAGGAGCGCTCCGAGCGTCTCGCCGAGTCGGTTGAGTTGATCCGCAAGCTCTGGACAGAGGAGCGCGTGACCTTCGAGGGCAAGTATTACCGCACTCAGAAAGCCACGATCTACGACCGCCCGGACGAACCGCTGCCGATTTACATCGCGGCCGGCGGGCCCAAGGCGGCGGCGCTGGTCGGGCGCATCGGTGACGGCTTCATCGTGACCAGCGGCAAGGGCGAAGAGCTCTACCACACGCTGCTCGGCGGTCTCGCCGAAGGCGCGCAGGAGGTCGGACGTGACCCTGATTCGATCGCTAAGTTCATCGAGATCAAGGTCTCCTATGACCACGATGTGGTTTACGCCAAGGACGCCTGCGCCCCCTGGGCCGCACTCGCGCTGACCGCCGAGGAGAAGGGCGGCACCGAGGATCCGATTGAGATGGAGCGGCTCGCTGAGGGTGCCGTTGACCGCGCCCATACGCGCTTCATCGTCTCCAACGACCCACAGGAGGTCGCGGAGAAGGTTGCTTTCTATGTCGACCTGGGCTTCAGGGAGCTCGTCTTCCACTTCCCGGGTGAAGACCAGGAGCGCGCGCTTACTCAGTTCGCCGCGGACGTACTGCCGGTGCTGCGGGAGCGGTTCGCCTAACGGGCGATGCGCTTCGTCGCCTTGCTGATCTCGGTCACGGTCGTGTAGCCGGCCTTGCTGCCGGTGACCCTGACCGTGATCCGCTTGCGGCGCAGCGCCTTGGTCAGCTTCAGCGTTTTCTTGGTTGCGCGCCGGATCCGCTTTCCGGCCGCATACCACTGATAGCTGAGCTTCACGGGGGCAGGCGCCCAGGCGGCAACCTTGGCGGTCAGCCTGCGTCCGACCTTCGCTTTGCCGGTGATGCGGGGCCGGTGGCCGGTCACACGGCGGGGTGTCGGGGCTTTGGTCGGCGCGGCGCTCACCACCGCGTCGGTGACAGCGCCGGTCGCCGCGCTTGTCTGCGTGTTGGCCGCGTAGCCGACTGCGTTCGCCGAGAGCGTGATCGAGATCGTCTGCCCAAGTTGGGCTGGGGTGAGCGTGAAGCTCGGATTTGTAGCCCCTGGGATCGGTTGGCCATTGGCGAGCCACTGGCCACTCACTGTCGCATCCGGCGAAAGGTCGGAGTCGGTCGCGGTCAGCGTCGAACCGACCTGCGCCGTGCCGCTGATGGTGATCGGTCCGGCGGCCCATGGGATCGTGACCTCGGAGACGGAGCCTTCGCTCTCATCGGCGACGTAGAGCCCGGTGCCGTCCGGTGTCAACGCCAGGCCGTCGAGACCGCCCGCGGCACTTCCGAACGGCTGGATGTCGCCGATCGTCTGGCCTTGGTCGGCATCACCGCTGAGGTCGACCACCTCGACGTTGCTGCCGCCCGGATCGGCCGCGTACAGGGTCTCGCCATCGGGCGAAACCGCCACGCCGGAGGTCGATGGCTCGTTCCCGACGGTTCCCGTGACGGTGTCGTTGTTCGTGTCGGCGGCGTTGCCGCTGACGTCCGCCACCGCCACCGGTCCGGTCGCGTCACCGATGTAGAGGGTCTGGCCGTTGGGGCTTAGCGCGAGGTCCGTCGGGCTTTGCAGATTTTGGTTCGGATCGCTCAGCTGGCCGGTCACCGTGTCATTGGCCGGGTCGCTGTTCTGCCCGCTGACATCTGCAACGGAGACCGTGTCATTTAAGTAAT